>Ga0137418_10005234_pt1 | contig 11869 bp, 12 predicted proteins | sample CZODoug3_1_2_16f_FD_122242 | JGI IMG/M metagenome (GOLD analysis project Ga0137418, IMG submission 122242) | Vadose zone soil fungal communities from Angelo Coast Range Reserve, California, USA - CZODoug3_1_2_16fungal (Hybrid Assembly) | ecosystem: Environmental > Terrestrial > Soil > Vadose... | reverse complement strand
CGTCGCATCGAAGACCTTTACCACCGCCGAGACCCTCGCGAATGCGGCCCGCGCTCGCGCCTGGCTCGAGGCGGCGCTCGGAGACTCGAACGGGCCGCAGCGCCACTTCGCGGCGGTCACCGCAAACGCCGCCGGCGCCGAAGCACTGGGGATTCCGCGCGAGCGCGTGTTCCCGATGTGGGACTGGGTCGGCGGGCGCTATTCGGTCTGGTCCGCCGTGGGTCTGCCGGTCGCGCTGGCGGCCGGCATGAACGCGTTCGAAGAGCTGCTTGAGGGCGCACGCGCGATGGACGCCCATTTCCGCAACGAGCCCCTGGAGCGCAACATGCCGGTGGTGCTCGCGCTGCTCGAGATCTGGTACGTGAACTTCTTCGGCGCCCAGACCCGTGCCGTGATCCCTTACAGCGAGGATCTGCGCGATTTGCCGGCGTACCTTCAGCAGCTCGAGATGGAATCGAACGGGAAGCGCGTGGACCGAGACGGGAACGAGGTCGACTACGCCACGGCTCCCGCCGTCTGGGGCGCCTCAGGCACGCCCAGCCAGCACTCCTTTCACCAGCTGCTGCACCAAGGGACCCATCTCATCCCGGTGGATTTCATCGTGATCGGACGAAACGGGGAGCCGTCCTCCGGGCAAGACGCGCTCGTAGCGAATGCGCTCGCCCAGAGCGCAGCCCTTGCCTTCGGCAACCCCGCGCCGGGCGCGCCGCACAAGGCCCTCCCCGGCAACCGCCCTTCGAGCACCCTGCTTCTCGAGCGCCTCACGCCGCGCGCGCTCGGCGCACTCATCGCGCTGCATGAGCACAAAGTGTTCGCCGAAGGCGTCATCTGGAACCTGAACAGCTTCGATCAATGGGGGGTGGAGCACGGCAAGAACCTCGCCCGCACTCTGCTGCCGAGACTGCTCGAGGGCGGAGAAGCGGCGGGACTCGACTCATCGACACGGAGCCTGCTCGCGCGGCTGCGAAGACGCGATTGACTCCGGCCGCGGCGGGACTTACGCTGATGCAAACGGAGATCATCATGAACGAAGACGCCTTCAACCTCAGCATCCGAAAGTTCCTGAAGATGGTCGGAGTGAGTTCCCAAAGGGAGATCGAGCAGGCCGTGGCGAAGGCGCGCGCCGGGGGCGCAATCAAGGGCAACGAGAAGTTCCCCGCCTCGGTCACGCTCGAAGTCCCCGGCCTCAAGCTCTCGGTACGGTTCGACGGCAAGATCGAACTCGAGTAGTCGCGAGGTATCGTCTTGAACAAGCCCAGCGAATTCGACGCTGCGCTGCTCGAAGAGATGCGGGCGCTGCTCGGCGATCGCGTCACGACCTCGCGGGGCGTGCGCGAGCATCACGGCAAAGACGAGTCGTACTTTCCGTACGCGCCGCCCGATGCGGTGGTGTTTCCCGAATCCACCGAGGAGGTGCGCGGCATCGTCAACCTCTGCCGGCGCCACAAAACGCCGATGATCCCCTACGGCGTCGGCACCTCGCTCGAGGGCCACGTGCTCGCCATCCACGGCGGGGTGTGCATCGACCTTTCGCGCATGAACAGGGTGCTCGCCGTGCACGAGGCCGACTTGGACTCGGTGGTCCAAGCAGGCGTGACGCGGAAGCAATTGAACGAGCACATCCGGCATACGGGCCTTTTTTTCCCCGTCGACCCCGGGGCGGACGCGACGCTGGGCGGCATGGCCGCGACGCGTGCTTCGGGCACGAACGCAGTGCGCTACGGCACGATGCGCGAGAACGTGCTCGCCCTGACCGTCGTGCTCGCCGACGGCCGCGTCATTACCACCTCGCGCCGCTCGCGCAAATCCGCCGCGGGCTACGAGCTGACGCGGCTGTTCGTGGGATCGGAAGGCACGCTCGGAATCATCACCGAGCTCACGGTACGCCTTTACGCCGTTCCGGAGGCGATGTCGGCGGCCGTCTGCTCGTTTCAGGAGATTGCCGGCGCGGTGAACACGGTGATACAGACCCTGCAGGCCGGGATTCCGATCGCACGCAGCGAGGCGCTGTGTGCTACGACCATGAAGGCCATCAACGCCTACTCGAAGACGAGCTACCGCGAGCAGCCGACGCTGTTTCTCGAATTCCACGGCACTCAAGCGGGCGTCGAAGAGCAGGCAAGGCTGGTGCAGGACATCGCCCGCGAAAACGGCGGCATGGACTTCGAGTGGACGACTAAGCCTGAGGACCGCACGCGGCTGTGGGCGGCGCGCCACCAGGCCTATTTCGCCTGCCTGCAGCTGCGGCCCGGCTCGCGCGCCGTTTCCACCGACGTATGCGTTCCGATTTCGCGGCTCACGGAGTGCATCGTCGAAACTTCGAAGGACATCTCGCGCGCTTCGATGCCGATACCGCTTTTCGGTCACGTGGGCGACGGAAACTTCCACTGTGAAATTCTTATCCAGCCCGACTCCGAGGCCGAGCTCGAGGAAGCGAAGGCATTCAACGAGCGCGTCGTGAACCGCGCGCTTGCCATGGAGGGCACCTGCACCGGCGAGCACGGCATCGGCTTCGGCAAGATGCGCTCCCTGCGGAAGGAACTGGGAGAGGCGGTCGACCTCATGCTGAGCATGAAGCGCGCCATCGACCCGGAAAACCTGATGAATCCCGGAAAGATCGTCGCTCTTTAGGGCTGGACCTTCAGAAGGTTCTCGCGGTAGTACTTGAGTTCCTCGATCGACTCGTAGATGTCAGCGAGCGCCTCGTGCTTGCCTTGCTTGACTAGGCCTTTCAAGAGTTCGGGCTTCCAGCGCCGCGCCAGCTCCTTCAAGGTGCTGACGTCCAGGTTGCGATAGTGGAAATAGGCCTCGAGACGCGGCATGTAGCGCGCGAGGAAGCGCCGATCCTGGCAGATTGAGTTGCCGCACATCGGCGAGGTCTTCCCGGGAACGTGTTGCGCAAGGAACGCGAGCAGTTGCTCCTCTGCCGCTGCTTCGGTCAGCACCGAGGCCTTCACCTTGTCGATGAGTCCCGTACGCGCGTGAGTGCTCTTGTTCCAGTCGTCCATTGCCGAAAGCACTTCATCGGGCTGGCGCACGACCAAAACCGGCGCTTCGGCAAGCGTGTTCAGCGCCGAATCGGTAACGACTACTGCAACCTCGATAATGCGGTCCTTGTCCGGATCGAGGCCCGTCATTTCCATGTCCAACCAGAGGAGGTTGTTCTGGTCCTGCGCCATGCCGTTTTTCCGTGGCCCCTGTGTAGAATGGCATTGTCGCACAACCGCTTTCGCTCAATGCATTGGTTCACCGCCGTCTTTCTCGCTGCGCTCGCGCTCACCACGGTCGTGCGTCTGTGGCTTTCGCGGCGCCACATCCGGCACGTCTCGGCAAACCGCAACGCCGTTCCAGCAGAGTTTGAGGGACGCATCGCGCTCGCGGCGCACCAGAAGGCCGCGGACTACACGGCCGCGAAAACACAGCTTGGAATGTTCGAGACGCTCGCCGGCGCCGCGCTGCTTTTGGGGTTCACCCTCGGCGGCGGCCTGCAGCTTCTCTCCGACGTGTGGGAACGGATATTCGAGGCGGGCGGTTACGCGCACGGCATCGCGCTGATCGTTTCGGTGGCGATTGTCTCCAGCGTGATCGACCTCCCCTTCGCTCTCTATCGCACTTTCGTGATCGAAGCACGCTTCGGTTTCAATCGCACCAGCCTGGCGCTGTTTTTCGCCGACTTGGCGAAGCAGGCGGCGCTGGGGGCGTTGCTGCTGGTCCCTCTCGTTTTCTGCTTTCTATGGCTCATGGCGAGAATGGGGGCCATGTGGTGGCTGTATGCGTGGGCGACCTGGGTTGCGTTCAGCCTGGTTGTTCAATTTCTTTACCCGACTGTTTTCGTACGCTGGTTCAACAAATTCACGCCCCTCGAGGATGCCGGCCTGCGCAGCCGCATCGAGGGCTTGCTCACCAAATGTGGATTCCGGTCCCGTGGCCTGTTCGTGATGGACGGCTCGAAGCGTTCGAGTCACGGCAACGCCTATTTCACCGGCTTCGGGGCGGCCAAGCGCATCGTGCTCTTCGACACGCTGGTATCGCGCCTGGCCCCGCCCGAGATCGAGGCGGTGCTCGCGCATGAGCTGGGACATTTCTCGCTCCGTCACGTGTGGAAGCGCATGGGCCTCGCGTTCGGCGCGAGCCTAGCGATCCTGTGGCTGTTGGGATGGCTGATCGGACAGGACTGGTTCTACGCGGCGTTGGGCGTGCGCTCGCACAGCGCGGCGATGGCGCTCGTGCTGTTCTTCATCGTCGTTCCTGTATTCACCTTCCTGCTGCACCCGCTCGCAAGTTTCTATTCGCGCCTCCACGAATTCGAGGCCGACGCCTATGCGGCGCGACACGCCGACGCCGGCGACCTCGTGCACGCCCTGGTCAAGCTCTACGAGGACAACGCGGCGACGCTCACCCCTGACCCTTTGCACTCGGCCTTTTACGATTCGCACCCGCCGGCGATGCTGCGCATCTCACGGCTGCAGACCCAACGGACCTAGGAGGCGCAAGCATGTCGACGCTCGCCGCAAAGAAATGCAGGCCCCTGCCCGCCGGAACACCGTCACTCACGAGGGCGCAGATCGACTCACTCCTCAGGGAAGTGCCCGGCTGGGCGTACGACGGAAAGGTCATCGCGAAGAGCTGGTCGTTCAAGAACTACTACGAGACCCTCGCGTTCGTGAACGCGGTAGCCTGGGTGGTGCACCGGGAGGATCATCACCCGGACATGAGCGTCGGCTACAATCGCTGCCGGGTGGAATTCAGCACGCATTCGATCGGCGGAATCTCCGAGAACGATTTCATCTGCGCGGCAAAAATCGAAGCGCTGGCGTCGATGTGATCCCGCTGCCGCGAGTGCTAGGTCGATGCGCCGGCGAGCGCGACTAGCAGCAATACAAGCAGCCACAACACCAGCGCACGCCAGACCAGTCCGACCGTGCTGTCCAGGTGGCCGATATCGGCCGGATCGCCCAAGCCGAGCTCCGGCCGCTCGACGACTGCTCCTCCCGCGACGATCGGCAACCCGAGCTTCACCCCGATCGCCCCGGCTCCGCTCGCGAGGACGATACCGAGGGCGGGATCCGGCCAGTTTGCAGCCTGCGTGCGCCAGCAGTACACCGCATCCTCGAAGTCGCCTACGACGGCGAAGGCGGCCGCAGTGAAACGCACCGGCAGCCAGTCGAGCGCCGCGAACGCGCGGCGCGAAAAATTACTGAAGCGCTCCAGCTCCGGCGAGGTCTTTTCGCCCCACCTGCCGTCCAGGAACATCGAGAGCCGATACAGGATCGCCCCAGTAGGCCCCGGCAGGAGCACGAACCAGAAAACCACGGCGAAGACATAGCGGTGCGAAGAGATCAACGCTTCTTCGATGGCCAGGCGCGCGATCGCCTCGCGGTCCAGATCGGCGCAGCTCGCCTTGCGCCAGGCCGAAAGGGTGTCGCGCGCCTTGACGAGATCGTCCTCCTTGAGGGCGAGATGAATGGCGGTGAAATAATGGCTGCGCTGGCGGAATCCCATCGTGAGATAGAGCGCCGCGACGTTGAGCGCGAGCGCAAGAAGGGGGTGCGCGCGGTACGCGGCCGCATAGACGAGCCAGGCCCCGAGCACCGCAGGCACCACGGCAACCACCCAGGCGATGGCGCCTTGCCGGGCTTCGCCGGCGTTGAAGAGCCCCTCGAGGAATGTCGCGTAACGCGCCAGAAGCAAGTACAGATTGCGGCGGTCGGCGAGCGGGCGCCACTGCTCGAGGAGGAGCGCGGCGACGAGGGAAACGAGGCTCATGGCTTTGGGGTCGCGACGGCCCGCACAATCAGCCTTTCAGGAATGAATCCAAGTTCATGAGCATCCCGGCCGTGGCTCCCCAGATGTAGTACTGCCGGTACGGCACGGCGTAATATTGGCGCTGGCGGCCATCGTGTGTGACGCTGTTGCGCTGGTGGTTCTCGGAATCGAGCAGGAACGTGAGAGGCACCTCGAACACCTCGGCCACCTCGAATTCGTCCAGGCGCAGATCAAGCGGTGGGGTCACGAGGCCGACCACAGGGGTCACGCGATAGCCTGTCACCGTGACGTACTCAGGCAATTTCCCGAGCACCTCCACCCGCGCGGCCACCAAGCCGATCTCCTCCGCGGCCTCCCGCAGCGCGGTTTCCGCAGCACCTGCGTCCCCGGGCTCGGAACGACCCCCGGGGAAGCTGATTTGTCCGGCGTGGTCGTTGAGATGCGAGGCACGGCGCGTAAACAGAACCGTAAGTCCGCTCTCCTGGTTCACCACCGGAACGAGAACCGCAGCGGGCCGGATTTCCCGGTCGTTGCGCCAAAGGTGGCCGTCTCCCGAGGTCACGGGCTTGACGGTTCGCGGCTCGGTAAAACGCGAGCGCAACCAGAGTTCGTCGGGCGCGGAGACGGGTGAATTCATTTGACGAAACGCAAAATCCGGCCTCTATTCTACGCGGCAGCGGTGCCACGATCACGAAGGGTACCGGAATTGCGTTCGAGCGCGGCGGGCGCTATTCTATCGGCAGCCGGAATAGATTTACCGGCGCCGGCGTTTACGTTTGCAAGGCGGGCAACCGGGAGGCGCGAGGGGCTCGCGGATTTCAAGACCTTTCAAGGAGAACCTATGAAGATTCGTTTTGCAGCATTGTTCGGCGCGCTCATGCTCGTCAGCGCCTCCGCGTTCGCCTTTCACTGCCCGGCGGACATGAAGAAGATCGACGAGGCGATGGCGAAGAGCCCGAAGCTCTCGGCGCAGCAGGCCGCCGACGTCAAGAAGTTCCGCGCCGATGGCGAAGCGCTGCACAAGGCCGGCAAGCACCAGGAATCGGTCGACACGCTCGCGAAAGCGATGAAGATACTGGGTATCTGATACCTGTTCCGGAAACAGGAAAACGCCGCGGCTTGCCGCGGCGTTTTTGTTTGTCTTCCGCCAGTCAGCCGGTGAGCGAAGGCGTGCGCTTGAAGCGTTGGGTGGCGTCGACCAGCGCGCCGAGAATCCCCGGTTCCCAAGCCGAATGCCCGGCGTCGGGCACGATCCGAAACTCGGCCTGGGGCCAGGCCCGATGCAGCTCGTACGCGGATACGAGCGGGCAGACCATGTCATAGCGTCCCTGTACGATCACTCCCGGGACGTCGCGGAGCCGGTGCGCGTTCTCGAGCAGGGCGTTTCTCCCCAGAAAAATGTCGTTCATGAAATAGTGCGCCTCGATCCTCGCAAGACCCAGGGCGACGACGTCCCCGGCGAAATACGCCACGGTCTCGGCACTGGGAAGCAGGGTCGAGCAGGATCCCTCGTAGATGCTCCACGCGCGCGCAGCAGGCATGTGGATCGCCGGATCGGGGTCGATCAATCGGCTGTGGTAATTGCGGAGCAGATCGCCGCGTTCCTCCCGGGGGAGGAAGCCCGCGAATTTCTCCCAGGGTTCGGGAAACACCGCGCGCAGTCCGTAGAGGAACCAGTCGATCTCGCTCCTGCGGCAAAGGAAGATCCCGCGCAGAATCAGCGCGAGGCAACGCTCCGGGTGCGCCTCCGCGTAGGCGAGCGCCAGCGTGCTGCCCCAGGAGCCTCCGAACACGACCCAGCGTTCCACGCGCAAATGCACGCGCAAAGTCTCCAGATCGGCGACCAGATGCGGCGTGGTGTTGTCGCGCAGTTCCCCGAGCGGGGTGGAGCGCCCCGCCCCGCGCTGGTCGTACACGATGATGCGATACGCGCCCGGGTCGAAAAAACGCCGGTGCTTCGGCGTGCTGCCCGCACCCGGGCCCCCATGCAGGAAAACCGCGGGGATACCGCCCGGATCGCCGCTCTCCTCCCAGTACATCGAATGAACGGCATCGAGCCGCAGCATGCCGCTTGCGCGCGGCTCGATTTCCGGAAACAGGCCCGGGACCGCGAAACTCGCCAACTCGCCCATGGGCTTCTACGGGATCAGGATGGTCGATCCGGTCGTCTTGCGCGCTTCGAGGTCGCGCTGTGCCTGTGCCGCGTCCTTGAGCGGATAACGGTGATTCACCTCGATCTTCACCTTGCCTGAGAGCACCACGTCGAACAGATCCTTCGCGGTCGCTACGAGATCTTCGCGCTTTGAGGTGTGGGTGACCAGGGTCGGGCGCGTGATGTAGAGCGAGCCCTTCTGCGAGAGCACCACCAGCTCGAACGGGGGAACCGCTCCCGAGGAGTTTCCGAAGCTCACCATCAATCCGCGCGGCTGCAGGCAGTCGAGCGACCCGCTGAAGGTGTCTTTTCCGACCGAGTCGTACACGACAGGCACGCCCTTGCCCCCGGTGAGCGCCTTGACTCGTTCGACAAAATTCTCCTTGCGGTAGTTGATGCAGTGGTCGGCTCCGTGCGCCTTGGCGAGCGCGCATTTCTCCTCCGAACCGGCGGTGCCGATTACCGTGGCGCCGAGCGCCTTCAACCACTGGCACGCGATCAGTCCGACTCCCCCCGCTGTCGCGTGGAACAGGATGGTCTCGCCCGATTGAACCTTGTAGGTCCGCCTCAGCAGGTACTGGGCGGTCATGCCTTTCAGCATCATCGCGGCTGCCGTTTCGAAGGAAATACCCTCCGGCAGGACGACGAGGCGGTCGGCCGGCATGGTGCGCACCTCGGAATAGGCGCCGGGGGCGCCGCCGGCATAAGCGACGCGGTCACCCGGCTTGACGTGCGTGACCCCCGCCCCCACGGTCTCCACCACGCCGGCCCCTTCGTTGCCCATCCCCGAAGGAAGGGCGATCTTGTACAGTCCGGAGCGCTGGTAGACGTCGAGAAAATTGAGCCCGCAAGCCTTGTGGCGCACCCGCGCCTCGCCCGGCCCGGGGTCCCCGACCTGGACGTCTTCCCATTTCAGAACTTCGGGGCCGCCTTGTTGTTGGATTCGAATCGCTTTGGGCATTGCTTCTCCTCGGTCAGTGATGTGTGCCAGGGTCTCCTGGCGCGTTTCGGGTGCGGGGACTATTTTTTAGACGGATCTTCGCGGCCGCCCGGGTCCGAAGCATCCGGAGGCGCGCTCCCAGCGGCGTTTCGCATCGCGGCAAGACCGGCTTTCTGCATTTCCAGCCCCTGAATGGTCATGCGCAGAACGTTGAGGTTCATGTTGAGCCAGTTCTCCACCGATCTCAGCTCTGCAATGCGCCTGTCGAGCTCATCCTGGACGAGCGTCGGGGCCACTACTCCCGCGAGCGGCAGGCCCATCGGGCCCCAGAGGTTCTTCAGGAATTCGAACGGATCGGGAGGCTGGTTCATGGGGCGGGGCCGTGATGGGAGCGGCCTTCAGTTTATTGTCGGGGACTCAAAAACTCCAGCACCTCGGCGCGGCGCGCCATGGTGTCCTGGTAACCCAGATCGATCAGCGCGCGGCAGTACCCGCTTTCGAAGAGCAGGTAGCTCGCGAGATTCGAGCCGTTGCGGTTCATCGCGCCGATGCCTCGCAGGAGGAAGCGCACCGTCCACGGCAGCTCGTGTGTGTGACGGACCACCATGCGCTCGATGGGCTGGCTGGGCGAGATCACCAGCACCTTGATCTGCCGCAGCGGCAGCCCCGCTTCCCGAAGCTTCTCGGGGGCGATGAGGCTGATGGTGCGATTGATTCTCTGCACGAGCTCGATGTCGACGTTGAGGCTGTCCAGAAAAATGCTGTTCAGGGCGTGCCCGGCGATCTGCGCCACCGAAGGATAGAGATTTCCGCGGACACGAGGGGGCTCGGAGTGCGCATGCGGCCGGCTGGTGCCCACCACCAGCACCCGGTCGGCACCCAGGTGCAGCGCGGGGCTGATCGGCGCGATCTGGCGCATCGACCCGTCGCCGAAATATTCGCGGTTGATTTTCACCGCGGGGAATATGAAGGGCAGAGCGGACGAAGCCATCAGATGCTCGACGCGGATAGGCATCGCGGCGCCGACGCGCTGGGTGCGCTCCCATGCTTCGGTGTCGGGCCCTCCCTGGTAGAAGGAGACGCTCTGCCCGGAGGAGTACCCGGAGCAGGTGATCGAGACCGCGTACAGATGGCCGTTGTCGATGTTTTCCTGGATGCGACCGAAGTCGAGGCTGCGGGACAACATATCGGCGAGTGGACTGTTGTCGAGCAGCGAAACCGGGCTGGTGCGCGACACCAGAAAGATCGCGGCGAGCCAGCGCAAGCCCGCCCGGGCGATGCCGATCGGATCGGTACGGTAGACGTGATGGACGTGAAAGTTCTCCCAGACCTCCAGGAGCCGCCCGACGGCGGCGTCGAAATTGTCGGCGAACACCGCGAGCGTCGCCGCGTTGATTGCGCCCGCCGACGTGCCGCACACGATTGGAAACGGATTCTTATCGGGCAGCGGCAGCAGTTCCCTTACCGCCTTCAGCACGCCGACCTGATATGCAGCCCGGGCTCCGCCTCCGGTCAGAACGAGTCCTGCCTTGGACTTGATGGATTCTGGGTTCAACGCCACGAGCGGAGTGTTTCGGAAGTCGGCGGCGACCGGGTGGAGTCTTTCAGACCCGGCGTGTCGCGGACTGCTTTTCGTCGTCCAAGGCGTTGGCGTCCACCACCGTCAGGGCGGTCATGTTGACGATGCGCCTGACAGTCGCCGAAGAGGTGAGGATATGCACGGGCCGCGCAGCGCCGAGCAGAATCGGCCCAATCGTGATGCCGTCGCCCGCGGCGGTCTTCAGCAGATTGAAAGCGATGTTGGCGGCATCCAGCGTCGGCATGATCAGAAGATTCGCCTCCTCTTTCAGGCGCGAGCGCGGAAAATTCGCAAGGCGCAGCTCGGCGTCGAGGGCGGCGTCGCCGTGCATCTCGCCTTCTATTTCGAGCTCCGGAGCGAGCGAACGGATCAGCTCCAGCGCTGCGCGCATCTTCTGCGCGGAAGGCGCATCGCTCGTGCCGAAACTCGAGTGCGAGAGCAGGGCCGCCCTGGGGACCACGCCGAAGCGGCGGATCACCTCTGCGGCAAGCGCGGTCATCTCCGCGAGCTGCTCGGCGGTAGGGTCGAGATTGACGTATGTGTCGCAGATGAAAACCGTGCGCTTGGGCAGCATGAGCGCATTCATCGCATAGAAATTCTTCGCGCCAGGCCGCAAGCCGATGACCTGGTCGATGTACCGCAGGTGCAATCCATACGTCCCAAAGGTGCCGCAGATCATCCCTTCGGCTTCGCCGCGGTGAATCATCATCGCGCCGATCAGCGCGTGGCGGCGCCGCATTTCCATCTGCGCGAATTGCAGCGAGACTCCGCGTCTCTCGGTGAGGCGGTGGTATTCCGTCCAGTAATCGCGATAGCGAGGGTCCGATTCGGGGTTCACGAGCTCGAAATCCGTCCCCGGACGGATACGCAATCCATGGCGTTCGATGCGCCGCTCGACGACGGAGGGCCGTCCCACCAGGATCAGCCTCGCAAGGCCCTCGTCCACCACCACCTGCGCCGCACGCAGGTTGCGCTCGTCCTCACCCTCGGCAAACACGATCCGACGCCGCGGACCTTCCTTCGCCGCGTTGAAGATCGGCTTCATGATCAGCCCGGAGTGATAGACGAATTGAAGGAGCTGGTTGTTGTATGCGTCGAAATCGGCGATCGGACGCGTGGCGACGCCGGAGTCCATGGCGGCCTTCGCTACCGCTGGGGCGATCTTTACGATCAGGCGCGGGTCGAAGGGCTTCGGAATCAGGTACTCGGGCCCGAACTTCAGTGCTTGCTCGCCGTAGGCGGCAGCGACGATCTCCGACTGCTCGGCCATCGCAAGATCGGCAATGGCACGGACCGCGGCGAGCTTCATCGGCTCGTTGATCGCGGTCGCCCCGACGTCGAGCGCGCCGCGAAAGATGAACGGAAAGCACAGCACGTTGTTCACCTGGTTCGGGAAATCCGACCGCCCCGTCGCAATGACTGCGTCGGGTCG
>Ga0137418_10005232_pt1 | contig 11873 bp, 7 predicted proteins | sample CZODoug3_1_2_16f_FD_122242 | JGI IMG/M metagenome (GOLD analysis project Ga0137418, IMG submission 122242) | Vadose zone soil fungal communities from Angelo Coast Range Reserve, California, USA - CZODoug3_1_2_16fungal (Hybrid Assembly) | ecosystem: Environmental > Terrestrial > Soil > Vadose... | reverse complement strand
CCGAAGGGTTCACCACAACCGCAGTCGTAGTCTTCGCTCCTGCGAAGCGGAGATCCCGGTGCAACCGGGCCCCTCATCCTTTTCGCGAACAGAATATTAGGGGTCGGATTCGGAAAACCTCTAGACGAAGTTTTCGATCATTCTTTAACATTCCAATACGTTATTATCCGGGGACAATGTACATTAGCCGCTTCAAAGTCAATAACTTCAAAAGTTACAGAGAGTCTACCCCGGTAGAATTTTCTGCAGGGTTGAACTTGATCGTCGGTCAAAACAATGCTGGAAAATCTGCCTTATTGGAAGCGTTGAGCTTGAACCCACCCTCGAATCCCCACAGAAGCCCGCTAACAATGACGTTCGAAGGTGCACCTCCGCGTCAAGAGTCAGCTATAGACGTTTCATTTTCATTCACCAGATCTGAGCTACTGGAAATGTTGACCTCATCGCCCGGGACGAATTTCAATTTGCCCTATCCACAAGACGGTTCGAAATTTGCGGAGTCGATTCGGTTTGTTGACGATTCTCAGGCGAGCCACGCTCGACTTGCGGAGGCGTTTCTTTCGCATGAGCAATACACCGTGCAGCTAACAAGAGATTCGGCCCAGACTATAAGTTGGAGGAGCTCCACATCACCGTCTTTCGGACTCTACCCGACCGCCAATCCTGGGTCGGGTTGGTACAACCGGTCAGTACTGTATGTTTACGAGGGTGATGGAAAGCTACGCCCTGTAACAACGCAACAAACTCCTACTGACATTGGCGTCCAGCTACTCCCCCAGTTTATGTCGCGGGTCTATGTGTTTCGCGCTGAACGATTTAACGTTGGTGAAATTCAGATAGGTAACAGCACTGTGTTGGAAAGGGACGCTAGGAATTTGCCGTCCGTACTAAACTTGATGCAGAGTCACAGGTTACGATTTGAACGGTTCAATAAGGAGGTTCGGCGGATTTTTCCGCAGGTGCCCTGGATTTCGGTCCGTCCCACGGCAGCCGAAAAAGAGATACTGGAAATCGTGGTCTGGCCCTTCGAGTCGCATCCAGAAAGAGGGGACCTCGCTATCCCTCTGAAGGACAGCGGGACGGGATTGGGGCAGGTGTTGGCCATCCTCTATGTTGTCTTGATATCTCAACGACCAAGTGTAATTGTTATCGACGAACCGCAGAGCTTTCTTCACCCCGGTGCGGCACGGAAGCTGATTGAGGTTTTGAGAAGTAATCCTCAACACCAGTACATTGTGGCCACGCACTCGCCATCTATAATCTCAGCGTCCGATCCAAAAACAGTGACCATAGTTCGACTCCGCTCCGGGGAAACTTCTCTTGAACAGCAAAGTACGGAGGAGGCGAGCGCTCAATCGACTTTGCTAGCAGAACTCGGAGCGCGCCTGTCTGATGTATTCGGCTCTGACAACATCCTGTGGGTTGAGGGGCAGACAGAAGAGATCTGCTACAAGAAAATACACCACCACTTTACTCGAAACGATTTGGCCGGAACTAGCATTCTAGGGGTACGGCACACCGGCGACCTGGAAGGTGATGCTACCGAGCGCATGCTCGAAATCTATAACAAGATTTCGAACAGTAATGGTCTGATTCCACCTGCCATCGGATTCATATTGGATTCGGAGTGCAAGTCAGCTCAAAAGAAAAAAGAATTAATCACAAAAAGTCGGGACCTCTTGAGCTTCCTTCCGAGAAGGATGTACGAAAACTATCTGTTAAGCCCCGCGGCAATCGTTGCGGTCGCCAACAACATCAAGGATTTCAGCCCGAACACGATTTCCAGCGAAGATGTCCTTTCGATATTGGAAACGTCGATTTCCAATCAAGGCTATTATTGCGACAAGAAGGTTCCGCCGGATCGTGAGGGCCGAATTTCGACAGTTCACGGGAAGAATGTGCTCAAGAATATTTTCTCCGGCCTTTCAGAGAAACGAGTGGAGCACCGAGAAGTGGAGCACGGATTGGCTCTAACGGAATGGTTGCTAGCCAACACCCCGCAGGAGTTGAAGGAAATCAGTGAGCTAATGAAGAAGAGGCTTGCTTCGGACGCGAGTTCCTCAGATCAAAAGTAAGAGAGGATTTTGCCGGGAGTCCCACCTTTGGATTCCAAAGGCGGGTTTTGGGTAGCTCTTCCCTTTCAACTTCTGCCTCTTCCCCATCCCGCACCACTGCCAATTCGAACGGACACCTCCACCATTCGAAACGTTTTCCACACGCATTCGAATGCGATGTAACGCAATGTAACTAGACATGGATGTACCTTGTTAATATACTTCGTCCATGACAACCAAACGCGCCGGCTCACCCTACGACCTTTGCAACTTTGTTTTCGCCGATGGACGCGGCTGCTGCATGCCCTCCATCCCTTCCCTCAACGGCTACTGCCGCTCCCACGGCACCGTCCTCAAAAGCCGCCCTCCCGCCGAAAGCAACGAAGACCTCCTGCAGGAAATCGGCCTCTTCAACGACGATCCCCCCTCCGAAGAAGACGTTCATCGCGCCATGGCCCGCGTCTTCCGCGCCCTCGCCGCCAACCGCATCTCCACCCGCCGCGCCGCCACCTTCGGCTACCTCGCCCAGCTCCTCCTAACCTCCCGCGGCAGCAAGCAAGCCCGCCAGGACTCCAACAACCTTTCCCACGCCCTCCTCAAAACCCTCGACCTCGCCTACAACCCCAAATTCGGCAAGCTCAACCCCGCCTTCAAGGAAGCTGCCTCCCGCATTGGACATCCGACGAAGGATGTCCACCCTGAGCCTGCCGAAGGGGTCCGCTCCTGATCCCCATGCCGTTTCCCCTTCCGCCCTCCGATTCCGGCTCAACAACCTCTGCTTACCCTGAGCGCAATCAGCGAAGGGCGCTCTCTGTGTCCTCTGTGGTGAAATCCGATTCCGTCTCTTCTCCGCGCTCCGAACTCTGCGCCCTCAGCGTCTCTGCGGTGAGTCCCTCTTCGCCGTTGCTCTCCTGCTCCGGCTCAGCGACCTCTGCTTGCCCTGAGCGCAATCAGCGAAGGGCGCTCTCTGCGTCCTCTGCGTTAAACTCCGCTGTTGCAGTCTCTTTCTATCGCTCGCACTCGTCACTTTCTCTAAGTTCAACTATTCCCGCACATACAAGACCCCGGGGAGGGGATATACCGGTTCCCTGGTCAGACCACGGATTCTGGACGAGTCGGGCACAACATGAGCCACCATCTCATCTGCGAGTTGCTCCGCCGGGTATATAATGCGCATATGAGCAAGCGAGTTATCCGCATGTCCGAAAGCGAAGCTGCAACCACCAACGTGGCGACGCTACTCGCCCATGTTCGCGCCGGTGCCGAGGTCGTGATTGAAAATGGCTCACGGCCCTTGGCGGTACTTCGCCTCCCCGAGCCCGTGCGTCGCACCATTTCGGAATGCATCGCGCTGCTCCCCACGGCTTCAACGGCTACTGTCGACGCAGACTTCGCCAAGGACGTGGCCGCTGCCGTCGAAAGTCATAACGAGCCGCTAAACCCGCCTTCATGGGACTAATCCTCGACTCCAGCGTGCTTATTGCCGTGGAGCGCCAGGGCAAGAATGCACGGCAAGTCCTGGCTGCCCTGAGCGAAAAACTGGATGAAACTGAGATTGGCATCTCCGTGGTTACGCTTATAGAAATGGGGCACGGGGCGGCTCGCGCAGACACTGCGGAACGAAAAGCAAAACGAGAAAAGTTCATCGATGAGTTAGTGCTGGCCTTGCCGGTGTTCCCGGTCACGGTGTCTGTCGCGCTTCGCACTGGCCAGCTTGACGGAGAGAATCAGGCAAAAGGGCTAAGACTGCCGCTCCCTGACCTGTTGATCGGGGTAACGGCACTTGAACTTGGATATGGCGTGGGTACGGCAAATCTCCGGCATTTCAGGCAGGTCGCCGGACTGAAAGTCATCGAGCTCTGACCACGGTGAGGATGAATAAGTCGATGATGTCGCGTCAAACGCATGGGGCACGGCACACGATCCTTCCCCGTGCATTTACATCGTTACTTCCTTACGTCATTACATCAATTCTTCGGCCGCCTCGGCAAAAATCTGGGTATGGCGATCGATGTCCGCCGCCGTCGTCTCCGGGCACATCAGCGCCATGTTATGGAACGGCGTCAGCAGCACCCCGCGGTTCAGCGCGTACAGATGCAGAAACCGCTCCATCTCGAAATCCACCGCCGCCGCGGATTCCCCGCCGTTACGCGGGGCGCGCTGGCAGAAGGTATACTCGGCGCGGCAGCCAAGGCGCTGCACGTTCCATGGCAAGCCGTGCTTCTTGATCTCCGCCGCCACGCCATCGTTGAAGCGCACCGCCAGCGGCATCATCTTCTCGAAGTTCTTCGCGGTCAGGATATTTTCAAGGGTCGCGCGCATCGCCGCCAGCGACAGCGCGTTCCCCGCCAGCGTCCCGCCGATTCCGCCGACGTCGCAATCTTCCAGATGGATGTGCGCGGAGATGCGCTGCGCCACTTCCTCCGAACAGCCGTACGTGGCGCCGGGAATCCCGCTGCCGATCGCTTTCCCGAAGACGACCAGGTCCGGCTCCAGCTTCCACTCCGCGGTGCAGCCGCCCGGCCCCGCGCAGATCGTGTGCGTCTCATCGGCGATGAAGAGCGAGCCATACCGCTTCGCCAGTTCCTGCGCCTGCTTCCAGTACCCTTCGTCCGGCAGAATGATGCCGACGTTGGTCATCGCCGGCTCGGCCAGGATGCAGGCAACGTCGTTGTGCTTCAGCGCGTCTTCAAGCGCGTTCAAGTCGTTGAATTCCACGACGCGCGTCGTCTCCGCGGGATCGACCGGCGGGCCGATGTTGCCGCGCCGCGGCCCCACCACGCCGTTTTCCACCGTGGCGAATGTTTCATCCACCGTGCCGTGATAGCAATAGTGGAAGACGAGAATTTTCGAGCGCTGCGTGATTTCGCGGGCGATGCGGATGGAAAAGCGATTGGCGTCGGTCGCGGTCAGCGTGAACTGCCAGTACGGCAAACCGAAACGCCGTTTCAGATCTTCGCCGACGAAGGCGCCATCCTCCGTGGGCAGCATCAGCGTGATTCCCTGTTTCACGCGCTTCGCCACCGCCTCCGCCACAATTTCCGGCGAATGCCCGGTCATCGCGCCGGTGTCGCCGAGGCACAAATCCACGTACTCTTTTCCGTCGGCGCAAGTGAAGTGCGCGCCTTTCGCTTTCGTCACAAAAACCGGAAATTCGCCGGCCCACTTTTTCATCCAGTTCATCGGAACGCCGCCAAGCAGCGATTGCTGCGCGCGCTTGTACAACTCCGCCGAACGCGGATGTTCCGCCACGAAGCGCCTCCCCTCGCGTTCCTGCAACTTCTTCAACTTCTCTCGATCAATGGTCGTCATGTTAGCAAGTGCTTGTCATTCGGGCGAGGTTCACCGCAGTTCGTGAATGATTTCCTTCGCAGCATTCGCCCCAGAAGCGCCTGTCAATCCATTCCCCGGATGCGTTCCGTTACCGCATAGGAACAACCCTTTCACCGGAGTTTGATACCGCGCCCAATCGAGAAGCGGCCGCATGGTGAAGAGCTGGTCGAGCGCAAGTTCGCCGTGGAAAATGTGGCCGCCCGTGAAACCGTAAGTCGTTTCCAGATCTAGCGGCGTAATCACGTGCGCCGCTTCAACGAGCCGCGAAAGATTTGGCGCGTAAGCGGAAAGCGTCTTGATGACGATGTTCGCCAGTTCGCCGCGGCGTCCGTTCCAGGTTCCTTGCTTCAGCTTGTAGGGCGCGAACTGGAAGTATGCGGAAAGCACGTGCTTCCCTTCCGGCGCGAGCGACGGATCGAGAATCGTCGGAATCGTGACATCGAGGACCGGCGCGGCGGAAATCTCGCCATACTTCGAGGCGTCGAAGGCCTTCTCCAGATAATCGATTTCGTGCCCGATGTGAATGCGGCCGGAAAGCGCTATGCGGAAGCCGTCCGGCGCGACCGTATCCGAAAGCGAAGTGAAGTGCGGCAAATCACCGAGCGCAAGATGCACTTTGGCGACGCTGCCGGAAATGCGGAAGTTCTTGATGCGCATGGCGAAAACGGGATCGAGATTCGCGGGGTCGAGCAGCTGGAAGAAGGTGCGCTTCGGATCGACACCGGAAACAACGGCTTCGCAGGCGATCTCTTCGCCGTCGGCGAGGACGACACCGGAAACGGCGCCATTCTTGGTGGTGATGTTTCCTACTTCGGCGTTGGTGCGAATCTCGACGCCGGCTTTTTGGGCGGCTTCGCCGAGGGCGCGAGAGAATTCGCCAAGCCCGCCGCGCGGGAATGCCGCCGAGCCAACAGGATGCGGATCTGCGGCGGCGCGGAGCAGCAAGAGCGCGGTGGAGCCTGCGGACCAGGGGCCGAGGTTTGCGCCGAAGATTCCGCGGGCGGCAATCGCGGCGCGCAGAAGTTCGGTGTCGAAGAATTCGGCGACGAAATCGGCGACGGCCATCGGGCCCCAGCGCAAGAGATCGAAGATGCCAGTCTTGCCGAGGCCGCGAACGGCGCGGCCGGTCGTCAACAGATTCCAGAAATCTTCAGGCGACGGGTGATCGATGGCCGGCGGAGTGATGGAAGCGATGCGGCCGAAGACTTCGGACATTTCCTCGAGAGTTGCCGCAAATTCGGTGTAGCGCGAGCCCTCTTTCACCGGAAGATGCGAAAGAGCTGCGACGGTTTTCGCGGCGGAGTTGTAAAAGAGCAGGCCGCGGCCATCGGGCGACGGAGCAAAGACGCGAGGCTCCGGCTGGATGATGTGGAGATTGAATTTGTGGAGCTGAAGGTCGCGAGTAATGTCCGCACGGAGAGGGCCGAGGGTGTGCGAGAGCGTCGAGGCTTTGAAGCCGGGATGAAATTCCTCGGTGATCGCGCCGCCCCCGAGGACTTCGCGCCGCTCGAACACTGTGGGCTTGAAGCCGCCCTTGGCCAGATAAAACGCGGTGATCAGTGCGTTGTGACCGCCACCGATTAGAACCACTTTCTGTCCGATGGGCATGGTCAGTTGGCCGCCTTGTTCCAGTTTTTCAGAATTACCTGGCTGGCGATGCGGCCGTTGGCGCCCATGATGCCGCCACCGGGATGCGTGGCCGAGCCGCACATATAGAGATTGTGGATGGGAGTGCGGTAGTAGGCCCAGCCGGGAACGGGGCGGAGGAAGAAGAGTTGTTCGAGAGAAAGTTCACCCTGGAAAATGTTGCCTTGCGTGAGACCGAATTCGCGCTCGAGATCGAGCGGGGTGAGGACTTGCTTGTCGATGATGATGTCTTTGATGTTGGGGGCGTGCTCGGCGATGGTGTTGATGACGTTGTCGCCGAAGGCTTTGCGGTGATCGTCCCAGGTGCCTTCGACGAGTTTGTAAGGCGCGTATTGCACGAAGCAGGAGAGGACGTGCTTGCCTGGAGGCGCGACGGAGGGATCGGTGAGGCTGGGGATGACCATGTCGATGTAGGGGCGCTGCGAGTAGCGGCCGTATTTGGCGTCGTCGTAGGCGCGTTCCATGTATTCCATTCCTGGCGAGATGGAAATTGCTCCGCGGAGGTGGGCGCCAACTCCCGGCAGAGCTTTGAAATCGGGGAGCGCGCTGAGAGCGATATTGACTTTGCCGGAAGAGCCGCGGAATTTGTAACGCTTGACGCTTTCGACGAAATCGGAGGGGAGGTCCTTGGCTTCCATAAAGGAAAGAAACGTGTGATGGGGATCGACGCTGGAGGAGATGACGTTGCAGCGGATTTCTTCGCCGGATTGGAGGGCGATGCCTGTGGCGCGGCCGTTCCTGTTGAGAATTTTTGCGACGGGGGCGTTGGTGCGAATTTCGACGCCCAGTTCGCGTGCGGCGGCGGCGATCGCGTTGGAGATTGCGCCAGTGCCACCGCGGCTGAAGCCCCACGAGCGGAATGCGCCGTCGATTTCGCCCATGTAGTGATGGAGGAGAACGTAGGCGGTGCCGGGAGAACGAATGCCGAGAAACGTGCCGATGATGCCAGAGGCGGACATGGTGGCTTTCAGGACGTCGGTCTCGAACCACTGGTCCAGAAAGTCGGCGGCGCTCATGGTCATCAGCTGGATTAAGGTGTAGCGCTCATCAGAGCTGAGTTCGCGGAAACGCTGCAGCATGAAGTGGAGTTGCTTGAGATCCTTGGGATTCAACGTAGTGGGATCCGGCGGGATCATGGAGAGCATGGGCTTCACGAAGCGGCACATCGGCGTCATCATTTTGGAGAATTCGTCGTAGGCTTCGGCGTCGAGGCGGGAATGACGGCGGATTTCGCGCTGGGTTTTGGCGTGATCGTTGACGCGCCAGAGGTAATCACCGTTGAGCATGGGGGAAAAGGTGCCGTCGAGCGGGAGGATTTCGAGGCCGAAGCGGGGCAGATTCAGTTCGCGAATGATTTCGGGACGTAAAAGCGAAACGACATAGGAACATTCGGAGAAGAGGAAGCCCGGGACGATTTCTTCGGTGACGGCGGCGCCGCCGAGTACGCCGCGGCGCTCCAGCACCAGAACTTTCTTGCCTGCTTTGGCCAGATAGGCTGCGTTCACGAGACCATTGTGACCGCCTCCGATGACCACAACATCGTAGGACTGCGGCATTCGTTAGAACTCCAAAATGAAGAAGAGGATTGGGCTGAATCGTAGAATGAAACATTCTACTGAGAGTGCGAGCGCTTCACAAGGTCGCGCGAAATGCGGAAATGAAAGTTGGATGGCGCGCGGGCGCCGGAGTAGCTACAAGATTGGCAACATTGGGTCCTACGGTTTAAAGCAACTGAAACGCGGCTGGAACAAGCTTCAGGGTGTAACGGCCGAACTGACCGCTGCCGGAGCGGTTTTTCCAATCGCGTCGCCGTTGACTACGAGTTCGACGCGGCGATTGCGCTGGCGGCCTTCGGCGGTGTCGTTGGAGGACACGGGCTGCGTCTTGCCGAATCCGCGCGCGGACATTGCGCTGGTCGCCACGCCTTCTTCCGCGAGAAAATCGCGCACGGAATCGGAGCGGCGCTCAGAGAGTTGCTGATTAAAATCGTCGCTGCCAACGCTGTCGGTGTGGCCTTCGATCTGTAGCGTGAGGCCTTTGTGGGCAAGGAGAATTCCTGAGATTTTGGCGAGCTTTTCGCGGGCTCCGGGCTTGAGTGTGGAGCTTCCGGTATCGAAGAGGACGTCCGACATATTGACGATGAGGCCGCGGGCCGAGTCGCGAGTCTGCAAAATGGAATTCAGCTGCTCGAGGAGTTGCCCTCGCAACTGGGCTTTTTCGTTTTCGGCTTGCGCGGCGGCCTGCAGTGCCTTCTGGGTTTGGGCTTCGGCGGCGTGCTGCTGGTCCAGCGCGGTCTGGCGCGCCTGCTCAGCCTCGGCCTTCTGTTTGGAGGCTTCGAGCGCTGCCTGCTCCGCTTCGGCTTTTTGCTTGGCAGCTTCCTGCGCGGCTTGCTGCGCTTCGAGTTTCATACGCTCGGCTTCGGCTTTGGCTTGTTCCGCCTGAACGCGGGCTTGCTCGGCTTCCTGGCGGTGACGGGCCTCCGCTTCAGCATCGGCGCGAGCTTTGGCTTCACGGTCTTCGGCGGCTTTCTTCTCCCCCGCTAGTCGAGCTTGGGCTTCTTCTTCGGCCTTTTGCTTCACGGCCATCACGCGAACTTCTTCGGCGGTTTCGACGACATCGCGGGCGGTCGACTCCACTGTCTTTTTGTCGCGCTTGGAGTGATACGCGTCTTCCGCGGCGGTCAACTGCTGTTCAGCCTTGGCGAGAGTGGTAAGGGCGTACTTCCCGCCGCTGGCGTTGCGGGCAATGCGAACGGCATTGCGCGCTTCGAAAAGTTCGCGCGGGGTCTTGGGATCGATGCCGAAAATGGCGTTTTCGATTTTGGTGTTGGAGGAAGAATAGACGCCGCGGCCAAGAAGCTCGTAGGTGGCATCAATGTTTTCAACTTTGCCGCCGCCGGTGGTGGGAACCGTATTTTCGAGGACCACCATGTTTCCCGGTTGCGTGACAGCGAAATATGGTTCGGCGGTGACGATCATGCCGAAGGTCTGCATGTCAGTGACGGCCTTGACGTGGGCAGCGCCATTTTTCGCGACGACTTCACCAAGATTTTCGGCGCGGCCCTGAGCAGAAACTGCCCAGAGAACGTAGGTGAGATATTCCAGGCCGAATTTTGTGGCGTCGTTCAGGCCTTCGAATTTTGCTTCGATCTCCATGCGGTTGCTCTTGCTCTCGACCTTTACTTCGGCGTTTGCGCCCTGCATGAGCTCGGTGCCCTGGAGATCGACCTTTGTGGAACCATTGGCACGGCGGTAGTTCACGGCCTTAGTGGTGCGTGCGACGTGCCCCGCCGAAGTCTGAGCGGTGGCGCCGGAGTCGCTCTTATAGATTGCGGTGGTCTGGGGCGCGGACTGGCTTGCCGCGACTCCAAGGAAGAGGATGCTTGCCAAACTGCCATAGATAGATGTGCGTTTCACGTGAATCTCCCTAAACCCAGTCTGGTGAATAGAGTATATGAGGGCGCTCGTCCTCCGACGGCGAGCGCCAGTGCACAGGACTCTCAAGGTTAGATTCAGGCTAGCAAAATCCAGGCGAAACGGACGCGGGCTGAATGGTCCTTCATCGATTTAATTACTGGCCTTCCGGACAGGTGATACGAACTGTCGGCAGGCAGCTTGCGGCCACGCGGAAATCGAAACTATAATTCGAAGTTCCTTTGATGAACTGAGAGCAAAATTTAGTTCGAATCACGGAGGCTACGTGCCGGTTGGAACCGCATTTCATGAGAGAACCCTGGCGCTTTGCGAAAGCCTGAACTATCGCGAGTGGTCGGGCTATTACACGGTCGGCGCCTATGAAATGACGCACGAGCACGAATACAACGCCATCCGCAATTCGGCTGCGCTGATTGATATTTCGCCGTTGTTTAAGTACCGGGTTACCGGCGGGGACGCGACGAAGTTCGTGAACCGGGTGATTACGCGGGACATTAACAAGGTTGCCGTGGACCAGGTGATTTACTGTTGCTGGTGCGATCCCGAGGGAAAGGTGGTGGACGACGGGACGATTACGCGGCTGGGAGAAAACGAGTATCGGTGGACGGCGGCTGATCCGAGTTTGCGATGGTTCAGCCAGAATTCGCTGGGGCTGAACGTTGAAATCGAGGATATTTCGGAGAAGGTGGCGGCGCTAGCGTTGCAAGGACCCACGTCGGGGCGATTGCTGCACGCGGTGGCCGACGCAAATATTGCGGGGCTGAAATATTTCCGCGTGACGCATGGAAAGATCGCCGGCGTGCCGGTGGATATTTCGCGGACGGGTTACACGGGAGACCTGGGTTATGAGATCTGGGTTCCGTGCAAGGATGCGATCAAGGTTTTTGATGCGTTGATGGATAAAGGAAGGGCGTTCGATATTCATCCGGCGGGGATGGTGGCGCTGGACATCGCGCGGATAGAGGCGGGATTGATCCTGATTGAAGTGGATTACATTTCGAGCAAGAAATCGCTGATCGATGAACAGCGCTATACGCCGGGAGAGATCGGGCTGGGGAAACTGGTGGACTTGAAGAAAGAGAGTTTTGTTGGGCGCGAGGCGCTGCTGATGGAGGCGAAGAAGGGCGGATCGGCGCGGCGGCTGGTGGGGCTGGAAGTGAATTGGAACGAGGTGGAAGCGCTTTACGAAAAGATTGGGATGGCGCCGCAGGTGCCGTCGACGGCTTCGCGAGTGGCTGTGCCAGTGTATCGCGAAGGGCGGCAGGTGGGGAAGGCGACGTCGACGACGTGGTCGCCGACTTTGAAGAGGATGATTGCGCTGGCTACGGTGGGACGGGAGAGCGCGGCGCTGGGGACGAATTTGAGCATGGAATTGACGGTGGAGGCTTCGCGGAAGACGGTGTCG
>Ga0137418_10005231_pt1 | contig 11875 bp, 11 predicted proteins | sample CZODoug3_1_2_16f_FD_122242 | JGI IMG/M metagenome (GOLD analysis project Ga0137418, IMG submission 122242) | Vadose zone soil fungal communities from Angelo Coast Range Reserve, California, USA - CZODoug3_1_2_16fungal (Hybrid Assembly) | ecosystem: Environmental > Terrestrial > Soil > Vadose... | reverse complement strand
GCCAGCCCGCGGCGCCGTGCGCGCGCGCGGGCGTCCCGAAGATCTCCTCGAAGCGCTTGCGCGACAGGAGCATCTGGCGCTCGGTCCACCTCGCGCCGGCCCTGGGCGCGTCGTCCTGCCATTTCACGTGATCCCAGGCGTGAATTCCGACTTCGAAATTCGCATCCCGCACCTTGCGCATCACGTCGGCGCAGCGGCGGCCAATGTCGGGACCGGGAAGGAGCGTCCCGTAGAGCAGCGTCGCAAGCCCGTAGTGCGACAGCACCGAGGTGCGCGACGCCTTTCCGATGAAGCCGCGGCGGAAAGCGCGCTTGATCGCGCGGCCCGTGTGATCCGGACCGAGACTGAAGAGGAAAGTGGCGCCGGCGCCGTGCTTTTTCAGCAGCTCGACCAGCCGCGGGACCCCTCGCTGCGTGCCGCGGTAGGTATCGACGTCGACTTTCAGAGCCAGCTTCATTCGACCAGCCGCCGCGCCTCGGCGACGTGCGTCCGGTACGCGTCGAAAATGAGCTTCAGCGACTGCTGCATGTCGAACTTCGGCCTCCACCCCAGATCCTTGGTGGTGCCGGCGATTTTGGGGACGCGGTTCTGAACGTCCTGATAACCTTTTCCGTAGTACTGCGCGGCGCTGGTACTGACGAGCTTCACCTTCTTCGCGTGCTCGCGGTATTCGGGATATTGCAGGGCGAGCTTTACCATCATCGCGGCCAGCTGCCTGACCGAGTAGTTGTTTTTCGGATTTCCGACGTTGTAGATTTTCCCGGTCGCGATGCCCTTGGGGTTTTCTATGATCTTCATCAGCGCGTCGATGCCGTCGTCGATATAGGTAAAGGCGCGCTTCTGCTTTCCGCCGTCCACGAGCTTTATGGGTTCGCCGCGGACGATATGGCCGAAGAACTGGGTGATCACCCGCGAGCTGCCTTCCTTGGAGGCGTTGAGATTGTCCAGCCCCGAACCGATCCAGTTGAACGGCCGGAACAGCGTGTAGTCCAGGCCTTCCTTCATGCCGTAGGCGTGAATGACGCGGTCCATCAGCTGCTTCGCGCAGGCGTAGATCCAGCGCGGCTTGTCGATCGGGCCGTACACGAGCGAGGAAGCCTCCGGGTCGAACTCGCGGTCGGCGCACATCCCGTAGACCTCGGAGGTCGAGGGAAAGACCAGGCGCTTGCCGTGCCTGACGCATCCCCGCACGATCGGCAGGTTCGCCTCGAAGTCGAGCTCGAAGACCTTGAGCGGTTCCTTGACGTAGATCGCGGGCGTCGCGATCGCGACCAGGGGCAGGACCGTGTCGCACTTGCGCACGTGGTATTCGATCCATTCGCGGTTGATGGTGATGTCGCCTTCGAAGAAGCGGAAGCGCTTCTCGCCGAGCAGCTCGGCAACGCGGTCGGTCTGCATGTCCATGCCGTAGACCTCCCAGTCCGAGCGCTCGAGGATGCGTTTAGAAAGATGATGGCCGATAAAGCCGTTCACGCCGAGGATGAGGATTCTTTTCACCGTGGCTCCCTAGTGCAGGGGGATCCTGCGATCACCGATGCGATTGGCGAATTCTTGCGCGGAGAGCGGCCGGCCGTCCAGTTCCAGATCGACGAGTTCGAGGACCTCTCCGTCGGCGCATGCGGCGTAGCAGCGCCCGCCGTCCGCGTACAGGAACGCGCCGGCCCCTGCGCGGCTCTTCTGCGCCCGCCGCGTCCGCAGCAGCCGCAGTTGCGCCCCTTCCACTTCGGTGAATGCGCCGGGATAGGGCGGCGCGACGGCGCGAACCAGATCGTGCACCCGCTTCGCGGGCGCGCTCCAGTCGATGCGTCCGTCCTCGGGGCGGCGGCCGCCGAAATAGCCGCCCCGGGAAAGATCCTGCGCGCGAAGGACCGCGCTGCCGTCGACGAGTTTCGGCAGGCTGCGCCTGAGGACGCGCTCGGCCGCTCCCGTGACTTTTGCGAACACGTCCGCGGCGAGCTCGTCGGGCAGGATGGCGACGGCTTCCTGATCGACGATGCGTCCCGCGTCGGGCTTCTCCACCATCTCGTGCAGGGTCGCGCCGGTCTCGGTCTCGCCGTGGATGATCGCCCAGTTGACCGGCACGCGCCCGCGGTACTTCGGAAGGAGCGAGCCGTGCATGTTGAATGCGCCCTTCCCGGGAATCGCGAGCAGCCGCGCGCCGAGCATCAGGCGGTAGTAGAACGAGAAAAGAAAATCCGGACGCAGTTCGCGGATCCTTTCGACGATTTCCGGCGCATTCGGGTCGCCGGGCGCGACGGTCTCGATCGCCCGGTCGCGAGCGAGCTCGGCGACGCTCTCGAACCAGATTCTCTCATCGGGCCTGTCCCCGTGGGTCACCACGAGAGGCACTTCGATCCGCTCATCGAGGAGGACTCTGAGGCAGCGGCAGCCGACGTCGTGATAGGCGAAGACAACCGCGCTCGTCACGCTTCGTGCCGGTTACGATACTTGACGCTGCTTCGGAACCGCCGAAACAGCGTCCTTGCGTTCCAGAACGGCCTGCACGATGTAACGCGGCCGCTGCCGCACCTGCTCGTAGATGCGGCCCACGTATTCGCCCAGGAGGCCGATGCCGAACAAGGTGATGCCGATGAGGAAGAATGCGATGCCGAAGAGCGTGAACACGCCCTCGGCCTCGGGCCCGACCACCGCGCGGCGGATGGCGAGGAAGATCACGAACGCCAGGGACAGCAGGGCTATCGCGATTCCCGAGAGCGAGAAGAGCTGCAACGGCATCGCGGAGAACCCGGTGACTAGGTCGAAGTTGAGCCGGATGAGGCTGTAGAGCGAATATTTCGAGTCGCCGGCGGCGCGCTCCTCGTGCTCCACTTCGACCTCGGTCGGGCGCTGCGCGAAGGTATAGGCCAACGCGGGGATAAAGGTGTTGACTTCGCGGCAGCTGTTGATCGCGGCGACGATATCGCGGCTGTAGGCGCGCAGCATGCACCCCTGGTCGGTCATGCGGATGCGGGTGATGCGCTCGCGGATGGCATTCATCATCCGGGATGCGCTGCGCCGGAACGCAGTGTCCTGTCGCGCGCGGCGCACCGAGCCGACGTAATCGTAGCCCTCGTCCATCTTGGCGAGGAGCTTTGCGATTTCCTCCGGGGGGTTCTGCAGATCCGAGTCCAGCGTGACCACGCGCTCGCCGCGGCTCGCCTCGAACCCCGCCATGATGGCGAGATGCTGGCCGAAGTTGCCGTTGAACAGGATGACGCGGGTCGCATCGGGGCGAAGCTCGAACTGCCCGCGCAGCAGCGACGCAGACCGGTCGGCGCTGCCGTCGTTGACGAAAATGACCTCGTAGCTCACCCCGAGCGCGTCCAGCGCCGGATACAGCCGCGCGAACAGCGCCGGCAGGACGGCTTCCTCGTTGTAGACGGGAATGACGACGGAGAGCGCGACCATGTCAGGCGGCCTTGCGCCGCATCACGCGCTTCATGCTCTCGCACACGCGCTCGACGTCCGTCTCGCGCATCTCGGGATAGAGCGGCAGCGTGACCGTCTCGCGCGCGATGCGCTCCGAGGCCGGAAACATGCCCTCGCGGAATCCCTTGTTGCGGAAGAGCGTGGTGAGGTGGATCGCTTCATACGAGACACCGGTGCCGATGCCTTCCCTGTGCATCGCGTCCATGAACGCCTTGCGGCTGCTGCGTAGCGCCTGCAGCGGCAGCAGCACCGTGAACATGTTCCAGCTGTGCCCGGGGCTGTCGCGCGGCGGCAGGCGCTCGGGCGTGAGCAGGTCGTCGCCCGCGAGGCACTCGAAGTAGTGGCGCGCGAGGCGCTGGCGCGCACGGCACCATTCGTCCAGGTGCGCGAGCTGCTCCAGGCCCAGCCGCGCCGACACGTCGGAGAAGTTGTACTTGACCCCCGCGCGCTCCACGTCGCGCGTGCCGTCGGGCAGGCGCTTGATGCCGTGGAAGCGCAGTTCGTCCACGATCGCCGCCTCGCGCTCGTCGTTGAGCACCAGGGCCCCGCCCTCGATGGTGGTCATGTTCTTGTTGGGATGGAAGCTGAACGACACGATGTCGCCCGTCGCCCCCACCGGGCCGCGCGGGGTCCGCGATCCCATCGCGAGCGCCGCGTCCTCGAGGATCCGCACCTTGTGGCGCCTGGCGAACGCGTCGAGCCCATCGGGATCGAGCGGCGCGTTGTAATGCGTGGGAAGCAGCAGGCGCGTCTTCGGCGTGACCGCGGCCGCGGCCTGGGCAAGATCGATGTTGCGCGAGGCGAGGCTCACGTCGACGAATACGGAGGTCGCGCCGGCGCGCTCGACCACGTTGCCGGTCGCGAAGAAACTCTGCGCGGGGATGATCACCTCGTCGCCCGGCCCGATGCCGAGCAGCTCGAGGGCCACCTGCATCGCCGCAGTCGCGGAAGTGAGCGCGCGAACCGGCCGCCCGCCGAAGCGCTCCGACAGCGCCTTTTCGAACGCGGCGACTCGGGGCCCGGTGGCGATCCAGCGGCTGCGCAGCGTGTCGGCGACTGCGGCGATCATGGCTTCGTCGATGGTCGGTTGCGCGAAGGGAAGGAAGTTCACTAGGAGCGCGCGACCAGGAAGACCCCGGCGAAGATAAAGGCGATGCCAATGAATTTCTGCGCCGTGAGCGATTCGCCGAACAGGTACCAGGCAGCGAGCGCATTCACGACGTACCCGATCGAAAGCATCGGATAAGCGATCGAAACCTCGACGCGCGACAGGCCCACGATCCAGGCTGCCACGCTCACCACGTAGCACGCGAGCCCGCCCGCGATGTGCGGCTCGAAGGCGAGCTTCATGCCGACGGGGACGATGTTCTGCGCGCTGAACTCGAAATGGCCCACGGCGTTGGTGCCCGCCTTGAGCAGCAGCTGCGCCGCCGCGTTGAGCAGCACGCCCGTGAGGAGGAAAACCCAGCTCGCCGCGTTCACGGCTTTTTCACGATGACGCGGCGAGCATCGCGCGCGACGATTTGCATGGGGACCGGGTGCGCCTTGAGGAACGCGTCGAGGTCGTCGGCGTTGAACATCGCGAACGCTTCGCGGTCGGCTTGCCAGGCGCGCGCGAACGCGGCGGTGTCCGGCAAGTAGTTCCGCGGCTCCCACGCTATCGGCTGCGCCAGCTCGTCCTTGTTGACGACCATCGTCACGGTTCGGTTCAGGTAGAACAGCAAAGTGTGATCGAAGGTGTTCACCACGTAGAAAGGGACATCCGGTCGGAGCTGGTTCCGGATTTTCTGGACGATATGATACGCGGAATAGGCCGGTGAGAGCTCCTCGTGCCCCGAGGTCGCGATTTGGACGGAAACGAGGCTGCCGAACGCAAGGGCGATGACCGCGGACTGGGGGCGCGCGCGGAGCGCGAGGAAGGCGGACGCGCCGGCGGCCAGAACGAGGGCGGCGGCCGCGGCTGCGACCCAGGGAGCGTAGCGGGCGAACAGCTCCGGCGGAAGGTCGGACGCGGCAAATCGCGTTGCCTGCGACGCGGCCACCGCCAGCGCGACGCCGAGCCCGGCCGCGACGCCGGCCTGCGCGAGCAGGAGGCGCGGGCCGGCGGAGGCAAGCGCGCTCCCGATAAGCAGCCCCAGTGCCGGGAAAATCGGCAGGATGTAGGAGCCGAGCTTCGAGCTCGACGCGGAAAAGAAGGCGAAAACGACGGCGCACCAGATAAAGAGGAACCGCGCGGCGTGGAATCGCGCCTCCGGCGAACGCCTCCACGCGCGCCGCAGCGCGGGAAAGAGCGCGACGATCCAGGGCAGGACGCCGATCAGCACGACGGGAATGAAATACCAGACGGGCTCGTAGCGATCGTGCTCCCGGGTGAGGAAGCGCTCGAAATGCTCGTGGATGAAGAAGAACCGCAGGAACTCCGGGTTGGCCGCCGAAACTGCGGCGAACCACGGAGCGGCGATCGCCAGGAACAGGAGCGCGCCGGAGAAGGCGTGCAGCCGCTTGAGCAGCTTCCAGTCGCGCTCGACCAGGACGTAGAGCGCGACTGCGCCCGCGGGAAGGGCGATGCCGATCAGGCCCTTGCTCAGCACCGCAAGCGCGGTCGTGGCCCAGGCGACGAGCATCCAGCGGCGGCGTTCTCCTTCGCTTGCCGCGTCGCGCTGCGCGAGCGCGAATGCAAACACCGTGGCCGACATGAAAAAGCTGACCGCCATGTCCAGGGTGAGCAGATGACCGATCGCGACGTAAATCGCCGCGCTGGCGGTGACCGCGGCCCCGAGCAGGCCCGCAGGCGGTCCGAACAATCGATTCCCGGCCGAGAATACGAGCAGGACGCCCAGGAAGCCGGTGAGCGCCGTCCACAGCCGCGCCGCCCATTCGTTCTGTCCGAGCACGCTGAACGACACGGCGGTCGCCCAGTACTGCAGCGGCGGTTTCTCGAAGTACTTGAAACCGTTCAGGCGCGGGGTGAGCCAGTCGCCGCTCGCGACCATCTCGCGCGGAATCTCCGCGTAGCGGCCTTCGTCGGGCTTGACGAGGTGCCGATAACCGAGATTGCAGAACCAGGCAAGAGCGAATGCGGCAAGGAGCGCGAGGAGTCGATTGCGGGAGTAGCTCTCCGAAGCCCCGGACATTCCGCCGCCTATCCGATCAGCAGGGCCGCGGCGACCCTGCGGTCTTCGGCGAGGAGAATATTGTAGGTGCGGCAGGCGGCCTGCACATCCATGACCTCTACGCCGACTCCCGAGCGCATCAGGGGCTGAAGGACCTCCGGGCGGGGAAAGCGCAGCCGGGGCCCGGTGCCGAGCAGAATGATTTCCCGGTCCAGTCCTGCGAGCGCCGCAAGATGCTCGGGGGCGAGTGCTTCGAAGCTTGTCGCCGGCCAGTCCAGGAGGATGCGCTCGGGCAGGATCACGAGGCTTCGTTCGAACCGCTGGCCGTTGACCATCACGTAGCCTTCGCCATAGCCGGTGATGGCGTTCAAGGTGGTTGCGCGGTCCAGATGCAGTTTCAAGTTTGCCCGTGCTGTAAGTGTCCGGTAACATTATAACTTTTGCAGCGCCGCGCGGCTCGGAAGCCTCGCCGCACCACCGGAAAATCCCGCGCGACATGAGAAAGTTTGCCCGAATCGAACGTCTCCCTCCCTACGTCTTCAACATCACCAACGAGTTGAAGATGGCGGCGCGTCACGAGGGCGAGGACATCATCGACATGAGCATGGGCAATCCCGACGGGCCCACGCCCGAGCACATCGTGGCGAAGTTGGTCGAAGCCGCGCAGCGCGGCGATACGCACGGCTACTCCGTGTCGAAGGGGATTCCGCGACTGCGCCGCGCGATCTGCACCTGGTACAAGCGGCGTTACGGCATCGAGTTCGATGCGGACTCGGAAGCCATCGTCACCATCGGCTCGAAGGAAGGGCTTGCGCACCTGATGCTCGCGTGCCTGGATCGCGGCGACACGGTGCTCGTTCCGAATCCGAGCTACCCGATCCACATCTACGGGGCGATCATCGCCGGCGCCGACATCCGTTCGGTGCGCATGACTGCGGAGGTGGATTTTTTCCAGGAGCTGGAGCGCGCGATCGGCGAGCTGATTCCCAAACCCAAGATGCTGGTGATCGGTTTTCCTTCGAACCCGACGGCGATGTGCGTCGAGCTGGGTTTCTTCGAGCGTGTGATCGCGCTCGCCAAGGCCCACGATATCCTGGTCGTGCACGACCTCGCCTACGCGGATATCACTTTCGACGGCTGGAAGGCGCCTTCGATCATGCAGGTTCCGGGCGCGCGCGACGTGGCGGTGGAGTTCTTCACCATGTCGAAGAGCTATAACATGGCCGGCTGGCGCATCGGCTTCATGGTCGGAAACAAGGACCTCGTGCATGCTCTGGGCCGCATCAAGAGCTACCACGACTACGGCACGTTCACTCCCATCCAGATCGCCTCGATCGTGGCGCTGGAAGGCCCGCAGGAGTGCGTCGAGGAACACCGGATGAAATACGAAAAGCGCCGCGACGTGATGGTGAAAGGCCTGCACGAAATCGGCTGGATGGTGGACAACCCCAGGGCCTCGATGTACGTCTGGGCGAAAATCCCCGAGGCCTACGGCAAGCTCGGCTCGCTTGAATTCGCCAAGAAGATACTGAAGGACGCGAAAGTCGCGGTGTCGCCGGGCATCGGCTTCGGCGACTACGGCGACGATCACGTGCGCATCGCGCTGATCGAGAACGAGGCCCGCACCCGGCAAGCCATTCGAGGGATCAGGGATATGTTCCGCAAGGACGGCTTACTCAAATCATGAACATCGTCCACATCACCGATGACGCAGGCAGGGTCGTCGAACAGGGCTGGCTGAAGCGCGCCGAAGGTGTGCATCGCCAGCTTCGTACGGTGCTGCCTGCCGACTATGAAGGCAAAATGAAGCGCGTTTTCGCGGGCGGCGCGCGCATGTGCGTCGCGACCGAGGGAGAGGCCGTGCGCGGGGTCGCCGTGTACCGCATCTACGAGAACACCTTCGAGGGACTTCACCTCTACGTCGATGACCTCGTGACCGACGAGCGGCAACGCTCGCGAGGCGTAGGCAAGGCGCTGATGGGGCATCTGCAGGACCTGGCGCGTGCCGCCCGCTGCGAAGCGACCACGCTCGATTCCGGCACGCAGCGGGTGCAGGCGCACAAGTTCTATTTCCGCGAAGGGATGGTGGTGAGCTCGTTTCACTTCAGGAAGCCGCTCGCATGAAGCCGATCAACGTGGGCCTGCTCGGCATCGGCACGGTGGGCGGGGGCACCTGGGCGGTGCTCGCGCGCAACCGGGAGGAGATCTCGCGCCGCGCCGGCCGCGACATCCGCATCAGCGTCGTCGCCGACAAGGAAACGGCGAAGGCGAAGAAGCTGACCGGCGGCAAGGCGCGCGTCACGGCGGACGCGTTCGAGGCGGTGCGCGATCCCGACATCGACATCGTGATCGAGCTGATAGGCGGCACCACCACCGCGAGGGAACTCGTCCTCGCCGCGGTCGAGAGCGGCAAGCACGTGGTCACCGCGAACAAGGCGCTGCTCGCCATCCACGGCAACGAGATCTTCGCCGCCGCGCAGAAGAAGGGCGTGATGGTCGCCTTCGAGGGCGCCGTCGCCGGCGGCATTCCCATCATCAAGGCGCTGCGGGAGGGCTTGAGCGCAAACCGAATCGAGTGGATCGCCGGGATCATCAACGGCACCTCGAACTTCATCCTCTCGGAGATGCGCGACAAGGGCCTTTCTTTCGCCACGGCGCTCAAAGAAGCGCAAAAACGCGGCTATGCCGAGGCAGACCCGACCTTCGATATCGAAGGCGTGGACACCGGGCACAAGCTCACCATCATGGCGGCGATCGCCTTCGGCATCCCGATGCAGTTCGACAAGTGCTACAAGGAGGGCATCGCCAGGCTCACCGAAGGAGACATCCGCTACGCCGAGCAGCTCGGCTACCGAATCAAGCTGCTCGGGATCACCAAGCACACCGCGCAGGGCATCGAGCTGCGCGTGCACCCGACGCTGATCCCGGCGAAACGCCTGATCGCCAACGTCGAGGGCGTCATGAATGCAGTGCTGGTAAAAGGCGACGCGGTGGGCCCGACGATGTATTACGGCGCGGGCGCCGGCGCCGAACCGACCGGCAGCGCCGTGGTCGCCGATCTCGTCGACGTGACGCGCCTGCACACCGCCGATCCCGAGCACCGCGTGCCGCATCTCGCGTTCCAGCCCGACCGCATGTCGAGCCTCAAGATCCTGCCGATGGACGAGGTCGTGACCTCGTACTACCTGCGCATGCGCGTCGAGGACCGCCCGGGCGTGCTCGCCGATATCACCCGCATCCTAGCCGACGGCTCGATTTCCATCGATGCCATGGTGCAGCGCGAGCCGGCCGAAGGCGAGCAGCAGGTGGACATCATCATGCTCACCCACCAGACGCGCGAGAAGAGCATCAACACCGCGATCGGCAAGATCGAGAAGCTGAAGGTGGTGACGGGGAAGGTGACCAGGATCAGGCTGGAAGGGCTGCAGTGATCGGGATTCGGCGCGGCTGAAATTCCATGCGCTACGTCAGCACCCGCGGCGGGGCGAAGCCGCAGCCGTTCACCGAGATCCTGCTCGAGGGCCTCGCGCCCGACGGCGGCCTGTACCTGCCCGAGGAAATTCCCAAACTGAGCGCTGCCGAGCTCGCATCCATGCGCGGCATGAGCTACGCGGAGCTGGCGTTCGCGATCCTGTCGAAGTTCGCCGACGACATTCCCTCGGGCGACCTGAAGCGGCTCGTCGACAAGACCTATACCCGGGAAATCTTCGGCAGCGACGAGATCACGCCGCTGAAAAAGCTCGAGCAAGGCTTCTATCTCCTCGGGCTCTCCAACGGGCCTTCGCTTGCCTTCAAGGACGTCGCGCTGCAGCTCCTCGGCAACCTGTTCGAGTACGCGCTGGAAAAGCACGGCAAGAGGATCAACGTGGTCGGCGCCACCTCCGGGGACACCGGATCGTCCGCCGAGTACGCCCTGCGCGGCAAGAAGAACGTGCAGGTCTTCATGCTCTCGCCGCAAGGGCGCATGAGCGCGTTCCAGGCGGCCCAGATGTACTCGCTGCAGGACGCCAACATCTTCAACATCGCGGTGCGCGGCGTGTTCGACGACTGCCAGGACATCGTCAAGGCGATCTCGGGCGATTTTGCGTTCAAGGCGAGGCATCGCATCGGCGCGGTCAACTCGATCAACTGGGCTCGGGTCGCGGCTCAGGTCGTGTATTACTTCAAGGCGTATTTCGCCGTGGGCGGGGAAGTGTCCTTCGCCGTGCCTTCAGGCAACTTCGGCAATATCTACGCCGGGCATGTGGCACGAAGCATGGGACTTCCCATCAGAACGCTTATCGTCGCGACCAACGAGAACGACGTGCTCGACGAGTTCTTCCGAACCGGGCGCTACCGCGCGCGCAAGGCCGCAGAGGTGAAAGCGACGAGCAGCCCGTCCATGGATATATCCAAATCCTCCAACTTCGAGCGGTACGCCTACGATCTTGTCGGCCGGGACCCCTTCAGGCTGAAGTCCTTGTGGACGGAGCTCGATGCCAACGGGGTCTTCGCCCTGGCGGGAACGGAGATCTTCAGGCATGTCGCGGACACCGGGTTCGTCTCCGGCTCGAGCACGCATGCCGACCGGGTCGCGACGATCCGCCGCGTCTGGAAAGACTACGACGTGATGATCGACCCGCACACCGCCGACGGCATCAAGGTCGGGCTCGAGCACCGCGAGCAGGACGTTCCGCTCGTCTGCATGCAGACCGCCCAGCCCGCGAAATTCGCGGAGACGATACGCGAAGCCCTTGGCCGGGAGCCACAGCGTCCGGCCGGATTCGAAAACCTGGAAAAACTGCCGCAACGTTTCGAAATCATGGACGCCGATGTCGGGCAGGTCAAACACTACATCTCGGCGGCGACGTCACATTCCGTGTGAGCTGCGAGGTCGCGTGGACACACGAGACTCCCAAGAGGATCGTCAGAGTGGAAGGCAAGAAGCGGATACTGACTGGAATCCGTCCGACCGGCCCCTTGCACCTCGGCCACTATGCGGGCGCGCTCGAGAACTGGGTGGACCTGCAGACGCGTTACGACTGTTGCTTCCTGATCGCCGACTATCAGGTGTCTGACTATGTTGACGACATGGCGCGGGTGCGGGAAGCGGTCTGGGAGGTGGCGCTCGACTGGCTTGCAGTCGGACTCGATCCGGAGCGCAGCTCTTTCGTTATCGAGAGCCTGATCCCGGAACACGCCGAACTCGCCCTGTGGCTGAGCTGGTTCCTGCCGCTCGGCATGCTCGAGCGCAATCCGACGCTTAAGGCGGAGATGGAGGAGTTCGGGCGGAAGTCCGTGCCAGTGGCATTCTTCACCTATCCGGTCATGCAGGTGGCGAACATTCTCATGAG
>Ga0137418_10005229_pt1 | contig 11876 bp, 11 predicted proteins | sample CZODoug3_1_2_16f_FD_122242 | JGI IMG/M metagenome (GOLD analysis project Ga0137418, IMG submission 122242) | Vadose zone soil fungal communities from Angelo Coast Range Reserve, California, USA - CZODoug3_1_2_16fungal (Hybrid Assembly) | ecosystem: Environmental > Terrestrial > Soil > Vadose... | reverse complement strand
TCCTCGAGGACTTGGTGAAGCTCGGTCGAGCGCGGCAGCCTGCGCGGCCCTGGCTCGGCCTTTATGCGACAGAAGTCAAAGGACATGTGGTGATTTCGGGCCTCGCAGGCGGCGGGCCCGCGGAACGCGCCGGCGTACAGGTGGGCGACATTGTGATCGAGGTCGCGAGCGGACGGGTCAGCGGGCTCGCCGACCTGTTCCGGAAAATCTGGAGTACCGGTTCCGCAGGGGTCGAAGTGCCGATGACCTTGGTGCGCGAGGGCTCCGTATCCCGCGTTCGCGTATCCTCGGCCGACCGTCAGGAGCTTCTCAAGAAGCCCTCCTTACACTGATTAGGCAACCTCAATCCTTCGAATCGGTCCAAGGATCGATGCGAGGTCAATCCGGCCAAGCTCGCGTGCAGGCAATGGAGCATCGTGCGATGGAGAACCGACAGCATGATCTGATGCGTCAGCAGATGATCGCCGAGATCGTAGCCGATGCGGTATTCCTTACGGCTCAGCTCGGCAAGTCCGCGTTCGCTCCCCGGGTGATCGAGGTGATGGGCCGGATCCCCCGCCACGAATTCGTGCCTTTGGAGTTGCAGGCGTATGCCTATCTCAACTCGCCGCTGCCGGTCGGCTACGGCAAGACCATCTCTCAGCCCTTCATCGTCGCGCTCATGACCGACCTCCTTCAGCTGAAACCGGACGACGTGACGCTCGAGGTCGGTGCCGGCGTGGGCTATCAGGCCGCAATCCTCTCGCACCTAGTGGATCAGGTCTACAGCATCGAGCTCATCGAGGAGCTCGCTCTGGATACCCGGCGCAGGTTGCAGCGTCTCGGTTACAACAACATCGAGGTCGGCGTCGGTAACGGCTACTACGGCTGGACCCGACACGCGCCTTTCGACAAGATCGTCGTCACGGCCGCGCCCGACTTGATTCCGCCTCCGCTGCTCGCGCAGCTCAAGCCCGGAGGCAAAATGGTGATCCCGACCGGGATTCCCGATAAGCAGCAGTTGATACTCGTGGAGAAATCCGAGGACGGAAAGCTTGCCACACGGGAGGTGCTGCCGGTGCGCTTTTCCGAGCTCGAGGAGGGCAGCGACTTCGCCGGCGCGGCCTGACGCGCCGGCTTGCCCGTTACTTCTTCTTCGGAGCCAACCCGTTGTAGACGATCTCGACGAAGGCCTCGGGTTTCCTGAACTTGCCCCACTCCTCGTCGAACTCGCGCAGGGGTTTCGCGTCGATCACCTGCTGCAGGGTTCTGCCCGATTTCACCATCGGCTCGATCTTGGAGATCGCCGTCGAAACCATCTTGCGGTAGGCGAGCACGTCCTTCTTGGATGACAGTCCGCCGTGTCCGGGGATCAGCTTGGTGTTGTCGTCCATCAGAGGCAGCATCTGGTCGATCGCGCGCAGCACGCCCTTGACCGAGCCGCCGCTCTCGGGGTCGATGAAGGGATAGCGGTAGGCGGCGAACACGTCGCCCGTGTGGATCACGTTCGCCTTGGCGAAGCGCACGAACGAATCGCCGTCGGTGTGCGCCGGCGTCAGGTGCGTCGAGGTGATGTCATCGCCGTTGAGGCGGAAGGTCGCGGTTTGATTGAACGTGACGACGGGCAGCGCCGCCCTCGGCGCCGGCGCGTAGTTCTGCTTGAGCGCGGTGATCGCGCCGCCGACCGACATCCTCTTGTACACGTTGTCGTGCGCGATGATGACCACGCCCGCCTTGCCCAGATTCTCGTTGCCGCCGACGTGGTCGCCGTGCCAGTGGGTGTTCATCAGGAAGCGCACCGGCTTGTCGGAGATGGTCTTGACCGCGGCCAGGATCTTCGGCGTGAGCGGCGCGAACTGGTCGTCGATCAGGAAAACGCCGTCCTCCCCCGACGAGACGCCGATGTTCCCGCCTTCGCCTTCGAGCATGTAGATGCCCTCGGCGACCTGGGTGGTCTTGATCTGTACGGCGTCGAAATTACGCTGCTGCGCCCAAGCGGTGGAACCGAGCGCCGCGAGCGCAAGCGCAACGAGTATTTTTTTCATGCTGCCTCCTTTTCGTCGTCCCAGGCCTTGTCCGGAAGCGGCAGCCCGGCGAGGTCCGCCGCGCTGAGCCTTCGATCGGGCTCGATATTCAATGTGTCGAGAATCAGCATCAGCTGGCGCGTGTGTTGCGCCGGATGCCAGGCGGTTCTTTCCAGCACCACGTGCAGCGGGTGCTTGCCGAAGTAGGTGTCCATCATTTGCGAGCAGCTGCGGTCGGGGAAGGAAGCCCACCATTTCTGGAAGCGCGCGAGGACGCTTTCCCCGAAGCGCGCGAGGTCTTCGCCGGAGCGCAGCGCCGGCGCCTCCTTCATGATCCGATCGTAGGTCAGCTCGCGGCCGTCGTGCATCGATTCGAGAAATCCTTCGACGATCCTGAAAACGTGGTGGCACAGCACGCGGATCGGCCGGTTGCGATTGCGAAACGGCTTGTCGAGCCACTCCGCCGGGATCTGCCGGATGTAGCGGCACGCGGCGGGCAGCACCAGCTCGAGCTTCTTCACCAGCTCGTCCGGGCTCAGCCGCTCCTGCGGCTGGATTTTCAGGTCGAGGAACTCGATGACGTCGCCGATCGCCTGCGCGAACACGAACTTGCCGCCGCGCGCCACCACCGGCACGCTGCGCGCCCCGAGCTTGCGCAGCTCCTCCATGCCCGCGGGGTTTCCATGCACGTTGATCGATTCGTAGTCCACGCCGCTCTTGGTGAGGAACTCCTTGGTCCTGAGGCAACTGGTGCATCCCGGCTGCCAGAAGACTTTGACCTTTTCGGTTGCAAGCATGTTGAAACTCTCCAATCGGACCCGCGGGATTGACGCCCGCTCCCGCAGTAAACAATAGAATAACCCGCATATTCCGACAAATCCACGGCGACGACGGAGGAGGGCAGATGATGCAACGATCGATTGTCGTCTTGGCGATGGTCGCGTCAGCGGCCGCGACAGCGGATCCGGACACGGTCCGCCTCAACACCTTCCCCAACGCCAAGGCGCTGCCGTTTCACGCCGGGATCGAGCGCGGCATCTTCGCCAAGCACGGCGTCGCCCTCGAGCTCTTCTTCACCGAGAACTCGACCGCCCAGCGCGAAGGGCTCGCCGCGGGCCGGTTCGACGTCGTACACGCCGCGGTCGACAACGCCGTGGCGATGGTCGAGTCGGGCAAGGGCGACGTGGTGATCGTCACCGGCGGGGACAACGGCATGAACGAGTTCTTCGTTCAGCCTCACATCGCCTCGTTCGCCGATCTGCGCGGACGAAAGCTCGCCGTCGACGCCCCGAACACGGCCTATGCCATCCAGGCGAAGAAGATCCTGCAGAAGCACGGGCTGAAGGACGGCACCGACTACACGGTCGTGCCGGTGGGCCGCGGCGAGCTGCGCCTCAAGGCCATGGCCGAGAACAGGGACTACGCCGCTGCGATCCTCAATCTCCCCTTCACGATCCAGGCCGAGCAACTGGGCATGAAGAGCCTGGGAAACACGGTGGACATCCTCGGGCCCTATCAAGCGAACGGCGCCTTTGCGCTGCGCTCCTGGGTGGAATCGCACGGCGCGCTGCTCGAGCGCACCATCGCGGCGTACGTCGAGTCGCTGCGCTGGGTGCGCCGACCCGAGAACCGCGCCGAATGCGTGGCGATCCTCGTAGCCAAGCTGAAGATTCCCCGCGACGTCGCCGAGCGCACCTACCACGCGCTCGCCGATCCGGTTCGCGGCTTCACGCCGGACGCGCGCTTCGACATGGAAGGGTTTCGAAATCTCCTCTCTCTGCGCGCCGAGATCGAGGGCAAGGGAAAGGGGGCCAGGAGCCCCGAAAGCTACCTCGACCTCTCGTATTACCGACGCGCCCTCCTGGCGCTCGGAGACTAGCTCAGCTTCCTTTCACCGCCCGCCAGGCCGGGTCACAATACGCTCGGAGGTGGTGAATGAGCAAGAGGCTGCGGAGTTGCGCCGCGGGAGGGCTGCTTCTTTCCCTGGCCCTGGGATCGGGCGCGATTCGCGCGCAGGACTATCCGAGCGGCCCGATGAGGATCGTGGTGCCGTTTCAAGCGGGCGGTTCCACCGACATGGTTGCGCGCACCCTGGCGCAGAAGCTCAAGGACCGCTTCAATCAACCGGTGGTGGTGGAGAACCGCGCCGGCGCGAACGGCACGATAGGCGCCGCGGTCGTGGCGAAGTCGCCTCCGGACGGGCACACGATGCTGCTCGTCCAATCGGGCTTCGTGTCGAACCCGATCCTGATGAGAAACCTGCCTTACGATCAGGCGCGCGATCTCGCGCCGGTTTCCAGCCTCGCCTCGGGGCCCATGGTGCTGGTCGTGCATCCGTCGCTTCCGGCGAAATCGGTGCGGGAGCTGATCGCATTCGCCAAATCGCGCCCGGGAGAGCTCAACTTCGGCTCGCCCGGAAGCGGCTCGCTTTCGGACCTTTGCGCGGAGCTGTTCGACGCGATGGCGGGCGTCAAGATGACCCACGTTCCCTACAAGGGGTCAGGCGGCGCACTCGCCGATGTTCTCGCCGGGCGCGTACCGGTGTACTACATGAACCTGGTGCTCGCGCTGCCCTACCTGAAGGACCAGAGGCTGCGAGCGCTGGGAGTGACGACGCGGGAGCGCTCGGCGGTCGCGCCGGAGCTGCCTACGATAGCCGAGGCGGGCTTGCCGGGCTATGAGATGAGCACCTGGTACGGATTGTTCGTGCAGGGAGCCACCCCGCGCGGCGTGATCGCGAAGCTTCAAGAGGAAACGGCGCAGATCCTCGATCAGCCCGCCATGAAGGAACGCATCGCGGCCGACGGCATGACGGTGGTCGCGAGCAGCCCTGCGCAGTTCACCGAGTTTCTCAAGCGCGAAACCGAGAAATACGCACGCATCATCGAAGCCGCGGGAATCAAGCCGATCGACTGAGCGGGCTGCTGTAAACGGATCGCGGTGCCAGCAGCCGAATCAACGCATAGACGGACACGAGCGGGTCGATCAGATAGTCCCAGAGGTTGCGCGATTCATACGCGCCCCCGAGAAAGGCGAGCACTGCCACGACGACGACGAGCACGATAAGGTTCAGCCTTGCTACCCAAGCGGCCAGGGTTATCAACAGCAATGCCGTAATGAATTCGACAGACCCGAAGCCGAGCGCATACGGGTCGAACCGCGTCCACCCCAGCGCAAACGGATACAAGAACGCGGCGGCGAGCGCGAAGAGCCAACAAAGCGCGTGCTTATCCCGAGGTTCGATCAACGTCCGCCCCGTGAGTTGCGTGAAGCACGCGGCGCCGGCGAGGACGAGCGTCGCCGCGCTCAGGTCTCCGGTGACGCTCCGCACGCAGGCGGCGATCGAGAGCCCGCCGATCGGAACGAACACCGCGAGCGCCGCGGCCAGCGTCACCGCATAGCGAGCGCGGACCGGCAGGCGCCGCAGCCTAATCGCGGTCGCGACGGCGGCGAGGCCGAGCAAACCGCAGCCGAAAAGACCGGCGATTGTGTTCGCGGATATCAAGGCCTGCCCTCCAGCCAGGCGCGGTTGAAGCGCACGTGCTTGATGCGGGAACGACCCCAGGTGTAGAGCACGTGAACATCGCCGGCCCGGTCCTGCATGATCCAAGGGTAGGAATACTCCGGGACCGGCGCCTGCGGCGATCCGGAACCGCCTTCGAACCTGTGCGCGATTCGCCAGGTGTTTGCGAAGTCCGCCGAGAGCGCGAGCGAAAGGTCCTCGCGATTCTCCCCGGCGTTGTTGAACGCGAGGAGCAAGGGGCCGCCGGACAGCAGCACGCTTCCGATTGCAGAGTTCGGGTTCGGCAATTCCGTCCTGACGGGCGGGCTCCAGTGCACGCCGCCGTCGCCGGTTCGCACCATCACGATCCGATTCGGGGGATCGCCGGAGTAACGCATGAAGCCCACCGCCTCCTTGTCCGATCGCGGCACGATCACCGGCTGCAGCGAGGACTGCCCCCAGGACAGACGCATCTTCCCGATCACATGACCCTCGGAGTCCAGGCGCAGCAGCTCGCCGAACTTGCCCAGCAGCTCGTGGTACGCGGGCAGCCCGGCGGCGCCGTCGGAAAATACCAGCGGCACGCCTTTCACCAGCGTGCTGATATTGAAAAACGGCGATGCAACCAGACGCCGCGGCGGACTCCAGGTCTCGCCTTCGTCTTCCGAGACCATCAGATTCACCGCGCTGCCCGCCCAGCCGCCGACGGAGACGCTGACGAAATAGAGGCACAGGCGTCCCTTCGAGTCGCGGCCCACCACGGGATTGCCCAATTTGCGGATATAACGCTGGAGATGCCGCTGCGCGAGTTCGCGCGTCATCGCTGCGCGCTCGGGGCTCCATGTCCCTTCTTTCAAAGAGTAGACGGAGGTATAGATGGCCACGTCCGGCGCTCCCTCGCGGCTGCCTCCGTACCAGAAGGCCACGAGCCTCCCGCCCGAGATTTCCGCGGCGGTGGCGCTGTGCACCGACTGCGCCGTGCTATTGGGAAGGAGCTGAGTCTCATAGCGCGGTGTCGCCGCAGACGCGCCGGCGGTTTGCGGCGGCACAAATCCTCCGGGCGCAGGCGCCGTGAGCGCGCGAGCGTAGAGACCGGCAAATGCCAGAGCCAAGGCGACCAGCGACGCCCATCTCTGCCCTCGCGCAGTCACTCCCGACCGACCTCCCTCGGAGCGTGAGCTCGATGAGGATTGTGGTAGAGCATGTATTTCGAAGTCTCGTAGAGCGCCTCGTGCAGGCGGCGCAGCTCGGCGACCTTTTCGGGATAGCGCTCGTGCACGTCCTGGGCGCCCGCCTCCGAGCGGTAGCGGAACAGGCGCGGGCCGCCGGGATCGAGCCGGAAATAGAACTCGTCGTCGAGCACGCCGTTCAGCCCGATCAGCGAGAAATGCCTGTCGCCGGGGCCGAAGGCGAGCAGGTCGCGCCCGATCGCGGTATTGAGATAGGGAACGCCGATCAGGCCGAGGGATGTCGGCAGCGCGTCGGGCAGACTCGCGGTGAAATCGATGCGCCCTTTGACCAGCCCGGGCGCGTAGATCACGAAAGGCACGTGATAGCCCGTGAGCAGCAGCTCCTGCCAGGGCGTCTGCACCGTCGAGGGGTTGCCGTGATCTCCGTACATCACGAACATCGTGTTCGCGAAGTACGGGTCCTTCCTCGCCTTCTCGAAGAAGGACCCCAGCGCGAAGTCGAGATAGCGCAGGCCGTTGAAGGCGGCGAGGCTGTCGAAGCCGTTCTCCGCGAGCAGCTTCGCATCGACCTGGGCGAGCTCGAAGCCGGGGTGATCGTCGGGGATGCCGTAGGGCCGGTGGTTTCCCGCGGTCTGGATGAACGCGAAGAAGGGCCGCTTCTCCTCGCGCAGCGTCCTGTGCGCCTTGTCGAACAGCACCACGTCGGACACGCCCCAGCCGTCCACTTGCGGCGCGTCGTAGTCGCCTTCTTCGAATACGTGGAGGCCCGGGATATTGTGGGTGAACAGGCCGCGGATGTTGCCCCAGGTCGCGCTGCCGCCGAGGAAATAGTATTTCTCGTAGCCCTCGAGCGCGTTCACCAGGGTGTGCTGATTCACCACCAGCGGATTGCGCGAGGCGGTGGTGGCGCCGTTCACGTCCGGGATGCCGGTGAGCATCTCGAACACCGATCGCGGCGTTGGAACCTCCGGGACGAAGAAATTCGTAAACAGCAGCCCCTCTTTCGCGATCGCGTCGAAGTGCGGCGTGGCGTTCATGCGGTTGCCGAAGGCCCCCGACTTGAACGCGGCGAAGGACTCGAGGTGGATCACGACCAGGTTGTATTGAATCGCGGACTTCGCCGGTGCGACGTAGCGGGCGAAGTCGAGCTTCTGCGGATCCGGCGAGGCGATTCCAAGCAGCGCGGCCGTATAGGCGTAGTGCTCGCGCACCTTGTCGGTGTCATAGGGGAGATTACGATTTTCGGCCGTGTCCATGAGGAACAGGACCGGGTTGAGCGCGAGCGCGGCCAGCGCCTCGCTCGAGGAGAAATACGCCTCGCTCCAGCGCAGCGGATACCGCGACCACTTCCCGTAGATGCCGAACGCGTAGAGCGCCGCGAGCGCGGCGATCGCCGTCCGCCTCGGCCACTTCGGCAGCGGATTCGACGCCGGCGCGAGCGTGCGCCCCGCGACGCGTCCCGCCGCCCAGGCGTACGCGCCCGTGAGCAGCGCCAGTGCGAGCAAGCCCGGCAGGACCGGATAGGTCTCCCAGGCCACGCGCGCCGCCACCCCCACCGGCGTCAGATGATCGATGAAGGTCGCGTTGAGGCGCACCCGCATCCAGTCGTAGTGCCCGAAATCCACGAAGTAGAGAAGCAGCAGCACGCACTGCGCCAGCGCGAGATAGGCGAGCCAGCCGGTTCGCGCGCCGCGCCGCCGCGCCGGATCGAAAAGCGGTATCCACCCGAGGACGGCGAGCGGCAGGAGCAGCAGCAGAGCGAGCCGCAGGTCGAACTTGGATCCGAGGTAGAAAGCCCTGGCGAGGTCTCCCGCGGACGCTCCCGCGAGCGTTTCGTGAAACGCGATCCAGAACGCGACCCGGAATACCGCGAATACGGCGAAGTTGATCGCCGTCAGAGCGAGCAGGAAGCGAGCGAGGCCCGGGAGGCGACTGAACATTTCCGACGCAGCTTCAGGCGGCCTGCGCCGATGTCTCGAACCGCGACTTGAACCGCAGGATCTGTTCGAGCGTGTTCTCGCCCGTCTGGTGCGGCGGAAACACCTCCCATAGCTCGGATTGCGGGATGAGTTCCTTCAGCGCCCAGGACGCCGAGCGCGTGTGGCGGCTGTCCGCGCCCGACATGATGAGGGCCGGAATCTCGATCCGCATCAGTTCCTCGCCGCTCGCGCCCGAGGGCATGGTGTCGTTGAAGATCGCGTCCCGGCTGCGTGCGCAGATATCGAGATACCGGTCCAGGTCCTGGCACGCGAGCTCGCGTGCGAACTCGGGATAGACCGCGGCGGGCGATCCCCAGGGCCCGATCTCGGGATCGAGCCAGAAATTCTCGCCGCGCGGCGCGCGCTCGATCACCGCCGCGAGGCCGTTCGCGCGCACGAAGTCCATGTGGCGCCGGAAGAACTCGTGCCCCTTCTGCATCCACAGGTACCCGCCCACCGGCCAGTGCAGGAGCAGTCCCTTGCATGCCTCGTGCTGGCGCGCCGCAAAGGCGAGCGCGAGCGATGCGCCCATGCAGCTGCCGAGGATGAACGCCTGTTTCGCACCCGCCAGGTCGAGCAGTCCCCTGGCTTCCTCGACGTACAAATCCCAGGCTAGAGGCTCGACGCGGCCTCCCGAGAGGCCGCATTCGCGGCGGTCGTAGGCGATGCAGGTGAAGTGGCGCGACAGCGTCGCGAGCCCGTCCATCTGCCCGAACGCCTCCTTGCCGCCCGCGGCGGTCCAGCGCGAGATCACGGAGCGCCAGCCGCCGGGCGCGAACATCAGCAGATAAGGGCCCCTGCCCTGTACGAGATAATTGATCCTGATGCCGTTGATCGTTGCGAATGGCATGGCGTATCCTGTCCGGTATCGGGACGCGACCGGCTTCGCGCTAATGTGGGCCGGCGAAAATTATAAGAGAAGAGGTTCATGTACGGCGATCTTTCATGGACCGACACGGCGGGAAGGCTGCTCATCGTGTCCTGTTTTCTCATCACCGGCCTCTGCAACCTGACTCCGGCGCGCATCAAGGATCACATCGACCGCATGGCGCTCGTGCGCACTCCGTTCCCTGCGGCCGCGTTCTGGATCGGAATCGCGCTGCAGTTCAGCGGCTGCGCGTTGCTGCTCGCCGACTGGCACGCCGAAATCGGCGTCTGGTGCCTGATCCTTTTCACCGTGGCGGCCACCGCGATCTTCCACCGCTTCTGGAGCATGCCCGACCCGGCGAAGCGCAACATCTCCCGGATCATCCTGCTCGGCAACACCGCCATTCTCGGCGGGCTGCTCCTGCTCCTCGAAAACGTGCGTTGACGGGCTTGTCCATGAGCGACGCAGGCATGACCCCCGGCAGCGAGCTCTCCGGAAAGGTGGCTCTGGTCACCGGCGGCGCAAGGAACATCGGCCGTGCGATCTCGCGTTCGCTCGCCGCGGGGGGCGCGACGGTGATGGTGAACGCCAACACCTCGCAAGGCGACGCCAAGAACACCGTGGCGATGATCAAATCGAGCGGGGGCACGGCCGCCTTCCACTTCGCCGACGTGACCGACCCCGACGCGGTCGCGAAGATGGTTGACGCGACGGTCAAGCAGTTCGGACGCCTGGACATTCTCGTCAACAATGCCGCGGTGAGGAGCGAGACGCCTTTCGAGGACATCAAGCTCGAGGAATGGCGCCACGTCATCTCGACGGTGCTCGACGGGGCGTTCCTGTGCACGCAATCCTGCCTGCCCCACCTGATCCGCGTGCGCGGCGGGGCGATCGTGAATATCGGCGGCCTCACCGCGCACCGCGGCGCAACCGGTCGCGCCCACGTCATCGCCGCCAAGGCCGGCATCGCCGGCATGACGCGGGCGCTCGCGCTCGACCTCGCGCCGCGCCGCATCACGGTCAACTGCGTGGTGCCGGGTACGATCGAGACCGTGCGCGGTCTGCCGGGCGCGCCGGCTCGACCGCGCGACCGGCGCGGCCTGCCGCCGATCGGCCGCCGCGGCGAACCCGAGGAGGTCGCGGCGGTGGTGCGCATGCTGTGCGGCCCCGACGCGCGCTACATCACCGGCCAGACCGTCCACGTGAACGGCGGCGGGTTCATGCCCTGAGGGCGTGCCCCGCCACAAAGGAGATCCGCCATGAAACACCGCATCGACCCCGAGGGCAGACGCCTGCCGATCAAGCTCGACTCGACCTCCAACGGCGAGTTCGCGCCCGTGCCGCTTTCGCCCGCCAACCTCGCCGCGAACCGGCTGGCGCACGAATCGGCTTCTTCTTTTTCGAAGAAAACGAATCTCACCCGCCGCAGCTTCCTGGTTTCCTCCTGCGGCGCCGCCAGCACGCTGCTCGCCTTCAACGCCGCGAACGCCGCGGCCGGCCGCAGCGGCGGCTTCTTCGATCTGCCGAAGGACGCCGCGCTCGACGAGCGGCTCGCGCGCGCGCAGGTCGGGCCGGCGAAGGACGAATTCATCTTCGACGTGCAGGGCCACTTTATCGACACCCCGAAAGGAAATGCGAAGAGCTCCGAGGTGTTCATCAAGGACGTCTTCATGGACAGCGACACCGACGTCATGGTGCTCTCCTTCGTCCCGTCGCGGCGCGACGCCGAGCCCGTCACCATCCAGGCCGCCGACGCCGTGCGCCGCGTCGTCGAGAAGCTCGAGGGCACGCACCGGCTGCTCTTGCACGGCCGCGTCAACCCGAACCAGCCGGGAGACCTGGAAGGCATGGACGAGCTGAAGGAGAAATGGGGCGTCTCCGCCTGGAAGACCTACACCCAGTGGGGCCCGGACGGCAAAGGCTTCTTCCTCACCGACGATGTCGGCATCCGCTTCATAGAAAAGGCGCGCAAGCTCGGCGTGAAGAACATCGCCGTGCACAAGGGCCTGCCCTTCGGCAGCCGCTCCTACGAGCACAGCCAGTGCAGCGACATCGGCCTTGTCGCGAAGCGCTTTCCCGACGTCAACTTCCTCATCTACCACTCCGGCTTCGTCACCGGCGTCCCGGAGCAGGCCTACACGCCCGGCCGCGACGGCATCGACACCCTGGTCGCCTCTCTACGGGAAAACAACGTCGCCCCGGGCTCGAACGTCTACGCCGAGCTCGGCAGCACCTGGCGCTTCCTTATGCGCGACCCCGAACAGGCGGCGCACGCGATCGGCAAGCTGGTCAGGCACTGCGGCCCCGACAACGTCCTCTGGGGCACCGACTCCA
>Ga0137418_10005228_pt1 | contig 11879 bp, 9 predicted proteins | sample CZODoug3_1_2_16f_FD_122242 | JGI IMG/M metagenome (GOLD analysis project Ga0137418, IMG submission 122242) | Vadose zone soil fungal communities from Angelo Coast Range Reserve, California, USA - CZODoug3_1_2_16fungal (Hybrid Assembly) | ecosystem: Environmental > Terrestrial > Soil > Vadose... | reverse complement strand
TCAACTACACGGACCAGGGCATCCGGAACGTGAAGGAGAGCCCCAAGCGCGTCGACGCCGCCAGGAAGCTGCTCAAGGACTTGGGCGGCGAGCTGAAGGCGTTCTACCTGACGATGGGGACCTACGACATCGTGACGGTCGCCGAGGCGCCGAACGACGAGACGGTCGCGAAGTTCGTCCTCGTGTTGGCCTCGGGAGGCAACGTCCGCACACTGACGATGAAGGCCTTCACCGAACCCGAGTACCGGAAGCTCATCTCGACGCTGTAGAGCGTCTCCGGCAGGCCGGCCACGATGGGAGCCCGTCTGGCGCCGCCCGAGACAGTGGTACACTGCGCGCCGTGACGGCGGAACGGCTGGCCGACTATCGCGTCAAGGCGCGGAACACCTCCGAGAGCTCCGAGAACAAGATCCACGACGACGCCGTGGCCCGCCGGTACGGCTTCCGCGGGGGCCTCGTTCCGGGCGTCACCGTCTACGCCTACATGACGCGCCCGCTCGCCGAGGCGTTCGGCACCGGATGGCTCGAGCGCGGCACGGCGAGCGTGAGGTTCATGAAGCCGGTTCTCGACGGCGAAGAGCTCACGGTGTCGGGGGCGGTGACGACGCGCGACGAGCGCGGCGCGACGACCGCGCTCACCGCGTCCACGGCGAGCGCGGGTGAGTGCGCGGTGCTGACGGCGACCGTCCCCGCCGGCACCCCGACGCCGGTGAATCTCGCGCTCTATCCGGCCGCGCCGCTGCCGGCCGAGCGCCCGGCCGCCACGCGCGTCTGCCTCGACGCGCTCACGACGCTCGGCACGCCGGTCAACACCTACGACGAGGCGCGTGCCGCCACGTATCTCGAGAAGGTCGGCGACGCGCTCGCGCTCTACCGGGGCGCCGGCGGCCGGGTCCATCCGGCATTCTTCCTCGACCAGGCCAACCGCGCGCTCGACCGGAACCTGACGCTGGGGCCGTGGATCCACGCCGGCAGTGTGGTGCGCCACCTCGGCGGCGCGCGCGTCGGCGAGACGCTCGCCACGCGCGGCCGCGTGCGCTCGCTCTTCGAGAAGAAGGGACGCGAGTTCGTCGAGGTGGACCTGGTCATCGTCGCCGGCGCGCGCGCGCGGCCGGTCGCCCACGTCCTGCACACGGCGATCTACCGGCTCCCGCCGCCCGCGGCCGGTTAAGGCGGTCGGGCCCGCGCTCATTTGATTCGCACCGTCCCGCATGCTAGAAACGCTCATTCCCCGCGAGGAGGCGGACGATGGACCTGAATCCCACCGCTGAGGACCGCGGCTTCCGGAGCGAGGTCCAACGCTGGCTCGAGGCCAACGTCCCCGAGGACGACCCGAAGACGCTCGACGAGCGCAAGGCCTGGCACCGGAAGCTCTACGAGGCCGGGTACGTGGGGATGCTGTGGCCCAAGGAGTACGGGGGCTGGGGCCGGACACCGATGCAGCAGGCGATCGTCCAGGACGAGATGGCGCGCCTCAGCGCGCCGCCCGCCATCAACGGCCTCGGCATCGGGTTCATCGGCCCGACGATCATCGTCCACGGCACCGACTGGCAGAAGCAGCGATACCTCAAGCCGATGCTGACCGCCGAGGAGATCTGGTGCCAGCTCTACTCGGAGCCGAACGCAGGCTCGGACCTCGCGAGCCTCAAGACGCGCGCCGAGGACCAAGGCGACCATTTCCTCGTCAACGGTCAGAAGATCTGGACGTCGAGCGGGGCCATCGCCGACTGGGGGATCCTCCTCGCCCGCACGGACTCGAAGGCGGCGAAGCACAAGGGCATCTCGTGCGTCCTCCTTCACATGCGCCAGCCCGGCGTCGAGGTGCGCCCGCTCAAGCAGATCACCGGCTCGTCGCTCTTCTCCGAGGTCTTCATGACCAACGCGCGGGCCGAGAAGCGCGACCTCATCGGCGGCCTGAACCAGGGCTGGGAGATCGCGCAGACCACGCTCGGCTGGGAGCGCGGCGCCAACTCGCTCGGGCGCGTCACGCGCTACGCGGTCGCGTTCAACCAGCTCGTCCGGGCCACGAAGGAGCTGCGGCGCGGCGGCAAGCCCCTCCTCGAGGACGCGGCCGTCCGCGCGAAGCTGGGGAAGGTCTACGCCGAGCTCGAGGTCCAGCGCTACGCCGCGCTGCGGGTGCTGTCGGCGCTGCAGAACAGCGACTCACCGGGCGCCGCATCGTCCATCACCAAGCTCTCGTACACGGAGTTCGAGAAGCGCTACTTCGAGCTGGCGCTGGAGATCCTCGGCCCGTACGGCCAGCTCGTCTCCGCGCGCGAGGAGTTCGAGGAAATCGACACGTCCTCGGGCGAGCCCGGCACCTGGGCGACCGCGTTCCTCTGGTCCCGCGCCGGCACGATCTACTCCGGCTCCTCCGAGATCCAGAAGAACATCATCGGCGAGCGCGTGCTCGGCCTGCCCAAGGAAGTGCGCGCCGACCGTCTGAAGGCCTGACGCCATGGATTTCTCGTTCACCTCCGATCAGCAGCTGCTGAAGAACTCCGCACGCGCGTTCCTCGACGAGCACGTGAAGCCCGCGACGGTGCGCGTCCTCTGGGACGACCCGCGCGGGGAGAGCGACACGATGTGGAAGGAGATCGCCCAGCTCGGCTGGCTCGGTCTCTCGCTGCCCGAGGCGTACGGCGGCAGCGGCCTCGGCATGGTCGAGACCGCGCTGCTCCTCGAAGAGATGGGGCGGGCGGCGTACCCGGGCCCGTACTGGCCGACCGTCCTCGCCGCGACGGCGATCGAGCTCGCCGGGAGCGAGGCCCAGAAGAAGCGCTGGCTCTCTGCCGTCGCGACCGGCGACGCGCGCGCGACGCTCGCCTTCCTCGACACCGAGCTCGACTGGCGCCCGGAGGCGGCGCAGGCGCGGGCCGAGAAGACGGGCCAGGGCTGGGCGCTCTCGGGCAGGAAGCGGTTCGTCCCGTGGGCCCACGTGGCCGACGTCCTCCTCGTGCCCGCGAAGACGCCGGACGGGCTCACGCTCTTCATGGTGGGCCCCACGGCCGCGGGGCTGACGCTCGAGCCCGCCCCGGTGATGGACCTGGCCACGCGCCTCGTCCACGTCACGCTCGACAGGACGCCTGTCGCGGCCGACGCGGTGCTCGGCCGTCCCGGTCAGTCCGGGCCGCTCCTCGACGCGCTGCTGCGACGTGCCGCGGTCGGCGCGGCGGCGGAGATGCTCGGCGCCGCGCGCCGCTGCCTCGACATGGCGGTCGGCTACGCGAAGGTGCGCGAGCAGTTCGGCCAGCCGATCGGCTCCTTCCAGGCGATCCGCCACAAGTGCGCCGAGATGCTGCTCGAGGCGGAGAACTCGCACGCCGCCGTTTACTATGCCGCGTGGGCGCTCGACGCGAAGGCGGAGGACGCCGATCTCGCGGCGTCCGTCGCGAAAGCCTACGTCGGCGACGCCACGCGCAAGGTGTGCGGCGAGGCGATCCAGGTGCACGGGGGCATCGGCTTCACGTGGGAGTACGACCTCCACCTCTACTTCAAGCGCGCCAAGGCGCTGGAGTCGATGTACGGAGACGGCGACTACCACCGCGAAGCGATCCTCCGGCGCGTGGCGGTCTAGGCCCCGGCCGCGCCGACGCCGTGGGCGCCCCGCCGCTCGACTCGGTCCGCGTCGTCGACCTCACGAGCTACATCGCGGGCTCCTACGCCGCGATGCAGCTCGCGGACATGGGCGCCGACGTGGTCAAGGTCGAGTCCCTGGAGGGCGACAGCTTCCGCGAGCTCCCCGGTTTCTTCGGCTGGAACCGCGGCAAGCGCTCGATCGCGGTGAATCTCAAGACGCGGGACGGGTGCCTGATCGTCGAGAAGCTCGCCGCGCGCGGCGACGTGTTCATGGAGAACATGCGCCCGGGCGTCGCCGACCGGCTCGGCGTCGGCCACAGGCACCTCTCCTCGCTCAATCCCCGCCTCATCTACTGCTCGATCACCGCGTTCGGCTCGACCGGCCCGGGGACCGAGCGCCCGGGCTTCGACCCGATCTTTCAGGCGCTCGGCGGCCTCATGACGCTCCAGGGCTTCGGCGGGCCGCCGCAGTATCTGCGCACGGCGCCGACCGACTACTACACGGCGGCGGTGGCGACGCAGGCGATCCTGGCCGCGCTCTTCGCGCGCGAACGCACGGGCCGGGGACAGCGCGTCGAGACCTCCCTGCTCCGGGGCGTCATGGCGCTCCAGGCGGGCGTTGCGGTGGACTATCCGTCGAAGCCGACGCTCATCCGCGACAACCCGACCTACCGCCTCTACCAGGCGGGCGACGGCGGGTGGTTCTTCCTCGCCGTCGGCAACCAGGCCTTCTGGACGAAGCTCTGCAAGGCGCTCGACCTCGAGCAGCTGGCCGATGACCCCCGCTTCGCCTCGTGGCTGCTGCGCCTCGAGAACAACCAGGCCCTCCTGCCGCTCATCGAGGCGAAGTTCAAGTCCGAGCCGCGAGCCCACTGGCTCGAGCTGCTCGCGAAGCACGACATTCCCGCGGCGCCCGTGCAGACGGTCGCCGAGTTCATGGAGCACCCGGCGGTGCGCCACCACGACCTGATGCACGAGTATGACCATCCCGAGGTCGGGCGCCTCCGGATGATGGGCCAGCCCCTCGTCTTCGACGACACGCCGACACGTGATCCCGGACCACCGCCGACCCTCGGCCAGCACACGGAGGGCGTCCTGAGGGAGCTCGGTTACTCGGACGCGGAGATCGCCGACCTCCGGCGGCGCCGCGTCCTCGGAGGCCCGGCGCAATGAGCGACGCGCGCCGGGCTCAGGCCACCCACGGTGCACGCCGGCCTCGCGGACCCCGCTACCAATGACCTACGAGACGGTCGCCTGGGAGGTCGCCGAGGGCGTCGCGACGCTCACGCTGAACCGCCCCGACGTCCACAACGCGATGAACGAGACCATGCGCGCGGAGCTCGTGTCCTGCTTCGGCGCTCTCGTCGGGAACGACGCGGTCCGCGTGGTCGTCGTCGCGGGCGCGGGCGAGCGGGCGTTCTCGGCCGGGGCCGACATCCGCGAGTTCGTGGCCCCGCAGGTGCCGGTGAGGTTCCGTGAGACACGGCGCCGACTGGACTTCCGTCAGCTCATCGACCGCTGCCCCCAGCCGATCATCGCCGCGATCCGCGGCTACGCCTTCGGCGGCGGCCTCGAGCTCGCGCTCGCGTGCGACATCCGCATCGCCGGTGACGACGCGCGGCTCGGTCTCACCGAGGTCGACCTCGCGATCATCCCGGGCGGCGGCGGCACGCAGCGGCTGCCGCGGCTGGTCGGGCGCGGCAAGGCGCTCGAGATGATCCTCACCGGGGCGCGCATCGACGCGCGTGAGGCGCTGCGGATCGGCCTCGTCGAGCGCGTCGTGCCCGCCGCCGACGTCAAGACGGCGGGGCTCGAGCTGGCGCGGACGCTCGCCGCCAAGGCGCCGGTGGCGCTCCGTTACGCGAAGGAGGCGGTCGTGAAGGGACTCGAGCTGCCGCTGGCCGACGGCCTCAGGCTCGAGAACGACCTCGCGACGCTCCTCCGCACGACGGAGGACCGGATCGAGGGCGCGAAAGCCTTCCTCGAGAAGCGCCCGCCGCGCTTCACGGGCACCTAGCGCGTTGCCGTTCGCGTACTACACGCGTCTCACGCGAGGCCAGCAGGCGGTCTACCGGAAGAGCGACGCGATCACCGAGATCCGGCTCGAGCGGCCCGAAGCACTCCAGCCCCTCGTCGGCGTGCTCGACGTCGCGCTCAAGGCCGAGGAGCGCGACGCCGTCCAGCGGGCGAGCCAGGCGCTGATCGCCGCGCTGTGCGCCGCGATGGCGCTGCCGTCCGTGCGCGTGGAGGTGCTCGCCGCGCGGCCGCATGCGCGCTGGGGCGAGCTCCACGGTCTGTACACGAGCGAGCCGGGCCGCCCGCCCCGCATCCAGCTCTGGATGCGCACGGCGAAGCAGAAGCGTGTGGTAGCATTCCGCACGTATCTCCGGACGCTGCTGCATGAGGTCGGCCACCACGTGGACTACGCCGGTCTGCGGCTCCGGGACTCCTTTCACACGGAGGGTTTCTACAAGCGCGAGTCGAGCCTGTTCGTGCAGCTCGTGCCCGGAAGGAGAGCCACCATGCATACGATGGCCGAGTACGCCAAGCAGCCGATCGCAGCCCGCCTCGCCCGCTGCGAGCGCACCCCCGACGAGCTCGCCGCCGCGTTCCGAGGCCAGAGCGAGGCCGTGCTTTCGAAGCGCCCGGACGGAAAGAACTGGGCGGCCAAGGAGGTCGCGTGCCATCTCCGCGATACCGAGGAGTTCTTCCTCCACGTGCTCAAGGTCGTCGCGGCGCAGGACGGCGCGAAGCTCCCGATCCCCGACTCCGACAAGATCGCGGCCGAGCGCGAGTACCTGAAGGCGGACGCCGCGGCGGTCGTGGAAGAGTTCCGCCGCCGGCGCGGCGAGTCACTCCGCGCCCTGCGCGGGCTCAGCGCCGAGCAGTGGAAGCGGTCGGGGACCCTCGGGACCAACCCGATGACGCTCGTCGCGCTCGTGGCGCTCTGGGCCTGGCACGACGACAACCACCTCGACCAGCTGAAGCGCGCCCTCGAAGGCAAGGCGTGAGCCGAGGGCGCCGGCCGGACGTCGGCTCGGCCGCGGCGACCGCGACGCGCGGCTACTCGCCGGTCTGCTGCAGGAGCTTTGCGACCAGCCCGGTCCAGCCCGTCTGATGGCTCGCGCCGATGCCGGCGCCGTCGTCGCCGTTGAAGTACTCGTAAAACAGGATCAAGTCGCGCCAGTGTGGGTCGCGCTGGCACTTCTCGGTGGTACCGTAGAGCGGTCGCAGCCCGTCGCCGCCGCGGAGGAAGATCCGCGTGAGCCGCCGCGACAGCTCGGCGGCCACCTGCCAGAGGTTGAGCTTCGTCCCCGAGCCCGTGGGACAGTCCACCTCGAGGCCGTCCCCGTAGAAATAGTGGAGCTTCTGAAGCGACTCGATGAGGAGATAGTTCACCGGGAACCAGATCGGGCCCCGCCAGTTCGAATTGCCCCCGAAGAGGCCACTCGCAGACTCGGCCGGCTCGTAGTCCACGCGGTGCTCCGTGCCGTTCAGTTCGAGCACGTACGGATGGTCCTTGTGGACGCGCGAGACCGCGCGCACGCCGTACGGCGAAAGGAACTCCGCCTCGTCGAGCATGTAGCCGAGCACCCGCGGAAGCTGCTCGCGCGACACGACCGCGAGGAGCCGCCTCTGCCCCACGCCGGGCTTCGCGATGATCTCGACGTGCTCGCGGAACTCTGGATGGCTGTCGATGAACCATTGCATCCGCCGCTTGAAGCCGTGAAGCTTGTCCACGACCTCGGGCTCGAGCGTCTCGACCGCGAAGAGCGGGATGAGGCCGACCATCGAGCGCACCTTCAGCCGGCAGGCCTGGGCTTCGGTGCGGAGGACGTCGTAGTAGAAGCCATCGCCCTCGTCCCAGAGGTCGAGGGTGTGCATCGCGTGGGCGATGTAGACGAAGTGCTCGAAGAACTTCGAGGCGACGTCCTCGTAGGCCGGGTCCTGGTTGGCGAGCTCGAGCGCGATCGCGAGCATGTTGAGGCAATACATCCCCATCCACGAGGTGCCGTCGGACTGCTCCATCTGAGCGCCCCCCGACAGTGGCGCCGAGCGATCGAAGACCCCGATGTTGTCGAGGCCGAGGAAGCCGCCCTGGAACACGTTCTTGCCTTGGGCGTCCTTGCGGTTGACCCACCACGTGAAATTCAGCAGCAGCTTGTGGAAGACGCGCTCGAGGAAAACGCGGTCGCCCCGGCCGCGGATGCGTCGCTCGATCCGGTACACTCGCAGCGCGGCCCACGCGTGGACCGGCGGGTTGACGTCCCCGAACGCCCACTCGTACGCCGGAATCTGGCCGTTCGGGTGCATGTACCACTCGCGCAAGAACAGGATGAGCTGGGCCTTGGCGAAGTCGGGGTCGACGAGCGCGAGCGGGATCGTGTGGAACGCGAGGTCCCATGCCGCGTACCACGGGTACTCCCACGTGTCCGGCATCGAGATCACGTCCTCGTTGTAGAGGTGGAGCCATTCGCGGTTCCGCCCCCGCCACCGCTCGGGCGGCGGCGGGGGTCCCGCGGGATCGCCCTGAAGCCAGCGCTGGACGTCGTAGTGGTAGAACTGCTTCGACCAGAGAAGCCCCGCGAACGCCTGCCGCATCACGCGTTTCGCGTCGTCCGAATGGCCCTTCGGGATCACCCTCGCGTAGAACTCGTCGGCCTCGGCGATCCGCTGGGCGAAGACGGACTCGAACTCCCGTCCGAGCGCGTCGCCCGGGATCGGCGCGTTCGTGAGCCGGAACCGCGCGCTCGTGCTCGTGCCGGCGGCGAGCGTGAGCCGGTGGTACGCCGCCGCCTTCGTGCCGACACCGGCCGGGTTGACCGCATCCTTCCTCCCCTCGACGACGTAGCGACCGATGCCGTCCTTGACGTACGGGCTCGCGTTCGGGCGGCCCCAGAGGCGCTCGGCGTTCGTGTCGTTCTCGGTGAAGAGGAGCTCGGGCGCGCCTCCGCAGTAGAACCATCGGCTGCCGAGCGCCGGGTGCTCGCCCTCGATCGTCACGTGGCCGACCCCCGGGCGCCCGGCTCGGAGCTGCGGGCGCTCGGGGCCCGCCGCGTCCCACGCCCAGGTGTTCCGGTACCAGAGTGTCGGGACCAGGTGGAGCTCGGCCGGTTCGCGGCCTCGGTTCGTCGCGGTGACGCGTACGAGGACGTCGTCGGGCGCCGCCTTCGCGTACTCCACCGTCACGTCGAAGTAGCGGTCGTCGTCGAAGACGCCCGTGTCGAGAAGCTCGTACTCGGGCGCCCCCCGGCCCCGCCGCCGATTCTCCTCCACCAGGGTCGCGTATGGGAACGCGGCCTGCGGGTACTTGTAGAGGAACTTCATGTATGAATGCGTCGGCGTCGAGTCGAGGTGGAAGTAGTACTCCTTCACGTCCTCGCCGTGGTTACCCTCGGCCCCCGTGAGGCCGAACAGGCGCTCCTTCAGAATCGAGTCGTGCCCGTTCCACAGGGCCAGGGCGAAGCAGAGGCGGCCGTGGTTGTCGGTGATGCCGCCGATCCCGTCCTCGCCCCAGCGGTACGCGCGCGACCGGGCGTGGTCGTGCGGGAAGTACTCCCAGGCGGTGCCGTTCGGGCTGTAGTCCTCGCGCACCGTGCCCCATTCGCGCGCGGCCAGGTAGGGGCCCCAGCGCCTCCAGTGGGCGCTCCGCTCCCGGGCCTCCTGGAGCCGTGCCTCCTCGGCTGTGACGCCACGTCGCCCGGCCATGGCGCGCTAGCGGAGGCTCTGCGCCACGTGCGCGGCGCCGAGGAGCGCCGCCCCCGGCTCGAGGACGAGCGAGACCGGGATCGACGCCATCAGCGAGGCCAACCGTCCCTTGTCGCAGAACGCGGTGACGAACGTCCCGTCGGTGAGCTTCGGACGGATCTTCGGCCCGATGCCGCCGCCGATGAAGACGCCGCCGACCGCGAGCGCCTTGAGAGCGAGGTTGCCCGCCTCGGCGCCGTAGATCGACGCGAACATCCCGAGCGCCTGGACGCAGTGCGGGTGGCCGCCCGCGAGCGCCACGTCGGAGACGACGGCGCTCGGGTCCTCGCGCTCGATACGTTCGCGGAGCCACGCGGGCTCCGGCACGCCGCTCGTGTCGCGCAGGAACCGGTAGATGTTGAAGAGCCCCGGGCCCGAGAGCAGCCGTTCGTAGCTGACCCGCCCGAACTCCTTCCGGAGGAATTTGAGCAGCTCCACCTCGACGTCGGTACGCGGCGCGAAATCCGCGTGACCGCCCTCGGAGCCGACGACGACGTGGCGTTCGCCGTTCCAGATCAGCAGCGCCTCGCCGAGCCCCGTGCCGGCGGCGACGAGAGCCATGTTGCCCGCCCGTGCCGCGCCCGGCTGGAGCGTCGCCAGCGACGACGGCGGCAGCGCGAGGACGCCATAGCCCGTGGCCTCGAGGTCGTTGAGGAGCCTGACGCGCGTCGCCGGGATGCTGGAGGCGAGCGTCGTCTCGTCGAGGACCCATGGGAGGTTCGTCGTGAGGGAGCGCCCGTTCACCACGGGTCCGGCCACGCCGAAGCACGCCGCCTCGACCACGCCGCGGGGCGCGTCGGCGAGAAAGCGCGCGACGGCCCCCTCGAGCGCAGAGAACTCGCGGCTCGGCAGCGCGGCCTCGTGCACGAGCGCGAGCGCGCCGCGCCGCACCTCGTAAAGCGCGAGGGCGGTCTTCGTGCCGCCGACGTCCCCGGCGAGGATCATGCTCGGCCCGGCCCGCCCCCCGCGCTACCCCCCCGACGCCCGCTCGACGTGGCCGCCGAACTTCTGGCGCATCGCCGAGAGGACCTTCTCGGCGAAGGTGTGGTTCTGCCGCGATCGGAAGCGGACGTAGAGCGAAGCCGAGAGCACGTCCGCCGGGACGCCCTCTTCGATCGCGGCCATGATCGTCCAGCGCCCCTCCCCCGAGTCGGCGACGATGCCCGTGTAGTTCGAGAGCGTCGGATTCTCGACGAGCGCCTGTGCGGTGAGGTCGAGGAGCCAGGACGCCACGACGGAGCCGCGCCGCCAGACCTCGGCGATGTCGGCGATGTTGAGGTCGTAGCGCAGATCGGCGTCGAGGTCCTTCGAGCTCGCGTTCCTGAAGATGTCGAACCCTTCGGCGTAGGACTGCATCAGCCCGTACTCGATGCCGTTGTGGATCATCTTGACGAAGTGGCCGGCGCCCGACGGGCCGCAGTAGAGGTAGCCGTGCTCGGCGGTGCTGCTGACCTCTTCGCGTCCCGGCGTCCGCGGCACGGTTCCCACGCCGGGCGCGAGAGTCCGGAAGATCGGGTCGAGCCGCTCGACGACCTCTCGCTCGCCGCCGATCATGAGGCAGTAGCCGCGCTCGAGGCCCCACACCCCTCCGCTCGTGCCCATGTCGACGTAGTGCAGTCCCTTCGCGCCCAGGCGCTTGGCCCGCGCGATGTCGTCGTGATAGTGGGAGTTGCCGCCGTCGATGATCGTGTCGTTCTTCTGCAGCAGCGGCTCGAGCTCGCCGATCGAGGCGTCGACGTAGGCCGCGGGCACCATGAGGCATAGAGCGCGCGGCGGGTCGAGCTTCTTCACGAACTCGGAGAGCGACGACGATCCGGTCGCACCCTCCTTGACGAGCGCTTCCACCGCCTGCGGCGAGCGGTCGTAGACCACGCACTTGTGCCCGCCGCGCATCAGCCGCCGCACCATGCCCGCGCCCATGCGCCCGAGACCAATCATGCCGAACTGCATATGAGTTCCTCTATCTGTCCCGCTGCCGTTACTCTCGTGTCCGTTCTCTGCGTCCTCTCCGTTCGTTCTCCGCGGCCTCTGCGTTGAAAAGCTAGATGGCCGGCGCGCCCGAGTTCGTCCATCTCCACCTGCACTCCGAGTACAGCCTCCTCGACGGGGCCTGCCACATCGACGAGCTGGTCGAGCAGGCGGCCAAGGGCGGGATGACGGCCATGGCCCTCACCGACCACGGCAACATGTTCGGGGCGGTGGCTTTCCACGACGCCTGCGTGGCCCGCGGTCTCAAGCCGATCCTGGGCTGCGAGATCTACGTCGCGATCGGCAGCCGGCTCGACAAGAACGCCTCGGGGATCAGCGAGGCCTACAACCATCTCACGCTCCTGGCCGCCAACGACGAGGGCTACCACAACCTCGTCAAGCTCGTCTCCCTGGGCTACACGGAGGGCTTCTACCACCGGCCGCGCATCGACAAGGAGGTCCTGCAGAAGCACAACCGGGGGCTCGTCTGCCTCTCCGGCTGCCTGAGCAGCGAGATCGGGGTCGCGCTCCGCAACGGCAACGAAGCGGGGGCCTTGCGGTCGGTGGGGGAGTTCGGGGAGATC
>Ga0137418_10005226_pt1 | contig 11881 bp, 10 predicted proteins | sample CZODoug3_1_2_16f_FD_122242 | JGI IMG/M metagenome (GOLD analysis project Ga0137418, IMG submission 122242) | Vadose zone soil fungal communities from Angelo Coast Range Reserve, California, USA - CZODoug3_1_2_16fungal (Hybrid Assembly) | ecosystem: Environmental > Terrestrial > Soil > Vadose... | reverse complement strand
AACCTTGATTGTTTTTTCACTCGCGCCGAGTTGATCCGCAATCTGTTTGTTCAGAAAACCGTCCGTGACGAGGGGAAACACCTCTCGTTCGCGGGGCGTTAGCGACCCATAGCATTGCTGCAATTCGAACATCTCACTTTGCCGCTGCCGGACCGCCCGGTGCAGTTCGATCCCTCGCTGGATGGCGCCCAAAAGGTCTTGCTCCTGGAAGGGTTTCGTCAAGAATTCCATGGCGCCGGCTTTCATCGCTCGAACCGACATGGGGATATCGCCGTGGCCAGTGAGAAAGACGATGGGGATGTCCACTTTGGCATTGGCGAGTTCTTGTTGGAGGTCGAGTCCGCTCAAATCGGGAAGCCGGACGTCCAGCACCAGGCAAGCCGGCACATCCGGACGTCTGGCATGCAGAAATTGTTTAGCCGAGCTGAATGTTTCAGCTTCGAGGCCTACCGATCGGATCAGTCTTTTGAGTGCCGTGCAAACGGCCGGTTCATCATCCACGATAAAGACAAAGGGAGTCATTTCGCTCATGCCGTTCCCCCGGAATAAGCTGGCAGAATGAATTGGAACGTTGCGCCAGGACCGTCGTTCGGTTCGGCCCACAAACGGCCTCCATGGGTCTCAACAATTGAGCGGCTGATTGACAATCCCATGCCCATTCCATTGGATTTCGTTGTGAAAAAAGTGTCGAAAATGCGAGCAGTGTTTCGGGGGTCTAGCCCATCCCCGGAGTCCTGCACCGCGACCGACAGCCGATCGGATTCGTGGGTTTGTGTTCGAAGCAGCAAGACCCGCGGGCGATCCGTGATCGAAGTCATTGCCTCGATCGCATTCTTCATAAGGTTTAGAATGACTTGCTGCAACTGGACCCGGTCACCTAGCACCTGCGGAAGGCCGGGAAAGAGTTCGGTCTGAACAGAGACCCCATGTCTTGCAAGCTCCCCAGACGTCAGAGGGAGGATCTCCTGAACGACGTCGTTGATATCCAGTTTCGTCTTTTCTGGCAGCCCCTTCTTCACGAGTGCGCGAATCCGCGTAAGGATCGCACCTGCCCTTGTGCCCGCTTCTGCTATCTCCGCAACCGCCTCGCGAACCTCATCCAGGTCAGGTGATTGGGCGGAGAGCAAACGGCTGCACGCATTGGCGTTGGCCACTACGGCGGTCAGGGGCTGATTGATTTCATGGGCAATCGAAGCTGCAAGTTCGCCCATGGTCGTCACTCGAGCCACGTGCGCTAGTTCGGCTCGCGTTGTTTCAAGGGCCTCCTCCGCTCGCTTCCGTTCCGTGAGGTCGTGTGTAATCTTCGAAAAGCCGATGAGTTTGTCATCCGAGTCGCGCATCGCGGTGACAACTACGTTAGCCCAGAAACGTGATCCGTCCTTGCGTACCCGCCAGCCCTCGTCTGCAAACCGGCCCAAAACGGCAGCCGCTTGGAGCAGCATGTCGGGCTTATGCTGGTCCACGTCTTCTGGCAGATAAAAGCACGAGAAATTCCGGCCAATTATTTCATCGGCTCGATATCCCTCGATGCGTTCGGCGCCGATGTTCCAACTCGCAATGCGTCCGGAAGTGTCCAGCATCAAGATGGCGTAGTCCTCGACCCTCTCAACCAAAAGACGAAATCGTTCCTCGCTTTGGCGCAGTTCCTGATCCGCGCGTTCGCGCTGTGCGATCTGGGCGACTAGCTCCCTATTGGCTCTTGCGAGCTCAGCCGTCCGCTCCCGGACTCGCAGTTCTAGCTCATTTTTCGCGCGGTTGAGCGCCTCCTGCGCGCGTTTACGTTCGGCGATTTCGAGCCGCATTGCTTCAGGGCTGGGCAGCGCCAGAGCTTTAGGAATTAATTTAACAAGCAGTATGGCGGTCGGGACCGATGCCAAGGCGGTGACCACTTTGACTGCCCCCGACAACCAATAGTTCGCATGCCAAAGAGTCCAAACTTCCATTACGTGAGTGGCGCCACAAGCAAGGATGAACACGCCGAAAAGGATAAACATCCAGTTGAAGGGCAGATCACGTCTCTTGCGAATGAAATAGACAAGAGTGACAGGAATGGAAAGATAGGCGAGCGCGATCAGGAGATCCGAGACAGCGTGCAGCAAGATCAGATTCGGCTGCCATAGATAGCAATATCCATGAGGCATGAACCCGCTGGGAGAAAAGAGATTCTTGAGGAAATCCATGTCGATCCTCCGTATACCATTCCGTTATTTCACAATCGCGTTAGAACGCAACTGTTAACTGGAGGGCATGCAATGGAGTAAAACGGTTCGCGCTGATTTTCATGGGCTCCTCTTAAAAGCCCTGGAGATTTCGCGGGATAGGCAGGACCACTACATCGCCCTACTCGGCGGGAGGCAAATCGCGCATCTCTTGAGTGGCGGCTACGCGGTTGATAGGAACAATCGCGTGGCTCACCGTTTTACGGTCACGTCTCCAGCTGCCCCTCACTCTATCTGGATGCCAAATCAGATTGGATACTGATAGTACTTGGAAAGCGAATCAATACAGTGTTTACCTTAGAAATGCCCCTCAAGATGCCCTAGATAATTTTGCGGGGATCAATTGGCTTTACCACACGTGCGGTCTCCATCAAAGCGCTGTCGGGTGACTGTCAAAATGCCGACGTAACTCCTGCGCCTCGCCTTTTATTTTCCAACTGTGCCGCCAATGCGGTCCACGCTAATCGATTCACTGAGATGGAGATGCTTCCATCGCCGCAAGTTGGTTTCACATTGGAATGAAAGGTGCTTGTCGTACCCGCGTCAGTGAATTTGAAAATACCTCACGATGAATGCTGCGGCGCTGAGTTCAAGAAAAAACGCCATCAGCAATGACTTGGGAAAACGGTGAAGGCGGGACACACATGGGAGTCATGCATACAACTCAGTCGATTCTTCCAGCATGGACGATAGCAATCACGTCTCAATCGATAACGACGCGACCGCTGCAATTTTTGGCCGCGGACGCACAGGCGACGAAGAGAACTATTGATCGAACAATGCCGAAGCAAGCGGGCGAAGAGGGGGAACTTCTCGAGCGCGCCTTCAAAGGAGATCTCGACGCGCTATCAACACTCTTCGCCCGCGACAGGGTGCGGCTGTATCGCGCCGCCTTTTCTCTGCTCCGCAATAGGGAAGACGCAGAGGACGCATTGCAAGATGGCCTGCTGTGCGCCTATCTGAATCTCCGGTCCTTCGAAGGTAGATCGCAATTCTCGACATGGCTCATGCGGATCGTCCTGAATGCGGCGCTCATGAAACGCCGAAAACTGCGCACGCTTCCAGAGGCATCTCTTGACGAAAGGGTTTTCGAGGACACGCAGTCCTGGGTTGCCCTGGTCATTGATACCCGTCCCGATCCGGAGCAAACCTACGCTCTGGCCGAGACAAAGAATCTGGTAGAGAGAGAATTGAGTCAGCTCTCTCCTGTCCTCCGATCCGCGATTCGGCAGCGCGATGCCAGCCACCTCTCGAATGTGGAAGTAGCACCAACTCCTTGCGTGAACAGGAACACGTTCAAGTCACGTCTATCACGGGCGCGCCGGCGCCTGGCGCATCAATTTGCCACCCGGGGTGTGGAGTTGCGGAACTGCTGCTTCTAACTGATTTCCCGGCCCGCCTGAAGCAGGAAGGCCGGCTGCATTCAAACTTGAAAGGAGCAATGACAATGACAGATCTGGAAATAAAAAAGAATGTCGAATCAGAACTCAACTATGAACCAAGCATTAACGCAGCTGAGATTGGCGTAGCCGTCAAAGACGGAATTGTTACGATGACCGGGCGCGTCCAAAGCTACTGGGACAAAGTGGCCGCGGAGCACGCCGCCGACCGTGTCGCTGGCGTAAAAGCGGTGGTGAATGAACTGGAAATCCGCCTGCCGTACGCGAGCGAGCGCACCGATGAAGACATCGCCCGTGCAGCGGTCGACAGCCTCAACTGGTCCGTTTTGGTGCCCCAAGACCGAATCAAGGTCAAGGTGTCCAAAGGTTGGATCACGCTCGAAGGAACTGTGGATTGGCAATTCCAGAAAACAGCGGCCGAAAGTGCCGTGCGGAAATTGATCGGGGTCAAGGGAGTCAGCAATCTTGTGGATGTCAAGCCACAAGTGAGCAAAGTCGAAGTGAAGGCCTCGATCGAAGCCGCCCTAAAGCGGAGTGCAGAGTTGGACGCCAACCGAATCAAAGTGGAGACCGACGGTGACAAGGTCATCCTGACTGGCACCGTCCGCTCGCTGTTTGAACGCGAAGAAGCTGAGCGCGCTGCGTGGAAAGCACCAGGTGTGCACAGTGTGGACAACCGAATCAAGGTCGGGGAATTTGCGGCGGCGGCCTGACGTCTGACCTGAAAAGCGCAGTTGTCTAAGACCGGGCGACTGCGAGATGCGCCAGGAGGGAGAGGCCCGCGGCAAATTTCACAAAGAATGGGGCAATCCATGGGCAAAAGACAAACCCAGTCAAATTTACAAAAAGCAAAAGAGGAGGATACAAGCCATGCGATTCTGGAGATCAATCGGAGTTCTAGTTGCAATCGTGGTGTTGACCCTCGCATTTGTTCCGGGAGTCGGCGCCAGTGATAGGGATCAAAAAACCATCGTCACATTCAGCGGACCTGTCGAAATTCCAGGGAAGGTCCTTCCTCCAGGCACGTACACATTCAAGGTCCTGGATCTTGCTGGAACCCGCGATGTCATTCAAGTCCTCGACAAAAACGAGATGCACGTGTACGCCACGTTCATCGCGCTCCCTGCAATGATCAATAAACCTTCTGAGAAGCCATTCATCCGCTTCGCGGAAACGACTGCAGGTTCGCCTCCGGCCATTGAGGCGTGGTTCTATCCAGGGCGCACAGACGGCCACGAATTCGTTTATCCTCGCCAACGCGCGTCTGAACTTGCCAAGGCGAACAATCAGAACGTGGCCTCCATGCCGAACAACATGGCATCGAACATTACTGAATTGTCGAAATCTACCGAACAACCGTCTGCAAATGACACGAACCAACCTTCTGTCGTCGCGATGAAAAACGCGCCCGTCGATGAGGTGACGCCGGAGGACAATGATGTCCAGTATGCCGAATTCACGATCATTGCCCTCGCACCGCCGGTGGCCGGTTCCATGATGCAGGCAGATGTTTCACATGCGAGCTCGCGTCGCGAGCTCCCAAAAACGGCGAGCGAACTGCCACTGGTCGCGCTTATCGGAGCGTTGTCGATAGCCGCTGGCTTGACTTTGCGCCTCTTTGCAAAGTTGCTAGCGTGATTTAGAACCTCGAGCCAGGCGCGCTGCACCCCCTCTCGTACCTGGCTCGGGGGACTAACTAAGTTTCTATATGAAATGAGTCTCTGTAATGATAAAGCTTTCTGCTCGCGATGAACTCTCCGCCCGCTTGGCTTCCAGGCGAATGCATTCGATTTTGGTATGGGGTTCGCGATTTTTCTTTGCCGCGGGATTTCTGGCGCTAGTCGCATTCGGGACTGTATATGTGCAGGCCCAGTTGTACCAGCGCTACTTACAGGGGCATTTCCTTACTGATTCCGATGGCCTGGGCACTCCAGGAGGCCTCGAGCCAATTGCCATTCGGTTTTTCTCGCAGAATTCTGGCGCCCCAGATGAGCCCTTCGTCACGAGCGCGGTCCACCCCGAGGGCGCAACTCTTCCAGTGGCGGAACCGCCTGCGCATCTGAATACGATCGGAAAAATCAGCATTCCGTCCGTCGGGCTCGCGGCGATGGTCCTCGAAGGAGACGATGCATATACACTCCGGCTGGGGGTTGGCCACATTCCAGGCACGGCTGTTCCCGGCCCTTCCGGCAACGTTGGCCTGGCAGGCCATCGGGACACCTTTTTTCGTCCCTTGCGAAAGATTAATGTTGGGGACAAGATTCGATTTTCCACCACCAGGGGTATCTTCATCTATCGAGTCTCCTCTCTGCGCGTTGTTCTTCCCGACGCCGTCGAGGTCTTGAATAGCACAGAGCGGCCGACTCTCACGTTGGTCACGTGTTACCCGTTTTATTATGTTGGCGCCGCCCCGAAGCGATTTGTTGTGCGCGCTGAGATGCTCCCCATGCCACCAAAAGAAGGATGATTCATCTCATCGCGCATAGCCGATGAAAAGCTCTTGGAATCCTGCCCGGGATCTAGCGCTTCCCAAATTTCCCCACCCTTCAAATGTCACCGGAACCGTGTGCTAGTCAGCAATCAATCCCGCGAGCAGACAAGATCGCTAAGTTGCCGGAAAATGAAGGGTCCGCAAAACTCCCCTCAATCGAACCGGTGTCGGAATGCTGTCGATATACCGACTACGCTTGCCCTGCTCGATTCAATTCTGAATTCCAATGCGACGAACGTTGTCCCGGCTAATTGACTGATCAAAACGAAGATACCCAAGACAGCCCGCCTCGGGTTCTCATTGGTACGAAAGTTGCACACCCTGACGTTGTTCGAGGAAGTAGAAATCATCCACGACAAGAGACGAGGTGGAAGCAAATGGCAAATCTCGCAGGAAGAGACAGCTTTTTCAACGATCTATTCGATTTCAGGCGGGATCTCAACAGCATATTCGGCCGGCTCGTAACCGGTGCTCCGCCGGCGAGCGAGCGTGCATTGAAGTTGATCGCCGCCGTTCCGCCAATCGAGGCTTGGGTAGACAAGGACGAGAAGAAATACCATTTGTCGATTGCCCTGGCAGGTGTGGATCCAAAAGACGTTCAACTCAACGTTCAAGGGAACAACCTGACAGTTAGCGGCGAGCAGAAGGCCAGAGATGAGAAAAAAGAGGCAAACTATCAGTATCAGGAATTCTCCTATGGCCGCTTCGAACGGACTGTCACGTTGCCCGAGGGTGTGGACACTGAAAAGCTCACCGCCGAGTACAAGAACGGCGTGCTGGAAATTACTGCACCCATGAGCGCCAACGCGCTTCCCAGAAAGATTGAAATCAAGACTTTACCCGTTGCCAAAGGAGCCGCCGCATAGCGAGTAAGGCGGACATTTCCAGGTCCCGTCGATTTCTGTCCATGGTTGGAGTGTGTATCCACATCCTCGACTGGAAGGGAGTGAAACAATGAAAACTCGAGCTGCGGTAGTGATTTTTGCGGTAATCGTCCTTACAGCAAGCCTCAGCACTGCCTACGCGAAGCCGGTTGGGGTCGAATCGCCCCTGGAACGTGAGGTGGGCCATCGATTGCGTATGCTTCCCTACTATTCGGTATTCGATATCTTGAAGTACAGCGTCAGCGGTTATCACGTGACCTTGGACGGCGCTGTGACACAACCGTGGTTGAAGTCCGACGCCGAGAAAGAGGTGAAGAGCATCGAGGGTGTCGAAGGCGTGACCAACAACATTAAGGTGCTCCCTCTATCATCGGCAGATGACCGCATTCGCCGAGCGGAATACCGAGCCATCTATGGCCAAAGTGCGTTGTTTCGTTACGCCGAACAGGCGGTGCCCCCGATTCACATCATCGTCGAAAACGGGCACGTGACCCTGGAAGGCTACGTTGACACGGCTGCGGACAAGACTCTCGCCGAGATAGCAGCCAAGGGTGTACCCGGGGTGTTCTCGGTAACCGACAATTTGGAAGTTGTGACTCCACCTAAACATTAGCGGTATCCGAACTTAGGTGAGGGAGGATGCAATGAGACGCCACAGGTTCATTCCAGAAGTTCTTCTAGCGCTTGCAGTGTTATTGCTTGGGACCCGACCCGCACATCCCAAGGCACCAAAGGGATCAACAACAACGGTCCCGGTACAAATGGTGGTCACGGTGGAAGCTAACCACGGCAAGGACGTGCCCGCCGTTAGCCGCGAAGACGTGCAGGTGTACCAGGGCCACGACCGCGATGAAGTGAAAGATTGGATTCCACTGCAAGGAGATAACGCGAAACTTGAGCTGTTCATTCTGATCGATGATGCCTCCCGGGCAAACCTCGGTGCGCAACTGGAAGACCTTCGCAAATTCGTTATTGAGCAGCCGCCGACGACGGCGATTGGTCTTGGCTATATGCGAAACGGCCTCGTGGACGTTGTTCACCGGTTTACCACCGACCACGCCAAAGTGGCCGAGACCATAAGGATTCCCTTGGGAGAAGCGGGAGCGATGGCTAGCCCTTACCTGTCCATCGTCGACTCGATCAAACGGTGGCCCACGGATTCTATTGGCCACCAAGTCCTAATGAACAGGTGGCCGGACATACCGATTCGCCATGAGATCTTGGTTATCTCCGATGGAATAGATCGCTTCGGAGGAACCGGCATAGGTAACCCGTATGTGGATGCGGCGATTGTTGAGGCTCAACGTGCTGGCGTGATCGTCTACACAATGTTCTCCGGCGGTGTAGGCCGTTTCGGCCGAAGCATCTGGCGTATTAACTGGGGCCAGAATTACCTTTCCCAAGTCGCTGAGGAGACGGGAGGCGAATCATTCTATCTGGGTTTTGAGACGCCGATCTCCTTCACGCCGTACCTGGATGAATTGAATCTTCGGCTCAATCACCAATACCTGCTGGCGTTTTTCGCCAAACCTGAAAAGAAGGCCGGTCTGCAACGGGTCAAACTCCGAACCGAAGTCCCCAATGCGGAACTGGTGGCAGCGGAAAAGGTTTACGTTCCCGCCGAACCATAACCGGGCCTATCCCTGGCGGGATCTCAGATTTTTGCTGGCGAGCAAGTGCTGTGGAAATGCTTTCAATTGAGAAGGGGGCCCTGTGGCAATCGTGCTTAAGAATTGTAGCAATAAAAACGCGGCGCGCCTGATTCGGGCCAGTGCAGTGATCCTTCTGCTGGTGTTCGCCTCGGCTGCTTCAAGCCGCAGCCCATCTCCTCAATCCTCCCAATCATCCAACCCAAAATCCCCGCCAGAAACCGGGGTCACGGTTCCCAACAGACCAGTGGCCCCCCTCTACAAAGGCGAACAGGGCCCGCAACATTCGGAAATCGAATTCACTCCTTCAACCAGGATGGTAACCATCAAGTTTCATATTGAAGACCCAAACGGATACTTCCTTCCGAATATTCGAAGGGACAATTTCGCGGTGTATGAAGACGGAGTTCGCCAGAAGAACGTAAGCGTGGAGGTTGAGCACTCGCCGGTTTCCGTGGCTTTGTTGATGGAACTCGGAGGGCGTTATCACGAACTGAACAAAGTGCTCGGAGAAGAAGTGCCTCGCGCAGGCCGCCAGCTTTTGGAGTTGATCGGCCCCGACGACAAGATTGCTGTCTTCAAGTACGACGCGAAGTTGCAGCCGCTTGCTGATTTCGATCAAGCACATGACGCTCTGCATCGAATTTTCGATCAGCTTACAACGCCGGCCTTCTCCGAAACCAATTTCTACGACGCGCTTGTTGAGACATTGAACCGCATGAAAGGTGTCCGTGCCAGAAAGGCAATCATCCTGATCTCCACCGGTGTCGACACTTTCAGCAAGACAACCTACCAGGAAGTGTTGCAGGCGGCCCGGGAGTGCGCGACACCCATTTATGTAATTGGTCTGGGTTCCACCATGAAATTGGAATCCGCGGTGTACGGAGAGGCAGCTCCCTTTGCGCGCATCGATTGGGCTGGCGCCGAAAAGCAACTGGAGGCGTTGGCGAACGCCTCAGGAGGGCGCGCCTACGAGCTGGAGTCCACCTTGGCGGTTTCGGGGATCTATGACGACATCATGGAAAATCTCCGCCTGCGGTACGTGGTGACCTATGTGTCATCGAATCCTGCGATATCCGGGCCTCCGCGGAATATTCGGGTCGAGTTGATCGATCCCACGACGGGAAAAGCTCTGAAAATCCGCGACTCTGCGGGGAAGATCATTACTGCGAGCGTTTTCGTTCAGCAAACCTACAGTCCTGGGGGGACGTCGGGCAATTAGTCCCACAGGTAACAAAAAGAGTGGCGCTTCGTGCGCCGAAATAGTTCGCGTGGACGAGATCAGGCTTTGGTTTTTGAAATCGTAGGTATTTCAAATGACCAGGAGGACAAAATCATGAGTGCAACAACCACGGTTCCCATCGTCAAAGAATCAGTCGGCTGGTCGATCGCGCTAAGCGTGCTGATGATCGTCGCTGGTTTTCTAGCAATCATTTTGCCGCAGGTAGCGGGAATCGCAGTGAATCTACTGGTCGGATGGTTGCTGGTATTCAGTGGCGTAGCGCATCTGGTATTTGCCTGGCAAACGCGGCATAACCGCGGATTCGTTTGGGAGTTGCTCCTGGGTGTTCTGTATTTTTTCGTGGGCGGGTACTTGCTCATCAACCCCATTTTGGGTCTGGTATCGCTCACGCTTGCACTCTCGCTATATCTGTTCATGGAAGGGGTGCTGGAATTCGTGTTGTCATACCTGCTTCGGTCAATACCAGGAGCCGGCTGGCTGCTCTTCGATGGAATTGTCACCGTAATCCTCGCTGCCATGATTTGGAGAACCTGGCCGTTAAGTACGGAATGGGCGATTGGCACGCTGGTTGGAGTCAGCATGCTTTTCAGCGGGGTTTCTCGCTTAATGCTTTCTCTGGCAGCGCGCCGCTTGGCGACCAAGTTGGCGCAAGCGTGATGTCCGGCTAACTCCGCTGCCTGTGTGCTCTACCGACCCACCGCCCTGCGCCGGGAGAGCATTCTCGGCGTTGACTCAGGTGGAGGCAGATTGCGAGGCGAGCGCTCCCTTGCACACATACGCCAGTTCGAGAATGGTGCAATCGTCTTGAATGGGACGCCCTGCACGAAAGAGGCGGACGGCGGAAAAAATCTCGTCCAACGGTTTTTCTCCCTGTGCGAATTCCTCAAGGCGCTGCTCGCCAAAGAATTCGCCGTTTGAGTTTTCCGCCTCCGTGATGCCGTCGGTTACCAAGATTAGACGGTCGCCAGGTCTCAGGCGAAATCCCGCGCTCATGAAATCTGCGTTTGGCAGCAGACCTACTGGAATATTGTGTTCGCGCAATCTCACGATACCGCCACCCCCGCTGGTAACCAGAGGCGACACGTGTCCGCAATTGATGTATTCCAGTTCCCCGTCAGGCTGAACCAATGCGATCACCAAAGTTGCGTACTTGAGATTCAGCTCCCTAGCGCAAAGGAACTTGTTCGTGCTTAGCGCTATTTCGGAAAGCGGGAGCCCTGCCTGCAAGTCCGCCTGAATCATCCCTTGCAACAAAGAAGCCAAAATGGCCGCTGAAGTGCCCTTGCCAGATACATCTGCGATGACCACTGCGAGGCCTTCGTCCATCGGAGTGACGGTGAAGAAGTCTCCGCCGATTTCCTTGCAAGAGAGATTTCTACCGGTCACGGCGGCAAAGTCAGGTTGGGGAAGCTTTGCGGCCATGAGCCCCTGCTGGATGAACGCGGCGGCCTCAAGTTCTTTCTCCTGGCTGGCGCGCAGCTCGTTGTAGGCCTCAGCGAGTTTCGCTTTTGCCCACTGAAGCTGAAATGCCGTGACTGCTTGGTTGGCGGCGACGGAAAGCAGTAACTTTTCGAGTTTGTTGGGGAAGTCAGTGCGCGAACAACCGACTACAATTCGCCCGCACTCACCTTGCAATCCCACAGGAATTGCAACGACACGCAAATTGGTATTGGGGATAGCGGTGTCTTTACGCATCCGCCGCGCACTGGCTGTATGGGCCTGCAAAAGTCCCAGCGGAGGTCCAGAATCGCGGAGCCAAACGGGAAAGCCGGATGACGGCTGTCCCCGCCACGCCTCTATGCCCGTTCCTGAGTCACATGTTTGGAGCCGAATGCCGGCGACATCAAGCCGCAATGCGCTCATCAACAGATCGACGACACTCTCTGCGAGATGATTTGGATCGTAGGAGATCCAGGCGGCCGGAATCGCCGACAGAGCTACTAGGTCCCGCAGTTCGCGGCGCAACTCCTTTGTTTGGATTTCTCTTTTTTTCAT
>Ga0137418_10005225_pt1 | contig 11882 bp, 11 predicted proteins | sample CZODoug3_1_2_16f_FD_122242 | JGI IMG/M metagenome (GOLD analysis project Ga0137418, IMG submission 122242) | Vadose zone soil fungal communities from Angelo Coast Range Reserve, California, USA - CZODoug3_1_2_16fungal (Hybrid Assembly) | ecosystem: Environmental > Terrestrial > Soil > Vadose... | reverse complement strand
CCTTCGACATGTCGACCGCGCTCGAACTGCGGACGACCGGCGGCGTCGCGGGGACCGCCACGGGCGTTTCGGCGACGGGCGGCGCTGCGGCGACCGGATTAGCGGGCGCGGCGGGATCGCCCGCGGCTGGTTCGACGCTGCTCGGCCCCGACGCGGGCGGTGGTACGACCAGGGCAGCAGCCGTCAACTCGGCCTGCGTGGGCGATGCCGGCTGCGAAGTGCCCTTCGAGCCCATGAACGGGACGGCGCATGCGCCGAGCATCAGGAGGAGCGGCACCTGGCCGAGGAGTGCGATTGACGGACGACGGATCATTTCTCAACCCCTTTCGCGCGCACGGCCGGATCGTCCGGCCCCTTGGTAGAACGGCTGTAGCGCGGCGCGACGGTGACGCTCACGCCAAAGACATGCCGCCACACGTCGGCATTGGTGAAGACGTTGCGGCGGATGTTGCCCTGCTGGTAGTCGACGCCGTAGGACGCGTTGAACGTGTAGAGTCCCCCGGGCGTCCACGACGCGATGAATGTCTGGCGATAGTTGGTGAGACGATGGGTGTCGAGCGTATCGATCGCGCTGACCGCCGAATGGCTGCTCACCTCCATCGTCCGCCGGAACGGCCAGGTGACGCGCGCGCCGCCGCCGTTGAGGACGACGGGCCCGCGGATGCCGAGCACGATCGTCTCGGTGTGCGCGTAGTCGACGCCGACCTTGAGGCCCGGCGTCTCGCGCGTGATGCCCGCGCTGATCTCAGGCTGCAGGCCGCGATACGACGACACGCGCGGCCCCGCGAGCAGCGAGAACCGGCCGGCTGGCGAAAACTGGTGATCCCACCCCCCGAGCACCGCCACCGAATCGCTGGCGTTGGTCGCGTCGGTCGGATCGGCGAAGTGGCGCTCCTGCACGAGGCCGCTGATCGAGGAGCGCGCGTTGAGAATCTGCGACAGCCCCGCGCGTGCCATCTGCATGCGTCCGGTGCCGTTGTCCACCAGGCTCTCCGCCGTCCAGTCGTACGCGCCGGTGACCGCCGTGTGGGGCCGGAAGCGATGCGAGAAGTTCGGCGACACCTCCCAGCGGTGCGCCTGGCGGCGATCCGTGAGGATGCCGGTGCCGATGTTGATCTCGCCGGGCGTTTCCGTGCGGTCGTACTGCGCCATCAGACCGAGCGTGGTCATGTCGGTCGAGCGGTACTTCATGGTGGCGTCGGCGTGGCGCCGCGCGTCGATCATCGTCAGGTCGGCGTGATTCGAGTGCTGCGAGTCGAAGGTGAAGAGGCTGGAGATGTTGAGGCGGCGCGTGTCGATGGCGGTGCCGAAGCCCGGGCGCACCATGAGCATGTGCCCTGTGTCGCCCTGCGCCTGCGCGAAGAGGTTGTCGTCATAGAGGCTGCCGATCGTCACCGACGGCACCGCTTCGATGTGCGACTGCGCCGCGGCGGCGGCCGCGTGGAGCGCGCTCGCGGCGACGATCAATGTGGTGACGGCTGCTGCTTTCATATCCCCGTTCGTCCTTCAGTTACGGCTCACCTACGGCGCGGCTGAAGTGCAATAACTGTTCACATAATTCCCGTCCCAACGATTTCGCCAATGTGGCTATCGCGCTTCCAGAAAGTCCCCGCGACGGTTTGAACGAGGGCACTTCACGCGCGGCGGCGTGGTCGATCGCGCCGCTCTGGGAAGCGCGCTTCCACTTCAGGGGGGCAGAGGGCAGGGGTCCGGTGGCAGCAGGTTGCAGGAACAACGGCGGTGGCAGGAGCGCCGTGTCGCCTGGGACACGGCGACCTTCTGCGACCGGCCACCCGCGGCCTGCCCACACCACGACCTGCTGCGACCGGTCACTCACCATCTGCAAGCTGTGAAATTAGTGTCGCGTGCGCGAGTGCGGGGAGCCGCCGCGCCAGTTGACGACCGGGTGGGAGAGCGCCTGATGTTTCAGTGAATCGGGGTCCACCGCGTGCGTGGGATAGCACGCGGCGCCGACGGAAATGCGAAGCGGCGTCGTGAACTCGTAGTGATCGATCCGCTGCACGAGCCGGTCGATCACCCTGGTCGCGTTGTCGTAGTCGGCGTCGAGCAGGACGAGCGAGAGCACCCCGGTTTCGGTGCTCCCGAGCAGATCGGTATCGCGGACCTCGTGGCCGATGATGCGCGCGACCTCGTCGAGCGTCCCGTCGTCGGCGGTCACCGTCATCCCGTCCCACTCGCGGCGCGTCTCGAGCGCGACGAGCGTCAGGTAGTTCTGCGAGCGGACGGCACGCTTCATCTCGCCATCGAGGACGAATTCGAACGCGCTCGACGTCAGAAGGCGCGAGCCTTCTTCTTCGAAAAATGCGTCGGCCATCGGGTCTACGAAGCCTTGTCCAGGCCGTTCTCCTTGATCTTGTACAGGAGGGCCTTGTAGCTGATGCCGAGGATCTCGGCGGCTTCCTTGCGGTTCCACCGGGTCCGCGTCAGCATCCGGAGGATCAGCTCGCGTTCCGCCCCGCGCGCCGCGCTGCGCGCGATGTCCTTGAGCGAGACGTTGGACGCCGCGCTCGCGCCGGCCGACGCCGCCACGGCGGCGACCGAGCCGATGCCGCTGCCAGCCGGGGCCACCGCCGCCACTGCCACGGGCGCCGCCGCCGCAGCCGGTGGAGGCATGACCGGCTGCAGCGGCGGAGCGGTTGGACGCGAAATGGAGGAGGAGGTCGTGTGAGGCCAGTGATGGAGCGGCGACGCCGGCTGCTGGAGCTCCTGGACGATCGGCGCCTCGCTGCCGAGGACGACCATCCGCTTGATCATGTTCTCGAGCTGCCGCACGTTGCCCGGCCACTCGTACTCGAGGAACAGGTTCGCCAGCTCCGCCGAGGTGCCCGGGAACGGCTTGTTGTACTGCACCGAGTACTTCTTGACGAAGTGATCGGTCAGCATCGGGATCTCCTCGCGGCGCTCGCGCAGCGGCGGGATGGTGATCGTCACGACGTTGAGGCGGAAGTAGAGGTCCTCGCGGAACCTGCCGCCGGCGACCGCCGACTCGAGGTCGCAGTTGGTCGCGGTGATCACGCGCACGTCCACGCGCACGTCGGCCTTGCCGCCGAGGCGCGAGAACTCGCCGTCCTGCAGCGCCTGCAGCAGCTTGGCCTGGAGCGGGAAGCTCATGTCGCCGATCTCGTCGAGGAACATCGTCCCGTGGTTGGCGAACTCGAACTTGCCCGGCTTGTGCTGGATGGCGCCGGTGAACGCGCCCTTCTCGAACCCGAACAGCTCCGACTCGAGCAGCTCGGTCGGCAGCGCCGCGCAGTTGACCTTCACGAACGGCTTGTCCTTGCGCAGCGACTGCTCGTGCAGCGCGCGGGCGACGAGCTCCTTGCCGACGCCGCTCTCGCCGCGAATCAGCACCGTCACGTCGGTGTCGGAGACGCGCTCGATGAGGTCGCGCACCTCCTGCATCTGGTGGCTGTGGCCGAAGAGCATCGCGTAGCGCGATTGCTCCTTCAGCTGCGCGCGGAGCGAGGCGACCTCCTGGCTCAGTTGATGCTGCTTCAGCGCTTTCTCGATCACCACCTCGAGCTCGCTCTCCTCGAACGGCTTGCAGAGGAAATCGGTGGCGCCGAGGCGCATCGCCTGGACGACCACGCTCGTCCGCCCCTGGCCGGAGATCACGATGATCGGGACGTCCTTGTCGATCTTCTTGAACGCGGCCAGCGCGGCCAGCCCGTCCATGCTGCCTGGCATGACGACGTCGAGCAGCACCGCGGCGGGACGCTCCGCGTGGAACCGCCGCACGGCTTCATCCGCGTTCGTCACCGTCAGCGCGTTGTAGTTGCGCGCGCCGAGGAACGAGCGCAGGAACCCGCACATCGCGAGATCGTCGTCTACGACCAGCACCTGAGATTTCTGACTCATCGCCCACAGTCCTTCCGCCCGCCGAGTTCGCGGACGAGGTCCGTCGAGCAAGCGAGGTGCCACAGCAGAAAAACGTTGGAACTGAAGGCAAAAAGGGGTTTTCTGGAGAATCGGTTCGCGTCGAAGGGGAAAAGGCGCGCCCGGACGGAAGCGCCTTTCTCATAAAGGATGAGAAGAGGGTCGGCTGTTACGTACTCAGGAGTAACCTGTCACGGCCGCTCGATGCCCGTTTCCTTGATCTTGTTCAGCAGCGTCTTGTAGCTCACGCCCAGCAGTTGCGCGGCCTTGCGGCGGTTCCAGTGCACCTGGCGCAGCGTGTCGGCGATCACGGTGCGCTCGGCCGAGAGCGCGGCTTCGCGCGCGACCTCCGACAGGCGGCGGCCGTCCTGCGCGGGCGGCGGCGCCACGTCCCCGGCGTCCTCTTCGTCGGCGGCGTCGCCGGCGCGGGGCGGCGCGGCGACCGCCTGCGGCGGCGGCGCGGGGGCCGGCGCGTGGAAGGCGGGCGGCGCCGGCTCGATCGCCGGCGGATGCGGCACGAGCCGCGGCCGGCTGATCTCGCGCACCACGAGCTGTTCGTCCTGCAGGATGACGAACCGCTTGATCATGTTCTCGAGCTCGCGCACGTTGCCCGGCCACTCGTAGGTGAGGAAGCGCTGGCGCAGGTCCTCGGAGAGCGCACGCACGGGACGGTTGTAGCGCTGCGAGTACTTCGCGATGAAGAAGTCGGTGAGCTTCAGGATCTCGTCGCACCGCTCGCGCAGGGGCGGCACGTACGCCTCGATGACCTTCAGCCGGTAGTACAGGTCCTCGCGGAAATCGCCGCGCACCATCATCTGCTCGAGGTCGCGGTTGGTGGCCGTGACGACGCGGACGTCGACGTTGATCTTCTTGTTGCTTCCGAGCTTGGTGAACTCCGCGTCCTGCAGCACGTGCAGCAGCTTGGCCTGCAGCGCCGGCTTCATCTCGCCGATCTCGTCGAGGAAAATCGTGCCGCTGTGCGCCTGCTCGAACTTGCCGATGCGCGTCGTCGCGGCACCGGTGAAGGCGCCCTTTTCGTGTCCGAACAGCTCGCTCTCGAGGAGTTCGGCGGGCAGCGCCGCGCAATTGACCTTGACGAACGGTCGCTGCTTGCGCGTCGAGCGCTGGTGGATGCCGCGCGCGACGAGCTCCTTGCCGACGCCGCTCTCGCCGCGAATCAGCACGGTGACGTCGCTGTCGGAGACCTGCTCGATGATGAGCGCGACCTGCTGCATCGCGGGGCTCTCGCTCCACCCGATGAACGCATCGCTCTGGTCGTCGCTCAGCTGACGCCGAAGGTCGGAGAGCTCGTGCACGAGCCGGTTCCGTTCGAAGGCCTGCTTGATCGCCGCGTCGAGCGCAATCTCGCCGAGCCCCTCCGGGTCGTCCGGCTTGACGACGTAGTCGGCGGCGCCGAGGCGCACGGCCTCGACGATCGTCGCGGCCTGCTCGCGGCCCGACAGCATGATCACCTGCAGCTCGGGACGCGCCGCTTTCAGCGCCTTCAGCGTCTGCAGGCCGTCCATCCCCGGCATCGCGACGTCGAGCAGCACGATGTCGGGCGGCTCGCCCTGGCGAATGGCCGCGACGATCTCGTCGCCGCGCGTGTACGAGCGCGCCTCGTACCCGCGCAGCGCGAGAAAGGTACGGAGATATCCCGCGAAGCCCGAGTCGTCGTCGACGACCGCGATGTTCGCGGGACGTCGCTCGTCGGTGGTGCTGTTCGCGGCGTCGGAGCCGGCGCCGGCCACTGCTGACATCGTGATGTGACCCTCAGGTTCGGAGCGGTAATCTCAGTGCGGAGCCCGCGCGCGGGCGTTCGCCCGGCGCCGACCAGAGCGCGCCGCCCAGCGCTTCGATCACGCGCCGCGCGACCGGGAGCGCCAGCCCGAGCCCGCCGCGCCATTCGTCGAAGGGAGGCGGGGTGCCGAGGCTGGCGGCGACGAGCGACGGCAGCGCGTGTTCCTCGCCGATCGCGAGCAGGGCGAACGGTGGGGCGGCGTCGACGACCGAGCACTCGGCCACGATGACACCCGGTTCGCCGCGCTCTCTCAGGGCTGCGTGCAGCAATGTTTTGATCGCCACGGAGAGCCGCGCGCGATCGCCGATCACCGTGACCGGCCGGTTTGGCACGCGCACGTCAAGTCGCACCCCGCGGTCTTCGCCCTCATGCATATCGCCCGCCAGCTCCCCAAGAAGACCACATACGTCGACGTCCATGCGGGCGACGGCGAGCTCGCTCGATTCGAGTTTGCCGAGATCGCTCATCTCGGCTACCAGGGCGCTGATCCGCTCGCAGGAGCGTTCCGCTTCCTGGAGCATCTTTTTCTGTTTGTCGGTCAGCGGCCCGCCATGCTCTTTCAGCACCATCCGGATGTAGCCGCAGACCACGGTGACAGGTGTCCGGAGCTCATGCACGGCGAGCGACATGGCCCGGGGGAAACGCTCGTGTTCGGTCGGCACGTGTACGGCTTCGATAAAAGCTCGGCTCCGGGCGGAGTACGCCGGCGCCTCCTCCAACTCGTGACACTACCACGCGCAGTGCCCCGGATTACCTCGGCCGTGACGGCGAAGCGACCTATAATTAGCGTCATGTTGATCCGCCACGCACCCGACCTCCGGTTCTCGGAGATCACTCCGAAATCGCTCTACCTCCGCAGGCGCGAATTCCTGCAGACGGCCGCGGGTGTCGCGATCGGGGCCGCGGCTGTCGCGGTGGCATCACCGTTTGCCGCCCGCGTCGCCGCTCAGCAGAAGGGCCAGGGCACAGCGCACGGCGCCAAGCTCGCGAACGTGAAGAAGAGCCCGCTCAGCACGACGGGCGAAAAACTCACGCCGTGGGACGACATCACCAGCTACAACAACTTCTACGAGTACGGTCCCTACAAGGAAGATCCGAAGGAGCAGGCGTGGCGGCTCAAGCCGCGCCCGTGGACCATCCAGATCGACGGCTTCGTCGAGAAGAAGGGGATCTTCGGCTTCGAGGAGTTCACGCAGCCGTACGCGCTCGAGGAGCGCGTCTATCGCATGCGGTGCGTCGAGGCGTGGTCGATGGTGATCCCGTGGGTGGGGATTCCGCTGAAGGACATCATCGCGACCTACAAGCCGACGTCGCAGGCCAAGTACGTCGAGTTCGTCACCGCGTTGAACCCGGCGCAGATGCCCGGCCAGTCCACGCGCATGTTGCCCTGGCCGTACGTCGAGGGCCTGCGGATGGATGAAGCGATGAACCCGCTCGCCATTCTCGCCGTCGGTCTGTACGAGGAAACGCTGCCGAACCAGGACGGCGCGCCGATTCGCCTCGTGGTGCCCTGGAAGTACGGCTTCAAGGGGGTCAAGTCGATCGCGAAGATCCGCTTCGTCGACTACCAGCCGAAGAACACGTGGCAGGTGATGGCGCCGAACGAATACGGCTTCTTCGCAAACGTGAACCCGAGCGTGGATCACCCGCGGTGGAGCCAGGCGAGCGAGCGCCGCATCGGCGAGTTTCTGCGGCGCAAGACGCTGCCGTTCAACGGCTACGCGGATCAGGTCGCGTCGTTGTACACGGCGATGGATCCCAAGAAGCTGTATTGAAGCCGATCGTCCTCCTCAAGAGAGTCATCTTCGCCGCGGCGCTCGTCCCCGCCGCGGCGCTCGTCGCCGACGCCTACCGGGGCGAGCTCACCGCGAACCCGATCGAGTACATCACGCACACGACCGGCGACTGGGCGATCCGCTTCCTGATCATCACGCTCGCGGTGACGCCGATCCGGCGGGTGACCGGGTGGAACCCGATCATCCAGATCCGCCGGATGCTCGGGCTCTTCGCGTTCTTCTACGCGACGCTCCACTTCCTCACGTGGTTCGTGCTCGACTGGTTCTTCGACTTCCGGCAGATGGCCAAGGACGTGGCGATGCGTCCCTTCATCACGCTCGGCATGGCGACTTTCGTCATGCTGCTCGCGCTCGCGGTGACGTCGACGAAGGGGTCGATCCGGCGGCTCGGCCGGCGGTGGACGCAGCTGCACCGCCTGATTTACGTCGCGGCCTGCACGGCGCTGTTTCATTTCTGGCTCGCGCGGAAAACGGTCGTGCCGCAGTTCCAGGTGCTCCTCGTCGCGGCGGTGCTGCTGCTCGGGTTCCGCGCCTGGTGGACGCTGCGCACGCGGACGCGCGCCCAGGCCCGTCCATCAATCGCGCATTGAGGGCAGCAAGATAGACTTTCCAAAATTACGCCCGAGCTTGCGATTTGACTTGGCCGGCCCGGCGCGCGACATTAGATGAGCGGGTGCATGGGGATCCACACCGAGTCCACGGCCACACCCACGCTCAGCCCTCTCGTCCTGATCGTCGAAGACGACCTCGGCACCCGCACGCTGTACCGCGAGTACCTGCAGCACGACGGCTTCCGGACCGTCGACGCGCACAACGGCCACCAGGCGCTCGAAAAGGCGCGCACCCTCCGGCCGAACGCCGTGCTTACCGATCTGGCGGTGCCCGGCATGGACGGCTTCGAGTTCTGCCGCGCGCTGCGCGACTCGCCGGCGACGCGCGCGATTCCCATCCTCGCGGTCACGGGGCACTCTGAATATCTGGACGAGCCCGATCGGTTCGCGCAGGCCGGCATCGCGCACGTGCTGATCAAGCCGTGCGCCCCCGACATCATCGCCTACGAGCTGCGGCGGCTGCTCGGCGACGCGCGCGCTACGCTGATTTCCTGACCCGCAGCACCTTGGTCAACGCGTCGGCGAGCACGTGCGGCTCGAGCGGCTTGCCGAGGTGCGCGTCGAAGCCGGCCGCGAACGCGTTCTGCACGCTCTGCGGATCGGTGAAGGCGGTCACCGCGACGGCGGGGATCGCGCCGAGTGACGAGGGAAGCGCGCGCACGCGGCGAATCAGCGCGTAGCCGTCCTCGTCGGGCATCGCGATGTCGGTGAGCAGGACGTCGGGACGCCATTCGGACAGGATCTTGATCGCGTCCGACGCCCGCCCCGCGGTTCGCACCGACACGCCGTACATCAGCAGCATCGTGGCGACCAGTTCCTGCGTGGAGACATCGTCGTCGACCGCGAGCACCCGGCGTCCGCGCAGCGTGAGCGGCATCACGTGACCCAGGCGCGTGGCGCGTCCCGTCGGCATGCGGACGACGAAGATCGACCCGGTGCCCGAGCCGTTGTTGTCGGCGGTCGCCGTGCCGCCGTGCGCCTCGACGAGGTGCCGGACGATGGCGAGGCCGAGGCCGAGGCCGCCGACGGTGCGCGCGGTCAGCGACTCGCCGCGGCGGAACGGCTCGAAGACGTGCGGCAGGAACGCCGGGTCGATGCCGGGGCCGCTGTCCTTCACCACGAACTCGAGATCGGTGGGGCCTTCGCGCGCGCTCACCTCGATGCGTCCGCCGGCGGGCGTGAACTTCACCGCGTTGGCGAGCAGGTTCCACAGCACCTGGCGCAGTCTCGCCGCGTCGCCCGTCATCTCGCCGATCGCCGCGTCGATCGAGACCTGCAGCACGATCGATTTCGCGTCGGCCGCCGGCCGGATCGTTTCGACGGCGCCGCCGATCAGCTCGCGCAGGTCGAGCGGCGCGATGTTCAGCCGCAGGTTGCCCGCGGACATCGACGAGAGGTCGATCAGCTCCTCGATGATCTGCATCTGCGCGGCCGCGTTGCGCTCGATCGTGTCGAGGATGGAGGCCCTCCGTTCGGGCGGCACGGTGCCGCGCCGCAGCATCCGCGTCCAGCCGATCACCGCGTTGAGCGGCGTGCGCAGCTCGTGCGACAGCATGGCGAGGAACTCGTCCTTGACGCGGTTGGCCTGCTCCAGATCGCGAATCAGCTGCGCGCGCTCCTCGGACAGCGCGCGCTCGTGGTCCTCGAGCTGCCGGCGCGCGGTCACGTCCATGACGGCGCCGGTCGCGAAGCGCGGCTCACCCTGCTCGTCGAGGATGATCCGCCCGCGATCCTGCAGCCAGCGCAGCTCGCCGTCCGCGCGGACGACGCGATATTCGATGCTGTATTCGCTGCGCGTGGCGATCGCGTTGTCGATCGCCCGCATCACGCGCGGCTGATCGTCGGCGTGAATGCGCGTGAAGGCGGCGTCGCGGAGCGGCCCGTGTGTTTCGACCGATTCGAGGCCGAGGATGCGGTTCAGGCTCTCGTCGTGCGTGGCGACGCCCGTGTCGAGGTCGACATGCCACGTCCCCATTCCCGCGGCGCCCAGCGCGTTCCGGAGGCGGTGCCAGGCGAGAAGAATGTCCTGCGACGGCATGCCTTGCCCCGAGGCAATGCACAGCCGATGCCTCAGCGGGACGCGCGCCGCTTGGAGAGCGATTCGGGTGCGATGTCCGCCGACAACGGCTGGGCTCGCACCTTCCCGATCTCCTTCCCGAGCTGTTTGAGCCGCTCGATGGCCGCGCGCTGCGCGCTCATCTCGCGCTCGAGGATTTCGGCCTTCTTGGACAGGTCGCTGAACGGATCCTCAGATGCCGTCTTTCGCGGACGAGCCATGTCGACCCTCGTTTCAGTTGTCGGGGGAGCGAGAGGGGTGGGATTATAACCTCTGCCGTTCGCGCGTGCTCGAGCGGTTCACGGATAATTTGCCCGATGTACCCGACGATTCTCCGTTTCGGCAATTTCGAGGTGACGAGCTTCGGCGTCATGGTCGCCATCGGCGCGCTCGTCGGCCTCTGGGTATTCGGCCGCGAGCTGGCGAGAAGCGGACTGCCGGCGTCGGGAAGCGATGCAGCGATGGCCGGCGTCTTCGGGGGACTTGCCGGCGCCAAGCTCCTCTGGGTCGTGGAGCACCTGGGGGACGAGCCGTTTCGCGACCTGCTGTTCAGCCGCGGCGGAATGAGCTGGTTCGGCGGCTTCGCGGGCGGCGTGCTGACGGCGCTGATCGTGATGCGGCGCATGCGTCTCCCCGTCGTGGCGACGGTGGCCGCGTCGACGCCCGCGCTCGCGATCGGTCACGCGATCGGACGGATCGGCTGTTTTCTCGTCGGCGACGACTACGGCCGTCCAAGCGATCTGCCGTGGGCCGTCGCGTTTCCGAAAGGGCTGCCGCCGATCGACGTGCCCGTGCATCCGACGCAGCTGTACGAGATGTTCGCGCTCTTCGTCGTCGCGTGGCTGCTGATCCGGTGGCGGCGCCGCGGTGTGCGGGATGCAATCGTGATCGGACGCTATTTAGTACTGGCGGGCGCCATCCGGTTCGCGATCGAGTTTCTGCGCGTCAAGCTCCCCGGAATGACGGGCGGCGACGTACCGGTGCTTGGGCCGTTCACGCTTGCGCATCTGGTTTCCGCGGGTCTCGTGCTGGTGGGGCTGGTCATCCTGGTCGCGAGCCGCAGGCCTTCTGTTCAATCGCGATAATCCCTGCGCGACCGCCCGCCGAGAAGCGTCGATCCTTTACTGACGTGCCTCCACGTGTTAGATTGAGTACTTCCGCAACTCGCTAATCGTCCTCTCGTGCGGTATCTGTCGCGGGGTGGAGCAGTCCGGTAGCTCGTTGGGCTCATAACCCAAAGGTCGGGGGTTCAAATCCCCCCCCCGCAACCAACTTTTCAAGTTCCCGGGGACAAAACGGGGACAATCCGTCGACGAAACGAGGTCGATCAGCTCCCGATGCCAGGCGAAGCGATCGGCCTTTGTTGTTCCAGCTCACCTCCAGTCCTCTCCTGAGTTCTTCATCCGTCACGTTCAAGTAGCGTTGGGTCTGCTGGATGCTCGCGTGGCCGAGCATCAGTTGAATCATGCGGATGTCCACGCCGTCCGCGAGCAGCCGGCACGCGCCTTCGTGTCGCAGGTCATGCCAGTGCAGGTCGATCCGTTGCAGCTGCTTCACGGTTCCAGTCCGCCCCCTTCTTGCCCGTCCGCCGCTCACCGCCGTACGCCAAGAGCCGAAGCGTCTCCCAACCGGTCTGGATGTTCGGCTGATACGTGCCGTTCTCACTGCCGAACACGTAGGCTTCGGTACTGTGAAGCACTTGCGGTTGCTAAAGTTCAGCC
>Ga0137418_10005224_pt1 | contig 11887 bp, 9 predicted proteins | sample CZODoug3_1_2_16f_FD_122242 | JGI IMG/M metagenome (GOLD analysis project Ga0137418, IMG submission 122242) | Vadose zone soil fungal communities from Angelo Coast Range Reserve, California, USA - CZODoug3_1_2_16fungal (Hybrid Assembly) | ecosystem: Environmental > Terrestrial > Soil > Vadose... | reverse complement strand
CGATCGGTAGGGGCGCTTCACCGAACCGCCCGCGGGCGATTGAGGTCAATCGCCCCTACCTAGTTATTTCGGCTTTTTTGGTGTCGGCGCACCCGCCGGCGACATCGCCCCGGCTGTTGGTGCTGCAGCCGGAATAGGTGCGGTCGGGGCGGCGATCATTGGCGGAGCGCCCGGCCCAGCCGGCGGCGCTGGCAAACTTGCCGCCCCTGGCGCTGGCTTTGGCCGTTCAGGTGGCTTCAACGAACGCAATTGCCTCATCGCCTCGCCTGCCCAGATTGTCTCGATGCGGTCGTCCCGCGTACCTTCAGTTTGCGGGCCTGGCATCCGATATTTCGTCAGAATTTCTTCACAAACTCGGCGCGCATCTTCGATTCGGTTCTTCGCTTTTAACAATGGCACTTCCGAAATAAGCGCAAGCGGCCCGTTGTAAGTGTTTGCGTATTTAACGGCGACCTGTTGATAAATCGAAAGGGCCTCATCCGTTTTGCCCATCGATTCCAAATTCGCCGCCATTGCCAGACGCGCTGTCGGCACAAAATCGTGTTCCGGATATTTATCGACGAACAGCTGCAAGGTCGCGTTCGATTCGGCGAACTTCTTGTCGTTGCGTTGCGTCTCGGCCAGAAGCAAATACGCACTCGCGCCCGCCGGCGTTGCCGGATAACGGGTAATCACCTCCTGGTAATCGTGCGGATTCTTAGCCCTACCTAACAACTCAGCCGCAGTGGAGTTGCGCCGGTTTATGTAAAATCGGTAAGCCGCAAATCCGACAGCCGCCAAAATTAGGACGATCAGTGCCGCCGCAATTTCCTTTTGGAAACGCAGCCAGAAAACTTGCGCTTCAACTGCGGCATCGCGGGAAGGTGGCGGAGCTATTGGCATAGTGACTGTCGATCTTGCGCGGCCGATTCGGCTCGCGCGAGCGTGCTCTTATGCCATGCGAAACTTTACCGCGCAAGTTCATCAGCCAGACGGACCCGTCCGTGGCGAGCGCGGCAAAGATCGAGATACGCTCGCCAAGCCTTTTCCAGGCGATAAAATTCTAAATTATGAATGCATTCTGGAATTTTGTCGGACCATTGCTTGGTTTGGGTGCAAGGCCTGAGGAACTGACGTTTGTTCAGATCTCATTGCGCGGCGTGATCGTATTTGTTGCCACGCTGATTATGGTCCGGTTGGGCCATAAACGATCGCTTTCGCGCAAGACAGCGTTCGACGCCGTCTTGCTGGTTATCCTGGCGTCGGTGCTCTCGCGCGCGATCAATGGCAGCGCGGCATTTTTCGCTACCCTCGGTGGCGGACTGGTGCTCGTGCTTCTGCACCGGCTGCTCGCGTTCATCGCCTTTCATTCGCACTGGTTCGGCTGCCTTATCAAAGGCCGGCCCGAATTGATTATCGAGGATGGCGATTTCGTCTTGAACACGATGCATCGCAACCACATTTCCACCCACGATGTCGAAGAAGACATGCGCCTGAGTTTGCACGACGACGATGTCTCCAAAGTAAAGAAGGGCCGGGTCGAGCGCAGCGGTGACGTCAGTTTCATCAAGGTGTAGCTGCCGCCGTCTCTGGCGGCAGATTCTGTATTGGACGTTGGGCGCCTGCCGCGCCGTAGCTTGCGAAGGAGGGTTCGACGTTGGACGTTTTCTTCGTGCTTCCACACGACAAGCTTTTCACACCCGGTCCGGTCGAAGTTTCGGCGAAAACGCTGGCCGCGTTCTCGCGACCGATGATCGGACATCGCGGCGAAGATTTTAAAAATCTTTACCGTGATGTTCATCCAAAGCTGCAAACGCTCTTCGGAACCAGACAGTCGGTGTTTCTTTCGACCTCGTCAGCCTGGGGCGTAATGGAAGCCTCGATCCGCAACCTGGTCGATCGCGGCGTGCTTTGCTGCATGTGCGGCGCGTTCTCGGACAAATGGCTCGATGTCGCGCGCCGCTGCGGGAAGAACGCCGAACCGCTCCAGGTCGAATGGGGAAAACACATCGACCAGAAAAATGTCGACCATGCGCTCGCCTCCGGAAAATTCGACACCGTCACTTTGATTCACAACGAAACCTCCACCGGCGTAATGAATCCGTTGCCGGAAATCTGCTGCACGCTCGCCAAATACGCCGACGTCGCTCTCATCGTCGACACAGTTTCGTCATTTTCCGCGATGAAGATCGACATGGACGCGCTCGGGATCGACGTCATGCTGACCGGCGCGCAAAAAGCGCTGGCGTTGCCACCGGGCTTCTCGCTTTTCTCGGTTTCCGAGAAAGCGGTCGCTCGCGCTGAGAAACAAAAGGATCGCGGCTACTATTTCGATTTTCTCGAATTTAGAAAGCAGCAGGCCGAATGGATGACGCCGAGCACTCCAAGCATTGGCCACATCTTCGCGCTCCAATCAAAGCTCGACGAGATCTTTGAGGAAGGACTGCAAGCGCGCTTTGATCGCCATGCGAAAACCAACGCGGTCGTCCACGACTGGGTGAGAAAATCCGGCTTCGAATTCTTCGCCGAAGAAGGTTTCCGGTCAAAGACGTTGACCTGCGTCAAAAACAACAAAGGGATCGACGTTCTCGCATTCGCGAAAAGACTCCGCGAAGAACATCATCTCGTTATCGATCCCGGCTACGGCAAACTCCGTGGCAAAACTTTCCGCCTCTCCAACATGGGCGACGAAACCGAAAAAACCGTTTCGCTTTTGCTTTCGTGCCTCGACGACATTCTCTCGAGCGCGAGTTGACTCGCTGAAAGCAGAGTTCGTAAACTGACGTCGCGTATGAAATTCTTATCGCGCGTTTTGCTTTGGATGGCGACGATCTGGTCGGCGGCTTGGTTTGGCGGTCAGCTCTTCAACGCGCTGATGGTCGTGCCGCATTTCAGCCGGAATCCGCCGGAGTCATTGGTCGCCTGGGGCGAGATGCGATTTGATAATCTGGCCGATTTCTTTGTGATCTTTGCGCCGCTCTGGACTTTCGTCGCACTTCTCATCGTTGCGGCGGTGGCCAAAGATCATCCCGCGCGACGCTGGATCATTTTCGCAGCAGTGTGCGCGCTGGTGTCGTTGATGAGTCTGCTCGGCTGGATGGTTCCAACAATTAGTCGTCTAGTTCAGCCAGATCATGGCGGGCTCGATTCAGCGACAGTCGCGACGCAACTCCATCAATGGACGATGGTGAACTGGATCAGGATTGGGATCGATTTCCTAACGTTCATTGCAGCAACCCGCGCGCTCACCGCTTCGCGGCGCGTAATCCAGGGACCACTTGCGATGTCAGAGACGCGGCTGCCGCCCGGAGAGAGTTCGATATAAAAAGCGAAGGGCGCCTTCGATTCCGAAAGCGCCCTTCATATTTAGATGGCGGTAAGCCGAATTCTGTCTCCCGAATTTCTCCGGGACGATGATCATTTATCTCAATCCCGCTTGCGCGGGACCGCCCGATCCCGCAATCGCGGGACCATGATGCGACGATACCCGAGGATCGTAGCGGACCGGCTGTCCTCCCTCTGTTTTGTCTTGCACCGCATGGGGTTTTTCGTGCCTCGCGAATTACTCCGCGAGCGGTGAGCTCTTACCTCGCCTTTTCACCCTTGCCTGCGCTTCTTTCAAAGAACCGGCGGTGTCTTTTCTGTGACACTTTCCGTCAACGTTCGCTTTCGAGAACGCTGCCCACGTTTTCTACGTGGCATGCTGCCGTTTGGTGTTCGGACTTTCCTCCAGCGAATCTTGCGATTCACCAGCGATCATCTGCCATCGGCGGAGAATTTATCACAATAAGGAACTGAGGAAAGCAGGAAGTCCGGACCGGAACTTGCAGAAAAAAATGGGTGCAGGGTCACGCTGCTTTCTTATAGTGAATTTCCTCCTCTAAACTCAAACCGGAGGATTGTTTATGCCACTTGCAGTTGGAACTAAAGCGCCCGATTTCACTCTCTCGACCAAGACAGCCGACGGTCCCAAGCAGATCAAATTGAGCGACAATTTCGGAAAGAAACACACGCTCCTGCTTTTCTTCCCAATGGCGTTCACGGGGACCTGCACCGAGGAAATGTGCAGTGTCGGCAACGGACTGCGCGAATACACCGGATTGAATTGCGAAGTTTACGGAATTAGTGGCGACAATCCGTTCGCGCAGGAAGCATGGGCGCAAAAGGAAAAGATCGGCGTCACGCTGCTGAGCGATTACGAGCACAAAGTCGCGAAAGATTACGGCGTGGTTTACGATTCGTTTCTGCCGCAAATCAATCTTGGAATGGGCGGCGTTCCAAAACGTTCCGCGTTCATTATCGATAAGAACGGCGTGATCCAACACGCTGAGAGCAACGACGACCCAAAACAGCTACCCGACTTTGATAAAATCAAAGCGAAATTGGCCGACTTAAAGTGATCGACGAATTCAAAGCGCTGAACAAATTCGACGCCGGTAACGGGCGCGAAGGATTTCTTTATTCGTTGCCGGCGCTGGAGGAACAAGGCATCGGGAAGATTTCGCGATTGCCGGTCAGCATTCGGATCGTACTCGAATCCGTCCTGCGAAATTGTGACGACAAGAAAGTCCGCCGCAAGGATGTCGAGACGCTGGCGAAATGGAATGCCAAGAAGCCAGCCAACGAAGAAATTCCGTTCGTGGTCGCGCGCATCGTTCTCCAAGATTTCACCGGCGTGCCGCTGGTTGTCGATCTTGCCGCGATGCGAAGTGCAGTGCAACGACTCGACGGCGATCCGAAAATCATCGAGCCGCTGGTGCCGGTAGCTCTCGTGGTCGATCACTCCGTGCAGGTTGACTTTTTCGGCTCGGCCAAAGCGTTGCAATTGAATTTGGAAATGGAATTCAAGCGCAACCGCGAACGCTACCAGTTTTTGAAGTGGGGTCAGCAGGCGTTCAAAACGTTTCAACTCATTCCGCCGGGCATCGGCATCGTTCACCAGGTGAACCTCGAGTATCTGGCCAAAGGTGTTCAGCACTCGAAGATCGACAATCGCGAAATTTTCTACCCGGATACGCTCGTCGGGACCGATTCGCACACGACGATGATCAACGGCCTCGGCGTCGTCGGCTGGGGCGTCGGCGGAATTGAAGCGGAAGCGGGAATGCTCGGCCAGCCGGTTTATTTTTTAACGCCGGAAGTGGTCGGGGTGCACCTGACCGGTCAATTGCACGAAGGCGTGACCGCGACCGATCTCGTTTTGCACATCACTCAAATGCTGCGTGCGCAAGGCGTGGTTGGAAAGTTCGTCGAATTTTACGGCGAAGGCGCGGCGTCCTTGCCGGTGCCGGACCGCGCGACGATTGGCAACATGTCGCCGGAGTACGGTGCGACGATGGGATTTTTTCCGGTCGATCAAGAGTCGGTTACGTATTTACGTGCCACCGGGCGCACCGAGGAGCAGTGCGCCGCGTTCGAAAATTATTTCCGTGTCCAGAAAATGTTCGGCATGCCGCGCAAAGGCGAGATCGATTACAGCATCGATCTCGAGCTGAATCTCGCTGACGTGCAGCCGGCTGTGGCGGGACCGAAACGGCCGCAGGACAGGATCAATCTTCCCGCGCTCGGCGAGACCTTTCGATCGCTTTTGCAGAAACCGGTCAAGGAGGGCGGATACGGAATGAAAGATGTCGATCTTGGAGCAAAGCATCTGGTGCAGTTGAACGGATCGCCGCCGAGCGATGGCGACATACCATCATCCGACAAGAACGGACCGAGCATCGAACCGGGCGAAGAGCGCAACAAAGCCGAGATGGTAAACAACCGGCCGACGCCCGATACCGCGAAGGAATTAAGAGATTCGGCCGCTGATCCATTTCATCACGGTGAAAGCCGAATTGGTCATGGCACTGTTCTCATTGCCGCGATCACGAGTTGCACGAACACGAGCAATCCAAGCGTGATGCTTGCCGCCGGTTTACTGGCAAAAAAAGCGGTCGAGCGCGGACTGCGAATCGATCCAGCGGTGAAAACTTCGCTCGCGCCAGGCTCACGCGTCGTCACCGATTATCTCGATAAGACCGGGCTACAAAAATATCTCGACCAGCTCGGGTTCAATCTCGTCGGCTACGGCTGCACGACCTGCATCGGAAATTCCGGCCCGCTCCATCCGAAAATCGAGAAGGCGATCAACGATTACGATCTGGTCGCGGCGTCCGTGCTTTCGGGCAACCGCAATTTCGAGGCGCGCGTCCACCAAAACATCAAAGCAAACTTTCTCATGTCGCCGCCGTTGGTAGTCGCGTTCGCGCTCGCCGGGCGGGTGGATGTCGATCTTTCGAAGGAGCCGATCGGTAAGGACAAAAACGGCAAAGAAACTTTTCTGCGCGATCTCTGGCCAAGTTTGAAAGAAGTGCGCGATGCGATGCAGTCGGCGCTGAGCCCGGACGTTTTCCGCAAGCTTTATCGCGATTTCGCGGATCAAAACCCGAAATGGAACGAAATCCCATCGAGCACCGGCGAAGTTTATCAATGGGACGAGAAAAGCGATTACATTCACGAGCCTCCGTTCTTCAAAGATTTCTCGATGGAGGTTGGCAAGATCGACAACATCGTCGGGGCGCGCGCTCTCGGAATTTTTGGCGACTCGGTAACGACCGATCACATCTCGCCCGCGGGCGCAATCAAAGCGACTTCACCGGCTGGGCAGTATTTGGTTTCGCGCGGAATTCAGCCGCAGGACTTCAACAGCTACGGCTCGCGGCGCGGGAATGACCTGGTCATGACGCGCGGGACGTTCGCGAATGTGAGAATTAAAAACCTGATGGTGCCCGGGACTGAAGGGGGCGTGACGAAGCATTATCCGGACGGTGAGCAGATGCCGATCTTCGATGCCGCAATGCGTTATCAAAAAGAGAAGGTGCCGCTCGTTATTTTGGCCGGGCACGAATATGGAACTGGTTCCTCGCGCGACTGGGCGGCCAAAGGAACAAAACTTCTTGGAGTGAAAGCGGTCGTGGCGGCGAGTTTCGAGCGGATTCATCGCTCAAACCTTGTCGGCATGGGGGTATTGCCATTGCAATTTCTCGACGGCGTAACAGCGCAATCACTCGGCCTTGATGGCTCGCAAACATTTTCGATCGACGGTTTATCCGATGCGATCCAGCCCGGCCAGCGATTAACGATTGAGATCGAGAACCAAGATCGACAAAAGCGTTACGTGCCGGTGAAGCTGCGAATCGATACGCCGATCGAGATCGATTACTACCGGCACGGCGGCATCCTGCCATTCGTGCTACGGCAATTGCTCGCGAAGTAAAACTTCGATCGGCGAACCCTCGGCAATAAAATCGGAGCGTGGTCGAGCGCTCAACGGTTCAACGAATTGATCGCCATAAAGCGCCGCAACGTCGGCATTGAATTGAAACGTATCCGCGTTCCAAATTTTCCAGCGCGGATGCTCGACGCGGTATTCACTGCACCCGCCCCGGACGCGGGTGTAGCCCCAATAATGTTCGGTGATGAATTCAGGATGCGACCCGGCGGCAATTGTTTGCGGTTCACCGCTTGCGCTCATCTTGAGCGATTCCCATTTGCGTCCGCGTCGCCAGGAGTATTCCACGCTCAACTTAAGATCGACGTGATCGATCTGATGTTTCATCGGCAAGGCGACATAATTTTCTCCATAGAAAGTGTGCGCGACCAAAGCGATCGCGCGGCGCGGCACTAATTCGCGAACGAAGACAACCCCGCGCCGCCAGGTGTCGGCGGACTTTTTGCGCACGTAAAAGCGGAGATTCACTTCCTCGAAATCGCGATGCAGCGGGATGGGCAGCCCGAGCAAACGGGTGTCGAGAAAAAGAAAGCCGACTACGCTGAGAAATGTCTCCCCATTTTCGAAATCGATTTCAGTCCCAGGCGGAACCAGTGGCGCAACGATCTTCGGATCGACAACAAAATTGAGCATGGCGAGATATCGCCAGTTGGCGGTGAGAAATGGTCTCACGCCAACAAGATATGCGGCGATCAGGGGGCTGCCGCCACAGAATCAGTGCAGCAACTTCTCGAGCGCGGCGTCCGGATTGGCCCCGAGCGAAGTGGCCATGGCATAGTGGCGCTTGGCCTGTTCTTTCGACGGTGGCAACGAGGTCGCGTAAATGACGGCGAGATTAAAATGCGCGTCGGCGTAGTTTGGATTTTCTGAAACTGCTTCGAGTAACTCTTTTTCGGCAGCCTCCTGCCAGCCTTTCTGACTCGCAGTAATGCCGAGGTAATTGTGCGCGGTTGCGCTCTTCGGATTGAGCCCGAGGGATTTGGTTAATTCCGTCAGCGCCTCGTCGAATTTCGATTGTCGATAATAAACGATTCCGAGTGTGGTGTGCGTGAATTCGTCCTTGGGCGAGAGCGCGACCGCTTTCTTCAAGGTCAACTCGGCAGCTTTAAGTTTGCCACTGCGAAAATAAACTACGCCAAGATTCGAGAGTGAATAAAGATTGTTCGGCGTTTTGGTCAGAATTTCCTGATAAATTTTCTCCGCCGACCGATATTTGCCCTTTTCGAAATTCTCCTTGGCTAGCCGGGCAAGGTCGACAACGTCCTCGGGGACGTTCGGCTTAAAGATGCTCGGAACGGTGTAGCCAGTCTGTGCGGCCGGCGCAGAGGACGCCTTCGACGCGACCAGACTGGCGGCTGGTGACTCGGTCGAAGGGGCAGGCGTATTCGGCTTCGTGTTTTTGGCAAAAGTGAAGCTGGCCTTGACCGCGCCGGAATTGTCATCAGAAATCGAAACGACCGGTTGGCGGAGCAGCGCCAGTTCATCCGTGGTCAACCTCGTCACCGGCTGGGCCAGCAACTGGATTTGTTGAGTCAACGTTTCCGATTTGATTTGTAGCTTGTCGAACTCGGCCAGCATCAACTTTTTCGCCTGATCGCGCCGCGCTTCTTCCTGACGCTCGCGTACGATGATGTTGCGCAACATTTCGTTCTCTTTTGTCAGCTTGGCCGTCTCCTCCGGCGTAGCGCCAACGAGCTTGACCTGCTCGAGCTGCTTGCTCGCGTCGTCGAGCTGCGAGCGCAATTGCGCAACTGTGGTTTGGTAAGTCTGGTTCTGCTTCTGACTCGCTGCGAGCTGAGTTTGTAGATCGCCGATTTGTTTTCTCACGTTGGCGAGCTCTTTTTCTTGCTTCGGTTTGTCCGCGCTGATCTCGCGCACAGTTTTTTCCGCGTCAGCCAGCTTCTGTTTCAAATTGGAATTTTCCGCGACCAGCACCTCCACCCGCTGTTCCGTATCCTTTAATCCTTTCAATTGGGTGAGTGCGTCATCGCGTTCTTTGTTTGCACTCGCGACTTTTTGGTCTGCCTCGGCCGCGCGCGCATTCGCTTCATCACGCTCTTTGCTGGCGGAGGCCCGCTGTTGATCGGCGCTTGCGACTTTCGTATTGGCGTCGTCCCGTTCTTTCTCAGCCGCAGTCCGTCCTTCCTGAGCGAAAGCGAGCGTCTTCTTCAACTGCGCGATTTCGGATCTAAGGGCCTCCTGCGCTTTGCCCTCGTTCGAACCAGCAGCCGCGGTTTTCTTCAACGAAGCCTGCGCCTGAGTTAATTGATCGCGCACTTGCTTCTCAGCCGTTTTGGCTTTGTCCAGATCGCCTTGTGCTTTGCCGAGTTTCGATTTCGTTTCATCAAGACGGCTGTTCAACGACCGCTTTTCATTTTCAGCCGCGCTCATTTGGGTGCGCGATTTCTGTAATTCAGCTTCAAGTTGGTCGACTCGATCGCGCAGTTTGCGGGTGGCCTGCTCGATCGCAACCTCGTTCGGTGTACTCGCCGGGGCCGGCTTCGCGGCCGGCAACGGTGTTACCGGTTCTTTGGCGACTTGGGTCGGTGCCGGTTCTGGTGGAACCGCGGCGGCATTTTCAGCAGCCGCCGCGGGAGCGTTTACGCTTTCCTGGGTCGAAGCTTTGTCCTGCACGCGCAGAATGCTTTCGCTCACTTTCCGGCCGCGATATTCGACGATCGCGGGTTGCCAATCCGGGTGGGCCTTGCGCAATTGTTCGATTAGGCTGCCGGCAAAGCGATACTTGGCGAGGGCGGCCTTAAATTGGTTCTCGTGCTCGAGTTTTTCGCCCTGCTGCGCTGTCATGTAAGCTTTGAGAAACGTCTCGCTCGGATCATCCGATTCGGCGGTCAAGAGCGGCGAGGCCAGACAAAAAATGACAGTGGCGAGCAGGATCGAGCGGATTTTCTTCATGGAACGCCGGGTGCGGATGATAACAAATGGAATGTGGGTTGCAACGAAACGATGGGGCATCGCCTCAAGGAGAAGCGGGGAGTGTGCCACACCGGTGGGGTTCTTTGCGCGTTTGCAATCACGCGTCTAAAAACTAGAATTTGAATCCCCGATGGTGGTCGTAGCTCAATGGTAGAGCCCCAGATTGTGGTTCTGGTTGTTGCGGGTTCGAGTCCCGTCGACCACCCAGCTTTTTAAATCCCAAGATCCAAATCCCAAGTTCCAAATTTTGGGCTTTGGGATTTGAAACCTGGGATTTTTAGTTTCGTGTCTGTAGCTCAACTGGATAGAGCATCTGACTTCGGATCAGAAGGTTGGGGGTTCGAATCCCTCCAGGCACGCATTTTTTCCCGTCGCGACTGAAACCGGGTTTGTGCCGTTGAAAACATTTTGGACAACACTCGCCTTGGTCGCGGCCGCCACCATTGCTTTTGGGTGGCTTGGCTGGAAGTGCGTTCGCGATCCAAAAATTAATTTCCTGCCGCGAGACGGACGCGCCGAGTGGATTGTGTTTCCGGCCGCGCTTGACGCTCGCACGCACCCAGTGGCGATGATGGACGCAACATTTCGTCGAACGCTCCAGCTCGAAACGCAGCCGGGATCGGCTCGATTGCTCGTTCGCGCGGCCAAACGGATCGAATTGAAAATTAACGGTGAGGCGGTTCAGATCGTTCCGGCTCGCAATTGGAAGCGAGCTTCAACACTCGACGTGTCGAAATTCTTGCAGAGCGGGCCAAATACGATCGAGGCGAGAGTTTTTAACGATGACGCGCCAGCCGCGCTCTGGCTCGCATTAACCGCGGACTCATCCATTTTGCGGAGTGACGACAAATGGGAAGTGTCGGTCGCCGGATCGACATGGCGCAGCAGCGCGCTTACTTCAACGCCCAAGCGCGCCGGTCCGGGCAATCTTCTCGCTGGCGGTGAAAGAATACTCGATGTGCTGGCCAAAATTTGGCCCACGTGGACGGTATTTGCAGTTGTTGCGGTTCTCCTGACGATCGCGGCGGACTGGTGGTTGGCGCGGATTACAGCAAAATCGAATGGCGGCGATGCTAAATTTTCCCGCCGGCAACTCTTCGCCTTGCTCGGACTCTGCAGCATCGCCTGGTTCGTTCTTTTTTGGAACAACACGAAAATGTTGCCGTTCCCCTCCGGCTACGATTCCAAGGACCACATCGCTTATATTAAGTACATCCAAGACCACGGGGCGTTGCCGCTGCCCAACGAGGGATTCGAAATGTTTCAGCCGCCGCTTTATTACGCCTCTTCCGCCGGAGTCCTGTCAATCTGCCAGCTCGCGGTCGGGGACGACGCCGCAGTGATTGTTTTACGCGCAATGACAATGGTTTTCGGCATCGCGAATTTCATTTTGGTTTTTCTGAGTGTGCGCTTGCTCTTTCCCGGCCGGATTGTCGCTCAACTGGTTGGACTGCTGATCGCGGCATTTTTGCCGATGCAGCTTTATCTCTCGCATTACGTGACCAACGAGACACTGGCTGCAACGCTTGCGACCGCCACGATTTTCCTTTGCTTGCGCGCGCTAACGAGCGAGCGCGCATCCGCTTCGCAATATCTCTGGCTTGGCGCTTTCGCGGGACTGGCAATGTTGGCCAAGGCGACCAGCGTGTTGCTCATTCCGCCGCTCTTCGGCGCTTTGATGATCAAGCTTTTTGAAGAGCG
>Ga0137418_10005223_pt1 | contig 11888 bp, 10 predicted proteins | sample CZODoug3_1_2_16f_FD_122242 | JGI IMG/M metagenome (GOLD analysis project Ga0137418, IMG submission 122242) | Vadose zone soil fungal communities from Angelo Coast Range Reserve, California, USA - CZODoug3_1_2_16fungal (Hybrid Assembly) | ecosystem: Environmental > Terrestrial > Soil > Vadose... | reverse complement strand
CGCGAGCCATACGCCGCGGCGGCAGGCGGTTCGAGTCGCAGAGCCAAATTCCCGCTCTTAGTCACCTGGCGGTCGAGAATCCAGACGGCCAGAAAGTGCTTATCCTCACTAACACCGGCGCCGCGCGCACCGTGCAAGTAATCCAAGGGCTAAGCGCGGCAACGGTGCCCCTGGAAGAAAATTCCCTCGCGACGCTGGTCTGGAAATGATGGAATAGCTTCACCGCTATTCGAAAAGAGATCGTACTGACGAGATCGTACTGAGAAGCCATATGCGGCGTCGCGAATTCATCAAGTCCCTCGCGGGCAGCGCTCTGTTGCTCAAAACGCCCGCGCTCCTGGCATTTCAATCACCTTTTCCAGCATCGCCTCCGGATCCCGGTGTCAAGCACGTTCTGGTCATGTTCAAGTGTCATTTCGACGCCGGTTTCGCAGACACCCAGGCTGCCATCGTTCAGAAATACTTCACCGAATTCTTTCCGCGTGCGATGGACCTCGCCACACAACTGCGCCAATCGGGCAGCCAGCGCTACGTTTGGACCACAGGCTCGTGGCTTCTCTACGAGTATCTCGAGAGCGCCTCGCCCGAGCAGCGCAAGCGCATGGAGAAGGCCATCGTTGACGGAGACATTGCCTGGCATGCCCTGCCGTTCAGTTGGCAGACGGAATTGATGGACGCCTCAATGATCGAGGGAGGCATTGGAATTTCGAAGACACTCGACCGCCGCTTCGGCAAAAACACGACCGGAGCCAAAATGACCGACGTGCCCGGCCACACCCGCGGTTTGATCGCGCCCCTAACCTCGCAAGGCGTCAAGTTTCTGCATATCGGCGTGAACGAGGCGAGCACGCTGCCGGAAGTTCCACCGTTGTTTCAGTGGAAAGCGCCCAACGGCGCCTCACTTGTTGTCATGTATCACCACGGCTACGGAGGCGTAATCCACATCCCGGACTCCGATCTCGCCGTCGCCATCGTCGTGCGCGACGACGACAGCGGCCCACACACCCTGGACGAGATTCACGAGACTTACTCCACGCTCCGCCGCCAGTTTCCCAATGCGGAGATTACGCCAACAGACTTGACCGAGATTGCCAACGCTGTCGATCCCCACCGTAGCTCCCTGCCAGTTCTTACCAGCGAAATCGGAGACACCTGGATTCACGGCGTCGCCAGCGATCCTCTCAAACTCGCCAGGTATCGCGAAATAGCGAGACTGCGTCAGAAATGGATTGCCCAAGGAAAGTTCGCCATTGGCGATGCAACGGATGTTGCCTTCCTGCGCCATCTCCTCCTCGAGGTCGAGCACACCTGGGGCACGGACACCAAGACATGGCTCGATTTCGATCACTATGTCCCGGCCGATCTCGAGCCCATGCTCGATACCAAGAATTACAAAGTTGTGCAGTTCAGCTGGCAGGAAAAACGCGGTGATCTCTTCGCGGGCATTGCTGCGCTTCCTTCCCCCTTACGTGAGCAGGCACAGGCCGCGGTGCGCGACCTGGACGCTTCTCCGCCCCGACTAGCTCATCCTCGTCCTCACCCGGCGGTAACCGAGATTGAGGCGCCGCATTTCGTTCTCGGAATTGATCCAAAGACGGGCGCAATCCGCCGGCTGCTCAACCAGAGAACAAAACGCGAATGGGCAACCGACCAAAATCCCCTTGCCCTCTTCTCCTATCAAACTCTGTCGCAACAAGACTATTCCCGCTTTTTCGACAGGTACGTGATCAGCGAAGAAGACTGGGCCAAGAAAGACTTTGGCAAACCCAACATCGAGCGCTTCGGTGCGGAAAGCCGTGAATGGCTCCCCTCGCTCGAGGATCTTCAGATCGATGAAGACAACGACGGCCACCACCTCCTGGCGCGGCTCGCGGTCAACGATCCGGAGGCTCTTCGTAGCGGGCGAGCCTCATTCCCGCAGAAAATGTATTTGGAAATGCTTCTCTCCAAAGCCGAGCCGGTGATCTATCTCAACTTCTCCTGGTTCCATAAGCCCGCAACGCGCCTACCCGAGGCTCTCTGGCTCAGCTTCCGACCCCTCGCTCCCGACCCCACAGGTTGGACGCTGGAAAAATCCGGCGAGCAGGTGTCTCCGCTCGACGTAGTCCAATCCGGCAACCGCCACATGCACGCGGTCTCGAGAGGCTTCGGTTACAAAGATGGTCGTGGGGCGTTCTTCGTAGAGACTCTGGACGCGCCCGTCGTCACGATGGGAGTAAAGTCACCGTTGCCATTTTCGAAGCTTCAGCCCGACCTTTCCGGCGGTGTCCATTGCAACCTCTTCAACAACGCGTGGGGGACAAACTACGTAATGTGGTTCGGTGAGGATATGCGCTTCCGCTTTCTCCTCCGCGGCTGAATCCCAGTTTGCCGAACTCAGAAACTAGAACACATCCTCAGGGATATACAACAAGGAGAAACTTCTTTGAAGCAAGCAAAGTCTCTATCGCGACTCCTCGCCTTGGTTCTGGTTGCGAACGCTGTTCCAATTTATGTTCAGGCGAAAACGCATGCACCGAACCACCGGTTGGTTGTAGTGATCAGCCTCGATGGCTTTCCTGCTTATGCACTCGACGATCCCCGACTTCCCATTCCAACTCTGCGGAAGCTGATGCGGGAAGGCGCTGCCGCCACTTCGATGCAGCCTATCAACCCGACCGTAACCTGGCCGAACCACACTGCAATTGTGACGGGCGTCAATGCTTCAGAGCACCACGTCTTATTCAATGGGTTGTTGATCCGTCCCGGAGACGGCACACAGCCATCGATTGAACCCTGGCGGGACAAGGACCTCATGGTTCATAGCCCCACCGTCTATGACATCGCCTTCGACGCTGGCCTCATAACTGCCCAAGTGGATTGGGTGGCCATCTATCATGCAAAAACGATGACCTGGCAATTTCCAGAGTTGCCCGATCCCGATGGTCCCATTGAGCGCGAACTCATTGCTGCCGGAACGGTCACTGCGGATCAGTTGCGGACGTTTGAGGACAGCAGCCAGGTTTGGCAGGATCAAATGTGGACAGATGCTGCCGTGGACATTCTGGAAAAACATCGGCCGAATCTTCTGCTCCTTCACCTTCTCACTCTCGATGATACGAATCATGAATATGGTCCGATGAGCCCCGCAAGTTTCACCGCCATGGCCTATCTTGATGACAAGGTAAAGCAAATCCTGGATGCGCTCGTGCGCACCAGTCGCATCGCCGACGCAACCGTGATTGTCGTTTCAGACCATGGCTTCCGGACGATCAAGCACAAGATTCATGGCAACGTGCTCCTGCGTCAGAAAGGTTTGGTGACGGATGGGTCGGGTCCTGCGAAGGGAGAAGCTTGGGTGGTTCCTGACGGGGGCATCGCTATGGTGTACGCGTCGAATTCAGAGCGCAAACCCGAGGTAGTTGCCAATCTTCGCACCATCTTTGCTAATGCGGAAGGCGTCGATCATGTGTATGGAATACAGGACTTTCCTAGCCTCGGGCTGCCAACGCCGGAGGCGAGCGATCAAGCCCCGGACCTAGTGCTCGCCTCCAAACCAGACTATGCGTTCACGGGCGATCCGGAACAAGAATATGTTACGCAAGTGGCCGCGGGCGGCACTCACGGCTTCCTCAATACGGACCCCAGCATGCAAGCCATCTTCATCGCCTGGGGTGCCGGAATTCCGAAGGGCGTGCGTCTAGGCAAGATTACCAATCTCGACGTTGCTCCAACGATCGCCGCCCTGTTAGGGCTTGAAATGAAGCAGGCAAAAGGCCACGCTATCGAGCGGATCGTGCCACCCAACTCTCTCCAGTAGTTCGGCTTCAGACCGCTTTTCGGCCTGGCTCAAGGGGGCGTTGGGGCCATCCCCGATTGCGGTACAGAGTTCGTAGTCAAGCTAGCGAGCTCCGCGTGGCAGTTTCAGCTAAACCCCATCACTTCAGGGTCGCGAAGACGCCTAGGCATGCGATGAACATGACGAAGGTCCCCGCCCAACCGACAATCCTTAAGGGAAGGGGAATCACAAATTTCCCCATAACTTTCTTACTAGTCGCCATATGGACGATCACCGCCATCATTGGGGCTGCCAGCGCGCCATTGACCACGGCAGACCAGAACAGGGCTCGAATCGGATCTAGATGCAGAAAATTAAGAAGAATGCCAACGACGGTGGCGACAGCTATGGCGAGATAGAAACGCGGCGCTTGGGCGGGCTGATCTTCCAGACTTGCTCTCCAACGAAATGACTCGCCCATAGCGAAGGCCGCCGAACCTGCGAGTACGGGAATCGCCAGCATTCCGGTACCGATAATTCCGGCAACAAAAAAGCCGACAGCCCACCGTCCTCCCAAAGGCGACAAGGCTTGGGCGGCTTGCGCAGCGCTCGCAACCGTCGTTATGCCTCGGACGTGGAGCGTTGCGGCCGCCGTCAGGATAATGAAGAAGGCGACGAGGTTCGAGAACGCCATGCCCACGTACGTGTCCCACCGAATCCTTTCCAGTTGAGCCGGGGCCTGTCGCGGAGACTTCTTAAGGGGTTGCTGGTCATCGTTGCACGCAACTTCCTCGACTTCTTGCGAGGCCTGCCAGAAGAACAGGTAAGGGCTAACGGTTGTGCCCAGAACCGCTATCAAGCTCACGAAATACTCGCGGTTCCAGACAAATGGCGGTACGACGGTCGCGTATAGAGCTTGCCGCCAGGATATATGGACGAAGAACGCCGTGGCGATATATGCAAAGAGAGAAAGGGTAAGCCACTTCAGGTATTTGACGTAGCGAGTGTAAGGCACGTACACCTGGAGGGCCAATGAAGACGACCCAAAGAAGCAGATGTAAATCCAAGTGCCACCAGGGAGTACCAGCTGCGTGGCAGCCGCCATCGCGCCAATGTCGGCTCCGAGGTTGAGCACATTGGCCAAGAGCATAAGGCCAAGAATTGTGTGCAGCAATGGTCGGGGGTAATGCGCCTTGAGGTTTCCAGCCAGCCCCACGCCTGTTACTCGGCCCACCCTGGCGCTGATCTCCTGGATCACGGCCATGAATGGGTAGGAAAACCACATGGCCCACAGCAAACCATAGCCGAACTGCGCCCCTACTTGAGAGTAGGTGGCTATACCGCTAGGATCGTCGTCCGACGCTCCCGTGACCAACCCGGGCCCAAACATCAACCAAAAGGATTTCTTCTTGAAGGAAGAGCCACCTGAGATACCCGGTTTCTTGAAATCTTGAGGTTTAGGCACGCTGCGAACGCTCAAGATGCACTCACCCTTCGTTGTCTGCCATCGTCCTCAAGAGTTAGTTTCCGCTGGTGCAACTTTCTCCCGTTTTGGTAAGTATAGACCTTCGTTCGTAATGTTTTTTCGTTTTGCTGCTAAATCCTTCTATAGAATCTGGAACAGCGCCAACCCAACACTGGGGCCGGCAACTAGTGTCGCGCAGATCCAGAGCGAAAAACCAAGGAAGGAACAACGATGAGAGCAATGACGTTTGGCGAGGCGGCGTTGTGGCGGCCGGGGGTGGTCGACACAGCCGAGCGGCGAATGGCGGGACCGGCGCCGGCATTGCCATCCCTCGTAGGATCCTCCCCTGTAAGACAATCTCTCGCAGCACCATCGTTGGCGGGACAGTCGGCGGCTTTGTTGCGCGCCGTGGCGTACGGGCGGCAGGCGGCGGCGAGCGAGGCGGACATTCTGATTGAGGCGGAGAGCGGCACGGGAAAAGAGGTGCTGGCCCGGATGATTCATCAAGGGAGTTCGCGACGCGGGCGGCCGTTTGTGGCGGTGAATTGCTCGGCGGTGCCGGAAGCGTTGCTGGAAAGCGAACTGTTTGGCCATGCCAAAGGGGCGTACACGGGCGCGAATGCGGCGCAGGCGGGGCAGATCGAGTCGGCGCAGGGCGGGACCTTGCTGCTGGATGAAATTGGCGAGATGCCTTTGCATTTGCAGCCGAAGCTGTTGCGGGTATTGCAGGAGCGGGAGCTTCGGCGGCTGGGGGAGAACCGGAACATCCAAGTCGATATTCGGGTGGTGGCGACAACGAACCGGTCGCTGGCAGGAATGGTGCGGGAGGGGCTGTTTCGCGCGGATTTGTATTACCGCTTGAATGTAGTTGCGCTGACGTTGCCGCCGTTGCGGGAGCGGAGCGAGGATATTCCGCTGCTGGCGGAGCATTTTTTGGAACGGTATGCGACGGGGCGGGGGCTGCGGCTGGCGGGGGAATTTTTGCAGAGGCTTTGCGAGCATAGCTGGCCGGGGAATGTGCGGGAACTGGAGAACTCAATCCGGCGGGCGGTGGCGCTGTCGCCGGGCGAGGAGATCACGGCGGAGTTACAGCCGGGTTTATTTGAGGCTGCCAACCTGGCGAAGGAGGCGCAGTTGAATGAGGCGCAGTTGGCGGGGAATGTTCTCAGCGATGCTGGCTCGGTGGGTGCGGTTTTACATCCCGGGATGAAGATGCAGGATATGGAGCGCACCTTGCTGGAGCGGACGTTGGCGGCGACCGGGGGGAACCGGTCGCGGGCGGCCGTGCTGTTGGGGATCAGCCTGCGCACGGTGCGGAACAAGATTCGGGCATACGGGCTGCCGTCGCGGGGTGCGTATGGGGCTGATTGATACTCCGATGCTGCGGGTGTTGAGCGGTTCGCTGGATGTGAATGCGTTCCGGCAGCGGGTAATTTCGTCGAATCTGGCCAATGTGGACACGCCGGGGTATCGGACCCGGGATATTGATTTTCATCGGGCGCTGACCGATGCGGTGGCGTCGTCGCCGGAACAAGACGGGAAGGGGAGCGGCGGCTCGACGCCTGTGGCGCGGAAGCTGCAGGGGTTGATTGAGCGTCCTGATGGCAATAACGTGAGCGCGGACCGTGAGGGGCTGCTGCTGGCTACCACGCAGTTGCGGTTTTCGTTGAGCGCGCAGCTCGCGAAGGATGAGTTTCACAAGATTCTGTCGGCCATCCGGGAAGGCGCGTAGGTATGAACCTGTTTGGGGTGATGGAGATTGCGGGTTCGGCGTTGGGGGCAGAGCGGTTGCGGGCGGAAGTGGTGGCCAGCAATATGGCGAACCTTGAAACCACGCATACGCCGGGCGGGGGTCCGTACCGGAGAAGGCTGACGGTGTTTCGGGCCGAGAACTGTTCGCCGTTTTTGTTTCAGTTGGCTTCGTTCTCGCCGTCGAGTGCAAGCTCGACAGGCACGGCCTTGGGACGGGCTCCGGGTGGGGTGCGGATTGCGAAAGTTGTCACCGATACATCGGCGCCACTGCGGCGGTACCAGCCCGGGCATCCGGATGCGGATGCCGCGGGGTATGTGGCGTATCCGGCGGTGAATCCGGCGGAGGAAATGACGGACCTGCTGGGCGCGGTGCGTGCGTATGAGTTGAATGCGTCGTCGGTTCAGGCGGCGAAACAAATGATTCAGCAATCGATTGCGATTCTGGGATAAGGCATGAATCGGTAGGGCAGGAATCGTTAAAGGCATGAATCCCATTACCACGGCGTTGCGGATCTTGCCGGCGCTGCCCGAGCTTGTTCCGGCTCGCAGCGGCGGGAGCGGAACAGGCGCCGCGGGGGGAAGCTTTTCAGCAACCCTGCGGGATGCGATGGCCGAGGTCGACGGGTCGCAGACGCGGGCCGAGAGCGTGGTGCGGGGAGTTTTGGAGGGGACGGGCGAGGATGTGCATAAGGCTGTGATTGCGGTGGAGAAGGCGGATTTGTCGTTCCAGCTGATGTTGCAGGTTAGGAACAAGCTGATTGCCGCGTATCAGGAAGTGGAGAGATTGCAGTTTTAAGGTGGCGCAGGGCTGAAGCCCAGTGGCGGCATCGCAACCCGCAGGAGCGCCGCGCAAAAGTAAGAGTAGGTCCCTCCACTCCGGTCGGGATGACAAGCCTGAGGGAGCGTTGGTATCGGCGGTACCGCTACCACCCTTGCAAAAGGCGCAAGGGTGGGGTACCCATCTGGTCCCACTTGTTCCAGCGTCCGTAGGGGAATAGGAAGAGCCGCGTGGAGAAGGAAAAGTCGCCGGGGCAGATTTTCGCGCAGATTGGGGAATTCCTGCGGGGGTTGCCGCCGGCGCAGCAGGCGCTCCTCCTCGTGGGGGGCCTCGCGGTGGGTGCGGTTCTGTTTGTATTTGTGCGCATGATTGAAGAGCCAAAGTACGTGACGCTCTACTCCGGTCTGAGGGCGCAGGATGCGCAGGAGCTGGCCAGCCGTTTGACGGCGAAGGGCATTCCGAACCGCGTGGGCACGGATGGGGCGAGCCTACTAGTTCCGGCGGACAAGCTGGATTCGGCCCGGCTCGAGACTGCGGCGCAAGGTCTGCCCAAGAACGCTCGCATGGGATTTGAGCTGTTCGATACACCGAACTGGGCGGGCAGCGATTTTACCGAGAAGGTGAATTACCAGCGGGCGCTGGAAGGCGAACTCGAGCGGACTTTGCAGACTTTGAGCGAGGTTGAGGCGGTGCGGGTGCATCTGGTGCTGCCGCATGAGTCACTGTTTTCGGAACAAGATCACGGAGCCAAAGCGGCGGTAATCGTGAAGACTCGCGGCGGAGCCTTGTCGGCGGAGGCTCAGGGCGCGATCCCACAGCTGGTGGCGAGCGCGGTCGAGAAGCTGCGACCCGAGGATGTGACCGTAGTGGATGCCGACAGCGAGGCCTCCCTGGTGCGGACGCACGGATTGGGCGGCATATCGGCGGCGGGTTATGGGCAGGAATTGGACGTACAGCTGGCTCGAGCCATTGTGCATACGCTTGAACCGGTGGTGGGCGCCGATCATGTAAGGGCCAGCGTGCATGTGGAGTATGACTCCAGTTCGAGCGAGCATACCGAGGAAACCTACGATCCCAAGACGGTGGCGACGGTGACTACACAGCATACGGAAGAGGCGGCAGGCGGGAGCGCGGGGGGCGGGATCCCGGGGACGGCGAGTAATGTTCCGGGAGCGCAACCAGGCGGCGCGCAACTGGGAGGAACACAAACGGTGGGAACGCCGGCCGCGGGGACAGCGGCCGGGGGAGCAAGGTCGGCGGAGAATACCGGTGCAGATGGCGATCACCAGTCGTCGCGATCCGACAGTGCTTCGTATGCCGTGAGCAAGACGACCAACCATGTGCTGCAACCGCCGGGGCGCTTGAAACGGCTGACGGCGGCGGTGCTGGTGGACGACGCGGTGGACGCGAAAGACGACGGCGGCAAAAAGACCGAGACGCGGCGTCATCGAACTCCCGACGAGATGAAGGAACTGGTGCAATTAGCGGGTGCGGCGATTGGCGTGGACAGCACGCGAGGGGACTTGCTGGCGGTGGAAAACATTTCCTTCCGCGAGTCTCCGGTCGAGACGCCGTTGGCTCCGGGACGGTTCGAGAAAATCCGGAAGTTGCTGCAAGATTGGGCGGAAGCGCTGCGCTACGCGGGCGTGACTTTGCTGTTCCTGTTCGTGTACCTGATGGTGCTGCGTCCGGTGAAAAAGCAGGCGCTCTCGGCCTTTGAGCAATTGCCTTCGCGTGTGCGCGCGGCCGCGGCGGGCGCGGGTGGAGGAGCGGGCCTCGGAGCGGGGAATGCCCTCGCGGGGCTGAAACTGGGCGAGAGCGCGGCGGCGTCCGGCGGGGCCTTGGCGTCCGAATCGGAAGAGGCGCAGCGGGCCAAGCTTCTGAAGCAGCAATTGGCGGAACGGGTGAAGGCCGAGCCGGCCGCGGCGGGGCGGCTGGTGCAGACCTGGATCAAGGAGGGCTAGGATGGCGGCTGCGGCAGTGGGAAAAAAGACTTCGGGCATCCGGAAAGCGGCCATTCTGCTCGTGCTGCTGGGCGACGATGTCTCCAGCCGGGTGTACCGCATTCTTCCCGCCGAGTCGGTGGAGCAACTGACGCAGGAGATCGCCGGCATGGGCAACATCGCTCCGGCGCAGGGTCTGCAGGTGCTGGAGGAATACCACGGCCTGACGTTGACGCAGGATGCGACGGCCGAGGGCGGCTCGGCCTACGCCAAGGATCTGCTCATCAAGGCTTTTGGCGAGGATGCGGCAAAGCAGTTTTTGGAACAGATTTTGCGGACCGAGGCGGAGAGCGCCAGCCAGCTGGATTCGTTGCGCAAGGCGGACCCGGTGCAACTGGCGAAGTTTCTGGAAACCGAGCATCCGCAGACGATCGCGCTGACCATGGCGCATCTGGATGTGAAACATGCGTCCAGCATGCTGATGCGGCTTCCCGAGGAGGCTCGGGCGGAAGCCATCAAGCGGCTGGCCCGGCTGCGGCCGTTTCCGCCGGAGATGGCAGAGCGGGTATCGCTGATGCTGCATAAGCGCATGCAATCTCTGGGCGATCAGAGCCGCCGCGCCTATGCCGGGCTGAAAGGGGTGGCCGACGTGCTGAACCGGCTGGACCTGGCGGAAGGCAAGGCGATTCTGGAATCGATCGAAAAGGAAGATGCCAAACTCGCGATCAGCATCCGTAATTTGATGTTCACCTTCGAGGATTTGCTGGGCGTGCCGGAGGCAGGGATCCGGGAGATTCTGGGGGCGGTGGACAAGAAGAATCTGGCGCTGGCCCTGCGCGGGGCGTCGGAGGAATTGCGGAATTACATTTTCAAGACCATGTCGACTCGAGCCGTGCAGATGCTGAAAGAGGACATGGAGGTGCTGGGGCCGGTGCGCGGAAAAGAGATTGCGAAGGCGCAGGTGGAGGTGGTGGAAGCGGCGCGGCGCCTCGAAGCGGAAGGCAAGATCAAGCTGGGACAGGATACGGAGGACGAGTTTGTCCTCTAGCGCGCAGGCGGCTGCCCGGGCGCCGGCAGCGGAGCGCGATGCTGGCGCGTTGCCGCGTCCACAAAGGCCCGTGGACGAACCTCCCCCATACGCGGATGCAACCGACTTGGAGTCCGTAGCGGCGTTCCGCTATCCAGAGGCCAGCCGGCAAGCGCAGGGGAGTTGGGACGCGGGTGGTCTCGATAGTGGAGCCACGGCTGGGGAGCAGAACCGGGCTCGCGCTGCGGCAGTGCGGGAAGGCGAAGAGCGGGCTCGTGCCTGGTACGCCGGCGAACTGGAACGCGAACGCGATGCGCTCGCGCGGGCTCTGGAGGGGTTCGCCCGGCGGCGCGAGACCTACTTTCGCGATGTGGAACGGGAAGCCGTGCAGCTAACCTTACGCATTGCGGGCAAGGTTCTGGAGCGGGAGGCACGCGCCGACCCTCTGGCCGTGGCCGCCATGGTGCATGTGGCTCTGGCGTCGTTACAGCGCGGGACTGCGGTGACGCTGCGGGCGAATCAGACCACCACCGTCGTCAATCACCAGAGCTGCAATCCAAACTCCCACATCTCGGTGATGCCGCTCACCTTGAACGCGCTGAACGCTTTGATCGCGCCGGCGGCGCCTCCGAAAATACTTCAGACCACCAGGGTCATGACGTCCGCCTCCGGCAACGTGGCTTACACCGGGCTGGGCTTCAAGCCGACCTTCATCGAGTTCCAGTGCGGCATCTCCGGAGGCAATCCATGCGCCTCTCAGGGGGCTGCGGATGCTGTCACCGGCATCAATACGTGCCTGGAGTCCGTCAACTTCACCGGTGGACCACAAGAAACTTTTTACCAAAACGGCATCGCTGGGATTGTGCGGACTGACGCCGCTTTGGCCAATTACCAGTTCTTTACGGTGGCCAGCTTTGACGCGGATGGGTTTACGCTGGCGTGGACCAAAAATGGCACGCCAGTGGCGACCATGAGCATCTCCGCATTCTGCACCCCGGCGACCGGACCGGTCGGCGGTGGTAACGTTGGCGGCGTCCGCGTCTCCGCGCGCACCACCGGCTCCTTCACCCTCACCCACGCCAGCAACGCCGCGGTCGATCAAACGTTTACATATTCGATTACAGGGGGGGCTTAAATGGCCGATCTGAAAGCTAAAGCGCTTCGGG
>Ga0137418_10005222_pt1 | contig 11889 bp, 9 predicted proteins | sample CZODoug3_1_2_16f_FD_122242 | JGI IMG/M metagenome (GOLD analysis project Ga0137418, IMG submission 122242) | Vadose zone soil fungal communities from Angelo Coast Range Reserve, California, USA - CZODoug3_1_2_16fungal (Hybrid Assembly) | ecosystem: Environmental > Terrestrial > Soil > Vadose... | reverse complement strand
GATTCTTGGCCAGCATCCGGCTGGCATACCGCGCGTCCTGAGTGAGGGTGTCCATCAGGCTGATGGCCTCGGCCTGAGGCTCCCTCTGACGAACCCTCGAACCGGTAAGCGCAGCCCACAGCCCAACCCGGTAGCATTCCGCGAGCATCACGACGGCGCGCCCGAGAAATCCCGAGCGGGATCGGCGCTCGGCGCGCAGATCGTCGAGTGACGGCTCCCACACGCGCGCGAAGCCGGCGTCGGGGAGCGCTCGCGCGAGGCGCGTCAGGAGCTGCGGAACGCGGTCAGACATGGGCCACACGATCGAAGCGCGCGGCGACCGCTGCGTAGAAATCGCGCGTGCTGTTCCAAGCGCGAACGCCCGCGGGATTGACGCGGTAGCGGCGCTCTTTGATGATCTGCGCGTCGACGACTTCCTGCGTGTAGAAGCCGTCGATCCAGCCCGCGTCCTCGAGGCGCGCCATCATCTGGTAGAACGCCGGCGCGGTCCGCCGCACGCCGTGGCGCTTCAATTCGCGCCGAACGTCCTTGCCCGATTGCTCGTCGGCGAGCAGCGCGCCGACGACGATGAACTGGAGATGGGTGAGCACTGGAAGTGCCCTTGGTGACATAACTCCACATTACACCACGTCGCCGGCGCGCGCCAAGCGGATTCGCGGCGACCTGATGGCATCAACGGCAGCTGTTCGAATCGCGCAGAGGCCAGGAACCTCGCTTCGTCGACGGCACGCCGTCGCGCGGTCCACTATTTGATGTTCGCGAGCACTTTGCGGAGATCGCGCTTCGTAATTTCTGAAATCTGTTTCGCCATCGATGACACCGGGAAAGGCACGGATGAACCCTCTACGCTGGTGGACACGGCGACGACGGGGCTCGCCGGCATCGTGCGGTTCATCGAGTGCAGCGAGCCACCTTCCAAGTACCGTCGCACCAACGATTTGCAGCGCCGGCCAATTGCGCTCCGGAACTTTCCACAGGCTATAGCGGGAGTAGCTGTCTTGGGGTGTGTTTTGCGTCGGTTCACGCAAGACTCGTCGCTGGACGTCGCTGGACGTCTCAACGGCGAATCGCCCCGTCCGTCTATAGGCGAAGCATCTCGATGAGAGCTGACAGCGCGGCTGGTTGCTGCCGCCGGCTTGGATAATGCCAGTGAGATCTTCGGGCGCGTTTCCAATATGGCTACATGCGAAGCGTATCGATGAGCGCCGATAACGCCGGCGGCTGCTGCCGCCGACTTGGGTAGTAGAGAAAGTACCCGGCGAACGGCGAGCACCAGTCCTCCAGCACTCGCACGAGCGCGTCACTCGCGAGGTGTGGTGCCACGCGTTCTTCCAACGTGTACGCCAGTCCCACACCTTCGCTCGCCGCATGGAGCAACACTTCGACGTCATCGACGATGACCGGGCCTTTCACCGCCACGGAAAGCGACTTCCGTCCCTTGTCGAACTTCCAGCGGTAGACGCTGGAGGATCCGTCTCGTCCGTGTCGAAAGTTGATGCATCGATGTGACGTCAAGTCGTGGGGAGATCTTGGCCGTGGATGTGATGCGAAGTAGCTTGGCGCACCGACGATCGCTGCCCGCTGATCTTTCGAGACGCGCACCGCGACCATGTCCCGCTCGATGAACTCGCCCAGGTGGATGCCGGCGTCGAAACCGGCCCCGACGAGATCGAAGCGGCCCGAGGAGATTGTGGTGAGGTCGAGCACGACATCCGGATAATTCCGGGCGAACTCGGCCAGCTTCGGTGCGAGCACCATCCGGGCCGCCATTCGCGACGCCACGAGACGCACGGGCCCCGCGGGCTTATCGCGGAGCCCGGCAACCTGGCCCAACGCGCCGCGGACATCGGCGAGCGCCGGTCCAAGGCCGGCGATGAACTGTTCACCGGCTCCGGTCGGAGCCACACTGCGGGTGGTGCGCGCCAGCAGGCGAACGCCGATGCGCTCCTCTAGGCCGCGGATGGCGTGACTCAGGGCTGAGGGCGAGACCCCAAGCCGCCTCGCGGCCCGCGTGAAACTGCGTTCCTCCGCGACTACAAGAAACGCCGACAGCACGCTCAGCTCGTCCTTGACCATTTGTGAATGGTACTCACAAAGGCTTTTCGATTTCTCCGGCTACCCATTGGCCAGGCCGCTCGGTAGGCTGAAGACGGTGCATCGGGCACTGTCGTTCGGAGCAGGAGGCATGGACATCAAACGTAGATCGGTTAGAGGAGAACAGAGCAATGCAGAAGCGCACCTTGGGGAAAGGCGGACTGGAAGTATCGACGCTTGGATTCGGTTGCATGGGGATCAGTGTCGGCTACGGCCCTGCCGCCAGCCGGAAAGAAGGCCTCGCGATCATCCGCGCGGCCGTTGACAGGGGAGTCACGTTCTTTGACACCGCCGAAGGCTACGGGCCATTCGTGAATGAAGAGCTTGTCGGGGATGCCCTCGGCCCAGTTCGCGATCAAGTGGTGATTGCGACCAAGTTTGGCCTCAAGTTCGAGGAGGGCAAGCAGCCCGGGCTGGACAGCCGACCGGCGCACATCCGCGAGGTGGCTGATGCGTCGCTAAGGCGACTCAAGATCGAACGGATCGATCTGTTCTATCAGCACCGGGTCGACCCGAACGTCCCGATCGAGGAGGTGGCGGGGGCCGTGAAGGAGCTGATCCGCGAAGGCAAGGTCACACACTTCGGGCTGTCCGAAGCGGGCGTGCAGACGATTCGTCGCGCGCATGCCGTCCAACCCGTGACTGCGCTGCAGAGCGAGTACTCACTGTGGTGGCGGGCGCCCGAACGGGACGTCTTGCCGGTGCTCGAGGAGTTGGGCATCGGGTTCATACCCTTCAGCCCTCTCGGCCGAGGGTTTCTCACCGGCAAGATCGACGACAAGACCACGTTCGACAGCACGGACACCCGGAACGTCGTCCCGCGCTTCACGCCCGAGAATCGCACCACGAATCTCGCATTTGTCGAGTGGCTGAAGAAGTTCGCGGAACGGAAGAAGGCTACGCCAGCGCAGATCGCGCTCGCATGGCTGCTCGCGCAGAAGCCCTGGATCGTGCCGATTCCGGGAACGACGAAGCGTCATCGACTCGAGGAGAACCTCGGTGCCGCTGCGATTCAGCTGACCGCCGACGACTTGCGAGAGATTGATCATGCCGCGTCACGGATCGAGGTCCACGGCGCGCGGTATCCCGAACACCTCCAGCAGATGGTCGGGCGCTGAACTGATCACTGAGTCTCGTGCTCGGTGCTAACGGACAACTTGCCCGGAAACACGATGCCATTTTTATTGCGGAACCCCTGTTGTACTTGAGTCGCGCCAGCCGACTCGAGCGCATACAGTGCCGCGGTGTGGCCCAGCGCGGGCATGACGGCACCTGTCATTTCGGCAATGTGACAGCCGGTGCCGCCAATCAGACGTTGCATGACCGCTTTGGCAAGCAGCCGGCGTCCGTCGCGTGAACGCCACCGGTAGAAATGTATGAACACTCCTGGCACAGTCGAACGCCCGATCTGCGTCGCTGTCATTGGATCGGGACCATCCGGTTTCTATGCCACCGAAGCGCTACTGAAAGCGTCGAACCCGACCGTCTGTGTGGATCTGTTCGATCGGTCGTCTACGCCATTCTGCCTGGTTCGCGGCGGTGTGGCACCGGATCAGAAGATCAAGGCCGTCACCGCCGTCTATGAGAGGGTGGCCTTTGACCCGCGTGTGCGTTTCTTTGGCAACGTGACACTCGGCCGAGACCTCTCAGTCGAGGAGCTGCGCGCTCGTTACGACCAGATCGTCTACGCAGTCGGTTGCGAGAGCGATCGCCCGATAGGCATTCCTGGCGAATGGACGGATCCTTCGCGACCACCGACCTGGTCGGCTGGCAGGCGATCGGACGGTGTCTTTCGTTGGTTTCACAACAAGGGCTTCCCCGTTCGCGATACCAACGGCACTGTTCAGCGGTGGTGCGTTCTGTTGACTGACATCGACGATCGCATGCGCGCCGAGGAGGCCGTTCGCAAGAGCGAACATGCATCACGCCTGATCGTGGACAGCATTCCCGGCCTGGTCTCCGTCGTGACGGCGAGCGGCGAGATCGAACGCGTCAACCGGCAGGTCACCGAGTACGTGGGCAAGTCGCTGGAGGAGCTGAAACAGTGGGCCGCAAACGATATCGTGCACCCTGAGGATCTTGCAGGTGTGATTCAGGCCTTCAGGCAATCGATCACGTCAGGCGATCCCGCGGATTTTGAAGCACGCCTCCGCCGCTTCGACGGCGCCTACCGATGGTTTCAGCTTCGCAGCCTTCCTCTTCGCGACCGGGAGGATCGCATTGTCCGATGGTACTTCCTGCACACGGACATTGAGGATCGGAAGCGAGCGGAGGACGAACTGCGCCGCAACGAGAACTTCCTGGCAACAGCCCAACGGCTCAGTCTGAGCGGCAGCCTTTCGTGGTGCCTCGATACGAACGAGGTGACATTTTCCGAAGAGGCGTATCGCATCTTCGAGTTTGAACGCGATTCGCCGGTGACGTTGGAAGAGATTGGCCGTCGCATTCACCCGGACGATCGTCATGTACTGCCGGAAAAAATGGATGCCGCCAGAACCGTGGGCGAAGCCCACGACTACCAGATTCGCCTCCTGATGCCGGACCGTTCGGTGAAATATCTGCACACCACCGCGAGCGAGATCCCGGACGCCAGGGGGCGACGGCAGTACATCGGCGCGCTTCAGGACATCACGCAGCGCCGACTCGCCGAGGAGGCGCTGAACACCGCCCGATCTGAACTCGCGCATGTGTCACGGATGACGGCTCTCAGCGCGTTGACGGCTTCGATCGCCCATGAGATCAATCAGCCGCTCTCCGGCATCATCACCAATGCCAGCACGTGTCTTCGCATGTTGGACGGCGATCCGCCGAACGTCGACGGCGCGCGCGAAACGGCGCGGCGGGCGATCCGGGATGGCAACCGCGTATCAGACGTGATCGCGCGGTTGCGAGCCTTGTTCAGCCACAAGGCATTCACGCCGGAGTCAATCGATTTGAACGACGCCACGCGCGAAGTGATCGCGCTGTCATTGAACGATCTTCAGCGAAACCGGGTGATCGTGCAATCGGAGCTCACCAATGGCGCGGCGTTGGTGACCGGGGATCGTATTCAACTCCAGCAAGTCATCCTGAATTTGCTCCGAAACGCCTCGGACGCCATGGCCGATGTTCAGGATCGCCCGCGACAGTTGCTGATCAGGACCGACCGCGAGGGCAACGGCTGCGTGCGCCTGACCGTACGGGATACCGGCGTTGGCCTCGGCGGTCAGAACATGGACAAACCCTTCGATTCCTTTTACACGACCAAGAGCGGCGGTATGGGTATCGGGCTGTCTGTGAGCCGCGCGATTATCGAGAGACATCGAGGTCGTCTCTGGGCGGAGCACCATGATGGGCCAGGCGCGACATTCGCGTTTTCCATTCCCGGTGGCCCGGAGGGCGTTGCGCACGAGGCTCCCGCGACATGAGCGTGACACAGAAAAAGAGTTCTTGGTATCCACCGCGCACAATCGCTTCTTCATCCAGCATGTGACCTGAAGCGCGGGGCCCTAACAGTGACCGTCGGGTGCGCGTTGACGCCCACAGTGTCTGCGAGCGCGCAGTGTCTCTTGTGCGGCGCGCAAGATTCCAGCCTGATTGCCTGGAAGTCGGCATGACCCGCGCCTTGAAGCATGTTGCGGCCAGAAAGAGAGACTTCGTTGAGTGGTCGAGTTGACTGAGTGATGGCCATGAAAGGAACCAATCATGAAACGTCTCGATAATCAGACTGCAGAGATCCGTTTCGATGGACGTGTCGCGGTCGTGACTGGGGCTGGCCGTGCGCTCGGGCGGGCGCACGCGATGCTGCTCGCCGAGCGTGGAGCCAAGGTCGTCGTCAACGACTTCGGCGGCAAAGTGGATGGGTCGGGCGGCGATGCTTCGGTGGCGCAGGCCGTCGTCGCCGAGATCGTCGCTCGAGGCGGCCAAGCGGTCGCCAACACGGGCGACGTGTCGAAACAGTCCGATGCCCAAGCCATGGTGGCCGCGGCGATCGACAACTACGGCCGCCTTGACATCGTGATCAACAACGCCGGCATCATGACCGTCAGCGACTTCGCGTCGCTGCCTGTAGAGGCGCTCTGGCGGCATCTTGAGGTCCACGTCGTCGGAGCCTTTAACGTCACACAGCAGGCGTGGCCGCATTTCGTCGATCAGCAATACGGCCGCGTGGTGATGACCATCTCGACGGGCGTCTTCGGTGTGGCCGAGACCGTCCACTACTCCTGTGCGAAGGCCGGCGTGATCGGCCTGACGCGCAGTCTCGCGGTGGCTGGCAAGGATCACGGGATCATGGTGAACGCGCTCTCCCCGAGCGCCTATTCGCGTTTGTTCAGCGATCCTGGGCTGCGCGAGTTTGCGACACCGCCAGCGGACACAGCGAAGGAAGGACGCGGTGAGCCCGAAACAGTGGTGCCCGTCGCCGCGTTCCTGGCCCACGAGTCGTGTCCGGTGACCGGCGAGATGTTCTCATCCACCGGTACCAACGTCGGCCGGATCATCCTCGCCGCGACCCCTGGCCGTACGCAGGAGAACATGACCCCGGAGGCCGTCCGCGACAACTGGGACACGATCTACGCTGTCAAGGACATGGCGTTTCCTGCCAGTACTCGGGAGGCCGTGGATCTGAGGCGCAAGTGGAGCCTTTGACGCCAACCGGTCGCGAATGAGCATCTCCGACTTAATCTGGATCGCGTTTTTCAGACTGTCGTCGTGCGGCAATCAGTTTATAACCACCACTTGATCTGCGCCGGTGTTTCCATGCCGGCGGCGAGCACCTTCCGGCGAATGGCCTCGCCTGCCGGGAAAGGCGCTTCGTAGAAGATGACCTGCATCACTCGGGGGTAACTCGCGAGGGCCTGGATGGCCTGGAACCATTGGCCCGGATGGCGTTCTTTCATCTCCGGGGCGAAATCCAGACAGATGGCCAGGTAGGCGGCGCGCGCCTTCGCCCGCGCATCAGCTCCGGAGGTCACGCCCTTTTCGATCTGGCCACGGAACTCGGCCTTCAGCGCGGCGCGCTGCTTCTCCGGATCGGCCAGCGGCTCCACGTTCCCCGGCTGTTCCGCCTTGATGCGGTACACCGCCTTACCCTTCACGGTGGCCTTCGAGCCGCCCTGGCGAACGATGTTCGCTTCGGCCACGGCCATCAGCCGGTCGCCGTAGCTGGTAATGGTCTCGTCCTGCGGCACATCGTCGCGGCTGGTGTCGCGATACAGATCCTTGATGTTCCAGCCTTGCGACTGCAGGAACTTGTTTCCCTTGATGACTCCGAGGATGGCGCCGGAGGCGGCGGCGTTATTGTCCGCGTCCCAGCCGAAATTGAACGCATGGCGGATGGTCTGTACAAAGTCACCGTCACCGTACATCAGCGCCGAGATCGTGGAGGCGCCGTTGAGCCAGACCCCGTTGCGGTCGCGCCAGTCGTCCCCGAAATAGCGGCAGTACCTATCCTTGGTGAGCCTGCGGGTAACGCGCCAGTCCTTGGGGTTCTCGCGCGCCCACTGGCGCACGTCGGCGATGACGCGGCTCATCGTGCTCTTGGGGTCCACCGCCGCGGCGCCGGCATCGAGGATCTTTTCAATATCGCCGGTGAAGAACGCGGTCGCGATCATAGCGTCCATCATCTGAGTGGACTGAATGGCCTCGCCGTCGATGCTCACGTGGGTGTAGTGGATGCCGATGCGAGCGGCCGTCCGCGGCATGCCGGGCGAAATGAGACCCCAGCTCTCGCTGACGAACTGCCCCGAGAGATTGAAGTCGGCCCAGGGATTGATTGCGATTCGCCCGGTGAGCGGCGGATCGATGCCCAGGTCCATGAGCTGCCGCAGGTACAGATGCGAGGACCACATCCCCCGGTTGATGTGCCTCTTCCACACTTCGGTGATCTGCGAATACGGAAGCAAAATGGTCTTGGCCCTCTGCATCTCGAGGAGGTAGGGCCATTCGATGTCGGTGTCGTCGTCGGTCCACGCCCCCTCGGCCAGTGCCGGGGTGTACTCCTGGACGTTGCCGGGTTCGGCGATGTACTTCATCTCGTGTTCGAGGCCGTTGAGGTCGCCTATTACCTGGCCCAGGAAACCTCCACGGATCTTGTCTTCCAGAACATCGGCGGGGATCTCGGCGATTGGTCCCTTCCGGCTTTGCGCAAGAAACGGTAGTCCCGCCGCCAGCGTCAGAAATTCGCGTCTTTGCATGGACACCTCCGGCCGTCGATTGACACGTCTGCGGCCGCGTGGGGACTAATTCGTTCGCAGCGCGATTGCTGGATCGATGCGCGTCGCGCGCCGCGCCGGGACCAAACACGCGATGAGACCGACCACACCCAACGCCGAGGCAGCTGCGGCGAGCACTCTCGGATCCAGTGGTGAAACGCCATACAACTGTGTCGCGAGCAAGCGTCCAAACGCTGCGACGCCGACGACACCAATCGCGAGGCCCGCGGTGACCGGACGCAATCCGTCGAGCGTAACCAGTCGCAGGACATCGGCGTTCGACGCGCCGAGCGCCAGCCGGACGCCGATCTCGCCTGTTCGCTCTCCCACGAGGTACGCGACGACACTGTAGATGCCGACGGTTGCGAGGAGCAGCGCGAGGCCGGCGAAGGTGCCGAGCAGGGTCATCAGCAACTTGCGCTGCCCGAGCGAGGCGTCGGCGACGTCGACGAGCGCGCGCGGTTGGTTCAGCGGCAGCTCGGGATCGACGCCGCGCACGGCCGCGCGGACGTCGTTGAGCATCCGAAGCGGATCGCCGGCCGTCCGCACGACGATCTGCGCAACGTCCAAGGGGCGCTGCGTGAACGGAAGATAGAACTCGACGTCGTTTCGCTGTGCGAGGTTCACCGATCGCACGTCGCCGACGATCCCGACGATCTCGCAGCGCGTGCCGCCGTCGAGCGAGCCGGTGACGATGGTCTTGCCGATCGCGTCGGTGTCGGGAAAGAGCTTCCGCGCTGTGCTCTGGCTGATGGCGATCACCCGCGGCGACTCCGCCGCGTCATGCTCCGAGAAGTCACGCCCCGCCACCACCGGAATCGACATCGTCGCGAAATAGCCTGGCGAGACCGATCGCGTGAGCCCCAACGAACGCTCGTGGAGCGTTGGAACCTGCCCGTCGCCGCGAGCGAATGGCGCGTTCCAGTCGAGGCCGGTGAGCGCAACGCCGGCGGCGAATGCCGCCGATTCGATGCCCGGCGACACGCGCAACCGATCGAGTACGCGTTGCCGGAACTGCTGCTGCGCGCTGGCGTCGGGATAGCGCGAGGCTGGGAGTGAGACGTCGGCGGTCAACACCCGCGCGGGGTCGAATCCCGGCTCCTGACGGCGGAGATTGGCGAAACTGGCGATCAGCAGTGCGGCGCCGACGAGCAGCATCAGCGACAGCGACACCTGACACGCGACCAGCATCGAGCGCATCCGATGCTGGGCCTTTGCGCCCCAGACGCCACGTCCGACATCCTTGAGCGCGTCGCTCGCGGACGGCCGCGCGGCTTGCAGCGCAGGGAAAATTCCCATCAGCATACCGCTCGCGAGCGCGACCGATGCGGTCGCACACAACACCGTCGGCGTGATCGTCACAACGCCGTCGAGTGGCAGATTCGTTGCGCCGAACGCCGGCAGCATCTCGAGACAGAGGCGCGCGACGCCGAGGCCTGCGATGGCACCCAGCCCGCTGAGCGTCAGACTCTCCAAGAGGAAGAGCCGTACGATCCGCACGCGCCCGGCACCGAGCGCGGCGCGCAACGCGATCTCGCGCCGGCGTCCAGCGAATCGTGCCGTCAGCAGATTCGCGACGTTGCTGCACGCGATGAGGAGCACGAGCGCGACCGCCGCCAGCAGCGTGAGGATGGCCGGCCGCACGTTGCCAGTGAGGTCCTCGCGGAGGCCGATCACGGTCTCGTGCAACGACGAATCCGCCTTCTCGCGGTTCTCGTCGCGATACTGCTCGGCGAGGATTGCGGCCTCGGCGCGCGCCTGCTCGATGCTGACGCCGGGGTTCAGGCGTCCGGTGATGCGCAGATACCCGACGCCGCGCTGCCGCAGCTCGGGCGGCAACCCGCTCAGCTCGACCGGCATTGGCAGGAAGGCCTCGACCCGGCCGACGTCCGACGCCGGCAGGTCGTTCACGATGCCGACCACCGTGTACGCCCGGGAGTCGAACGTGAGGGTGCGGCCGACGGCGTTCGGATCCGACAGCAGTCGGTTCATCCAGAATTGACGAGTGATGACGACGACGGGGACGCGATCCTCTTCGCCCCGCAGAAACGTGCGGCCCGCGATCGGCGACACGTCCAGGACGTCGAAGTAGTTGTCAGTGACGACCGAGGCGATGACGTGCTGCGGCTGATCACCGACACCTGTCATCGCGACCGCCAGACCGCCGTCGGCGGCGAGCGCGACCGAGCTGTGCTGCGAGCGCCGCAGGTGCTCGAACTTCGGCACCGATGCGGGCAGCCGCTGCTGACGGCCGTCAGTCGACTGGCCCCAAAGCCGGATCAACGAGTCGGCGTGCGCGTAGGGCAGCCGGCGCACGAACAGGCTGTCGATCAACGAGAAGATCGCCGCGTTCGCGCCGATGCTGAGCGCCAGCGCGATGACGGCCACAGACGTGAAGCCGGGATTCTTGGCCAGCATCCGGCCGGCATACCGCGCGTCCTGAATGAGGGTGTCCATCAGGCCGATTGCCTCGGCCTGAGGCTCCCTCTGACGAACCCGCGGACCGGTAAGCGCGGCCCACAGCGCAACCCGGTAGCATTCCGCGAGCATCACGACGGCGCGCCAGAGAAATCCCGCGCGGGTTCGCCGTTCGGCGCGCAGATCTTCCAGTGACGGCTCCCACATGCGCGCGAAGCCGCCGTCGGGAAGCGCTCGCGCGAGGCGCGTCAGGAGGCGCGGAATGCGGTCAGACATGGGCCACACGATCAAAACGCGAGGAGACCGACGCGTAGAAATCGCGCGTGCTGTTCCAGGCGCGCACGCCCGCAGGCTTCACGCGGTAGCGGCGCTCCTTGATGATCTGCGCGTCGACGATCTCCTGGGTGTAGAAGCCGTCGATCCAGCCACTGTCCTCGAGGCGCGCCATCATCTGGTAGAACGCCGGCCCGGTCCGCCGGACGCCGTGGCGCTTCAATTCGATCCGGAGGTCCTTGCCCGATTGCTCGTCGGCGAGCAGCGCGCCGATGACGATGAACTGGAGATGAGTGAGCGTTGGAAGTGTCCCTGGTGACATAACGTCACATTACATCAACTGGCCAGCGCGCGCCAAGGAGATTCGCCGCGCCGTGATGGATCACGCAAGCCGTCCGAATCGGGCAGCGCGTCGGCCGACACGGTGGTCGGCTATGAAGTGCGGAGATAAAGCACGAAACGGAGAACCTCGCTGACTGACGCGGCGCTTGCTGAAGGTGCGGAGGGACCGCGCGACGTTCAACACAGCGCGACACCGTACGCCTCGATGTGCGTCGGTTTAAGCACTCGTCGGCATTGTGTCAAAACTGTGTCACATACCCCGCAAAACCCCAGGCAAACACTGCGATTTACGGGGACACGTCGCTGCACATCGTTGTTGGGGGAAGTCGTTGATCGGGAGTGTGTTGGTGCGTTTCAGTGTGCGTCAGCACGCGCGACCGAAGTCAATTTCCAAGCGTGCTCCTTCAACATGAGGATTGTCTTCCGATAAGCTCCGCACTTGACCTTCGCTTTTCTTTTGCGTATAGTGTTCGCCCTGACTGCCACCGTCGAGGTCGAAACCTGATTCCTTTTTCGAGTGTCAAAGACCCCATGCGCGTCCACACAGCGCCGCTCGTCGCCATGCTCGTCG
>Ga0137418_10005221_pt1 | contig 11889 bp, 11 predicted proteins | sample CZODoug3_1_2_16f_FD_122242 | JGI IMG/M metagenome (GOLD analysis project Ga0137418, IMG submission 122242) | Vadose zone soil fungal communities from Angelo Coast Range Reserve, California, USA - CZODoug3_1_2_16fungal (Hybrid Assembly) | ecosystem: Environmental > Terrestrial > Soil > Vadose... | reverse complement strand
GCCTGCGCTGCACGCCGCAAGTCCACGGCGCAGTCCGCGACTCTCTGGTGCAAGCACGCGAAATGGCGTTGGTTGAATTGAACAGCGCGACCGACAATCCACTCGTATTTGTGAAAGCAAACGGGGAGGGAGACATTGTCAGCGGCGGAAATTTTCACGGCCAGCCGCTGGCCATGGCCGCCGACCAAATTGCCATCGCCATCGCCACGCTTGGCGGGATCGCCGAACGCCGCATCGAGCAGATGACCAACCCGCTCACCAGCCTGCTGCCCGCCTTTCTTACGCCGGAGCCGGGACTCAACTCCGGATTCATGATCGCGCAGGTTACTGCCGCGGCGCTGGCTAGCGAGAACAAAGCGCTGGCTACGCCGCATTCCGTCGATTCGATTTCCACCAGCGGCAATCAAGAAGACTATGTCTCGATGGGCATGAGCGGCGCTCGGCGTCTGGAGCGCATGCTCCGCAACCTGCAGCACATTCTTTCAATTGAACTGCTTTGCGCTTGCCAGGGCATTGACTTGCTTGCGCCTCTGCAAACCGGCGTTCTTGGCAAACAGGCTTACGCTGCGGTTCGCGCGCAATCGCCGAAAGTCACGCAAGACCGCCCGCTCGCTCCGGACATCAATGCCGTCTCCGCCACGATCCAGACTGGCCTTTTCTCCCAGCTTCTTTCTTAACGAGGCAGCCGGGCTAAAGCCGGCACTACATAGAGAGCAGAGGGGCTTTCCGGTTCACGTGGGACCCCCTCCCCCATTTTTCCGTAAGTATTCATTCCAAAGGGGTTGCAGGAAGGCGTTCGCGTAAGTATGGGATCTAAAGGACTTAGCGAGACGCCCAAGGAAAGGTGAGGGATGAGCGAGAGTAGAGTACCCACCCCCCACCATTTTTTCGTAACTGCAGAATCTAAAGGACTTGCGGGGAGCGAGCTTTCGTACTGCTGGGGCCAAAGGACATATCGGCAACGACAGTCGCTAGCGCCGAGAACGAGGGTTTAAGGGGTTAGTTGGGCCGGAGACCCAATGCGCCGGATTAGGTTGTCAAAGAGCTAAAAGGATCCAGTCACGCTGGCCCATACAACACAGGGGAAGTATTACATACGTTACTGGTAGAGTCAACGAAAATCGACGCCACCTCCAAGCAGAACCCGGTATATATTGCGGCGAGCTGCACTCTGAGCTTCGATTTGCTACCACAACAGGCTGGCCCGTAAACTACTTTCCTGAAAACCGTGAGCTATTCCCTGCAACATTTTCGCGACGAAGCGCGCCCCACACTGCAACTGGCAATTCCGCTGGTGCTGGCGGAGCTGGGCTGGATGAGCATGGCCATCGTGGACACCATGATGGTCGGGCGGCTGCCGAACAGTGCGGTAGCGATGGGCGCGGTCAGCCTGGGTTCAGCGATCTTCATCGTGCTGGCGCTGTTTGGCGAAGGGCTGCTGCTGGGACTCGACACACTCGTTGCGCAAGCGTTTGGCGCCGGCAAACGCGAAGACTGTCACCGCTCGCTGATCAATGGGGTGTACCTGAGCATCGCGTTGACGCCGATCTTGAGCGCGCCGATATGGTTCATGCCGCGATTCTTGCGGGCTATTCATGTCGACACCGCATTAATGTTCGAAACAATTCCTTATACCAACGCGCTGACCTGGGGACTGTTTCCGCTGTTGTTGTACTTCGCGGTGCGGCGGTGCCTGCAAGCGATGAACATGGTGCGGCCGGTGGCGTTCGCGCTGGTCACGGCAAATATCGTTAATGCGGTAGGCAACTGGATTTTGATTTACGGAAAATGGGGCGCGCCGGCAATGGGCACGGTTGGCTCCGGCTGGTCTACAGCCATCGCGCGGGTTTACATGGCGGCGGTGCTGATTGGATACCTATTTTGGTATGACCGCAAACATCGGACAGAGTTGCTGAAGACTCCGGTAGACATCGATCTTGGCCGTATCAAGCAATTGATTGCGCTGGGCTTCCCTGCCGCGCTGCAATTCACTCTGGAAACGGGAGTATTTGCGACGGTGACCACGTTGATCGCGAAGCTGGGGCCGGTGCCGCTGGCCACGCACCAGATTGCGTTGAACACCGTTGCGTTCACGTACATGGTTCCGTTGGGGATTTCTTCGGCTGCAGCGGTGCGGGTTGGCCAGGCGCTGGGCCGGCGCGATCCGCACGGCGCGGGCGCTGCCGGCGGGACAGCCATCATCATTGGCGCAGGGTTCATGACGCTGGCGAGCGTGGTACTGCTAGTGGTTCCGCGATGGATCGCGAGGATCTACACCACAGACGAGCTAATCATCGGCAGCACGGGAGCGTTGCTGGCAGCTGGCGCGGCATTTCAATTGTTCGATGGGATTCAGTCGGTAGCGACGGGGGCCTTGCGCGGAGCGGGCGATACGCGCACGCCAATGCTGTGTCATTTTACGGCGTATTGGGTGATTGGGTTGCCGCTGGGAGCGTGGCTGTGTTTTCGGCGCGGCTTGGGAGCGTTGGGATTGTGGGTAGGCTTGAGCCTGGCCCTGATTTTGATTGGAATTGTGTTGCTGTGGGTGTGGCGAAGAAAAGTTCGCAAGCTAATCAGCGCTTCTGCGTGAGGCTGGACGTTTTTTGCGGCCACCACGAGCCGACTACATCTTATAGCGGCCGAGGTCTTCGTCGGAGAGGCCTTCAAGCCAGTTGCGCAGTTGTTCGTTGGTGGTACGTTCGGTGAGCGCGGTGGAGACTTTGGAATTCTTTAGCACTTGCTCATCGACAAAAATGGGGCAGTCCATGCGCAACGCCAGCGCCAGCGCATCGCTGGGGCGCGAGTCGATGGTCATCATCTGGCCTTCGCGTTCGACCCAGATCAAAGCGTAGAACGTGTCGTCTTTCAATTCGCTGACCACAATTTTGTCCACGCGCGCTTCCAAGCCCAGGAAAATATTTTTGAGCAAGTCGTGGGTCATGGGGCGGGGAGTCTGCACTTTTTCAATTTCGAGAGCAATGGCGTTGGCCTCGTACACGCCGACCCAAATGGGGAGGATGGAGTTGCCCTGCACGTCTTTCAGAACCACGATCGGCATGTTGGTGACCGGGTCCATCATCAGGCCACGGATCTTCATCTCGAGTTCCATCGCGCCTCCCTGGCAAGACCTGAAGCACTTCTATCATCTGGTCGAGCGGGACACAACACGGAAATTTGAATTCAATCTAGCTCAGGGGCTGCAAGTACAGCCCCTGAAACCCCGACGACATGTTCGCCGAGAAGGCTATTGGCGGTGCAGCCGGTCACGCGGACGTTTACGTATTTTCCCAGCAAATCCGGGTGCGGTGAGTTCAAGCTGACGACGCGGTTGCAGGAGCTGTGGCCGTACCAGCTATTTTCTTTTTTGGATTTACCGTCAACGTGGACCTCAAAATTCTCGCCGGTAAAACGCTGTAGCGTTTCCGCTTGAATGGCGCGCTGCTTTTCTTGCAACAGCGCGAGGCGCCGGCTCTGCTCATCGTCGGGAATGGCGCCGGCCATAGTGGCCGCGGGCGTATTCGGCCGCGGTGAATACTTGAAGGAATAGACGCCGTCGTATTTCACTGCATCGAGCAGTGAAAGTGTGTCGTCGAATTCGGCTGCGGTTTCGCCGGGAAAGCCAACAATGATGTCGGTGGTGATGGCGGTGCGGCGTTTGGCGGCGCGGATCAAGCTGATCTTTTCCAGATAGTCTTCGCGGGAATAGCTGCGCTGCATGGCGCGGAGCACCCGGGTCGAGCCCGATTGCGCCGGCAGATGCACGTGATTGCAAATGGCTTGGTGCGCGTCCATGGCTTCCATAATGTCCGGCGTAAAATCGCGCGGATGTGAAGTGGTGAAGCGGACGCGGAGGATTCCCGGAACTTGCGCGGCAGCAATCAGCAATTCGCTGAATTTCATTTTGCGCGCCGAAGGATCGGAATAGGAATTGACGGTTTGCCCGAGGAACTGCACTTCGGAGTAGCCAAAGTCGGCCAGCTGCTTTAGTTCCTGCAAAATGCGATTGCTGTCGCGGCTGCGCTCGGGTCCCCGGGTAAACGGGACCACGCAGTAAGCGCAGGACTTGTCGCAACCTTCGATGATGGTGAGGTAGGCGCGCCAGGGATTGTCGCGGCGGGTCATTTCGGTCTCAAAAGTTTCGTCGGTGTCGTTGTCCAGGCCGGTGACGCGCTGTGCGCCCGCTTCCACTTGCGCCAAAAGCTCCGGCAACTTGCGGTAACTGGCCGAGCCGCAGACCAGGCTGACCCACGGTGCGCGGGTGAAAATATCTTCGCCCTCCTGCTGGGCCACGCAGCCGAGTACGGCGATTTTTTTGCCGTCGCCTTTGAGTCCGCGATATTCGCCCAATCGCGAAAAAACCTTTTGCGCCGCTTTTTCGCGGATGCTGCAGGTGTTGTAAAGAATCAGCCCCGCTGCTTCGACGGTTTCAACTTGCTGATAGCCGCGCGCCAGCAACAGCCCAGCAACTTTTTCTGAGTCATGCTCGTTCATCTGGCAGCCGAAGGTTTCAAGATAGAAGGTCCCGCGCGTGGGCGCGGCACTGCCCTGCTCAGCGGAACCTGCCACTGGTGCGCGAAGTGCTGGATTGGCCAGCGATTCCAGGCGAATGTCGAAGGTGTTTCCCATTTCCTCTAAATTCTAACACGTGTGCGGTGCGCCTGCCGTGGATGGTCTCGCCTTCGAAATGTTCGATTTACGGTACTCTGGTCGGCGTCCTCGGCCACTGAGCATTCAAGAATTTGTCATCCTGAGACTACCCGATAAGGGTAGTCGGAGGATCTCAACGTATCTCCGCCAGTCGCGTCAGCCGAAAATCACACGCACAGTCCTTTCCGTAGTGGTTTGCGCGTCGACAACTCACCACTGCCCGTGTTCGTTTGAAACACGGACGCATTCCACAGATTGCGTCGACTTTCTTCGTATGCTACGTTGCTTAAGTCCAGCAAATTTACGCAAACTGAGGGGCTAACATTCTTTTTTTCCTGATCGCTGCCTTTTCCGCCGATCTACTCAACATTCTTGAACAAACCGGCTGGGTTGCCCGCGGCGTCCTGGCCTTGCTGCTGTTCTTTTCAGTCGTCTCGTGGGGAATGATTCTCCAAAAACTGAGCCTGTTCGGGCGGATTCGCCGCCAGAGCGATCAATTTCTGCGCATCTTCCGCGCTACCCGTGGAATTGCCAACCCCCAGGCGCTGGCGTCAGCCGGCTCGCCGTTTGCCAACGTGTATGTCGCGGGCTACCGCGAATTGCAAAGCCAGGTGGGTACTGCGCCGGGCAATCCGCATCCACCTACACTGAAGAGTCTGAACGCGGTCACCGTTAACATGCAGCTGGCATCCGCGGAAGAGCTTCGCCGCGTCGAAAGGGGCATGACCTGGCTGGCCACGACCGGCTCGGTGACGCCGTTCATCGGACTTTTCGGCACGGTGTGGGGCATTATCGATGCGTTTTCGGGACTTGGCGCCGCGGGCTCGGCCAGCTTGCGCGCCGTCGCGCCGGGAATTTCAGAGGCCCTGGTGACCACCGCGGCGGGGCTGTTCACCGCAATCCCGGCGGTAATTTTTTATAATAGTTTTCTGGGCAATATTCGCGAACTGGGGCAGCGGCTGGATACCTTTGCGCTGGAAGTTGCGGCGCAGATTGAAAAGAGTTTTGGCGCGTAGCAGATTTTTGTGACATAGCAGGCTGCGGTAGGCAGCCGAAAAGAAAAAAACATTGCAACTTTCAAAACAAACGCAAACGTCGCTGTCGGAGATCAACATGATCCCGTTCATCGACGTGGTGCTGGTGCTGCTGATTATTTTTATGATTACCGCGCCGATCTTGCAGTCCGGCATTGAAGTGGACGTCCCCAAGACCAAAACGATTCGTGAAATGACCGAGCAGCGGCTGGTGATTACGGTCGACAAAGGCCAAAAGATCTATCTGGGAAGCGATCCGGTGAATATTCACAATCTTGGCAAAACGGTGCAGACTAAGCTGGGCAAGAAACAGGATGCGGTGTTTCTGCGCTGCGATGAGACGGTGCCGTTTGGAATTTTTGCTTCGGTAATTGATACCTTGCGGCAGTCTGGGATCAGCAACATCAGCATCGTGACTGAGCCGCTGACCGATCGCAATCGCACTCAGTAGAATTTTATGTCAAACGCTGTCGCCAATTCGTTCGCGAACCACTCGGAAGAGCTTCCGTTCAAGCCGTACATGAAGGTTTCTGGAATTCTGCACGCGGCGCTGATTATTTTTCTGGTGCTGGCTTCGTACTTCCATTGGCAGGGCAACCAGTGGGCTGGAGCGGGCGGCGGCGGCGAGAATGTAAAGGTGAATTTGGTTGGCAGCGCGGGAATTCCGCTGCCGAAAGAAAAGACTGTCACCGAAAGCAATGTCGTCGATCCGACAAAGACGTTGAACAAGCCGGAAGAAAAACCCAAGCCGCCGGAACCGCCAACCAAAGCCGAAAAAATTCCTGAATTCAAGAAAGAGCGGCCGCTTCCGCCGTCAACGAAATCAAAAGTTTTCGAAAATAAAACGCCGCGAATCGACAATGCAGTGCCCGGCAAAGGTGGGCCACCACCGCTTCCGACCGGCGTCAACGATACTCCGGGCACATCACCTGGCTTGGCAATTAAAGGCGAAGGCGGCGGCGACTTCGCGACGCGCTACGGCTGGTACATCGACTCAGTGAAGCGGCGGATTCAAACCAACTGGCTGCAGAACACGATTGACCCGGCAGTGCGCCAGGCCCGCACCGCACGCGCCACGGTGCAATTCACTATCTACAAAGACGGCACGGTAAAAGACATTCAGATTTCGCGGGCCAGCGGCAATCTTTCCATGGACAACTCCGGCCTGCGCGCGATCCTGGCTTCCAGTCCGATGCCCGCGTTGCCTGGCGACTATTCCGGCTCGTACGTATCGGTGCTTTTCGATTTCGACTTGAGTATGACAAGATGAACGGGTTGTGCCCTGCCCGGCTTTGTCACGCTCAATCCCTGGAGGAAATGGTGTCATTGCGCCTGCTACTACGCTGTAGCTTGTTGTGCCTGATCGTCGCGGGAATTTCGTTTGCTGCGCGGCCAGCCGTGGCCCAGGACTGGATCCATATTCAAACTGGCCTGGGCGTGGAAAAGCCACGCGTCGCCGTGGCCGATTTTGCAGCGCGCGCCGATTCGGCCAAATCGCACTCCGCGCTATTCACCCAAGTGGTGCGGGACGATCTGGGATTCAGCGGAATATTAGAGCTGGTCAGCCCGAGCTTTCTGCCCACCTCGCAGCCCAGCATACCGGCGGAGCTGCGCTACGTTTCGTGGACCGACTCTCCCGTCAATGCCCATTTCGTGGCCTTTGGCAATCTGGTCGAAACCACCGGTGAAGTGGCGATCCAAGCCTGGTTTTACGACGTCACCAATCCCTCTTCGCAGGCAGTGATCGCAAAAATCTATCGCGGCACGCCAACCGACGCCCAAGTGCGGAAATTCGCGCACCAGTTCGCCGACGAAATCATCATGCGGCTATCAGGCGGTCTTCCTGGTGTTTCCGGCACGCAGATCGCGTTTGTGAGCTCGCGCACCGGCACCAAAGAGATTTGGGCCATGGACTATGACGGCGCGAATCAGCATCCGCTGACTTCGCTGCATTCCATTTCGCTTACGCCGCGCTGGTCGCCGGACAGTTCACGCATTGCCTTTACCTGCTATGCCAGCCCCGGAGGGCCGCCCAGTCCGCAAATCTGCATGTATTCCGTGGATGCAGCACGGGTAATCAGCTTTCCGCGATTCAAGGGAACCAACAGCGCGCCGGCATGGTCGCCCGATGGCTCGCAAATCGTTTTTTCCTCATCGATGGGCGGCAATCCGGAGCTCTATTCAATCAATGCTAGCGGCGGCAACCCAAAGCGGCTTACATTTGCCAACGGAGCGAGTACTTCGGCAGCGTGGAATCCCAAGACCTCCCGGTCCATCGCGTTTGTGAGCGACCGCACGGGAGTGCCGAAACTCTATTTGATGAACGACGACGGCACCAACGCCACCGACCTGGATCTTCCGGATAAAGGCTACCTGATCGATCCGTCGTGGGCGCCTAATGGACAGTTGCTGGCATTCAGCTGGCGTCGCCCCACTGGCAATTACGACTTGTACGTCATGGATGTGGCGACCCGCCAGATCATCGAACTGACGCGCGACGCTGGACGAAACGAACGCCCGAGTTGGGCGCCCGATGGGCGGCACCTGGTTTTCGAATCGACGCGCTCCGGAACCAGGCAGATTTGGACCATGCTGGCAGACGGCTCGCAGGCCCGGCAACTCACTACCACCGGGCATAACGAGTCGCCAAACTGGTCGACGCACTAGCGACCTGGGCATTAGCGACCTGTCGGTCGACGCACTAACGACCGGGCCGGGCAACTATAGTGGCCGGTATTTAGACCGGTTCTTTTGACTTTTCTGGTTTTTGAATTTTCTTAATGCAGTGCCGGGCTTTAGCCCGGCGGTTTTTCGCGCTATTGAGTTTGTGGCGGTTCAGGTACGATAGTAATTGTATCGCATCACGATATTTCAACCGTTGCATTGCAGTGGTACACTGTTGATGTTAGAAATCGCAAAAGGAAATCGGGACTCTAATTTGTCGAGGAGGATATTTCGCATGACTCAGCTTTCCCGTCCGTTTTATCGCGTTTGTCTCGTTCTGGCTTTTGCCGCCGCGGCCCTAACCGTGGGTTGCAGCAAGAAACCTGTTGCCAGCACTCCACCGCCGGTCTCAGCGCCGCCGCCAGCGCGGCCAACGGTAAGCCTTACCGCTGATCCGACCACCATCAACAAGGGCGAGACGGTCACCCTCCACTGGTCCTCCACCAATGCCACACAGTTGACCATTGCTCCGGAAGTTGGCGCAGTGGCTCCAGAAGGCTCAACAAAAGTTTCCCCGGCCGACTCGACCACCTATTCGATTACCGCCAGCGGTCCTGGCGGCTCGGCAGATTCCAGTGTACGAATCAGTGTAAATGCGCCGGCACCTCCTCCCGCGGTAGTCGAGCACAACGCAACACTCGAGGAGATGTTCCTGAAAGAGATGCGCGATGCTTACTTTGATCTCGACAAAGCCGACCTCCGTTCCGACGCTCGAACCGCGCTGGCCAAGTCCGCCGATTTCATGCGCGGTTATCCGCAGCTCAAAGTTGTGGTCGAAGGCCACTGCGATGAACGCGGCTCTACGGAATACAACCTGGCACTTGGCGATCGCCGCGCCGCGGCGGTCAAGCAGTACCTGGTCGGTCTCGGAATCGGGGCAGACCGCATCAGCACCGTCAGCTATGGCAAGGAAAAGCCGGCTTGCATGGAAAGCAACGAGGAATGCTGGCAGAAAAACCGCCGCGGGCACTTCGTGATGGCCAAGTAGTTCGAAAAAGAAACACTGTCACAGGTGTGCGGCACAATCCACGCCGCTATCGATCAGCAAAAAAAAGGAGGAGGGCTAAGCTCTCTTCCTTTTTCATTTAGAGGCACTGCTCAGCTCGGGTCGCTTTCAGCTCAAGGTCTAAGCACCCTCGCTTCAAATGCCTTCAACCAGGATCATTTCCGTGCGGGAAGTAGCCTGGCGCAACGCCTTGGGTTCGGCATACTCCGCCGAGTGCCACCACTCACGGGCTTTCTCCGTGGACGGAAATTCCACGATCACAAAACGCTGGGGAGTCCACCCGCCCTCCAGGACTTCCACTTTGCCGCCTCGCACCAGGAAACGCCCGCCGTAGGGCCCTAGAGTTGCCAGCACGGACTTTCGATAGTCTTCGTAACGCTCCGAATCGTGAACTTCAACATTGACGATAATATAGGCAGCCATCCCGTTTGTTCTCCCGGTTAAGCAGGGTAGACAATTTGGCGCAAGAAATGAAGCTGCGACCACTGGCTCCCATCATCTTGCATTTAAGTTAAAATAAGAGTCGCGCTGGAGTATTTCTCAGCGCACCAGCCTCTTGCTCCCACGCTCCAAGCTGGTTACAGTGAAGACTCAGCCCGTTTATGAGTTATTTTTCTGTCTGGCAGCCAGCCATAGGCCCGGCCAGCGTAGTTCCTGAGGAGGATTTTTTCATGCGTCTTCGCAATTTAGCTGGTTTTGGCGCCGCCCTTTTGGCTGGCGCAATCTGCGGCAGTCTGATCGGCCCGCGTCCGGTGCAAGCAGTCAATCGCGAACTGGTGGAACTGCAGCGCGACGTCACTACCCTGCTGCAGGGCCAGAAGGATATGACTTCGCAAATCACGCAGGACCATACAGTGATGCGTACGCTGATCGAGCAGTCCAATGACACTGTCGGCAAACTCAACGGCACCATGAGCGGCCTGCAGAAATCGGTGCAGGACGTGCAAGCCAATTCCGGCGCGCGGCTGGACACCATGTCAACCCAAGTGCAGGGACTGTCCGACAATCTGGAAGAAGTAAAATCGCGGCTCGGCAAACTGAACCAGCAACTGGTTGACTTGCAAAGCTCAATCCAAAATATTGACGCGAAGATTTCCGGCGGCTCGGCTCCAGCAGGCGGAGCCTCAACGCCATCGGCCGGCGGCACGGCAACGCAGCCCGTGACTTCGGCCGCTTCAAGTGCAGCAAGCCCAGCGCCCAGCGCGGACACCCTCTACTCCAACGGCCTTCGGGACATCACCAGCGGCAAGTACGATTTGGCCCGCTCCGAATTTGTCGACTACTTGAAATATTACGGCGACACCGATCTGGCTTCGAACGCGCAGTTTTATCTCGGCGAAATCGCCTACTCGCAGCGGCAATATTCCCAGGCCGCGGGCGAATACGACAAAGTGCTGACCAACTATCCAAAAAGTTTCAAGCTGGCACCCGCGCGGCTGAAAAAAGGCATGGCGCTGATTGAACTGGGACAAAAAACCGCGGGCGTCAGAGAACTGCGTGAAGTTGTAAAGCGTTATCCGGGAACCGAAGAAGAGCGCCGCGCGCGGGCGAAGCTCAAGGAACTCGGCGTAGCCGCTGCTCCCTGATTGCCGCTGTTGCGGCGGGATATTTCCGTAGCCTGACATCCGTTCGTTATCGCTCACAAAAAGGGACTGTTGGCCACGTCTGTGACCAACAGTCCTTGCAACAGATTCAAACCAATTTGTTTGGCTGTTAACCTGCGCTCAAAACAAACTGTCTGAATTACGCTCCCGCGTCTCTCAACTCTTCCTTGGCGATCGTTTCGGCGTCCTTTGCGGCGGCTTTGGCCTTGGCGTCCGACTTCAATAGCTTGATGGTCTTGGCCAGGCTCAACGGCTTGTCGCCTTCCGGCATCCGGCAGGAGCTGGTGTCTCCGCCGACGCGTACTCCGGTCACATTCGATTTCACGCACTCGAAGTTCAATCCCAGATTGTGGCTGGCATGCAAGGCAGCCAGGCAATCGAGGCGTTGCAGGAATTTCACGCAAGAGTCTCTTAGAGTCGCATTCGTTCCTAACACCTGCATGGCGTGTAGCTTGGCTTCCAGCCGCTTGTCCAGATCATCGTTGGCCACTGGCGCGTTCGCCGCGGCATCCGGCTTCGCTTCTTTCTTGCCAAACAGCTTCAAGGGGTTCAAAGAACGTGAAGAACTACTGCTGCCTCCGCCGGCCGCCACCGACGCCCCCGAGCCTGCCGGGCCCTGAGCCGCCGCGCGCACCGTGGAGAAAGAAACAATCAGAATCGCTACCGTCAGAATTCTTACCATGCTTTTCATGGGGACTCCTTGCCCGCCGCGCGGATCGTTCCTCTGAACCGATCGCCACAACAGGCTCATCGAATTTCGTCTCTCTCACTACGCCACGTTGTTCCGTAGACCTCTAGTCCTGGTCGAAAAGTACTCCCCCAATGCGTCACCTTGACCGTTGGTACAGGCGTTTTCCCGGCTGGTTGAAGATCT
>Ga0137418_10005220_pt1 | contig 11892 bp, 14 predicted proteins | sample CZODoug3_1_2_16f_FD_122242 | JGI IMG/M metagenome (GOLD analysis project Ga0137418, IMG submission 122242) | Vadose zone soil fungal communities from Angelo Coast Range Reserve, California, USA - CZODoug3_1_2_16fungal (Hybrid Assembly) | ecosystem: Environmental > Terrestrial > Soil > Vadose... | reverse complement strand
AGCGCATCCGTCGGCCAGCGGTCGGCGAGAATTCCGGCGGCGTTGCCGACCAGATGCGGCGCGCCGAACCGCGACGCGCGCAGCGCCTCCTCGATCGGCGCGACGCGTGGCCGGATCAACGAACTGCCATCACCGCTGACCACCTGAAAGTATACCTGATCGTGCCGCGCATCGATGGCGGAGATCACCGGTTGCTCGGCGTTCTCGCTGACGACAGGCGCGGCATAGGCCGTCAGCGTGGTCAGCCCGACCACCGGTTTGTCGGCGGCGAGTGCAATGCCGCGGGCGGCGGAGAGTCCGACGCGCAACCCGGTAAAGCTGCCGGGGCCGGTGGTCACCGCGATGCGGTCAAAGGATGCGAACGCGATGCCGGCTTCTTTGATGACGCGCGCGATCAGCGGCATCAGGGCTTCGGCATGACCGCGCTTCATTGGTTGCGATTCCAGCGCTATCAGTCTAGCGGCGTCGGTATCGAGAACACCCGCGGAGCAGGCATCCAGCGCGGTGTCGATGGCGAGGATGAGCATGGGCTTGTTATATCAGCCACAACCGATGACGCTAGGTTGCCGCCTCACAAACATGCCTCATGGTGAGGAGGCGCTCTTGCGCCGTCTCGAACCATGAGGTTGAGAGTCCGTGCCTTTGCCGCACTCATCCTTCGAGACGCCCGCAAAGAGCGGGCTCCTCAGGATGAGGTCTATACCGGCCGGACTTCGACCACGTCGGGCACGAAATGCTTCAGCAAATTCTGGATGCCGTGCTGCAGCGTCGCGGTGGATGACGGGCAGCCGGCGCAGGAGCCCTTCATGTTGAGATAGACGATGCCGTCCTTGAAGCCGCGGAAGGTGATGTCGCCGCCGTCATTGGCGACCGCGGGCCGCACCCGCGTCTCGATCAAATCCTTGATCTGGGCGACGGTGTCGGCATCCGCTTCGTTGAAGAACTCTTCTCCCTCATCGCGCGCCTCGTCGCTGGCGGCGCTGCCGTCGGCGAGCAGCGGCGCGCCCGACATGTAGTGCTCCATGATGGCGCCGAGGATCGCGGGCTTGAGGTGCTGCCAGTCGCCGTCCGCCTTGGTCACGGTGACGAAGTCGGAGCCGTAGAACACGCCGGTAACGCCTGATACGTCGAACAGACGTTCGGCCAGCGGCGAACGCGCGGCGGCTTCGCGGTTGGGGAATTCCAGGGTGCCGCTGTCGAGCACGGTCCGGCCCGGAATGAATTTCAGGGTGGCGGGGTTGGGGGTAGCTTCGGTCTGGATAAACATTGCTTTTCTCCGGCGTCGCCGGTTCAAGGCCGGCGCGTTGGGTTCCCTTAGCAGATGGCGATGAAAAGCGCACGGATCAAGGCGCAGGGCAGTAGTTCCGTGGTTGCATTCATCATTTAGGAAAGCGCGTCGACCTCGGCGTCGGTCAGGCCGCCCGGCACGATGGTCACGGGAATCGGGAACGCGCCCATGGTCTTGGCCATGATGGTGATGATCGGCCCGGGGCCTTCGGCGCCGGGATTGGCTGCCAGCACCAGCATCGCGATGTCGACATCCTTGTCGATCACGTCGAGGATCTGCTCGGTCGGATCGCCCTCCCGGATCACCCGCTCGGGCGTGATCGCCGCGATGCCGTTGGCGCGGCCGGCGGCGCGGTCGAGCGCCTCGTTGGCGGCGTCCTCGGCCTCGGCGCGCATGATGTCGGCGACCCCCAGCCATTGCTGGTTCTGGTCCTCGGTCTCGATGATGCGCAGCATCACCACGCCGCCGCCGACCCGGATCGCCCAGCGGCTGGCATAGTAGACCGCGCGGTCCCATTCCGCGGTGTCGTCAACGATAACCAGGCATTTTGGCTTGTGACCCGTCTCGTAGCTTCGTCGCTGGGTGGTCATGCATGTCCCGATGCTGCGCCAAGCAGGCCGCATGCTGCCACGGCGCAGCCGTCCTCGACAAGCGGCAACGCCAGCGCGTATTCGGCAAAAGCATGCCCTCGGACTTGATCCGAGGGTGGATACCGGTTTTGCGATCAGAATAGGCGCAAGCACCAGAGTGCGCTGCGTCAATTTATGGCAAAGGCAAGGAAAGCTAGGTTTTGCGGACGAAACCGACGATGTCTTTCGTCGCCTTCATGGTCTCGGTGGCGATGGCGCGCGCGCGGTCGGCGCCGTCAATCAAAATCGAATCGACATGGCCGGGGTCTGCGACCAGCCGTTTCATTTCGGCCGCGATCGGCGACAGTTTTGCGACGCAGAGTTCGACCAGCGAATTCTTGAAGTTCGAAAACTGGCCGCCGCCAAATTCGCCGAGCACGTCGGACTTGGTGCGGCCTGACAGCGCGGCGTAAATCCCGACCAGATTGTCGGCTTCAGGGCGCGTCTCGAGACCCTTTTCCTCGGACGGTAACGACTCCGGATCGGTCTTGGCCTTGCGTATCTTCTGCGCGATAGTGTCGGCATCGTCGGTGAGGTTGATCCGCGAATTGTCCGAGGCGTCCGATTTCGACATTTTCTTGGTGCCGTCGCGCAGCGACATTACCCGCGTCGCAGGCCCGGTGATCAGGGGCTCCGGCAGGGGAAAGAACAATCCGTCGCTATACCCGTGGCCCCGGATCGAGTCGCCGAAATCATTGTTGAATTTCTGGGCGATATCGCGGGACAGTTCGAGGTGCTGCTTCTGATCCTCGCCGACCGGCACATGGGTGGCGCGATAGACCAGAATATCGGCTGCCATCAGCACCGGATAATCGTAGAGGCCCACGGAAGCATTCTCGCGGTCCTTGCCGGCCTTTTCCTTGAACTGCGTCATGCGGTTGAGCCAGCCGACCCGCGCCACGCAATTGAAGATCCACGCCAGTTCCGCGTGTCCGGACACCTGGCTCTGGTTGAAGACAATGTGCTTTTTCGGATCGATGCCGCTGGCGATGAAGGCCGCGGTGACTTCGCGGGTGTTGCGCGCGAGTTCGGCCGGGCCGCCCCACACTTCCACCGGCTGGGTCAGCGCGTGCATGTCGACCACGCAGTACAGGCAGTTGTGGGTCTCCTGCAGCTTCACGAAATTGACGATCGCGCCGAGGTAATTGCCGAGATGCAGATTGCCCGTCGGCTGGACGCCTGAAAAAACCCGTTCAACGAATGCCATTGTCAGCTTCCCGCGCGTGCCTGCTTCGCGTCCATTGCCATAGGCGCTATGCGCCGTCCATTGCCATGAGGGGGTCAGTTGCGCAAGTCGGGGGCCGTGGTTTGTCGGATCGCGCTCACCGCTTCGCGCCAAGTCAGTACGCCAAACAGGGCCAGAAGCAGGGCGTAAATCGCCATTCCACCCACAATCAGCATACCTGCGAGAACGGCCTGCGCGACTGAATGCATGCCTGCGGTAAGCGCGCGCACCAACGTAGCCGTCAGCCACAGCAGCCCACCCATCGCCAGCGCGGCCGCCACAATGCGCGGCAGCCGCCGGCGCGCCACCGCATCGATTGAAAAGCCGAATGTCGCAGCACCACGCCCCATCAACACCAGCGCGCTGCTCCAGGCCCCGAGCGCAATACCGGCGGCGATGCCGCCCGTGCCAAACACTCCGCCGAGTACCAGGCCACCAACGATCGCGACCGCAAATCCCGTGAGCGTCGCCAACAGCGGCGTGAGCGTATCGTCGCGCGCGAAGAATGCCGGCGACAATGCCTTGACCAGGACATGGGCGGGCAGGCCGAGCGCCAGCAGCATCAGCGCATGCGCGGTTGCCAGGGTATCGGCAGCGGTGAATACGCCGTGTTCGAACAGCATCCGTACGATCGGCTCGCTCAGCACGATCAGCCCCAGCGTCGCCGGTAAAGCCAGGCCAACAGCGAGTTCGAGGCCGCGCGACTCGGCGTGCATCATCGTTGCCCGATCGTTACTCCGCAGCGCGCGCGTCAGTTCGGGCACCAGCACGGCGCCCATGGCGACGCCGACAATGCCGAGCGGCAACTCGATCAGGCGGTTGGCGAAATACAGCCACGACACCGCCGCTGGCGATGCCGACGCAATGATCGCCCCGGCGACGACAAGCAATTGCGGTCCTGAACTGGCGATCATGCCCGGGATCGCCTTGCCGAGAAAGCCACGCATCTGCGCATCGAACGCGATGCGCAACGGTGTTGCGATGCCGCCGTCGCGGCGCCATAGTAGGATCAGCAATTGCAACAGCCCGGCGATGCCGACCATGGCGGCCATGATCAGCGCGGCATCATGAGCATCCTGGTGCCGGCCGAGCAGTGCTGCCATCACGCCGATCAGCGCGATGTTGAACAGCAGTGGCGAGAACGCCGTCAGCGCGAAGCGGGCTTGCGCGTTCAATAGCGCCATCATCACCGTGACCGGGCCCGCGAAGGCGAGATAAGGCAGCATCAGGCGGGCATCGTCCACGGCCAGTTGCAGCGTCGGCTGTCCGGCAAAACCCGGCGCGAGGGCCGTCATGACGACTGGCATCAACAGGCCGATCAATGCCGCCGCCGCGATCAACGCCGCGCTGACGGTGCCCAGCACGCGTCCTGCGAACGCCGCCGCCACGATGGCGCCCTCGGCCTCGCGCACCCGCAGCCAGGCCGGCACCAATGCAGCGTTCAGCGCGCCCTCCGACAACAACCTTCTCACGACATTGACCAGTTGAAATGCCACCAGGAATGCATCCGCGACCGGGCCTGTGCCGAGCAGCGCCGCGATCATGGCGTCGCGCGCGAATCCCAATAGCCGCGAGGAAAGCGTGCCCGTGGAAACGGTGAGGAAGGAACGGATCATAAGGGCTTCCATACCGCGCCGCTTGCTGGCGCAGGGTTGATCGTGATAGGCCGCTGCACCTTCGCACCCGACTTGGAGCGGATTTTCCGCGCTATCGCAATTGCCGCAACAGGACTTAGTAAATGAGCTCAGCGAAATACGACGTTCTCGGGATCGGCAACGCGATTTTCGATGTATTGGTGCAGACCGACGAGAGCTTTCTTAGCCGTCACGGCATGACAAAAGGCGGCATGGCGCTGATCGACGAGGCCCGCGCGCTGTCGATCTACCAGGATATGGGCCCGGCGATCGAGATGTCCGGCGGTTCGGCGGCCAACACCATTGTCGGCGTCGCCAATCTGGGTGCGCGGGCGGCCTATATCGGCAAGGTCAGGGATGACCAGATCGGCCGTTTGTACACGCATGACATCCGCGCAGCAGGGGTCGCGTTCGAGACCAAACCGGCGGTTGATGGTCCCGCCACCGGCTGCTCCTACATTCTGGTGACGCCGGACGGCGAGCGCACCATGAACACGTATCTGGGCGCGGCGCAGGAACTGATGCCTGGTGATATCGACGCCGCGCAGGTCGCGGCTTCCGCGATTCTGTATTTGGAAGGTTATCTCTGGGATCCCAAGAGTGCGAAGGAGGCCTTCGTGAAGGCGTCGACCATCGCGCATGATGCGGGTCGCCAGGTCGCGCTGACGCTGTCGGATTCATTTTGCGTGGATCGTTATCGCGGCGAATTTCTCGATCTGATGCGCAGTGGCACGGTCGACCTGGTTTTCGCCAACGAGGCCGAGTTGCATTCGCTGTACCAGACCGCGGATTTCGACACCGCGCTCACGCAATTGCGCAACGACGCCAAGCTCGCGGTCGTCACCCGCAGCGAAAAGGGTTGCGTGGTGGCCTCGAAAGACGGCGTCACCGCGGTGCCGGCCTTTCCAATCGACAAGATCGTGGACACCACCGGCGCCGGCGACCTGTTCGCCGCCGGATTTCTGTTCGGCCTGGTGCGCGGCGCGGACTTTGAGGCTGCCGGGCGGTTAGGGGCGCTCGCGGCGGCTGAAGTGATCCAGCACATCGGCGCGCGACCGCAAGTGTCGCTCAAGGAATTGGCGCGGCTGAATGGGTTGCCGGTGTAGCGCTTTCTTCACCTCGCCCCGCTCTTGTCCGCCGAAGCCCGCCTTCGGGCGAAGGCGGATGCGGGGAGAGGTCGAAACTCGCGCGCAGCGGGAATTTCGGGTGAGGGGAGTCTCCGCGAGTCCGGCTTGCGAAACGCCCACTGACCGAGCAACCGGCGACGGCGCTTGCGGCCGGGCAGACCTGCGGGCTATCAGAGCCTGCCTTATTCAAACTGACCCACCACCGGCCTGCTGGACGAATTGACAGATACGTTGGTCTCATGATATATATCAATGGTATCTACCAACGTTTGGAGGCGGATCATGAGTGCAACCGCCAAACTTTTCATGCATGGCCGCAGCCAGGCCGTGCGACTGCCCAAGGAGTTCCGCTTCGAGGGCACCGAGGTACGGGTCAGCAAGGTCGGCGACAAGGTGGTACTGGAGCCGATCGAGAAGAAGCCGTTCGATGCAGGGGCTTGGCGCGCGATGCTCGAGGAATACCGGAATATTCCCTTCATGGAGGACGGTCGCGAACAAGGCACCATTGTCGACATTCGGAATTTGGCAGGAGGCGGATCATGAGTGCAACCGCCAAACTGTTTATGCATGGCCGCAGCCAGGCCGTACGCCTGCCCAAGGAGTTCCGCTTCGAGGGCACCGAGGTACGCGTCAGCAAGGTCGGCGACAAGGTGATCCTGGAGCCGCTGAAAAAAGAGCCGTTCGATGCGGAGGCGTGGTTCGCGCGTCTCGATGAACTCGGCGGGCGCGATTTCCTCCCCGACGGGCTGCCCGATGATCCGCCGGTCGAACCCGATCCGCGCGTCTTCATCGACGAATGATCTGCCTCGACACCAACATCGCGATCTACGTCATCAACCGGCGCGTTCCCGCGGTACGGCACCGTCTGGCGGAACAGTTGCGGCTGGGAACGGACATCGGTTTGCCCGCCATCGCGCTGTTTGAACTGCGTTATGGCCACGCGCGCAGCGACAGGCGGGCCGAATCCGATCGCCTGCTGGCCGAGTTTCTCGCGCCGGGGATCGCCGTACTTCCGTTCGATGCGGAAGACGCCGCGCACGCCGGCGACATTCGCGCTTATCTGGAGAGCAAAGGCACGCCGATCGGCCCCTATGACTGTCTCATCGCGGCTCAGGCCCGCCGCCGGGGCGCCACCCTGGTGACGGCAAACGGCCGCGAGTTCGCGCGCGTGCCGGGGCTGATGGTGACGGATTGGGTGACATGATGGACCCTACCGACGAACCCGCCAGCGTGTTGCTGGCGCGGCTGCAGGCGACCGGGATCAACCGTGCCGGCCACACGGGGGCGCACCCGCAAAGGGGTCATGACCTTGCCAATGATATCAATGATATCGTTGGCATCCACGAAGCGAGGCTGCGATGCAGGTTTCGAAATGGGGCGACAGCCTGGCCGTGCGGTTGCCCAAAACGCTGGTCGAGAAGATGGGCCTGAGTGCCGGCGACGAACTCAACATCGTCGATGTGGTCGAACGAACGCTGGTTGTGCAGAAGGAAGATCGGCGCAAGGCGGCGCTTGAGCGCCTGGCCACCCTCAACTGGACCCTTCCTCTCGATTACAAATTCGATCGGGTCGAGGCGAACGAGCGGTGAAGGCGTTTTTCGATACCGACATTCTGGTCTACACCGCGACCTCGGATGCGAAAAAACAACAGGCCGCCGACTGCCTGGGTCGCGGTGGCCTTGCAAGCGTTCAGGTGCTGAACGAGTTCGTGCATGTTGCGCGGCGTAAACTTCGCCACGACTGGCCGCAGATCGAACTCGCGCTCGGGCTATTTCATGCCTCGCTCGATGATGTCGTACCCATCACTTTGAACACGCACGGATACGCGGTGTTGTTGGGCCGCGATCATGGTTTGTCATTCTACGATGCGCTGATCGTCGCCTCGGCAATCGAGGCGGGCTGCGACACCCTCTACAGCGAAGACATGCAGCACGGCCGCACCTTCGGCGGGCTCACCATCGTCAATCCGTTTCTGGAAAGTGCCGCATGAACGCCCAAAGCCTTGTCTACGATCTGATCGACTGGACTGTGGGCGAAGACAATCACCGGGTCAAACGGGAATAGGGCCGGCAGCTAGACCGCTTTCCCACGATCGTCTTGTAGATCGGCATGCCGTGGTTCTCGTAACCGCTGTGCGCAAAGAACCGCAGTGAAACCATCCAATGGTCCTCGTCGTTGATGCAGGCTGGTTCGATGTCGATACGGTGTAGGTTGCCCTGCGGTTCTGGCGGCAGCGGGTCTTCCCGCGAGACGCCGACATAATAGGGGACATACGGGTATTTCCGCAAAATGAGCCCCGGAAGATCCATGGCGTCAAAGCTGGCCAGCCCGAGATGAGCAACGGCCTGGCAGTATGAAATTCGGGCAATCCCCCGTGCGAACGCTGTGTAATTGATAGTGCCGGTTGCCCGAACCTGCTCGCGCTCCATTTCGGCGGTTTTCTGCATGCTCTCGGGTATCCACCAGTAGGCGTGGGCCTGCATGATCTCGAAATTGTTGGTCGGCTCCTCGTTCAACAGGATACCCGGCAGATTCCAGACCGGCATAATCAGGAAATAGGGGTGCTCTTTGGGAGCGAATGTCCGTACTTCATGAGTGCCGTCAGGCTTGACGATCGTGGCGGCCAGTTCGGATGGGCGCTCCTTCGGCCGGCGCGATTTCATGCCGGCGTGAGCCCGGTATTCGTGGAATATCTGACGGGCCAGGTACCCGTCCAGATAGCTTGTAACCTTCTCGCAGTCGCCGCAGCTCGCGGCCTCGATGACCGCCTTGCCGCCCAAGGAAAAGGGGATGATGTGCTCGTCCTTCAGCGGGCCAGTCGATCCGCAATAGATGCACCGGCCGTAGCCGGGAAACTTGACCCCCTGAATATCAACCATTTGGCTGTTTTGGCTTTGGCATATCGAACAGCATGAGGGCAACGATGATATCCCGCTGCTTATCGTTAGGGTGTGTGAAGACGTACCGAAACCTCGCCTCGGCTTCCTGTTTGGGACCCGACTTGTAGTGCTGATGGTCCTTCATCGCACGCTGGGCTTCTTTGATGACGTTGGTGAAGTTCACGTTGCGGCTGAAGATGATGAGGGCAGTCTTTGTGTCGCGCCATGTTGTATAGCCTAACAGTTGGTCGGCCGTTTCCTTTAAAGCCTCGTAACCACTCCAAAACTTGCACTCAGCCACGAAGATGTTCTTGTTCTCGTGCCTGATGATGATGTCGGTCTTGCCGATGTTGTTAAATGTTTCACCGGTTGCTTCTCCCTGGTACTGGCCGTTCAACTGAACGAGGTAATGTACCCGGATATGCTCTTCCTCGGCATTTTCGAAGACGGTGGGGCTTCGCTCCATAACCAGCGACATGCTCTCGCAAATGCGGAGGATGTTCTGGTAGTCGTCTTCGGAGAGAACAAAAGACTTCTCAGCCGGTAGTTTGACGGGCTGAGGTGCAAGCTGGCGTGGCTTTTCTGGAAGTCTATAGGTTTGGGGCGCATTAGCCACCTGACGCAGGGGAAACTTGATCCCCTCGGTGGTCTGGCGGGTCTGCTGAGCTATTCGGTGCCGGGTGTCGAGCCGTGGACGGATGAAGGTGGGGAGCGCCGAATTGTAACGTTCCGCGTTCTCTCGAAGGCGCTTGAGCGCATCCTCCAACGTTTCAAGATCTTGCTTGAATCTCTGGGTGATCGACTCAGCGGTATGCCATGCTCCCGCAGCATGGATGGTTACCTCGAAGTTCGACGTTCCGCCAGAAACGCTGTGCCTGGGCGGCACCGGAGCCATGTAATAGAACATGTGCTCTTGGCCAGTGTAGGGAATGTGCAACGTATGAACCCGGCCAGGCACGCCTACCTGAATATCGAAGTTGGAATTGGGCACTTGATGCTCAGGGACGGTCGCATCTTCGAAGGTCCGTTCCGCCCGGTTGATATCGAGCACGGGCACCTGAATAAGGCTCTTTTCGACAAGCTGCTGCACCAAGATATCAAGTGGTGTGGACAAAATCTGGTCGTCGCTCAGTTTCCTGATGTCGTCCTCGATATTGCGGTTTGTATTGTCAAACAGGACTTGGAGGGGCGTCCCGACGAATAGCTGTTGAGCCATGGGTATCTCGGCGAGTTGAAAGGCTTGCCAATATCACCTTTACCGTGTGCATAACAGGCGGCTCAACTGTTGGTCACGGGTAGAATGCGGTATTATTAGCCAGATGGCCTGGACTGAGGCTGGGCTCTTTTTGGGGTACGACGTGACCGAGAGCGTCTTGGACAGGTTGAGGGATATCGTTCTTTTCGTCACTGGCCTATTGGCGATTGGGGCGCTGATTATGGCTGCCTTCGAAGGGTTTAACCAAAGGGTCGCGTCCGCATCGTTCCTTGGCACCCTCGGTGTAGCCTGTACCTTCTTGGTCTTCATGCCCAAGCTCGAAGTCTTCAAAGTATGGGGCGTGGAAGCGAAACTCCAGCAAACTGTCACGGAAGCTGTCGCAACGCTGGCAAGCTTAAAGCGGCTGGCTGAGATCAGCGCCAGGGCAAGCTATTTGACGATCGCATGGGGAAACCGGATGGGGACGCCGCCTGCGAAGGACAAGCAGGCCGTACTTGATGACATCGACAACCAACTTGCAGAGTTGAAGGTGTCTCCGGACGAGATTGCCAGAATCCAACTTCCCTTTGTGAAGATGGTCCGGCTCGATTTCTTCTTCTTATTCCAAGGCGTCCTCAACCAGTACGCTGGCATCATCAATTCAAAGCTGGTCGATGATGTTCATCAGGCGCCGGACCCAAGTGCGGCTAGTGCGGTCATGATGCGACATTCCGATCTTATCACGGCTTGGACGAAGCGAACACAGAAGAAAGATCCTAGCGCTGATCTTGAGAAGCAGCCGCTTGAGGATATTCTCAACGACTATGTGCCCAAAAGCGGGGAATGGTTGACCGATAAAGAACTCGCGGTCGTGCAGAAGTTTAAAGCGGAAATTATCAGGCTGAATGCCGATTGCGAGAGAAAGGGCGGTTATACCGGTGAGGCTGTGACTTATTACGATAGGTATTCCGGCGACCACAACATCGATAAGGCTAAGCAGCTCCGGAATGAAGTGCTGCAATAGGCCGCTTGCCAACGTCGTTAGGCCTGTGTGCATAATAGGGCGTGGGATGTGCTGCTGACGGCTTCCTCCGCGATCTCGGTGACGCTGAACATGAAACTCAGCAATGGTCTCATCGTGAGCACCAGTCAGGTTGCTGCTGACACGACGCCCCGCGCCTATCATTTCCCAGCGCCGCTTAACCTCCAGGCCATCTCGGTGAGCCCGACCACTGCGCTGACCACCCAGACGCTGTCGGCCACGATCATTCAGAGCAAGTAAGCTTGCCGAGGTGCAAGGGGGCTCTTCGGAGGCCTTTGTGTTATCCTGAGCCATCGACCAGAGACCTGCGGCTACCGTCATTCGCCCACAAGCCGGGCCGCAAGAGACGTTCCTCTCCAGCTCCGCAGACATCGCGATCTATGGCGAGGCGGCTGGTGGTGGCAAAATGGAATAGAGACGATACCCGACAGTTGTTTCATTAGAGCGAGGTCATGCTCGATCAGGGGCTTACTCTTGCTTTTGGAGTCGCTGGCATGCGTTGTGAGGTTTCTCAGTACTCGCTGTCTTTCTTCGTCGAATTCTTCGTCAGAGACGCTTGCTACCGACACGGCAGGGTCAGGCGCGCGACGGACCGCCTCATTCCCCGGGTGAATCCAATCGGGCTCAATCTTCCTAGTTCTGATTTTCCGAAATTTCTCTTGACGCCTCCCCCAAATCACCAATACAACCCTCCCCATCCCGTCCCACAGAGGGGCGTATCCGGATCGTCAGAGACGCGGGGCGGGATGCGGTGGACGCGGCAGCGTCAGGCGTGAAACGTGATGGCAGGGCGGGTTCGTTAGGGATCCGTGAGCGATCAAACGGCGCGCTGACGAACGGTGCTGCTGCGTACGGTGAAGTCGTGTGGTCCTG
>Ga0137418_10005219_pt1 | contig 11893 bp, 9 predicted proteins | sample CZODoug3_1_2_16f_FD_122242 | JGI IMG/M metagenome (GOLD analysis project Ga0137418, IMG submission 122242) | Vadose zone soil fungal communities from Angelo Coast Range Reserve, California, USA - CZODoug3_1_2_16fungal (Hybrid Assembly) | ecosystem: Environmental > Terrestrial > Soil > Vadose... | reverse complement strand
CGCTCGTTAGGCCCAGTGACACATGATCACCATGCCATGCCAGAAACCGGCTGGAGAGACTGCTTGTTGTACGTGTTCGATGCCTGCCGGATTTTTCGTCTTTATCGTCCTTGTCCTCAGCATCGCGGTCGTCGTTCTCCGTCGCGTCAAGAGATGCAACGACGGCATCCTGAGCGAAGGTCGATTCGACAAAACAACACAGCGCAATCCCCGCCAGCGCCGTGCCCAGTGTGAGAGTAATTTTCGAAAGCATGCGCACGATGAGACCGGATTCGTCTCACTGGTGCAAGCCTTTTATTACAATGTTGTAATGCGCGAGGGACAGGGCAACGCGACTGCGTGACGCGGCGCCGGCTGTAGTCTTGCGAACTCGGGCTGAACGTTCCATGTTCGCGCTCATCGCGAATGCATATCGAACCAGATTCACTGTCGACCGGACACGACGGCATCGTGCCACGACTGCAAAAAGGCCCGACCATCCATTCCAGCGCGTGGGTTGTTCCTGGCGCGACTGTGCTCGGCGACATAATTCTTGAAGAAGAATCGAGCGTCTGGTACGGCGCGGTCCTGCGCGGTGATATCAACCGCATCATCATCGGGCCGCGCTCGAACGTTCAGGACAACGCTGTCGTCCACGTTGACACTGGTTACCCAACAAGCGTAGGTGAATTGGTCACGATCGGGCACACAGCAGTCGTTCACGCGTGTAAAATCGACAATGAAGTGCTCATCGGTATGGGCGCAATCGTTCTCGACGACGTCGAAGTTGGCGCGCGTTCCATCATCGGCGCAAACGCGATTGTCACGATGGGAATGAAAATCCCGCCCGGCTCGCTCGTGCTTGGGTCACCGGCAAAAATTCGCAGGCAACTGACGCTGGATGAGCAAAACGACATCGCCCGCTGGGCATGGAGCTATGTCGAAACAGCAAAGCAGTACCGCGAATTTTTCTAGCAGCGTTGCTTTGGACGGTCGGTTCTGCTGGTGACGACAGATTACAACCCGATGTGACTTGCATGCTCGGAATACGGCGGCAACAATTCTGCATGAAAATTTTTATCGCACCGACATTGATTGCGGCTTTGTGCGTGGGGTTACCTCTGATGCGATTAGCCGGACATGCTTCGGCAGAAACTGCTCCCTCTTCGGAAGGATTCTACGCTCCGGACACGATAGAATGGAAACCCGGACCGCCATCATTGCCAGCGGGTGCGAAGATGGCTGTGCTCGAAGGTGATCCCACAAAAGAAGGCCCGTTCGTAATGCGACTTCAGGCGCCTGCCGGTTATCACATTGCGCCGCATACCCACCCAAAAACTGAACGTGTGACAGTGATTTCCGGAACGATGCTCCTGGCGATGGGCGACAATCTGGATCGGAGCGCGGCAAAAACCCTGAACGCTGGCACGTACGCCTTCTGGCCTGCGGGGATGAAGCATACGGCTTGGTTTGACGGCGCGACGATTATCCAGCTTCACGGGGTCGGTCCGTGGCAGATCAATTACGTGAACCCCGCCGACGATCCGCGAAACGCGAAGAAATCGCCTTGAAAGGGCATTTCACGAAAGCGGCCGATTAGGTCCCAGCAACGGTCGCGTCATAGCCCAACGCCAAATGTCTCTGCCAACTCGCGCGCGTTCTCGCGCAAAAGTTGGGCCGCGCGTTTCATGTTTTCTTTCTCGCTCATTCCCGGGCGCGCGTTTTCGTAAATGCCTTCGAAGATGTTGAGGACTTCTGGATCTTTGGTCGCGCGGCCGACGAACGCGAACACTGGCTTTCCAAATTTTCGTGCCAGCCGCGCCACGCCAACCGGCGTTTTCCCTTCCAGCGTCTGCCGATCCAGACTCCCCTCACCCGTAATCACCACGTCTACGTCTTTCATCTTTAACTCAAGCCCGACTGCTTCTGCGACAACTTGGAATCCCGGCCGGATTGTCGCGTCGCAAAAACTCAGCAGTCCGAAGCCGAGGCCGCCTGCGGCGCCCGCACCCGCTTCGTCCCGATAGTCGAACCCGAATTCTGTGGCCACGACGTCCGCGAGCCTCGTCAGCGCGCGTTCTAAATTGTCCAGGTCGCTTTTACTGGCGCCTTTCTGCGGACCAAACACTTGTGTCGCGCCATTTTCGCCCAGCAACGGATTTTTCACGTCGACCGCCGCGATGATGCGCCGTCGCTTTAGTTCCTCTCGTCCCTCCGGTCGCTGAATTCGTTCCAGCAATGCAAGCTCGACGACTCGTTTAATCTCCCTATCTCCGGCCCCCAAAAACCGAAATCCCAAAGCTCGCGCCATGCCGAAACCGCCATCGTTTGTCGCGCTGCCACCCAGACCGATAACGATTTCGTTCGCACCGCGTTTGGTCGCATCCAAAAGCATTTCGCCCACACCGAACGTAGTCGCACGAATTGGATCGCGTTCACTTTCGGAAAGTCGCCGCATGCCAGCGGCTTCGCTCATCTCAATTACCGCAAGTTTTTCCTGGTCGATCCAACCGTAACGCGCGTCGATCTCGCGACCGAGCGGATCGTGCGCCTTGCATTCGAGCCAGGCACAGCCGCGCGCATCACAAATCGCTTCCGCAGTCCCCTCCCCGCCGTCAGCCATTGGCACGATTTCAATCTCCGCGTCCGGCAGCACATCGACCAGCCCTTTCGCGATGTTTTGCGCCACCTCCTGCGCATTCAGCGTGCCTTTAAATTTATCAGGAGCGATAAGGATTCGCACACACTTATTGTAGGGCGTCTGTGTCAGACGCCAACAAGAGGCGTTTCACAGAAACGCCCTACAACTGTCATCCTGAGCTACGTTTTCAGTTTTTGTTCCAAAATTTCTCCGACAATCCGCGGATTGGCTTTGCCTTTGGATAGCTTGATGACCTGTCCTTTAAGAAAATTCAGCGATGCGACGTTCCCTCCTCGAAAATCCGCTGCCGGTTTCGGGTTTGCCGCGATCACTTCATCACACAATTTGTCAATCGCGCTTACGTCGCTCAGTTGCTCGACGCCTTTTTCTTTCACAATTGCAATCGCGGTTTTTCCAGTCGCAAACATTTCAGCAAAAACTTCCTTGCCCTGCTTCCCGCTGATCTTTCCGCTGTCGATCAAGTTCACAAGTTCATCGAGGGCTTCCGGCGGAATTGGGCACTCGTTTATCGCTTTGCCAGCGGCGCTGAGCGCGTTCTGCAAATCGTTCAAGATCCAGTTAGCTACATTCTTCGGCTTTTTTGCGCCTTTGGCAGCAGACTCGAAATATCTCGCTAACTCGAGATCGTTCGCCAGCACGGCGGCATCGTAGGGGCTCACCTGATATTGCTCGACGAATCGTGCGCGCTTCGCCTTTGGCAACTCCGGCACGCGTTCCCGCGCATCGGCCAACAGCACATCTGTTTTCACCGGGACGAGATCCGGGTCAGGAAAATAACGGTAATCATGCGCGAATTCCTTGGTCCGCATGAGAAACGTTTCACCCGCGACATCGTTCCAACCACGCGTCTCCTGCTCCATCCGTTCACCACGCTCCAGGATGCTGGTCTGACGGCAAATCTCGTAAGCGAGAGCGCGCCGGACACCGCTGATGGAGTTCAAATTCTTGAGTTCGATTTTTGCTCCGAGTTCGGTTTGGTTTTCAGGGCGTACGGAAACATTGCAATCGCAGCGGAGCTGTCCCTTCTCCATGTCGGCATCGCTTACTGCGCCGTAGATCAGGATCTGTTTCAACGCACTTAAGAACGCAAACGCTTCCTCGGGCGAATTGATTTCCGGCTGGGTCACGATCTCCATCAACGGCGTGCCGGCGCGATTGAAATCGATGCCGGTGCTGTTCTCGAAATGGAAACTCTTTGCTACGTCTTCCTCGAGATGGATCCGCACCAGATGCACTTCCTTGTCATGCGTGACGATATTTTTCTGTGCGTCCTTGGGATAAGCGAGATCATGCAACGGCACGCTGCCGTTCGTGCACAGCGGCATGTCGTACTGCGAAATCTGATAATTTTTCGGCATGTCCGGGTAGAAATAATTTTTGCGATCGAACTTGCTGACCGGTGCGATGTCGCATCCAAGCATCAGTCCCGTCAGCACGGTCATGCGCAACGCTTCGTGATTCATCACCGGCAATGCGCCGGGCAGCCCGAGGCAAACCGGACAAGTGTGCGTGTTCGGCTCGGCGCCGAATTCAACCGGCGAACCACAAAACATTTTAGAGCGGGTCTTGAGTTGCACGTGCACTTCCAAACCGATCGTAACGATGTAGTTCATTTCTCAAGTCCTCGCACAACGTCCACAAAGGTCACAACGAACACTCAGGAGAAGTTTCGGTATCCAAATGGCCGTTGATTATGCGCTTAATCCCATTCTTTAGATGCGCCTCGCCGAAATTGATCAGAAGGCCCAGCTTCAAGCTGCTAAGCCGCAACTGCGTCAAGAGCTGCTTCGCGTGTACCGGAAGCAGTGCTTCCACAGATTTGAGTTCGGCGATAACTTTTCCATTCACCACCAGGTCCGATCGGAATGCTTCATCAAATCGAATATTATCGTACACGATCGGCATCGGCTTCTGGCGCTCCGCAGTTAACCCTCTCTTTTGCAGTTCGTAACCCAATATCACTTCATACACTGATTCGAGGAGACCAGGACCGAGCTTGGTGTGAACAACGAACGCTGCATCCAAAATCTGCTTAGCAATTTCGTTCTCCGTCATCCCTTTGTGTCCTTCGCGGACTTTGTGTGAGGCGATTCGGGGATGCCGCAACTGATCGCGTTTTGCCGCAATGCGTGATCGCAAAGAACGAGCGCGGCCATTGCTTCGACAATCGGCACGGCTCGTGGAAGAACACACGGATCATGCCGTCCGCGGGCGGCCACCTCGGTCTGCTCGTTTAAAGTGGTGACGGTTTTCTGCTTGAGCGCGATGGTTGCAGGCGGCTTAAACGCAACACGGAAGTAAATGTCTTCACCGTTGCTGATGCCGCCTTGCACGCCCCCGGAGTTGTTCGTGACTGTGCGAATTCTTCCGGCGCGGATTTCGAATGCATCGTTGTGCTGCGAGCCTTGCATCCGCGTCGCCGCGGATCCGGAACCGATCTCGAACGCTTTTGCGGCCGGTATGCTCAGCATCGCTTTCGCCAGGTCTGCTTCGAGCTTGTCGAACACGGGCTCGCCAAGTCCGGGTGGGATGCCGCGCGCCACACACTCGATTACGCCGCCGACGGAGTCGCCTGCATCCCGAATCTGCTCGACCAGCGACATCATCTTTTTTGCAGCGGCACCATCCGGACAGCGGACAACATTCTTCTCCACGTCGTTCATCGTGACGGTGGAACGGTCAATCTTCGCAGTCACTTCGTGGATTTGAGTCACGTAAGCCACGAGTTCGAAGTCCGCGTACAACGCGGACAATGTTTTCTTTGCAATCGCACCCGCCGCGACGCGACCGATTGTTTCACGCGCAGACGCGCGACCGCCGCCCTGCCAGTTTCGGATTCCGTATTTGGCTTCGTAAGTGTAATCGGCATGCGACGGTCGAAATTTGCGCGCGATTTCGCTGTAATCTTCGGGTCGAGCATCTTTGTTCCGAACAAGAATTGCGATCGGCGTCCCGAGCGTTCTGCCTTCAAAAACGCCGGACAGAAGTTCGCATCGGTCTTCCTCTTTTCGCTGAGTCGTGAGTTTGCTTTGACCCGGGCGACGACGATCCAGCTCTCGTTGAATTTCCGCTTCGGAAATTTCGATGCGCGGCGGGCAACCATCGATCACTACGCCGATGCCGCCGCCATGCGACTCGCCAAATGTGGTGACGCGGAACAGCTGGCCAAATGTGTTGGACATGAGCGGCAAGAATAAATCGCTATCCCTCAATCACAACGCGCAAACTAGGTTCCGGGGAGCACAGGCCGCTGGCCTGTTCGTCTCGGCAGCTTGCCGAGACGCTCGGCTTACCATTTCAGAGCGGGTGGCAGAAGACCTTGCCGGCAAGCTGCCGGCAACAGCAGGCTGGCAGCCTGCGCTCCCCAGCACGTTCAGATTGCTTCCAGCGCACCCTTTAAATCATCGATCAAATCGCGGACGTCCTCGACGCCGACAGACAACCGGACGAGCGAATCGGTGATGCCGAGTTTTTCCCGTTGTTCTTTCGGCACGGAGGCATGCGTCATAAGCGCGGGATGATTGATCAGGCTTTCCACGCCGCCAAGGCTTTCCGCCAAAGCAAACAATTGCGTGTTCTCAAGAAAACGCCGCGTTCCGGCGAGGTCAGTTTTCAAAACGATGGTGACCATTCCGCCGAACCCGCGCATCTGTTGCCGGGCCAGATCGTGTTGTGGATGCGATTTCAGTCCGGGATAATGGACCGATTTGATCTCGCGCTGCTCCTCGAGCCAGCGCGCAATCTCCAGCGCATTCGAGCAATGCCGCTCCAAGCGGAGCGCCAGCGTTTTCAAGCTGCGCAGAACAAGAAAACTATCGAACGCGCCGGCGATTGCGCCCACCGAATTTTGCAAAAACGCAATTTGATCAGCGAGTTCCTTGTTTTTCCCAACAACGGCCACGCCGCCCACCAGATCGGAATGCCCGTTCAGATATTTCGTTGCGGAATGCACAACGATATCGAACCCCGATTCAATCGGTCGCTGGATCCATGGAGTAGCGAACGTATTATCGCTAACCGAAATCAATTTCCGTTTGCGCGCGATCTTCGCGATGGCGTCAAGATCGATCAGCTTGAGCAGCGGATTACTCGGGGTCTCGATCCAAACCATGCGCGTGTTTGGTTTGATTGCGCGCTCGAGATCTTTCGCATCGGTCAAATCGACGTAGGTAAAATCAAGATTCGCGGAGCGACGGCGCACCCTGTCGAATAACCGGAAGGTGCCGCCGTACAAGTCGTCGCTCGCGACAATATGCGAGCCGCTATCGAGCACCTCCAGCACTGTCGCCATCGCAGACAGACCGGATGCGAACGCGAACCCGCGTGATCCGCTTTCCAAATCGGCGATGCACTTTTCGTATGCCAGCCGGGTAGGATTGATTGAGCGGGCGTAGTCGTACCCTTTATGTTGCCCGGGGCTTTCCTGCACGTACGTCGACGTGGCGTAAATCGGCGTCATCACCGCACCGGTCGTGGGATCCGGCTTCTGCCCGGCGTGAATGGCGCGCGTGGCGAAGCCCTGTTCTTTTTTCATGCAAGATGGTAGCGCATGCCTCTGGCTTGCGCTTCAAAATTAGTCCCAAGCGGACGCATGCGCTACGTTAGACAAACTCGCGTTCCGGCGGCTCGGACGATTTCGGCATGTGAAGCCGGAGATACGAAAGAAAATCGGTGCGCGTAATCAGCCCAAGAAATTTGTTGTCGTTCATCACGATAGCCACTCGGCCTCGATCGAATACGCCCAGCAAGTCTGTGATTTTGGCGTCCGGCGGCAGTGTTTCCAGCTGATCTGTCATCGCCTTGCTCACGGGGTCGTTAAAATGCGACGGCTCGCGGTGCACTTTTACCAGGAGATCGGATTCGTCGATGAGCCCGATGGCGCGGCCGCTTTTGTCGACCACCGGAAGCTGCGACACGTCTGAGTCGCGCATTCGCTTGAACGCTGTTAGCAACGAATCGTCCGGCCCAACCGTGATCACTTCGCCAGCTTCGTATCGATGCGAGATCAAATCGCTGAGATCGCCGTGCGGCGTGCGATGAATGAATCCCTGCTCGGCCATCCAAAAATTGTTATACATTTTGGAGAGATACTTGTTGCCGGTATCAGGAACGAGTGTGACGACCCGTTTTGGTTTTGTTTGCTCCCGGCAATAACGCAGCGCGCCGGCGAGAAGTGTGCCAGTGGACGAGCCGCCGAAGATTCCTTCCTTGCGTAAAAGCTCACGTGCTGCGGCAAAACTTTCCGCGTCATCAATCTCAAATGCTTCTGTGACTAACGACATATCCGCGATTTCCGGGATGAAATCTTCGCCGATGCCTTCCACTGCCCAGCTGCCCGATTTAACGAGCTGACCGGTTTTAACGTACTCGTACAAAATCGAGCCGGTCGGGTCGGCCAGAACCATTTCGATGCCGCGCCGCGGTTTCACGCGATTAAAAAATCTGCCGAGCCCTGTCAGTGTTCCACCTGAACCGACTCCCACAACGACGGCATCCACGTCGTGCCGCATTTGCTCCCAAATCTCCGGACCGGTCGTGCGCTCGTGTGCGAGAGGGTTCGCCGGATTACCAAATTGGTTCACGTAAAAGCTTCCCGGAATTTGTTCGGCGAGCCGCGCCGCGACATCCTGGTAATACTCGGGATGTCCGCGCGTCACATCAGACCGTGCGATCTGCACTTCGGCGCCGAGCGCTCTCACGTGCGATATCTTTTCCTGCGACATCTTGTCGGGAATTACCAGCAAGACGCGATAGCCCTTCGCGCCCGCGACCAGCGCGAGTCCCAAACCGGTGTTGCCTGCCGTAGCCTCAATCACTGTGCCGCCGGGCTGGAGTTTCCCCTCGGCCTCAGCTGCTTCGATCATCGACAGTGCGATTCGGTCCTTAATGGAGCCACCCGGGTTTTGATTTTCAAGTTTGAGAAAAAGGCGGCACGGCCCGATGTCGAACTGCGTTACTTCCACTAGCGGCGTGTCGCCGATGAGCGAAAGAATCTCGGGCGGTTTGTTGTGTGCAATGGCGGGGGGTGCGGAACTCTGACTCATAAAGCCTATTCGATCGATGGCTCGCCCTTGTGCGACCATTCCGACTGGCTGTCTGTCAGAAACTGTTGGAGCACAGGAAAGCGAACCTCGCCGTAATTCAATGCGTAGCGGAGATCGCCGCCTTTGTAAATCCAAGTCGTCGGAATCCAACTCAGCGGCAGACCAGCAAACTGTTTGATCTTGTTTTCACCGCGACGCGGACCGGGATCAGCGAGAATTGTCACGTTCGGCTGCGCGGCGATCCCGAATTTGTTCAGCATCGCGCGCCCGTCCTGTCCATCGTTCCAGATCGAGACGAAACAAAACTTCACCTGTGGATTTTCATTGATCATTTTGGCCCACCCGCCGGTTTTGAGCTCAGCCTGGCAGTTGGAGCACCACGGCGCCCAGAGGTGAACGACGGTGGTTTCTGGAGATTTGATTGCGGTGAGAACAGCTTGTTCTGCCGAGGATTCAGCACGCGTTGAAGCGGCTGAAAGCAGAACGATCAATATCAGGAATCGGACAATCGACATTTTCTATTCTAGAATAGAGGCGAAACGTCCAACGCTCAACGTTGAACGCCCAATGTTCAATGCAGTCATTCCGAGCAAAGTCGAGGCTGCAACGCAGCGACCGACGAAGTCCAGGAGCCCGGGCTTTCAACCCCTGATTAAATCGATCGATAACTTCGCGGGATCCTTCGATTCCGCTTCGCTGCGCTCAGGGATGACATGCGACGGTAGCGCCGCGCATGTCAGTTGACCAGATGCACAAAAACGCCTAGTATGCCGTCCCCATTCCGCTTCCGGCAGCAGCCGGATACGCGGACATCGGTGTTCAATTTAGAGCGCCGCTGTACTGAAGAGGAGACCTACTTACTTTATGATTCAAATGCAGGACGTGATGTCGAAGCCGATGCCGGACTTCCGGGAAGGAAGCATCATCAAAGGGCAGATTTTGGAAGTTCGTCCACGCGAAGTGCTCGTCGATGTCGGATATAAATCCGAGGGTATCATTCCGTTGAACGAATTTGAAGATCCCGAGTCGCTGCAAGTTGGCGACGAGGTCGACGTTCTCCTGGAGCGACTCGAGAACGAAGAAGGCATGGTGGTGCTCTCGAAGGAGAAAGCAGCCTACCGCCAAAACTGGAACAAGATCGTTGCCGTTTTTCAGGGTGACGGGTTGATCAAAGGTAAAGTGAGATCGGTGGTCAAAGGCGGACTGATGGTGAATATTGGCGTCGAGGCATTCTTGCCGGCCTCCCAAATTGATGTCGTTCCACCAAAGGATTTGCAGCAGTTCGTCGGGAACACTTACGACTTCAAAATTGTTAAACTCAATGACGACCGAAAGAACGTCGTGCTCAGCCGGCGCGAGGTGATCGAAAAGGAGCGCAGCGAAAAGCGCCAAAAATTCCTGGAAAGCGTGAACCTCAGCGACCGTGTTGTTGGCACAGTCAAAAACATCACGGACTTCGGCGCGTTTATTGATCTCGACGGCATGGATGGTTTGTTGCACGTGACCGACATCACGTGGGGTCGACTGGGACATCCCGGCGAGCTGTTGAAAGTCGGGCAGCAGTTGGAAGTCGTTGTGCTTGACATCAACAAGGAAAAGGAGCGCGTTTCGCTCGGACTGAAGCAAACGCAGAAGAACCCATGGGATCAGATCGAGGAGCGTTTCCCCGCCGGACAGCGCGTTAAGGGCAAGATCACGAATCTTGTCCCCTACGGCGCTTTTGTTGAGATCGAGGAAGGCGTAGAAGGTCTGATTCACGTGTCAGAACTTTCGTGGACGAAACGCATCATGCGTCCTTCCGATATCCTCAGTGTTGGCCAGGAAGTCGAAGCCGTTGTTCTGGGCGTGAACAAAGAGGAACAAAAAATTTCACTCGGGCTGCGCCAGCTCGAGGCAAATCCGTGGGATGAGATCGAGAAGAAGTTCACCATCGGCAGGCAGGTCAAAGGCACGATTCGGAACATGACCGCCTATGGCGCATTCGTGGAACTGGAGGAAGGCATCGACGGCATGATCCACGTCTCCGATTTAAGCTGGACTCGCAAAATCAATCACCCCAGTGAGATGTTTAAGAAAGGCGATGAAGTGGAAGCTGTCGTGATCGATATCGACAAAGTCAATCAACGCATCAGTCTCGGGATTAAACAGCTGGCCGATGATCCGTGGAAAACGATTGACGAGAAATATAGGATCGGTGACCTGGTCAACGGTAAAGTGACCAAGCTCGCCAGCTTTGGCGCCTTTGTGCAACTGCAGGACGACATTGACGGGCTCGTTCACATCTCACAGTTGAGCGAGGATCATGTCGCCAAGGTTAAGGACGTCCTTAAAGTTGGCCAGGAAGTCGAAGCGCGCGTGATTAAGGTGGACAAAATCGAGCGCCGCATCGGGCTCTCGATCAAGGCGGCAAATTATTCCGAAGAACAACTGCGCAAGGAAGTCGAGTCCTTTGATACGCTTCGTCCCGGCGAAGATATGGTTGGATTGGAAAAAGCTTTCGCCGCTGCCGAACAGGAAGAATACCGTCCCGGAGAATCCAAGCGTGCCACAAAGGAGTCGAGCGACTCGAACGGCGACTCGAAAAAGGAGCCGGGCAAGAAATAGTTCTGGCGTTGTAGTAGCTGTTCAGCGGTACTCGGGCAACAAATGCGTGCCCTATTCGGCGCCAGAGTTTGGGCCGGCCCGATCGTCTATTTAATCGCGTTGCTTGGCACCTGGCTGTTAGCAAACGAGAGCGCCCGGCCCTGGGCGGTTTTGCTACTCGTTGCAGCCGCAATGCTGGCGGTGGTGCTGTGGGGTCGACAAAATTGGATACCCGCGTTCCCATCCGATGCTATCGCTCGGACGCGCGTAAACCGCAGCCGCTTGTTCTACTTGTTTGGAGTTACCATCGCGATGCTGCTCGTGCTTGCAGCGGACTTTCGCTATACCGCAGCGCCAACTAAGACGTTTGGGCTCGCAGGTATCTTATGGATCGCAGGCATGGCCTTGCTGCTTTGCTCTGCTTTCTTCGGCTCACATTCATCATGGGGTGTTTCCAGTGCGCCACGCCTTCCGCGTTGGCCAACGTCAGAAATGGCGCTTCTGGCCGCGCTGTTCGTCCTGGCGTTGCTCAGTCGAGTTTGGAACCTGACGAATTTTCCAGACAACATTTATCCGGACGAAATCATGACCGGCACCGTCGCCACCCAGAATTATATAAGTTCAA
>Ga0137418_10005218_pt1 | contig 11895 bp, 8 predicted proteins | sample CZODoug3_1_2_16f_FD_122242 | JGI IMG/M metagenome (GOLD analysis project Ga0137418, IMG submission 122242) | Vadose zone soil fungal communities from Angelo Coast Range Reserve, California, USA - CZODoug3_1_2_16fungal (Hybrid Assembly) | ecosystem: Environmental > Terrestrial > Soil > Vadose... | reverse complement strand
GGTACCACTAGTTCCTGAGGCGAGGAAACCGGCAACAGTTTCAGCAACACCGCATCGATCAAGCTGAAGATCGCCGTATTTGCCCCGATTCCGAGCGCCAGTGAAATCACCGCCACCGCGGTAAATCCAGGGCTCTGGCGAAACATACGCACAGCGTATGAGATGTCTTGCCGCAGCCCTGAAAAAGCGCTGTCAGAATGAATGAGGCGCATGTTAGACCTCCGCCGGCATCATACAATGATGAACCCCCTATCGTCGCTCGTCTTTTGTCTTCGGCGACGGTGATTCCGATTGCGTTAGACGGCGATCTTTACATAGCCGGCCAAGACGGCGTTTGCCGCAAGGGCATCAACGCCCGCAGCCGGTCATCTCGCAAATAAAGACCTGCCCACGCGAAGATACCCAGCACCAGCGGACTGACGAAAGCCGGGTCCCCAATGCGCGCGTGGGTTGCGATTGCGCCGCCGAGATACCCTGTGACCAGGATTGCGCCAAGAAAAGCCGTGCGCGGTATCGCGTAGAGCGCCGCGCATGCAAGCTCAACCACCCCGAGGATAAGAAGTTCATTTTCGGGGTAGCCGAATTGGTGGACGAAGCTGTCCACGACCTGTGGCGGCCGCATGAACTTCAGCGTGGCGCTCATCAGCATCATCAGTATTGGTAAGGCGGAAAGGATGCGTCCTGACCACAAAACCCACTTTTTCGGGGGATGGACGGCCTCTGCGCTCTGTATACCCGTATTCATGTGACCTCTCGATGCGAAGATTCAGTTGATCCCCTCGCACCATCGCGGCCAGTCGGGACGTTACATCCGCCATGTGCTGGGCTCCATACTGCGCGCTGGTGATTTGCAAACCTTGCTGGTAGCCGTAACCATTCCCGTTGCCGGCACCAACGAACAAGTGAACCTGCGACGAATCCGCAAACCGTATCTGGCGCTCTTGTCCGCGCGCATCCCGCACTTGCAAACGCAGCTCTTTGCGATGTCCGGGCGCGGGGTCGGAATCGAGAGAGTCATGGCTCACGCGGAAGTCGAGGGTGTCACCTCGCACCAGGGATTGAACACGCGCCGTGACGTCGGCAAAGCTGTGCCCTGCGCCATATTCGGCGCGAATAATTTGCACGCGGTCTTGCGCTACTCCGGAAGCTGCCAGCAGGAACAGCACAGAAGATACAAAAGCGGTCGCACGCAATAGAGTTTTCATTGAACGATCTCCTTCAAACGGGCTTCCAGAAGACAGGATCTCCCAGCCAACTGGCAAGTGTAGCGCTGCAAACTAGCTTTCCAAGAAAAAAAGTGGGGTCGTATGTACTACACGCGGGCCGGCAGAATCACGCCTCGGCATTCACCAAAACCAATAGGGCGGTAGCCCGGAGCGGAGCATGTGCCACGCAAGATGATTTCGTCTCCGTCTTCCAGAAAGGTTCGCGTCTCACCGCTGGGAAGGGTTACGGCTTCGCGGCCACCTCCGCTGATTTCCAGCAGGCTGCCCAGCGAATCCGGCGTAGGGCCCGAGACAGTTCCGCTGGCCAGCAGATCGCCCGGTTCCAGGTTGCAGCCGTTTGAAGCATGATGCGCGATCATTTGCGCGGGCGTCCAGTACATGGTGTTGAAGTTGACGCGGCTCAGGCGGTGCGGTGCTGTTCCTTGCTCGCGCATTTTCGCTGTCGCAATCAGTACCTCAAGTTCGAGATTCATCGCGCCATGCTGCTGGTCATCGTCATCATTCAGATAGGCCAAGGGCTTGGGGTCTTCCTTCGGACGCACACAGGCTGCCCCGCGAAACGGCGCAAGGGCCTCAGCCGTTACGACCCAGGGCGAAACGGTGGTGGCAAAATTCTTGCCGAGAAAAGGCCCCAGCGGCTGATATTCCCAAGCTTGAATGTCACGAGCCGACCAATCGTTGAGTAGGCATACGCCAAAAATGTGCTCGCTGGCCTCTGCAATCGGGATCGTTGTGCCGAGCGCGTTACCGGCGCCGATGTAGAACCCTGCCTCAAGTTCGTAGTCCAGGCGACGGCTGGGGGCATACGTTGCCGGATTCTCGCCGGACCGCTGCTGCCCTTGTGGCCGCACGATGGAGCTTCCGCTCACTACGATGGACGATGCCCGGCCATGGTAAGCAATCGGCACATGCTTGTAGTTCGGCAGCAACGGATTCTCCGGACGGAACAAGCGGCCCACGTTAGTGGCGTGATGAATCGAAGCGTAAAAGTCCGTGTAACCCCCGATGTGAGCGGGGACAAACAGTTCAGCTTCGCCCATCGACATCAAGTTCTTCGCAACGGTCCCTTGCCGCTCGCTGCCTTCGGCCAGTGCGCCATGCAGAATGCGGCGCAGCTCGGACGCGGCTGCCTGGCCAAGAGCCATCAGTCCATTGAGCGCCGGCTCTTGACACGCTCGGGCCGTGGGCTCGGCTAAGCCCGCCAACGAATCGTCTGCCGCACACGCAGCCAGATCAAGAATTTGGTCGCCAATGGCGACGCCTATGCGCGGCTCTTTCGTCCCGCGACGTCGAAACACGCCGAAAGGAAGATTCTGAATAGGGAAATCACACTGCGGATCATTGGCCGATTCGACCCAGCTTTGAATCTTAGGATCGTGTGTTTCGTTGGGGCTGAAAGTCATAGGAGGGCAAGCTTTTGCAAATCCTGAATGGGCTCTTCAAACGAGCAAGATCCGAACGACATCGCGAAATGTTGGCGGGTCCCGGCCACGTCGTCTTGATTCACAAATAGCTTGCCCCAATGAGCAAAATCGCCGGAAAAACTAAAATGGCGGGCGTCGGTCTCGTCCAGAACCGCAACCAACTGATCTTTCGAGATACCGCATTCCAGTAGTGCGGCGCCAAGAAATACATTGACGAAGCCGTGCATGACACCGCAAGGGCTGTTCGCCTCATACGTGAGCGGATGCTCCGAGCGCACGGGATGATGCAATCCCGCCGTCGCCTTGAACGCGACACCGTAAGTTTTGCACTGAATAAGGAATTCCGCCACCTCGGACGAGGACGGGAACGCCTCACGGCTGGTCCCGCCGGTGCGAATCTTCGCGAACCAACCAACTTGTTTGAGCGCTGTCAGCCATCGTGCCAAGTCTTCCCGAGAAGCAACTTCGCAAAAGACCGGCAGACCTTTCGGCAGAATCGAAATCAGCTCAGCGACCATCGCGGGAGAACCAGGGCGAAGTTCTACGGAATCGATGGAAAATAGTGGCGAAGCAGCAGCGACCGCGAGATCCCGCGCCTCCCGAATTCTCTGCGCCTCGCGTAACGGCTCCGCTCCCAGCAATACAGAAAGAGATACCGTACGACCTCGCGCCTCAGGATTTCCTGCCAAGTAAGCACGAAGTTCCTCGAGCTGTGCTGCGGGCACGACGAACTTCCCCAACATCCAGGCATGGCGACCATTCATGTAGTGGAGAAAACTCTTCGCGGCTTCTTCCAGGGAGAGCTTAGCCGGCGGAAACATCCCGGCGTAGTCGATAAGCCCGCTCAGCAACGCACGGAGCGCTGCCGGAACGCGGGCAGCGGCACTTGATTTCTTGGGTGCGGGAACCATGGAAGCTTTTAACCGGGTCCGATCTTATGTCTTGGGTACGAATTGCTTCTTCAGTTCCTGCCAACATTCGTAATATTCGCCCTGAAGTTCCGTCGTGTCCATGGCGTATTTTGTCGGCCGGACCACGTAGCGCGTTTCAAACATGAAAGCCATCGTATCGGCCAGATGCACAGGCTTGAGGTCGGCTTTGATCGCCATTTCGTAGGTCGCCGCGTCCGGCCCGTGGCCCGCCATACAGTTGTGCAAGCTAGCTCCACCGGGCGCAAAACCTTCAGCCTTTGCGTCATACTCGCCGGTGATCAGACCCATAAACTCATTCATAAAATTGCGATGGAACCACGGCGGACGGAATGTGTGCTCGGCTACCTGCCAGCGTGACGTGAAGACAGCGAGATCGACGTTGGCGGTCCCTGGGATTTCCGACGGCGAAGTTAGGACTGTGAAAATCGACGGGTCAGGATGATCGAAGCTGATCGAGCCAATCGTGTTGAAGCGATTGAGGTCGTACTTATAAGGCGCGTAGTTGCCATGCCAGCCGACCACGTCGAGAGGTGAGTGGTCGTACTCTGCCGACCAAAGACTCCCTTGGAATTTGTTGATGACTTCGTACCGGCCCTCGCGGTCCTCATATGAGGCGACGGGCGTGAGAAAATCGCGCGGGTTGGCCAGGCTGTTGGCTCCGATCGGTCCGAGATCCGGCAACCGGAACAAACCGCCGTAGTTTTCGCAGATATAGCCGCGCCCTTGGCCGTCGGGCAGTTCCAGGCGAAATTTGATTCCGCGCTGAATCACGCAAATCTCGCCGCCTGCCACATCGAGAACGCCCATCTCGGTAATCACGCGCAGCCTGCCCAACTGCGGGACAATCAGCATCTCCCCGTCTGCATTATGAAAAAAACGGTCTGTCATGGACTGGTTAGCAACGTAGACGTGGATGGCGAACCCTGTGTGCGTCTGGAAATTGCCGTTGCCACCGAGCGTACGAATTCCCTGAACAAAGTCCGTCGGCTCTTTTGGGATCTCGAATGGACTCCAGCGCAATTGATTCGGTGTCGCTGGAACTTCATCGAATGTGGAACGCAGCAACCCAGTTCCGGCAATCGGCGTGTACGGCTTGTGCACAACCGATGGTCGAATTCGATACAGCCAGGACCGCCGATTCGACCCGCGTGGCGCTGTAAATGGCGTGCCGCTCAGTTGTTCCGCATATAAACCTAGAGGATGCTTCTGCGGGGAATTCTGTCCTACAGGAAGCGCCCCGGATACCGCCTCCGTGGCGAACTCGTTACCAAAACCGGACTGGTACTGCGGCTCTTTCTGACTACTCATAAGGTGCGAGTCCTCAAGGACTTAAAGATTGCCACGCAATGCCTGCTCGCGCTCGATCGACTCAAACAGCGCCTTGAAATTCCCTTTGCCGAAACCACGGCTGCCGCGGCGCTCGATGATCTCATAGAAAAGTGTGGGCCGATCTTCCACCGGCTTGGTGAAAATCTGCAGCAGGTGTCCTTCTTCGTCCTTATCCACCAGAATGCCCAGCTCGCGAACTTTCTGCTCAACGTCCTTCGTCAAGATATCCCCGATGCGATCCGGCAGCATGTCGTAGTAGCTGTCGGGTACGGAGAGAAATTCGATTCCATTCGCCCGCAGCTTCGTTACCGTCTCGGCGACGCTCTTGCACGCCAGAGCCACATGCTGGACGCCCGGCCCAGAGTTGCAATCGAGATATTCCTGAATCTGACTCTTGTGCCGCCCCGCCGCAGGCTCGTTGATCGGAAACTTCACCGAATGCGAATCGTCGGACATGACAATGCTCATCAACGCACTGTATTCCGTCGAAATATCCTTGTCATCGAAGCTGATAAACCTCTGGAATCCGAACACATCGGAATACCAGTTAGCCCAGTCTCTCATCTTGCCCAGTTCGACATTCCCCACAATGTGGTCGATTCGCAAGATCCCCGCGCTGTCCCCTGCCATCGGCGCCGCGCTATATCCGGGCAGAAACGGCCCCTTATAGCCGTGGAAGGAAATCAGCGAATGAATCACATCGCCATAGGTGTGCACAGCGGCTCGCTGAATCTTGCCATGTTCGTCCTCTACAACCCGAGGTTCGTAGAACGGCTTCGCGCCGCGGCGAACGGCCTCATTAAACGCGGCCTCCGCATCGGGCACCTCCAGGGCGATATCTCTTACGCCGTCCCCATGTTTCTTCATGAAATCCACTGCCGAATGATCTAGGGTCAGGGGCGACGTAAGCACCATGTTCGCTTTACCCTGCGACATGGCATACGAAGTCTGCGTCCGCTCACCCGTTTCCAAGCCCACGTACCCGATCTGCGAAAAACCGAACGCCTTGCGGTAGTAAAACGCCGCCTGTTTCGCGTTGCCAACCCAGAGTTCGATGTGGTGAATTCGCTTGAGTTTGAGAGGGTTTTCCATGCCTGCCGCCTTCTTGATTCACGTGATTCTTCATTTTCGCGTGGAATTCGGCTTGTGCAAAGCGGGAAAGTAAACCTCTACCGAAATTTGCTATATTTTGTAAAGAGAACTATGCCAACAACATTACAAAGAGAATTCACCATCGATGGAATCGACCGCAAACTCCTCCATCACTTACAACAGCATGGCCGCCTCAGCTTCGCCGAACTCGCGCGCCGAGTTCGACTCACGACGCCCGCAGTTATCGAGCGCGTCCGCAAGCTCGAAGATGCCGGCATCATTCTGGGCTACCACGCCGAGGTGAGCGCAGCGAAGATGGGGTTGCCTGTATTGGCGTTGATTCGCATGAGCGTCGTCGGAGACGTTTTTGCGAAGGTCGCCACAGTCGTCAAAGATTCCCCGGAGATCCTCGAGTGCCACCGTGGAACCGGCGGGGACTCCTTCACGATGAAGGTGGCTGTGCGGTCTGTGCAGCACTTGGAATCCCTGATAGACCGCCTCACCCCTTTTGGCACAACTTCCACTTCGGTCGTGCTTTCCTCCCCGGTGAAACGGCGCGATTTAGTGCCATGGGAGGGGACGGAGAAGCCTCTCGGACGCGAGTGAAAACCCGCCTATCGATTTCCCAGGGTTGCAATCGCTTACGCCCGTTCATCCAGCATCGCATCCCTTGATGCCCCCCATAAATTGTTTCAATTTCCCTTAAGTTCCCAGGGACCGTAGATTGGAGCGTAGGCCGTCTGTATCTCCCTCAATCCGTGCCTGTTGGGGCAATTTAGGATGACAACTGTGAGCTCGCTACCCTCGCTCGGCAACGAACTGCGATCCCTGTACGGGGATGGTTCAACGCGCGTGCACACGGAGTTTTCCGCCTCCCGCGACGGCGTGGCCGCTGCCCGGGGAAGGGCAAACTTGGTGGACGGTCTGTGCCGGAGGCTATGGAGCGAGTTCATTTGCAAAGATTTAGGTGGCCCCGAAAAGTTCACGCTGGTAGCCCTGGGAGGTTACGGCCGCGGCACTCTGTTGCCGCAGTCGGACGTAGATCTGCTGTTCCTGCACGACGGCTCCTGGTCCGAGGGTGAGTACCGCGACAAGATTCGCCAGTTTTCGCAGGAAATCTGGGACCTGCGGCTACGTCTGAGCCCGTCCACGCGCACCCTGGCGGAATGCGAAAAGTTCGACCGCGACAACCCGGAATTCCCCATTTCCCTGCTGGACTGCCGCTACCTGGCGGGAGATCGCGACCTTTTCGAGAAGTTGCGGGAGAAACTTGTCCCCAAGCTGATCATGCGCGAGTATCAGCCGCTGGTCGAACGGCTCTCGGAAATCACCCGCGCCCGCTATGCCAAGTTTGGCAACACCGTGTTCCATCTTGAGCCCAATATGAAGGAAGGCCCCGGAGGCCTCAGAGATTACAACCTGGTCCATTGGCTGGCACTGATTTCAACCATGGACCAGCTCCGCCGCTGGCCCGAGGAACAGGCTTTGCTGCCACCCCAGATGCGGGGGGCATTTGAGCAGGCTTACGAGTTTTTGCTGTCGGTGCGCTGCTTTCTCCACCTGCGTCACAATCGTGACGACAACACTTTGACCTGGGAAGCGCAGGAAGAAGCAGCCAAGCGGGGCATTGGCCTCGAACACGGCGAATCTGTCACGCCGGCGGAATGGATGCGCACATACTTCCGGCACGCGCGCTCGATTCACGGCATGGCCACTCAGCTTCTAGACGAGATTCCGGCGGCAAGATCCTCCCTGCTGCGGCAATTTCAAAGCTGGCGCGCGCGGGTTTCCAACTCGGATTTTTCCGTAGTCGATGGCTTGATCTACCTGCAACAGCCGTCGGCGCTCCACGACGTAGATTTTGTGTTGCGGGTCTTCCAGTTCATGGCGCACCATGGCCTGCGCCTGAGCGCGACGACATCACGCCGGATTGAGCAAGTATTGCCACAACTAGCGATGGCGCCTCCGCAAGGCGCTGCGGTATGGCGGAAACTGCGGGATATTCTCGTCGAACCCTACGCAGCTGAAGCCTTGCGCGCCATGCACTCGCTGCGCCTGCTGACGCTCCTGCTGCCGGAGTTCGATCTCATCGACGCTCTGGTCATTCGCGACTTCTACCATCGCTACACGGTCGATGAGCATTCGCTCCTAACCATTCAAAACCTTCACAACCTGGAGCGCGCGCAAGGCACGTGGGACAAACAGTTTGCTGGACTTCTTGCTGAGTTGGAACAACCGGAATTGCTCTATCTCGCGCTGCTGCTGCACGACGTCGGTAAAGGCGTTTCGGGAAGCAACCATGTAGTGACCAGCCTGCAAGCAGCAAAGAACTGTCTGGTCCGCCTCGATCTCGAACCGGCCGAGCAGGAGGCGGTGTTGTTTCTGATCGGCGCCCACCTCGACATGTCTGCGGCCCTGCGGCGCGACGTCTTCGATCCGCAAACCGTGCAGGTCTTCGCCGACAAGATGGGCACGCCCGAGCGCCTCAAAATGCTGTGCTTGATGACTTATGCGGACATCAAGTCCGTGAATCCGGAAGCGTTGACGCCGTGGAAAGCGGAGAATATCTATCAGCTCTACATGGGTGCGGCCAACTACCTGAACCGCAGCGCGGACCGCCGCCTGGGTTCCGACACCAACACCGGTGAAGATCAACTGGCCCGTATCCGCTTGTTGGCGCCTACGCTCGGCAAGCGCCTGAAGGAGTTTCTGGAGGGTTTGCCCGAGCGCTACCTTCGGACGTTTTCGGCAGAAGCAGTTTTGCGGCACGTTGAAATGGTCGGTAAGCTCGGCCAATACCCCGTGCAGATCCGCGCTGAACGTGGGCGGCAATGGTATGAACTGAACGTAGTCACCAAAGACCGGCCAGCGCTGTTCGCGACGATTGCTGGAGTTCTGGCGGGCTGGGGCATGAACATCGTCAAGGCCAGCGCATTCTCCAACGCCGCCGGCGTTGTGGTGGACACACTTTCTTTCACCGACCCGTTTCGCACTCTGGAACTCAACCTGCCGGAATGGGAGCGATTCCAACGCAGCCTGCTCGATGTGCTGGGCGGCGAAGAACCATTGGAAAAGCTCATGCGCGATCGCAAACGGATGGACAAGAGCCGTCTGCAGAAAGTGCAGGTGGCGACGCGAGTAGAGTTCGACAATGAATGCTCCAGCCACAGCACGCTGCTAGAGGTCATCGCCCAAGACCGGCCCGGATTGCTGTACGCGATCGGCTCCCAGCTCGCGCAGCAGAAGTGCAACATCGAGATCGCTCTGATCGACACAGAAGGACAGATGGCGATTGATGTGTTTTATCTGACGTCGGGCGGAGAAAAACTCAGCGCAGCCACCCGGGAGAAGCTGCGTAAGACCCTGAAAGCGGAATTGAACGAAAAGGCTACCGCGTAGGCTTTCCGTCAACCCGCTGGGTGCCGACTCCGAACCAACTCAGCCCGAACTACCTCCTCAGCGTCCCAGACACCGCACACGGGAAACCCGCAAGAGATGGGACGAATTGCCACGTTTATCCCAAGTGACTGTCGTCACGTTGCGCTGCCCCAAAACGGGTTTAGAGTGAGCCCAGTAGCCGATTCCTACAGTTGGGGACGGAAACTTCTAGGGCGCTTCGTGGTCTAATTAACGCATGCGGAGCGCACTGCAAAAGAAAGACCTGGGCAATTCGAGGCTTACAACTCCCGGGTTGGCAGGAAGATGTGACGGCGGAGACGCAAGTTGCATCTAAGTGGACAGGCAGCGATCCTCGAAGTTGAGGGCCTGAGCAAGACCTTCCGCTCTGGAGCGGGGGAGATTACGCTCTTTGACAACCTGTCTTTTCGCGTGCAAGCGGGCGAAATGCTGGCCCTGGTCGGGGCGAGCGCCGCAGGCAAGAGCACGTTGCTGCACATTCTGGGGGCGCTGGACCGACCGAATCGGGGCACGGTGACGTTCTCCCGACGCAACGTCGCAGCTCTGACGGAAGAAGCTGCAGCTGAATTTCGTAACCGCGAAATTGGGTATGCCTGGCAATTCCACTACTTGCTGCCGGAATTCACGGCGCTGGAGAACGCTGCTATGCCGTTGCTGGTGCGGGGCATGAAGCAGACCGATGCCGAAGAGCAAGCGACGCAGTGGTTGCGGGAAGTAGGCTTGGAAGCAAGAGCCCATCATCGCGCCGGGGAGCTTTCCGGAGGCGAGCAGCAAAGAGTAGCATTGGCTCGGGCACTGATAACCAAGCCAAAGATTTTGCTGGCGGATGAACCGACTGGCGACCTCGATAATCGGACAGCCGATGCAGTGTTCGAATTGATCGCGAAGCTGCATCGAGAACATGAGCTGACGTCGCTGATCGCGACACACAATTTTGAATTTGCGCGACGCTGCCATCGCGTGTTGCGGCTACACGAGGGTCACATGGAAGAGGTGACGCCGGAGTCGTTACGCAATTAGGCGGGTCACAGACAGTTGCTTAAGATTTTGGAAGAAAAGTACGAACGAAAATATTGATTTACGGAATTATCATTCGAGTTGCGGAGGACAGGAAGCAACCGGGTATCCTAAGAGCCACGCTGTAGCACGTTTGGGCACTTTGGATTTCCGGCAGCTTGATTGCATAATAGAGAGTGAGTCCAGGAACCCCCGAAGGGCGGCGCAGGGCCGCCGGGGATGGGGTTTCAGGAGAGGGCGAAATGTTCGAACGCTACACGGAGAAGGCTCGGCGCGTTATTTTCTTTGCGCGGTACGAAGCTAGCCAGTTTGGGTCTCCTTATATTGAGACCGAACACCTGCTGCTCGGTCTGCTGCGCGAAGACAAGGCTCTCACCAACCGGTTTCTGCGCTCGCCCTCGAACATCGAATCCATCCGCAAACAGATCGAGGGACACACCACGATTCGCGAGAAGGTTTCGACCTCGGTCGACCTGCCTCTGAGCAATGAATGCAAGCGCGTGCTGGCTTACGCTGCGGAAGAAGCCGAGCGCCTCTCGCACAAACATATTGGTACGGAACATCTGCTGCTCGGATTATTGCGCGAGGAAAAGTGTTTTGCCGCGGAGATTCTGCACGAGCGCGGATTGAGGCTTTCCACGGTTCGCGAAGAGCTGGCCCGTACCACGCAGGAAAAAGCGCAGCCGCAGCGTCAGCGTGAGTCTTCTTTATTGGCCGAGTTTTCGCGCGACTTGACCCAGGCCGCGCAGGATACGCAGCTTGACCCGCTGGTCGGTCGCGACGGCGAAGTCGATCGCGTGATTCAAATCCTCTGCCGCCGCACGAAGAACAACCCTGTCCTGATCGGCGAGCCGGGCGTGGGAAAGACCGCCATCGTCGAAGGCCTGGCCCAGCGCATTGCCGACGGCGAGGTTCCTTCGTTCCTTGCCGACAAACGCATCTTGGCCCTCGATCTTTCTCTCATCGTCGCTGGCACCAAGTATCGCGGCCAGTTCGAGGAGCGCCTGAAGACCATCATGAAGGAATTGATGGAGTCGCAGAATTCCATCATTTTTATTGATGAGCTGCATACTCTTGTTGGAGCGGGTTCCGCCGAGGGTTCGCTCGATGCCGCCAACATTCTGAAGCCGGCTCTGTCGCGCGGCGAAATTCAGTGCATCGGCGCCACCACGCCGGGCGAATATCGCAAGTCCATCGAGAAAGACCGTTCGCTCGAGCGCCGCTTCCAGTCGGTCAAGGTTCCGCCCCCGAACGAAGCCGATGCCACCAAGATTCTGTTCGGCATCAAGGAGCGCTACGAGAAGTTTCACGCCGTCACCTACACCGACGACGCGATCACTTTCGCGGTCTCGCATTCGAATCGCTACATTCCCGATCGCTTTCTGCCGGACAAGGCCATCGACCTGATCGACGAAGCGGGCGCGCGCGTGAAGCTGCGCCAGACCACCATGCCGGAAG
>Ga0137418_10005216_pt1 | contig 11897 bp, 9 predicted proteins | sample CZODoug3_1_2_16f_FD_122242 | JGI IMG/M metagenome (GOLD analysis project Ga0137418, IMG submission 122242) | Vadose zone soil fungal communities from Angelo Coast Range Reserve, California, USA - CZODoug3_1_2_16fungal (Hybrid Assembly) | ecosystem: Environmental > Terrestrial > Soil > Vadose... | reverse complement strand
TCGGCTCCGCCAACATCCCCGACCTCTGGCTAAGCGACGAAGAACTCCTAGCCAAAGGCCTAGTCGAATCCTAATCCTCATCTCCGCGCCTTTGTAGGGGCGGCGCTTGCCCCGCCCTCTTGGGTCGCTCTTGCTTTTGTAGCGGCCGCCTTCCGAGGCGGGCGCCTTTCTCTTGTGGCCCAGCCATTCCTGGCTGGGCCCTTCGCTTTATTCTTGATTTTGTAGGGCCCACCTTCGAGGCAGGCCGCTCTGACGCCGAAAATACACAAAGGGCCGGAGGCTGGCGCTTCCGGCCCTTCGTTTTTTCGAGGCTTTCTCCCGCTCAAGGAGCGGTCACGTGCCTCGCCCCACGCCGCTAGCGGGGACGCAAGGACGGACGCGGCGCAGCCGGTCTTGGGCGGAATCTCATTCTGGGCATCAGCGGCGGCGGCACGTGGCGCAATTCTTCGCCGCACGCAGGGCAATGATCAGAGCCGTTCGCTTCAGCCCTCATCCAATTCCCCTTCACTTCACATCGTGGATTGACACACTGAACGGTGGAGCCCGGCATCATGGTCATTCTGACCCCCTCAGTGGCCCCCAACTCACTCTGCGGAAGTGAGCTCCCCTTGGCGGCCAGAAATTCGACGAACGGGCCGAGCAGACCTGCAAATCTTCGCTCTCCGCACTTGGGGTGTCAATCGAAAACCACCCCTACAACCTGCGTCATCCGAAGAAATCTGTGGAAAAACAATCGGCTTCCTAACCATCCATCGCCCGTCTATAGCCGCTTAGTGACGCTTTCCCATCCACCGCGCGCCCGATATGAATTTCCCTCGTCATACGTAGTAGAAGTAAGAACAGCCAAGTCTAAAAACAGATCTCTCACAACGGAGGCAGTCATGCCAAATACAACCATCAATTTCGGTGCGGGCGGCAACATGCCCTCTCTCCCCAATCTGCGGGGAGTCGGCTCCAAAATTCTTATTCTGGTGGCGGCCATCTTCGCGCTGATCTTCTTCTTCTCCAGCGTCATCTCTATTCCCACCGGCCACGTCGGTATTCCCACCCTCTTCGGCCGCGTCACCGGTGAAACGCTCGGCGAAGGCATCCACATCATCAATCCTCTGAAGGCCGTCGAAAAACTCTCCATTCAAACTCAGTCCGTGAAGGAAAGTGCCAACGTCCCCTCCAACGAAGGCCTGATCCTCGCGCTGGACACCTCGCTGCTCTTTCATCTCGATCGCAGCATGGCCGCCGAGGTCTACCAGAAAGTCGGCTCTAACTACGCCGAAAAAATCGTCGAACCCACGCTGCGTGCCGCCATTCGCGCCTCCACTTCCTCCCACACCGCCAACGCCCTCTACACCAACGCGCGCGAACTCGTGCAACAGCAAATTCAGGATCAACTGACCAAAGAACTCTCGCCCCGCGGCGTGATCGTCGAAAACATCCTGCTCCGCGATGTCCAGTTGCCCGCCATGCTCAAAGGCTCCATTGAAGCCAAGCAGCAAGCCGAACAGGACGCCCTCCGCATGAGCTTCATCCTGCAGAAAGAAACCCAGGAAGCCCAGCGCAAGCGCATCGAAGCGCAAGGCATCGCTGATTTTCAGAAAATTGTCGCCCAGGGCATCAGCCCTCAGCTTTTGGAATGGAAGGGAATCGAAGCCACCGAAAAACTGGCCACCAGCGCCAATTCAAAAGTCGTGGTCATTGGCAATCCCAAGACCGGCTTGCCGATCATTCTCGGCCCGCAGTAATCAGTCGCGGACGGAATCGCTTTTAATGGTGTTTGTGCTGCTACTGCTGGGGAGCCGCCGGCTTCTGATCCGCGTCCGGCGCCAATTCTTTCAGCTTGGCCTTTAACTGTGCCAGCTCATCCTTTTTTTGCGCCAGGTCGCTTTGCATCGCGTCCAGCTTGGCCTTTCCGTCCGGGTCCTTCGAAAAATCCGGCCGCGAATAAAAGCTTTCATTCGCCAGCGCCAGCGCCCGCTGCTGCACGTCAACTTCTTTCGCCATGTCGGTAATTTCCTGCTTCAATGCCGCGATCTCCGCCTTCTTCTTGGCGATTTCCTCTTCCGATGGTCCCTTCGCCGTTTGGGCCGTTTTTGCGGCGTCGGCCGTTGCGTCGGCGGCTGGTGTCCCGGTCGCCTCGGCGCCCGGCATTCTTTCTGTTGCGGCAGTTGCATTTTGCACCGTCGCAGGCGTTGCCGGCTGCAGCGTATCGTTCGTAATCACCGTGCTCGGTTTCGCTGGCGTTTTCTTTTGTTCACGCGCCTTCCGCGCCGCCTCCGCCACGGATTGACCCTGGTCGCTCTGCGCCCGCGCACCCGGCATCCCCGCGTGGTACCCCGCAAGCAATATCATGGAGACGCACACCCTTTTCCAGTTCAACATTTTTCCGCCTCCTGCCTCATTTGGGCTCTCACCCTGAAGAATACGCCCGCTCGCCTCCCGGCACAATTTCCCTCTCCGCCCCTGCCGCCTATCTGCAAATCACCCCTGTGCCCTTGCCCTCGCGTACCCGCTCCCCGCTATACTCTTCCCATGCGCTCCTTCGCGGCCTTCGGCGCCACGTCCCGTTTCTTACTGCTGATTTTCTTGATTTCGCTTGGCGCTCGTGCCGATGGTAATGGCTCGGTTCCGCCGCAAATCTCTTCCGCGCCTACTCAGGAGGCCCCCGCCTCCACTGCACCCACCCAAAATTCAACCGCCACCTACCACCTCTCTCCCGAGAAATACCAGAAAGCCATCGCCTACTCCCGCGCCGGCTACCGCCTCTATTTTCTCTCCGTCCTCTGGAGCTTCGCGGTTCTCCTGTTTCTTCTTCGCTCCGGCTTCATCGCCAAGCTCCGCAGCTTCGCGGAATCCCGCACAAGCAGCCGTTCTCTCCAGGCCGTGCTCTTCGTGCCCCCGCTCTTTGCTCTCCTCGCCCTGCTGCATCTTCCCATTCGCGTCTACTGGCACCATCTCTCCCTTTACTACCAGCAATCCATCGAGCCTTGGGGCCCCTGGTTCTGGGACTGGACCAAGGCCGAACTCCTCGAAATCGCGCTCGCGCTTCTAGTCGTCGCGCTCCTCTTCGCCCTGATCCGTTCGAAGCCGCGAAGCTGGTGGCTCTTCGCCTGGCTCGGCGCAATCCCGCTCTCTCTTTTCCTCGGGCTCATCGCTCCGTGGTACGTCGACCCGCTCTTCAACAAATTTAGCCCGCTCCAGGAAACCCAGCCGCAGCTCGTCCAATCCATCGGCGAACTCTCCCGCCGCGCCGGCATTCCAATTCCTCCCGAGCGCATGTTCCTCATGGAAGCCAGCGCCAAGACCAACGCCGTCAACGCCTACGTCGCCGGCCTTGGCCCCTCCAAGCGCATCGTCATCTGGGACACTTCCATCAAGAAAACCAAACCCGAGGAACTCCTCTTCATCGTCGGCCACGAAATGGGGCACTACGTTCTCGGCCACGTCATGAAAGGTTTTGCGTATTTCTTCGCGCTTTTGTTCGTAGCTCTATTGCTGGGTTATCGCTTACTGCAGTGGATGCTCGCTCGCTGGGGCAGCGCTTGGGGAATTCACGGACAATCAGACTGGGCGGCGCTCGGCGTCCTGCTCCTGCTCCTCAACATCATGAGCTTTTTCGGCGAGCCCATCGGCAACGCCATCAGCCGCATGCAGGAACACGCCGCCGACGCCTACGGCCTCCAACTCATCCAGGGCTTTTTCCCCAACGCCAACGAAGTCGCCGCCCATTCCTTCCAAGTCCTCGGCGAAGAAGATCTCGACGATCCCAACCCCCCCAAATTCATCGTCCTCTGGCTCTACTCCCACCCGCCTCTAAACGACCGCCTCCGCTTCGCCCACGATTTTCCAACTCCACCCAAATAACAATACCTGTCATTCTGAGGGCATCCGACCAGGTCCGGTTTTGGGACTCCGGTGGTTTTTACCGGAGATGCCCGAAGAACCTCAACGACAAATGTTTCGACCAAACGCTCTTCGCGCAACGCTCACGATCACAAACGCCCCTCATCTCCTGCCCTTCCTCTTCAAAAACGCCGCCACCTTATGCCGGTTCCCGCAAACCGCCATCGAACACCATCTCCTCCGCCGCGTCCTCGAATCATCATAAAAAAACAACCGGCACCCCGCATTCGAACACCGCTTCACTGGCGCATTCTGCCCCTCCACAATTAATTCAGCCGCCGACCGCGCAATCGCCGCCAGCAACCATTCCAGCCCGCTCTCTCTCCCGATAAACTCCAGCCGCCACCGCCCCTCCCGCGCCACCAGTTCATCGTGCCCTTCCGTAATCCGCAAAATCTCATTGATTGGCGCCACCCACGCCTTCGGAAAATCCCGTCTTTCCTCCACCGCGGAAAAAACCGCCCACACACACTCCCGCAAACGCAAAATCTTCAGCAGCACAGCATCCACCGCCCCCGGCTCGCTCCCTTCCAGAGATTCCAGCCGCGTCCCGCGCTCTTCGCTCACCACCCTCGAATCCACCAGAAAATCCACAAATTCCCTCCACGAAAGGTCGTGCGCCACAGGCACCAGATTGGCGAAATCCAGCGCCAATCGTCCCGCGATCAATTTCGGCGCTGTTGCATTTGGCGGAGTTTTCTTTGGCGATGTTGTGTTTGGCGATGTCGCGGCAGCTTTCAATCGGGGGCCCCCTTTCAACCTCTGGAAATTTCTAACCTGTCTTCTGTCTCAGGCAGGTTATACTCTTCCTGCCGCGCGCATTGCAACATTTCTCGGGGGTTCCCCGTATCTAGTGACGGCCATATTCCGTTCAAAGCCTTTTCAAGCAGAGACTGTCATTCATGCAAATTCGCCGTCGAATCTGTAGCAAGGAGCTATTGTGGACAATCTCGCCTCTCCCGATCCCAACGCCTCGGAATTTGCAGGCCAACTCGCCGCCATCCTGCCGACTCCTCCCAGCCGGAATCCAGTACTCTTCAACGATCGCGGTCTCCGGGCAGGCTGGCGCCTCCTCCTCTATTTTCTCCTGGTAGCCATCTCATTCACCTTGATTGGCTTTGCCGCGCGAAAACTCGGCGCTCCCACTCGCGGCGTCCCACCGCCGTCCGCGGTCCTTATTCAGGAACTTATCGGCTTCGCTGTCGTCTTCGGTTGCGCGTTAATTATGTCCAAAATCGAGCGCCGCTCCCCCGGCGACTACGGACTTCCCATCGCCGAAGCGTTTGGCAGAAAATTCTGGTTGGGCATGCTGTTCGGCGTCGTGGAAATTTCACTCCTGATCGGACTCATCTCCGCGTTCGGCGGCTATTCCTTTGGAAGCATAGCGTTGTCGACGAAAGGAATATTCGGATGGGGTCTGTTCCATCTTTTGCTGTTCACGGTCGTCGGATTTTTCGAAGAGTTCATGTTCCGCGGCTACACCCAATTCACCTTAGCCGACGGCATCGGCTTCTGGCCCGCTGCTCTCATTCTTTCTCTGGGATTCGGTGCCATCCACCTCGGCAATCCTGGTGAAGGTCTGGTCGGGGCAGCCAGCGTAGCACTGGTCGGCATTTTCTTTGCCTTCACTCTTCAGCGCACCGGCAATCTCTGGTATGCCGTCGGCCTCCACGCCAGCTTCGACTGGGGCGAAACCTACCTCTTCTCCGTCCCCAACAGCGGCACTTTCATGGAAGGCCATCTCTCCAATTCCATTCTCCACGGACCCAAGTGGCTCACCGGCGGCAGCGTCGGCCCCGAAGGCAGCGTCTTCTGCTTCCTAACCATGGGCCTCCAATTTCTGGTCGTAATGTGGCTCTTCCCCAAAAAAACCACAGCAACCGAATCCGCGGCCCCGTCCGCGCTTCCTCACGCCACCTAAATTATTTTCCTGGAGATTTGAAATTAAGAGAAGATTTGTCATCCTGAGGACATCCGACAAGGATGTCCGAAGGACCTCAACGGAGGCCCCACTACAAAATTCACCAACAAGCTGGCACTATAAGTCACGCTGACTTACTAAACCTACTTCACCAACTCTGACACGTACACCAAGTGCACGCCCTCCGTCTCCGCCTGCGGCAACACCTCCTTCAACGCCCGCAGCGTCTCCGCATGAGGATGCCCAATCGCAATCGCCGTCCCCTTCTCCCTCGCCCCACGCATAGCCAGCTCCAACTGCTTCCGAATCGCTCCAACGTCCTGCACATCATCCAAAAACGGCACATTCCGAAATCCACTTCGCACCCCGGCATGCTCCGCCGCTTCAAACGCCACGGTAGCCGCCGTAGTCCGGCTATCCACAAAAAACAGATCCCGCTGCTTCAGCAACGGCATCAATTCCCCCATCAACTTCGCATCCGTCGTAGCCAGCGAACCCTCATGATTATTTACCCCGTCGGCTGTAGGCACGCTCTCCAGCATCCCGTTCAACACCCGCGCCACTTCCTCGCCGCTCATCCCCGCCTCCAGTTGATGCGCCTCCGGCGTCTCATTCGCAATCGCCCGCATCGGCAGATGCAGCATCACTTCCAGTCCGCGGCGCTGCGCCTCCTCCGCAATCTCCGTCGAATGCGCGTGATAAGGCAGCACCGAAATCGTCAACGGATAATGCAACGCAAACACAGCCTCCGCCGCCTCCCTGTCGTTCCCAAAATCATCCAGAATAATCGCCAGTTTCGGCCCGGAAACAGCGGGGCCTGGCGCGCGGCGAACCGCACGTTCTTTTTTCGCAGGTTGAGTTTTTGTCTTGGAGCGGAACTTCGAGGCGATCTTGTCGCAGCCCGCCATCCACACGGCCACGCCCGCTGCGCATACCAAAATTAAAAATAAAAGTTTTTGTACGGTTCCGGAGTTCTTGCGGCCCACTACGCCTTAAGCGGCCTTCTTCGCGGGACTCTTCAGCAGTTGCAGCGCCTTCTGCAAAACCGGATCGTCTGGCGAAAGCGGGCGCGGTCCCGGAGCCGGCTCTTTCTGCACGCCGGTCGCGGCCACATCTTCGCCGTCATCCGTCTCCGTCGCAGCCGCTGCGCGCACCACTTCCGTGGGCGTCACGCCTTCATCCAAAATCGATTTCCCGTCCGCGTTCGAAAAATTCCCAACCGTCAGGATCAGCGCCGCACCATCATCCAGCGGAATCAATTTCTGTTCCGAAGCCAGTCCAAATGTACGGTCGCCCACCAGATTGCCGCGCTTGGTATTCGCAATCGCCGCGGCCAGCACTTCCGCCGCGCCCGTCGTCGTCCCATCCATCAAAACAGAAACCGGACCCTTCCAAACCACCTTGCTCGGCTCCGCGCTGAAAATCTGCTCTGTGATGGTCTGCCCGTGCAATTTCGTCAGCGTTCCCGAAGTCACAAACAGCCGCGCAATCTCAATCGCTTCTGAAGTCTGTCCCCGCCCGCAATCCCGCACATCCAGGATCACCTTGCTCACGCCCTGCTTTTCCGCGTCCTGCAGCTTCGCGCGCAACTCATCCTTGCGCCCCGCGTTCAGCGTCGAAAACCGGATCGCGATTGTATCGTTATCCACCTTCTGCACCTGCAGCTTCGGCTCCGGCATCTTTGTGCGGACCACGTCCACTTCCTCCGGGTCTGTCTTTCCGCGCCGGATCACGCCGACCTTCACGCCCGTTCCCGGCTGCCCTGCCAGCAAATTCTTCGCCTGCCCAACCGACATCTCTCTCGTCGTAAATCCTGCCACCGATTCCAGAATATCTCCGCTGTGCAATCCGGCTTTTTCCGCCGAACTCTCCGGCATCACCGAAGTAACAATGATGTAGCCAAACCGCTTGCTCAGGTTCAGCCCTGTTTCGCCCGTCCCCGGATTCGCCAGCTTCTGCTGATATTCCGTATACTCGCGCGGCGTCAGATAACTCGATTCCGAATCCAGCGACTCCAGCAACCCGTGCAGCGATCCCGCCGTCACCAGGTGCATGTTCGGTTCGTCCACATAATCGTTCTGAATGCGCTGCAGCACTTCGCCGTACACCACCAGCGATTTGTATGCGTTGCTGTCATTCGTTGTCCGGCCGAGCACATGCCCGATCCCAACCCAGCCGACAATCAATACGGAAGCCGCCAAAATGCCGTAGCGCGTCAAACGATTCATTCCGCACCATCCTCTTCAAATTCAAAAACGATTTCTGAGTATACCATCCTGTTAGGACGCTCCAGAGCCCCACTTGGATACCCTGCGCCTCTCGATTAACCCCCTGCTCGCCAGTGTGCGCCGCAGACACGCCAATCGTACGTTTTGTTGCCTGATTACCACAAGCAACGCTAATCGCCCTCTTGGCATCCTTTTATCTCATTGAATACAAAGCACAAAGCAGATTATATTTGGCCGACAATGTGCTACCCTATTTAAGTAAACCTATGTTTCAATCCACAATCCATCGCGCAGTCGAGACCCTGGGTGTGGGTCTCCACACCGGTGTACACACGCACCTTCGTCTCCTCCCCGCTCCCCCTGATACCGGCATCGTCTTCCGCCGCGTTGATCTCGATGATTTCCCAATCGAAGCCCACGGCCACAACGTCGCTCGCGTCAGCTACGCCACCAGCCTTATGAAGCAGGGCGTCCTGCTCTCCACCACCGAACACCTTCTAGCCGCAACCTATTCCTACGGCATCGACAACATCTTCATTGATCTCGACAACATCGAAATCCCCATCCTCGACGGTTCCGCCGAGCCCTTCCTCCAACTCCTTGATCAAGCCGGCCTCCGCCGCCTCCGTCGAAAACGCCGCTACCTTAAAGTCCTCAAGCCCGTCGAAGTCGTCGAAGACGGCCGCCGCATTGCTATCTATCCCGCCAACGAGTTCCGTGTCCGCTGCTACGTTGATTTTCCTCATCCGCTCGTCGGCCAGCAGCAAGTCGAATTGCTCGTAAATCGCGAATCCTTCCGCCAGGTTCTCTCTCGCGCCCGCACCTTCTGCTTCGAATCCGATATCGAGCCTCTCCGCTCCATGGGCCTGATCCGCGGCGGCTCCCTCGATAACGCCATCGTCCTAACCAAAGACGGTGTAATGAACGGTCCCCTCCGCTATCCCGATGAATTCGGCCGCCATAAAGCCCTCGACCTCATCGGCGACCTCGCCCTCGTTGGCCTCCCACTCCTCGGCCGCGTCGAAGCCCGCAAAGCCGGCCACTCTCTTCACACCCAACTCGTCAGCCGCCTTCTCTCCGACCCGTCCGCCTGGGAAATCACCACCAACGAACACGCCCCCGCCTCTTCCCGCCGCACTCCGGAGTTCGCCACCCCCGCCTCCGCTGATTAATCGCTTCACCCTCCACGAATCCCCGCATTGTCAAAACCCCGCGTCCAATGGACAATGCTCTGGCCATGTCCAACCACGACGCCGCTGTCCTCATCCTCGCCGCTGGCAAAGGCACACGCCTCAAGTCCAGCCTCGCAAAAGTCCTCCATCATGCCGGAGGCCGCCCGCTTGTGGATCACGTCGTCCGCGCTTGCCTGCCTCTCCACCCAAAAAAAATCATTGCCGTCGTCGGTCACCAGGCGGAACAAGTTTCCGCCACGGTCGAACCTCTCGGCGCGGAAACCGTTCTGCAGCAGCCGCAAAACGGCACCGGCCACGCCCTGCTCGTTTCCAAGCGCGCCATCGGCAACGCGAAGTACGTCATCGTTCTTCCCGGTGACGCGCCGCTCATTCGCACCGAAACTCTTCGCGCCCTCCTCCAGAAACACAAAACCGGCAACGCCGCCGCCACCATCCTCACCGCCGTCCTCGCCGATCCCTCCGGCTACGGCCGCATCCTCCGCAAATCCGGCGACACTGTCGCCGCCATCATCGAGGAATCGCAACTCACTCCCGACCAGCGCGAGCTCAACGAAATCAATTCCAGCATCTACTGCTTCACCGCCGCCAAGCTCTGGCCCGCGCTCGCCCATGTAAAACCCAACAACAAGCATCGCGAAATTTATCTCACCGACGCCGTCTCCGTCCTCAACTCCAGCGGCGAAACCGTCCTCGCCGAAATCGCTCCCGATCCCCGCGAAACTCTCGGCTGCAACACGCGTGCCGATCTCGCCGGTGTTGACCGCACCTTCCGCGAATGGAAACGCGATCAGCTCATGCGCGACGGCGTCACCATCCAGCTTCCCGAAACCGTCCTCGTCGATCCCGATGTCACCGTTGGCGAAGACACCGTCCTCGAGCCCACGGTCCAGCTCCTCGGCAAAACAAAAATCGGCGCCCGCTGCACCATCCGCACCGGCAGTGTCCTTCGCGACGCCACACTCGGTGACGGCGTCCTCGTCGAACCTCACTGCGTCATCGACTCCTCCCGCCTCGAATCCGAAGTCATCCTCGGCCCCTTCGCCCGCCTCCGCCCTGAATCCCATCTCCTCAAAGGCGCGCGCGTAGGCAATTTCGTCGAAATCAAAAAAAGCACCATCGGCGAAGGCAGCAAGGCCCCGCATCTCTCCTACATCGGCGACGCCAAAGTCGGCAGCAAATCCAACATCGGCGCCGGCACCATCACCTGCAATTACGACGGCTTCGCCAAACATCCCACCACCATCGGCAACCGCGTCTTCGTAGGCAGTGACACCGTCCTCGTCGCTCCCGTAAAACTCGGCGACGGCGCCTACATCGCCGCCGGCTCCGTAATCACCGAAAATGTCCCCCCCGACGCCCTCGGTATAGCCCGCGGTCGCCAATCCACCAAACCCAACTGGGCCGCCAAAAAACGCCGCGAACTCTCCTCCACCTCCGCCAACCACCAAAAAAAGAAGCCCCACAAAAAACGCCGCTAACCATTTTGAGTGCGGAAGCAAAGCTTCCGCTTTTACGGTGTAATCCCCGCCTCCAAACACAAATCTCTGCAGTAAACTTCACGCTACCACCAAGCGTTTGTCATCCTGAGGACATCCGACAAGGTCCGGTGTTTGGACTCCGGTGGTCTTTACCGGAGATGTCCGAAGGACCTCAACGCAAACACCAGCACCCAATCGCAATTTCATCCCCACCAAATCTCACCTCCTCTCTGTGCTAAAATAATCATTCCCGCATCACTCCCCGGAGGTGCCCATGAAATTCGGAGTCGTAGTCTTTCCCGGGTCCAACTGCGACCACGACGCCTTCCACGCCATCGGCCACGTCCTGCAAAAACCCGTCGAATTCATCTGGCACCAATCCGAAGACCTCCACAATTGCGACGCCATCATCCTCCCCGGCGGCTTCTCCTACGGCGACTATCTCCGCACCGGCGCCATCGCCCGCTTCTCTCCCGTCATGAACTCCATCGCAAAATTCGCAAAATCCGGCGGTCTCGTCCTCGGCATCTGCAACGGTTTCCAGATCCTCCTCGAAGCCGGCCTCCTTCCCGGCGCCATGATGCGCAACTCCGGCCTCCGCTTCATCTGCCGCCACGTCCACATCCGCGTCGAAGACACCAACTCCCCCTTCACCAACACCGCGCAAAAAGGCCAGATCCTCAAACTCCCCATCGCCCACAGCGACGGCAATTACAATTGCGACGAAGCCACGCTCGCCGCTCTCGAAAAAAATCACCAGGTCCTCTTCCGCTACACCACGCCCGACGGCAAAGAAGACGAAGTGGCACAGGCACTCTTGCCTGTGCGCCCGATCAGCCCAGGCAATCCCAACGGCTCCATGAACAACATAGCCGGCATCTGCAATCGCGAACGCAACGTAGCCGGCCTGATGCCGCACCCCGAGCGCGCCGTAGAATCCGCCCTAAACTCCGAAGACGGGCTAGTCATCTTGCGTTCCATGGTCGAAGCCCTAGTAGGCGCAGCAAAGGCCACCGCGTGAGCTCCCAACAATTTTTGTGGCACAGGCACTCTTGCCTGTGCGGCCGATCGGCAAACACAAACCCTGAGGTCTTCATCTAAGCAATGGCCACCGTACAAACCGAAATCAAAGTCACTCCCGAAATCGCCGCCGAACACGGCGTCACCCGCGACGAATACG
>Ga0137418_10005209_pt1 | contig 11902 bp, 10 predicted proteins | sample CZODoug3_1_2_16f_FD_122242 | JGI IMG/M metagenome (GOLD analysis project Ga0137418, IMG submission 122242) | Vadose zone soil fungal communities from Angelo Coast Range Reserve, California, USA - CZODoug3_1_2_16fungal (Hybrid Assembly) | ecosystem: Environmental > Terrestrial > Soil > Vadose... | reverse complement strand
GATCACGGCCATGTATTTCTGCTGCATCGTGATCCGGTTTCGGAGGTACACGGGGATCTTTCCAGCGCCGAGGTCCGGCGGCAGGACGCGGTTCACGACGTAGCCGGAGATCGGAACGTCGAACTTGGCGAAGAGCGCGGCCGCTTTCTTCGTGTCGAGGATGATCATCTCTTCCGGCACCACCACGAAGAAGAAGGCCGTCCGCTTCTTGTCGGTGAGGATCTGCGAGGACGCGTTGATCCGCCCCCGGATGTAGGTGAGCTCCGTGAGGATCTGGTCTTCCTGGACCGTGTCCTCGCGCCGCATCGTGGCCGCCACCTGATCGTACTGCCGCATGTCCTCGCGGAGCTTCGTGATCTTATTGATCCACTCGTCGTACACCTTCGCCATGCTGAGGTAGTAGAGTGCGTGGCCGAGCGGGACCAGGTCGTAGATGTAGTAGTCGTACCCGCCCTTGACGATGATGTCCACGACGGCGTCGAAGATCGCGCTCTCCTCCATCGCGGGCTCCGCGGATGCCGCCGCGATGTAGTTGTCGATCTCCTCCGGCACCTTCTCGAACCCGTACATGTCGAGGATCTTCTTCCGGATCTCCTCCTGGTAGTCCTTGATCCGCCGGTCGGCGTCCACCTCCTGCGCCCACAGGTTCTCCACGATCGACACCGGTCCCTTGCCGAAGATATCGCGCTGGAAGATGTCCGAGAGGCTCGCCTGGGGGTCGACGGAGAAGAGCAGCACGCGCTTGCCCTGGCTCGCGAGCCAGAAGGCGCAGGTGGCCGAGAGCGTCGTCTTGCCGAGCCCGCCCTTGCCGCCGAACATGATATACCGCCGATCCGGCTGGCTCTCGAACACGGCCCTGAGCGACATGGGACCTCCTATGCACCCCGCCGCGACCACGCGCCGGCGCTCGCCTTCCGCGCGATCAAGTCGCCTTCATCCCAGGACGTCGGTCACGTCCCGCTCGCGCAGCATCCGACGCTTCCAACCGGCAATCTGCGGCGTGACGTAGGGCAGGAGCCTGAGCGAATAGTACGGCGGCAGGATCGGCACGCCGAGCAGGTCTCCCATCGTGATCAGGATGAACAGGTGCTCCATGCTCGCCCGCGTGCGGACGGCATGCCGGGTCATCTCGTGCGAGGACATGCCATAGACGATGTCCCTGAACACGCCCAGCACGCCGCCTCGCTTCTTCTTCGGCTTCGCGTCGTCCGCCATGGTTCTCACCCCTTCCGCCGCGCGTCAGACCGCGTGGAGGTCGTACTCTTCCTTCTCCCAGAACTCCTTGCGCCGGGCCATGTGGCGCTTCCACGCGGCGATCTCCGGCACGACGTACGGCAGCAGCCGGAGCGCGTAGACCGGCGGCAGCACGGGCACGCCGATCAGGTCACCGAACGTCACGACCATGAAGACCGCCTCCATCTCGTGCCGCATCTCGATCGCATGCCGGGCGAACTCGTACCCGGTCATGCCGTACAAAAACTTGGAGGCCGCCTCTCGCAGACCGGCGAGGCGCTCCGAAAAGGAGCGAGTCATTCCGGTTCCGGCGAGCGCCCGGGTGGGCCGCAGCCCCCCCGGGCGCCGTGTGGATCGCGCGAATGGGTCAGGCGCGGGCCGCCGCCGGCCGCGGCTGGGCCGCCGGCTGTCGACGATACCGCTGGAACGCGCGCCAGCCGTCGACGCCGATCAGGACTGCTGCCGCCACGAGCAGGAGCGCCACGAGCACCATGAGCCCTGACCCGATGACGGGGATCATCCGCCCCGCCGCGAGGTTCGGGCCGTAGACGTTGGCGTAGATGTTATACGCTGTCACGAGGAGCGACGCGAGCGTCGTCACGTACATGAAGATCGCCGGCAGGCCCGCGTAGAGCCAGTTCTTGCCGACCGACACGAGCCACACCGTCACGAGCAGGAGCGACAGCGCGGCCATCATCTGGTTGGCACCGCCGAAGAGCTGCCAGAGGTAGACCCACGTTCCGGTCATCATCAGGAGGATGGCCAGCGCGACGCAGATCAACGATGCGACGTGCTGGTTGCGCACGGGCGGAATCACGTCTCCGAGCCACTCGCTGAGCGTCACCCGCTGGACGCGGAAGAGAAGCTGGGTGACGACGAGCACGATCACGATGAAGGCGGCGAAGGCCAGCGACGTCGCGTACTGGATCGGCACGCCCCAGACGCTGATGAAGCCGCCGAGCCCGGTGGCGAAGGCCCCCACGGGCGCGCCCTTCGCGCCGACGGAGACCGCCAGGAGCGCCAGCAGGCCCAGCATGAACTCGGCGAGCATCGAGCCGCCACCGATCGGCAGCATGTCCGCCTCGTTCTCGATCTGCCGCGCCGTGCCGACCGCCCCGAAGAGCGCGTGCCAGCCGGAGATCGCGCCGCACGCGATCGTCACGAACAGCATCGGCCAGAGCGGCATGATCCCCGCCGGACCGAGCTGGGGATTGAAGCCCTTGAACGCCGGAATGACGAACTGCGCGACTTCGGGCTTGACGAACGAGGCCACGGCCGCCCCGGACAGGCCGAGGACCATGGAGAGTGCGGTGATCCAGAACCCGACGTAGATCACGGGCTGCGCCATGCGCCAGATCGGCAGGACCGAGCCCGCGTAGCAGAACGCCGAGATCGCCAGCGCCCAGAACAGGAGGCTCGGCATGATCTTGGCGTCGGCCCCCTTGAAGTTCGCGAGCGTCGGGTCGAAGTACGTCACGAGCGGGGCGCCGCCGCTCATGGCGTTGAGGCCGGCGCTGAACGCCTTGAAGACCTCCTCGGTCCACCCGCCGCCGAGGATGGCGACGAGCGTGACGCCCACGGTCAGGACCGTGGCGCCGACGAGCCCGGTGCGCCAGCGATACAGCATCTGGCCCAGGAGCAGGCCCATCGCGGTGAGGACGATGACACCGAGCTGGGTCTTCGGTTGCGACTCGAGCACCGTGGCCATGATGCCGACGAACGCGCCGGCCACGAGCAGGAGGTAGAAGAAGATGAACACGAAGAGAATCGTGCGCGTGCGCGGAGACACGAGCCGGTGGGCGATCGCCGAGAGGCTGTTGCCCTCGTTGCGGACCGAGAGCACGATCCCGCTGTAGTCGCTCGCCCAGCCGAGGAAGGACACCCCGAGGATGAGCCAGAGGATCGACGGGAGCCAGCCCCAGAGATTGGCCGCGACGATCGCGCCGATGATGGGGCCCGCCGCGGCGATCGACTTGAAGTGGTACCCGAACAGGATGTTCCTGTTCGTGGGCATGAAGTCCACGCCGTCCATGTAGAGCGCGGCGGGCGTCTTCCGCTTCGGATCTGACTGGATGACGTGGCGGTCGATCCGCCGGGCGTAGAGCGTGTACGCGAGGTACACGGTCAGCGCCCCGATGATGACTGCCAGTAGTGTGTTCATCCTGCCTCCTCCTGAGTCAGTTATCGGTCGGTGTCGTCGAGGGAACTCGCGCCCGGTCCTCCTCTCGCAGCGCTCGTGCGATCAGGGCGTCGACCTGCGAGAAGTCCGAGCCGACGTAACGCTGACCCTCGACCGCGAAGGCCGGGTAGTGCCAAAAGCGGCGGATGAGCGACTTGAAGAAGCCTTCGATGGACGCGGCGTCGACGAGTCGTACGGAGACGCGGCCGTCGAACTTGCCCGCGAGCGTGTGCGCCCACTGCGAGAGGTCGTGGAACTCCGCCTTGAGATCGTCCGGCAGCGCCGAGTCCATGAGTTCCTGCTGGACCTTCTGCCTGAGCCCCATGACCTGCCAGGTCACTTCGCAGTGCTTTCAGTGGTTGTACTGCGTGGGGACATAGGTGATGACTTCGACACGGACGGATCGAGCGAGGGATGGTGAGGTCATGCCGCCCTCCCCTCACGAACCGGTAATTGCCGGCGATGGCTAGCGAGATACTATAGGGTAGCGCCGAGAACCGCAAGTTTCGCGGGGGCCTACACGATGCGCGACGAAACCTGGCGGCGGCTGGACGACGAGGGGCTCGAACGCCTGCTGATCGAGCGCTGGCTCTTGCGCGGCGCGACACTGGCCATCATCTTGCTCGCGGCGATCGCCACGACCTGGCTCGGCCTCCGCGGTGTCGAGACGGTGCTGGACCACGTGACCGTCGGCGTCTTCCTCGGGCTCGCGCTCGCCGCTGGCGCACTCGGCTACTCCATGCGCCGGGAAGACCTTCGGATCCACGGCGAGCTCCGGCGGCGGCGGCAAGGCGCGCGTAGGTCGACGTGAGTCAAGCGACCCTGCTTCGCGGACAACGTCAAGGGGTTACGGGTTTCCCCGTAACCCCTTGAGTTTTGGAGCGGGCGACCGGATTCGAACCGGCGACGTCCAGCTTGGGAAGCTGGCATTCTGCCACTGAATTACGCCCGCCCGACGCCTCCTATAGTACGCCGTTGCCAGGAACGGAGCGCTACCTCAGACTCATGTCGTAGGCCTTGATCAGCTCGTCGCTGCGCGCCTTCCAGTTGAGCCGCTTCGACGCACCGTAGAGGTCGAGCTGCTGGTAGAGCGGCACCGCGGCCGCGTCCTCGACCCAGAGCTTGTTGATCTTGTGGTAGCTCTCCAGACGCTGCTTCGGATCCATCTGCGTCTGCGCGAGATCGATCAGCCCGTCGATATCGGCGTTGTGGTAGTTGCACAGGAGGCTCCCGCTGCGGAACAGAGGGACATAGATGCCCTCGGCGTCCATCATCCCCTGGCCCCAGCCGATCAGCCACACGGGACCCGCCTTGTGGACGTAGACCATGCTGTTCAGGAAGTTGACGAACTCGAACGTCCTGAGCGTCGTCTTGATGCCGGCCTTGGTGAGCTGGCCGGCCGCCGCCTCGGCGACCTCCTTGTCACGCACGTAGCGGCCCTGCGGGCCGTTGAGCGTGATCTCGAGCCCGTTCGGGTAACCGGCCTCGGCGAGGAGCTTCCTCGCCTTGGCGAGGTCTTGCTTGATCGGCTTCAGGCCGGGATCGAAGCCGAAGTGCATGCTCGGCAGCATCGTCGCCACGCGCATCGCCTTGCCGTCGAGCACGCCCTTGATGATCTCGTCCACGTCGAGCGCGTACGTGATCGCTTGGCGCACGCGCTTGTCGACCGTCGGCCCCTGGTAGGGTCCGACGAGCTTATTCTGCGCGTCGTACTGGTGCGTGTAGAACATGAGCTGGATCGTGCGGATCGACGGCGCGGTCGACAGGAACAGCTTCGGGTGATTGGCGATGATGTTCGCCAGGTGCGGCGGAATGTTGACGGCGACATCGACCTCGCCGTTCTGGAGCGCCGCCACCCGGACCGAGTCGTCGGGAATGGGCCTGAACACGACGGTCTTGATCCTGGGGGCGCCGCGGAAGTAACCATCGTTGGCCTCGAGGACGATCTCCTCGTCCTTCGACCACCGCACGAGCTTGTAGGGGCCCGTGCCGATCGGATTCCTGGAGATGTAGGTGGTGTCCTTGTCGGCGTAGGCCTTGGGCGGATACATGGGGGCCTGCGGATGGTTCATCGAGGGGATGAACGTCGGCCAGGGCTTGGTCGTGTGAACGCGCACCGTGTAGGGATCGACGATCTCGACCCGCTCGATCAGCTTGAAGTTCGAGCTGCCTCGCATCTTGGGGTCCTTGGCGCGCTCCAGGCTGAACTTCACCGAGTCGGCGTTGAAGTCTTCCCCGTTGTGGAACTTCGCGCCGCGCCGGAGCTGGATCTCCCACACCTGGGGCGAGACCAGCTTCGGAAGCTCGGCGGCCAGCGCCGGCACGATCGTCAGACTCTGATCCCGTTCGACGAGCTTGTTGTAGATGTGCTCGGTGACCACCGACGCCGGCGTCTCCTGCTGGTTCATGGCGTCGAGCGTCGTGGGATCGACGCCCTGCGCGACGACGATCTTCCCCTCCGGCGCCGCGAGCGCCGCGGCGGGCAGCGCGACGGCCAGGGCGAGCGCGATCGTGGTTCGCCAGACACGCATGAGAACGCCTCCTCACGAGAGGGAGATGGATGCCGTGCGGACGGCGCCTACTCTAGGGTTCGCTCGCCAGAGAGTCAAGGTACGCGAGCGCATCCTCCCGCGTCTGCACCCGTCCGAGGTCCTGGGCCTCGCGCAACCGCGCGAGGAGCCGGCCGATCGCCGGGCCGGGCGGCAGTCCGAGCCGCGCCATGACGTCCTGACCTCGGAGGAGCGGCGGGGCCGCGCTGACGGCGTGCTGCTCTGGGAAGCCGCCGAGGAGGTCGCGGAGCAGGCCGGCGCGGCGCCAGACGCGGAGGGGCGAGGCGCCCGTGAGGGCCGCGGCGTCCACGAGAACCAGCAGCAGGAGGTCCTGAGCGTCCTCCGCGAGGTCGCGGTAGAAGCGATAGCGCGCGCGTCGGGTCACCGGGCCCGCGGCGTCGAGGTGCATCGGACGCAGGTGGTGGCGCACGAGCCGCTCGAGCACGCCCGCGGCGCGCGTGGGCAGGCGCAGCCGCACACCGATCTCGCGCGCGCGGATGGCGCCGACCACGTCGTGCTCGAAGAAGCGGACGCGCCCGCCGATCACCCGCCGGGTCTCGGGCTTGGCCACGTCGTGCAGCAGCGCGGCGAGCTTCAGCACCTGGCCCCGCGTGACGCCGCCGCCGAGCTCCTCGGCCATGTGGCGGGCGAGCGTCTCGCCGAGCGGCGCGAGCACGACCGTCCGGGCCAGCACCAGGTCGGCGCCCGCCACGGCACGGAGCGAGTGCTCGAGCACGGGAAAGCGGTGGGGCGCGGGCTGGGCCGTGGTCCGCATGGGCTCCACCTCGGGCACGATCACGCGCAGGAGGCCCAGCGCGTCGATCCGGCGGAGCGCGCGCGCGGCGGCGGGAAGCGCGAGCACGAGAAGTAGCTCGTCCCTCACCCGCTCTGGCGCCACGTCCGCGAGCGCCGGCGCCACGCGGCTGATCGCCGCCACGGTTCCGGGCGTCAGGCGGAGCCCGAGCGCCGCCTCGAGCCGCGCGCCGCGGAGCGCGCGCAGCGGGTCCTCGGCAAGGACGCGCGGATCGGGCGGACGGAGCCTCCGCGCGCGCAGGTCGGCGAGGCCGCCCGTGGGATCGATGACCGCGGCGCGGCCCTCGCGCAGGAGCCGGCGCACGGGGACCGCGAGCGCGTTCACCGTGTAGTCGCGCGCAAAGAGATCGGCCTCGAGCGTGGGGGCGCGCCAGTCGGCGACGTCGATCCGGACCCCGGAGGCGATGACCCGCGCGGTGCCGCGCTCGGCGTCGAGGGGCACGAAGGCTCCGCCGAGCCTGCCGGCGACCTTCCGCGCGAGCTCGAGCGCGCCGACCGGAACCGCGAGATCCAGGTCGGTCGAGCCGAAGCTGGGCGCGCGGGCGAGCCACGCGTCGCGTACCACGCCCCCGACGAGGACGGGCGCGCTCCGGCGCGGCGCGGCCGCGAGGACCGCGCGCAGCGCCGCCTGCTGCGCCCGGCTCAGCCGGTCGAGACGCAGCACGGCCATGGTAGAGTCCCGCTACCCATCGCCACGATTTAAACAGGAGGGCGCCGGCGTGGCACTCAAATTGCGCAAGGTCCGCTACGAGAAGAAGGGACATCTCGCGTACGTGACGATCGATAACCCGGAGCACGAGAACTGCCTCGAGGAGACCGTGGACCGCGACCTCTGGAAAGTCTGGCACGACTTCCGGGACGATCCGAGGCTCTACGTGGCGATCCTCACCGGCGCGGGGGCGAAGTCCTTCTGCGCGGGCTCGGATCTCCGGTCCTACGTGAAGGCCATCTCGGAGCGGTCGCCGGAGCGGAACCGGCGGCGCGCGCACGAGGGGCCGAATCTCGGCGGCATCACCAAGGGCATCGACGTCTGGAAGCCGATCATCGCCGCGATCAACGGCTACTGCCTCGCGGGCGGCATGGAGCTCGCGATGGCGTGCGACATCCGCATCGCCGCCGACCACGCGAAGTTCGGCGTGGTGAACCGCCGCTGGAACGTCGGTGCCGAGTCGGGCCTGACCCAGCGGCTGCCTCACATCGTGGGGCTCGGCGTGGCCCTCGACCTCCTCATCACCGGGCGGTGGTTCGACGCGAAGGAGGCCTACCGCATCAACTTCGTCAGCCGGGTGGTCGGGCGCCGGAAGCTCATGGACGAGTGCGCTTCGCTCGCCGAACAGATCTGCGCGTACCCGCAGTCGTCGCTCCGGACCGACAAGGAGGCCTGCATCCGCGGCCTCGGCAGGACGCTCGAGGACGGGCTGCGGCTCGAGAACACCCTCTGGAACACGAACCTTGCCCTCCCCGACACCCTGAACGGCCCGAAGGCATTCATCGAGCGAAGGAAGTTCGTGCCGACGCAGGAGACGTAGGCGGGCGCTACATCTCGATGCCGGTGGGCCCGATCTTGTACTCGACGATCTCGTCGCTCATCGCGCTCCCCCGGTGCTTGACGACACACAGCAACCGCGCCAGCCGGTTCCCGACACGCTCGCTGCCGAGGGCCAGGATCGTGTTCGCGGTAGCGCCGACGTCGCCGACGGCGACCTTCCGCGCGAGCAAGTCCTCGAGGCGCGTCTCCTCGGTGGTGAGGAGCAGGAGCGTGGTGATGCGCGCGTGATCGTAGCGGTGCGCGTCGATGAACGCGCGGTGCTTCCACACGGGCAGGCAGATCTCCATGCCGAGCGTCTCGGCGTCCCGGTGGATGGTCTTCCGATAGAGCTCGTTGAACATGAAGACCTGGATCGAGTCGGCCGGCGCGTCCATCGGCTCGACGCCGTCCACCACCACGCGCCGCGCGCCCGCGGCGAAATGGAAGTAGAGGAAGGGGCACACCGTGTAGAGGGCGTGGTTGTACGTCGCCTTCCAATTCCAGTCGAACTCGAAGCCGCCGCCGGGCGTCGGGACCTGGAAGTCGCGCACGCGCCCGACCCAGGAGAGCGCGTTGGAGTAGAACGCCTCCAGCTGCCCGGGCGGCGGGTACGGATCGCTCATCGGCGTCACGGTGTGCGTCCAGGCCTTGAGCGGCCACTCGAACAGCCGCGCCGCGTACTCGTCGTGCTGCTGGGAGTCGCCGCGCCCGTTCATGTCCAGCACGACGCCGCGCGCGCCATCGGCCACGCGGCCGTGGTCGGCGAAGGTGAGGCCGAGGTGGGTCTTGCCGATGCCCGTGGCGCCGTAGACGCAGGTGAGCGTGCCCGGCAGCAGGCCTCCGCCGAGCATGGCGTCGAGCTTCCGCAGGCCGGTCGGGACGCGGTCGGTCATGAACGTGAATTCTACACTAGGGCTTCGGCCGGCCCTTCGTTGCGAACTGCCGCTCGTAGAGGCTGCGCAGCTCCTCGAGCGTGGTCGCCTGGTCAGGCGCCTTGTCGTCGCGGATGCGCGTGATCCGGGCGAAGCGGAGGGCGAGGCCGGACGGGTACGTTGGGCTCTTCTGGATCTCGTTGTAGGCGACCTCCACGACGACCTCCGGGCGCACGCGCACCGTGTAGCCGTCATCGGCGATCGCGAGCGCCGTCAGGCGGTCGGTCATCGCGGCGAACTCGACGTCGGTGAGCCCCTTGAAGGTCTTGCCGACGTCGGCGAAGCGGTCGCCGTCACGGACCGCCAGGTGGTAGTTCGAGAGCCAGCCCGTACGCCGGCCCGAGCCGCGGTCGGCGGCGAGGATGACGCAGTCGACCGTCTCCGCGGCCTTCAGCTTGAGCCAGCGCTTGCCACGCCCGCCGGGCTCGTAGGGGCTCTGGAGGTCCTTCGCCATCACGCCCTCGTGACCCGCGGCGAGGGCCCGCGCGAAGAACTCGCGCGCGACGTCCGCGGCCTCGACGACCAGCCGCTCGGCGAGGTGGCGGCCACCCGTCACGCGCGCGAGGGCCTCCCACCGTCGCTCGTATGGCTCGTCGATGAGCGAGCGCCCGTCCGCCATGAGGCAGTCGAAGAAGTGGAGCGCGAGCGGCATCTCGCGTGCGAGCGCCTCGACCTCGTGCGTGCGGCGGAAGCGTCGCATCAGCTCCTGGAAGGGGAGCGGCCGGCCGGCCGGGTCGAGCGCCACGACCTCGCCGTCGAGGATGAACGGCGCGCCACCGAGCCCGCGGGCGAGCTCGACGACGTCGGGGAGGCTACGCGTCACGTCGGAGAGGCGGCGCGACCAGACGGCGACTCGCGCGCGGTCATGGTGGAGCTGGATCCGCGCACCGTCGTACTTGTACTCGAGCGCGGTCCGGCCGCCGTGCGCGGCCAGCACCTCGTCGAAGTCGCTCGCGATCTCGGCGAGCATCGGCAGCAGCGGGACGCCCGGCCGCGCGGCCGTCGCGGCGAGCGCGGCGGCGCCGCCGCGGAGCGCGAGGTCCGCGACGGTCGAGAGGTCGCTCAAGAGCAGGGCGGCCCGCCGCGCCGCGGCGACCGGCACGGCGGCGGCCCGGGCGATCGCCTCGAGGACGAGCCCGTCCGAGACCCCGGTTCGCATCTCACTTCCGACGATCCGGCGGAGCACGTCGCGCTCTGACGGGGACGCGCGGGCCACGAGCACGCGCAGGCGTTCCTCCCGTGCCCGCCGGGCGCCCGGCCCCTGGGCCTCCGCCACCGCGCTGAACGCCGCGGCGACCTCGGCGAGCTCGAGCGGCGGCCCCGCGGCGGGCGTCGCCACCGCCGGCAGCGTGCGCGCGCCGAGGACGCGTGGGTCGGACGCGGGAAACACGCGCCCGGTCAGGAATGCGACGGCGGTCGGCACGTCCTCGGACGGCAGCGCGCGGAGGAACTCGGCGACGAGTCGGAGCTTCTCGAGCCGCGCCGGGAGCGCCTCGAGCTCGCCGACCAGCGTCGCCAGACGCCCGAACTCCGTCACGGGGCTATTCTAGCCGGCGCCGCCCTTCCTTGACTTCCAGCGCGCGCGCGCCCTAGGCTCGTTCTATGCGTCGCCGTGTCCTCTACGACGCGACCTCGCGCGCCGCGGCGGCGGCCGCTCTTCTGCTCGCCGACCGCTTCGAGCCCGCCGTGCTCGCCGCCGAAGCCCTGGCGGGCGCCGCCGGGCCGACGGTCGTCCTCGTCGGCGAGGGCACGCAGCTCCCGCCGCCAGAGAACGGCCACGTCCGCCTCGTCGGTCTCGTGAGCGCCGCGGCGGCCGGTCCGTGGCCCGCCCACTGGTACGCGCTGGTGCCGGAAGGATCGGGGAGCGCGGTCCTCGCGCGCGCGGTGGACAACGCGTTCGCCGACGCCGAGCGCGCGGCCGAGGTCGCCCGGCTCGACCGCGAGCTGTCGGAGCTGAACGCGATCGGTATCCGGCTCTCCGCCGAGCGGAATCCGCGTGAGCTCCTCGAGACGATTCTGACGAAGGCGCGCGAGATCACGAGGAGCGACGCCGGCTCGCTCTACCTCGTCGACGAGGCGCCCGACGGCACACGGGAGCTCCGCTTCGCGCTCGCCCAGAACGACAGCGTCGAGGTCTCCTTCCGCGCGACGCGCCTGCCGCTCACGAGCGAGAGCGTGGCCGGCCACGTCGCGCTCACGGGCCAGATCCTGAACCTCGCCGACGCGTACGCGCCGCCCCCCGGCGCGCCGTTCACGATCAACCGCTCCTTCGACGAGGAGGACGGCTACCGTACGAAGTCCATGCTCGTGGTGCCGATGCGGACGCCGCAGGGCGAGACCATCGGCGCGCTCCAGCTCATCAACTGCAAGCCGGACTTCGCGCTGGTCCTCCGGTCGCCGGAGGAGACCGAGCGGCTGGTCCGGCCCTTCGACGCCCACCACGAGAAGCTCGCGGGCTCGCTCGCCTCGCAGGCGGCCGTGGCACTCGCCAACAGCCGCCTCTACGAGGCCATCCGCCAGCTCTTCGAGGGCTTCGTGCAGGCCTCGGTCACCGCGATCGAGTCGCGTGACCCGAGCACATCGGGCCACTCGTTCCGCGTCGCGAACCTCACGGTCGGCCTCGCCAGCGTCGTCGACCGGGCAAGCTCGGGGCCGCTCGGCGGGACGC
>Ga0137418_10005206_pt1 | contig 11908 bp, 14 predicted proteins | sample CZODoug3_1_2_16f_FD_122242 | JGI IMG/M metagenome (GOLD analysis project Ga0137418, IMG submission 122242) | Vadose zone soil fungal communities from Angelo Coast Range Reserve, California, USA - CZODoug3_1_2_16fungal (Hybrid Assembly) | ecosystem: Environmental > Terrestrial > Soil > Vadose... | reverse complement strand
CTGGTCCCGACGACGCTGGTCGAGAAATTGACGATGCGTCCGCCGTCACGCAGCCGCCTGGCGGCTTCGCGCATCGCATTGAAGCTCCCCTTGAGATTGACCGCGATCTGCTGGTCGAACAGCGCATCGTCGCTGTCGGCGATCTTGGCAAGCTTCATGATGCCGGCATTGTTGACGAGCACGTCGACGCCGCCGAACGCGGCTTCCGCGCTGTCGAACATGCTGCGCACCGCCTTGGGATCGCTGACATCGGCCTTGACGGCGAGCGCCCGGCCGCCCTTGCCTTCGATCCGGCGGGCAAGCGCCTCGGCGGATTTTGTGTCGCCGGCATAATTGATGACGATCGTGAAGCCGTCGGTCGCGAGCCGCTCCGCCACTGCGGCGCCGATGCCGCGCGATGCTCCGGTCACGATCGCCACCTTGCTGGTCTTGTCGGTCATTCTTCAATCTCCCGTCGTCATCAGCGGCAACGCCTTTCGAGGGGAGAAAGATAGTCACTTCTGGCGTGCGCTGACAGCCCTCCGCAGCAGCCGCGGCGTCGGCCTAGAGCGGGATGACTTTTCTTCGAATCGTCATCCCGCTCTATCTTTTTGTTTGAGCATGATCTCCGCGCAAACGCTTCGCGTTTGTCGCGAGGGAAAACCGGTCCCCACCCATCGGGTCGTGGCCCGAGGGCATGCTTTTCCGGATCATGCTCTAGCGCCAACCGCCGGACGCGGTGATGCGTTCGCCGGTCAGCCACGAGGAGTCGTCGGATGCCAGGAAAACGGCCACGCGCGCGATGTCTTCGGGCTGGCCGAAACGGCCCAGCGGTGTCATGCCGATAATCTGCTTTTCGAAATCGCTGCCGAGGATGCCGGCCGTGACAAGTCCCTCCGACGCGGTACCTCCGGGCGCGATGGCGTTGACGCGAATCTTGCGCGCGCCCAGTTCCTTCGACAGGCCGCGCGTGATCGAGTCGACCGCGCTCTTGGTTGCGGCATAGACGACCGAGTCCGGCGTCGGGTTCAGGCTTGCGATCGATGAGATGTTGATAACGCTGCCGCCATGCGGCCCGAAATATTTCAGCGCCTCCTGGATCGTGAGGATGGTTCCGAGCACGTTGGTGTCGAACTCGCGGTGAAATTCCTTTTCCGTCACAGTCTCGAGCGGGTCGAACTGATAGACGCCGGCGTTGTTGACGAGCACGTCCAGCGCACCGAATGACACCTTGGTTTGTTCGAACAGCCGCTTCACGTCGGCAGCCTTCGACACGTCGCCTTGCACGGCGATCGCCCTGCCGCCCTGGGCTGTGATATCAGCCACGACGCGGTCGGCGCCTTCCCGGCTGGAGGCGTAATTCACCACAACCGCGGCCCCCGCCGCGGCAAAGCCCTTCGCTATGCCCGCGCCGATACCTTTCGACGCGCCGGTGACGATCGCCACCTTGCCCTTGAGGTCACTCATCCGAATTCTCCTGATTGCCGGCTCTATCGCCGATGTCTGCTGCGACCTATCTACTCAGGAACAGATAGCCGATTAGGCTCATCCTCAGCACATCAATTGTGCCTGGAATTCTCGAATGACCACGATTCTCGAAAAAACCGCCGGTCTGGTCGCCTTCGTGCAGACGGTCGATTCAGGCTCGTTCTCCGGCGCCGGGCGCTTCATCGGCTCCAGTCCTTCTGCGGTGTCAAAGAGCGTCGCGCGCCTGGAGCGCCGGCTCGGCGTGCGGCTGCTGCAGCGATCCACGCGGACGCTGAGCCTCACGGCCGAGGGCGCCGCATATTACGAGCGCGTCGCACCGCTGCTGCGCGCGATCGCGGATGCCGAGGACGTCGTGCAGATGGCCGATAACGCCCGCGGCTTGCTGCGCGTAACCGCCCCTGTCTTTGTTGGGAGGACGCTGATCGGGGCATGGTCGGAGGCCTTCCTCGCACGACATCCGAACGTCAAACTCGAACTCAGCGTCACCGACCGGCAGGTCGATCTGATCCGCGAAGGTTTCGATGTCGCGCTGCGCATCGGCGAACTCCAGGACACGGAGCTGACGGCCCGCAAACTGGCCAACCTTTCAATGGTGATTGTCGCCTCGCCCGATTACCTGGCGCGCCGTGGCGTGCCCCGTGCAATCGAAGATCTGCGTGGACACGCCTGCCTGCGATATCTGCTGGCAGGAAGATCCTACCCCTTCATGTTCGCCGACGGCACCTCGTTGACACCGGATGGACCGCTCGATTCGGACGACGGCATCACGCTATTTCACGCAGCCCTTCACGGCGCCGGCATCGCCCAGGTCCTGCGGTTTGCCGCCGAAGACGATCTCGCCGCCGGGCGCCTTGTGGAAATTCTACCCGATCTGGCGATGCCCAAGGTTCCGATGCATGTCGTTCACGCCTTCGGCAGGCAGCTCCCGGTACGGGCGCGGCTGTTCATCGATTTTCTCGTGGAGCGAATGGAGGCGATCGGTAGATAGGGCAAGCAGAAACTTGCGCCGACATAATCTCGTCCGAATTTATCCCCAGAAGTTAATGGCTTAGCGAGCAGCGGGGCGCTGTTCAGTTGGTTTTTGAACTGCACGGAACCCATTATGCCCCCGAATAACACCCTGGCATCTCAGGCCCCGCCTTCCCGCTCTGCTTCAGTGCTGCTGTCCAACGGCGTCACGCGCCTCGAAGGCATACTGAAACTCACCACCGCGATCCTCGCGCTGGCGGCCGGCGTCTACACCTTTCTCGGCGTCCGCGAATTGCTCAACGGCAGCCCGACCACGGTATTCTTCGCCGCGGTGATCTATTCGGTTGCGGTATCGGTCGGCATCTACGCGTTCTGGGTGTTCCTGATGCAGTTCATGCCGCACGTGATCGATCGCACCGGCCGCGGCCTGATGTTCGGTTGCATGCTGCTCGGCTCGTTGATGATCGTGGCGATGTCGTCATGGCTGAACGCCTCGGCACTGGCCGGGGCCGCTGCGATCCAGCAGCATCTTGCCATCACCGTGCAGAACTACACCCGCGATCTCGATACCGCCAACACCAACGCCATCGCAGCACTAGGACTGTTGCCGGATATCCAGCTGGCGTCGTCGCGCTTCGCGAAACTTGCCGACGCCGAGCGTGCCGGTTCGCTGACGGGCACCGCCGGATCCGGCACCGTGGTGCAGCTTCTGACACAGATGTCCGGGCAGCTCGACAGTCTCGGCCAGGAAGTTCAGGCCTCGGGCAAACGCGTCTCGGCATTGTACGAGCAAGGCGGCAAGAGTCTCGCCAGGATGCGCGAATTGATCAGCGACCGCGGACCGATTTCGACGCGCAGCGATGCATTCGCAACCGAGTCGCTGGCCCTGATGGGCGTGATCGCCAATTTGCAGCAGACTTCCGTCGCACCGGCGGTCAAGCGCGCCGCAACCTCGCTGTCATCGAGTTTCATCGCTCCGGCCGCGGGCGGTCGCACGTCCGATCTTGCGGATCGGCAGACTGCGGTGGTTGGCAAGGTGGAGAGCTCGATTGCCGCACAGGCGGCATCGCTTTCGGACGCAGCGGATAAGATCCTGGCCACGCCGCGGATCGAACCGATCAGGTTTCAGACACTTTCGCCCGCCGAAGCGGTGCTGCGCTATGCCGGCGATTTCATCCCGAGTTGGGCTGGCGCGATCTCGATCGACCTGATGCCGGCGGTGCTGGTGCTTATCCTCTGCGTCGTGCACGCCGCGATCCGGCGCGAAGGGCTTCCCGCTGTCAGCGCATCCAACATGACAGCGGGCGAGCTGCTCGCGGCATTGCAGATGGCGCGCGAGCTCGAGGACGCGCGGCGCCGAAGTCCAAACGAGGAGGTTTCGCCGGCCGAAGTGAAGACAGACGGCCAACCCGTTGCCGAGCCGGCGGCGGGCGCGGACGAAAATGTCACCTCGCTGTCGTCGGCGCGGCTCACCAAATAGCGGATCGCCGTGCCGCAATTCCTCACCATGCAGCAACGTTTTCACGCCTGGTTGTCGGACAATCCGGACCAAGCGATTTTGCGCTGGATTTTCCGCAGCGTCGTCACGGTCACAATCGCCGTGCTCGCGGTCGACTTCATCAGCATGAACGGGTGGATCGCCAACCCCGACGCCGCGGCGACACCAGCCGAGCTAAAGCAGGGTTCACCGACGCTGGATCTTCCCAGCCTGGTGCCGTCGATCCTGGCACCATTGTTGCCCGGCGGCGACAAGCGCCTCCTACCGCTGCTGCAGCCGCAGGGTGCGATGGCCAAGCCGATGACGTTCGAACTGGTGGGGGGCGGCAAGTTGATGGCGACCGGCGCTATCACGCCGGGAATCTCGGAAGCCTTCGCGGCGGAAGTCAGCAGGCGCGGCGATTATATCAAGACCGTGGCGCTGAACTCGCCGGGCGGCTCGGTGGCCGATGCTCTGACGATGGGGCGGCTCATTCGCGAAAGAAGATTCTCGACGGAAGTCGAGGCTGGAAAATACTGCGCGTCGTCGTGTCCGCTGGTGTTCGCCGGCGGCGTCGAGCGACGCGCCTCCGACAAGGCCATAATCGGCGTGCACCAGGTGGCGGCGATCAGTTCGGCCGCCAGCGGCCCTCTGCGTGATGAGATGAGCGTGGCGCAAAACATCTCCGCGCGCTGCCAGCGCTATCTCGGCGACATGGGCGTGAACCTGCAGGTCTGGGTCCACGCCATGGAGACCCCGCACGATAAACTGTTCGTCTTCAAGCCGGATGAGCTGAAATTGCTCAATATGGTAACGGTCGCGCCAGCATCAGCGCCGGTACCCGCACCTGCGACGTTATCGGCACCAACGAAGACGCGATCGTGATTTGGGCGCCACCTCTCCGCGGGTCGTCCCGGCGAACGCCGGGATGCATAACCACCGGCATTTCCTTCATCGAGACATCTGCAACAAGCACCGTGCAAAGCATCTGGCGGCACGCCCGAGTGGAACCATCGCGTTCCAAGCGCGTTGTTCGGGATCATTGGAGGTTGCCATGCAGACTTTTGTCGGAATGATTTTGGGTATGCTGCTATTGGTCGTGGGTGTCTATATTTATGACTCGATGTCGACGTCGACGGTCGCCAAGGGCCAGGTAGCAACCGCCAATCGCACCATAGTCAACTGGGACGTGGCAGAGACCAACTGGAACGCGCTCAAGGTGCGTGCCCATGACGACTGGATCAAGCTGTCGTCGAAATAATCGCGCTAAACCATTCGCGCACAAATATCGAAGCGCCCTCGTCCGTCGATGAGGGCGTTTCGCTATCGGTTATCGGCTATTTGTTCGCGGCCGCCTTCCGCGCGTCGGCAATGGCCTGATCGAACTGCGCCATGGTCAATATGCCGGGCACGCGAAATTTGCCGACGATAAACGAAGGCGTCCCCCTGAAACCGAATGCCTTGGCCTGATCGTCGTTGCGCGCAAGGATCGCGTCGATCGCCCTGGCATTGGTGACGAGGTCGCGATTGAGGCGATCGACGTCGATACCAGCGCCAGCGAGCAGCTCGCCGATGCGCGGCTCGGTCAGCTTCGAGTTGACACCGATCAGGGCTTCATGCGCCTGAAGGTATTTGTCCTGAAATTTACTCGCCAGCGCCATCCGCGCCGCGATCACCGAGACCGGCCCCAGGACCGGCCAGTCCTTCAACACCAGGCGGACCTTGCCGTCGTCCTGCACCACCTGCCGCAGCTCGGGCTCGATCTTGCGGCAATACGGACACTGATAGTCAAAGTACTCGACGATCGTAATGTCGCCATCGACATTTCCTGCCGCCGGGATATCCGGGTCGCGCAACACCAGCGCTTCCGTCAGCACGGTTTCTTCGCTGCCCTGCCCCAGCGCCGAACCCGGCGCGAAGTCCATGCCGAGCATAACCGCGCCGGCGCCAAGCGCGCGAAGCGTTTGGCGCCGGGTGCGTCTGGGGTTCCACCGGTCGGGATCGAACGATCTGGTCATGTCTGTTCTCCTGGCCGGCCCCAGAGCGGGATGACTTTTCTCCGAATCGTCATCCCGCTCTATCTTTTTGTTTGAGCATGATCTTTTCGGAAAACCGGTACCCACTTTTCCGGATCATGCTTTGAGTCACATCTATCTACGCTCAGGATAGGGATATGTTACGCGCCAGCATATAGAGCGCCACGGCAACAATGACGGCGGCGAACACAATGTTGAGCGCGCCGCGCCGAGCCGATAGCAGCCGCGCCGATCGGGTGCCGATCAATCCGCCGGCGATACCGCCGGCGATGAATAATCCTGCCAGCCCCCATGAGATCAACCCGGAATAGGCGTAACTGGCGGCGGTGGTCAGGCCGAAGGCGGTCACGGCAACCAGCGACGAGCTGACCGCGTTCATGATCGGCATTCCCGTCGCCAGCATCAGCGCCGGCACGATCAGAAATCCACCGCCGATGCCGAAGAAGCCGGACAGCGTCCCGGTCGCGAGACCGAGGCCAACGATGGCCGGCGTGTTGGCCCAGCTTATCTGCACGTCGGGCAGGCCGATCCGCGATCGCGTTTTCAGCATCAGCACCGCGATCACCAGCATCAAGAGCGCAAACAGCGCCAGCAGCCTCTCACCATCGAGCATTTTGCCGAAGATCGAGCCGGCGAAGGCCCCGGCAATTCCCGCGGCTGCGAATGTCAGCGCGCACGACCACATCACGGTGCCGCCGCGCGCATGGTTCGACAAATTGACCGCGGCGTTCGCGGCTACCGCCATGGCACTGGTGCCGATCGCGACATGGGCGTCGGGCACGCCGACCACATAGACCATCAGCGGCACCGCGAGGATCGATCCGCCGCCGCCGACCAGGCCAAGCGAAAATCCAACCAGCGCTCCCGATGCCAGTCCCAGCACGCCCTGCATCATGGAGATCATTAAGGTAATAGCCTTGCTTGCACGGCGCGACCCTAGAGGGAATTTCTGCGAATCTCCATGGTGACATGATAGAAAATCGCAATGAAGATCACCGCACCAGCAGCGTCACCGCCAGTGGCACCAGCAGCGATGTCACCAGCGCGTTGAGGCTCATCGCGATGCCGGCGAACACGCCCGCGACCGCGTCAACCTGGAACGCGCGAGCGGTGCCGATGCCATGCGCCGCGATTCCGACCGCGAATCCGCGCGCGCGGAAATCCGTAATGCCCATCCGGTTCATCAATGGCGTGACGATGATCGCGCCCATGATGCCGGTAAGGACGACCGCGACCGCCGTCAGCGATGGATCGGCGTGTAACGATTCGCTGATGCCCATCGCGACGCCCGCCGTCACCGATTTCGGCGCCAGCGACAAAACCACCGCGCGCGGCAAGCCCACGGCTTCTGCCAGCAACACCACCGAAACGACCGCGGTCACGGAGCCCACCACGAGAGCCGCCAGCATCGGCAGGATCGCCGCCGCGACCACCTTGCGATTCTCGTAGAGCGGCACCGCCAGCGCCACGGTCGCCGGCCCGAGCAGGAAGTGCACGAATTGCGCGCCGCCGAAATAGGTCGTGTACGATGTGCCCGTGAGCATCAGGAATGCCCCGATGATCCAGATCGAATGAAGCACCGGATTGGCAAGTGGATGCCGATGCGTCATCAGCGATAACGCGTCGGTGGTCGCATAAACCAGCAACGTCACCGTCAGCCAGAGCAGCGGCGACTGCGAAAGGTATACCCACAGCGAGAACGGATTTGCACTCATGGCGCGCTCCGTCCGCGCGACATCAAGCGGCTCGCGACGAGAAACGTCGCCACCGTCACCAGCAAGGTCACCACCACGGAGATCGCGAGCACCGCCGCGACCGCGATGCCGTGCTCGGCGACCAGATCGAGTTCTGCACGACGCCGACGCCGGCCGGGACAAACAGCAGCGACAGATGCGCGAGCAGGCCGCGGCTGGCATTTTCCACGCCATCCTGTTGCAGCGGCCCGCGCGCCAGCGCAGCGAAGCGGTCACGCGCCAGCAGCAACAGCAGCAGAAACAGAAGGCCGACCACCGGACCCGGCATCGGCAGGCCGAGCCCGCGCACGATGACCTCGCCGGCCAGTTGACACAGCAAAATAAGGCTGAGGCTCGCTATCATTCGCTATCCGCGCGGGGAAAACTTCCGCATCAGGCGATCCCGGCGAACGCTTGTCAATGTCCGGTCGTTAACCGCCGGCGCGCGCGGTATCTGTCGCCTTACGCACCGGCCGGCTCGGAAACGGCGAGCAGTGCTGCGGCGGTCGTTCGGATCGAATCTGCAAACGGCGCGGATTTGCGCGCCTGTCGGTCCATGTGGACGCCGGTGGTCTCGCAGATTGCTGCGATCTCGCCGGTCTCGGCGTTGCGCATCTCGTGGCTGAAGCGGATCGACTTATCGCGAATCTCCAGCAGTGCGCTTCTGACCTCGACGATATCGCCGGCCAGTAATTCGCGCTTATAGGTGATGTTCTGCTGGACCGCCGCCATGCCGCGGCCGGATTCGCGCAAGTAAGTCGGCGTCAGCCCGATCCGCGCGAACAGATTCCAGTTGGCCTCGTCGAACTTGCCGACATACCACATGATGTTCATGTGGCCGACATGGTCGCATTGCCACGGATAGACCGCGCCGCAATAGGTCGCCGCCGATTCCATCGATCGCCCCCCGCCTTCGCTTGGTGATACGGCACCGTATCACCATCCCGTCGGGCTGGCAATACGGCGCCGTATCAAGATCGGCGAGGCACGAACAAATGGCCGGCCGCGTTGGCCCCGCGAGTAGGCGCTTAGCCTTTCAGCTTCTTGTTGCACTCGCTGTAATAGCCGCCGCCCTTTTGAATCCATTTCAAGCCGCCATTGGCATTCGCGGTCTTGTTGGCGTTGTATTGATCGACGCAGGTGTGCATGCGGCCCTTGCCGGCGGTTTCCTTGGAATATTTCGGATCCACGGCGGACGGATACACCGCCGGCCCTGCGGGAACGGCAGGCGCAGCGGCAGGTGCAGCAGGAGGTGCAGCTTCCTTCTTCGGCTTGGCTGCTGCCTCTTTCGGCGCCGCCGGTGCGGCAGCAGGTGCGGCGGCGGGGGCCGCTGCGGCATCCGATCCGCATTCCGCTTTGCGGAAATCGTTCCACTTCTGGCCGTTGAGCGTGCCGGCGGTCTTGGCGGCCTGATATTTCGCACTGCATTCCTGCGCGGTCAGGGCCAGCGCTGGCGATGTCGCCGCAAGCGCGGCAAAACCCGACACCGCAATTGCGCATAGTATTCTTGCTTGAATGGTCATCCTTGGTCTCCCTGGGGCATAGCGATCTTGAAACTCCCCATCCTAGCGCAGCGACGGCGCGTGACAACGGAGCGCGCGGTGGTTGAGTGAAAATATAGTGACGCCAAACCACGGCCCGCGCGGCCGCGTTCATCGGCGGTTCAGCATTCCGGCGCGACGTTGCGCTCCTCTTCAATCCGAGGTGTTTCCCATGATGACAATATCTTCCCGCGCGGCCGCAACCGCCGTCGCGTCCCTGCTCCTGATAAGCTCCGCGTTCGCGCAGACCGCGGCACCGGCCGCCGCTCCGGCTACAAAAGCGGCGCCTGCAGAAAAGAAGGCCGACAAGCCACCGCGTACCACAGCGTCTCTCGAATGCTCAAAGGAAGCCGATGGCAAGAGCTTGCACGGCAAGGAGCGAAAGAAGTTCATGTCCGAATGCAAGAAGACCGCGGCCGACAAGCCGAAATAAGCGAGCGCGACTGCTGCATAGCACGGCGTCATAATCGTCACCGGGTCTCGCCTGGCGAGCCCGGTGACGACTCCGGCGGGTGATCTGTAATCCGCCTGCCCGCGATTGCGCCGCAACGCCTCGAAATATGACATGTCCCGCATTCGCGGGGCATGCCAGCACAGCCATCGAGCCCCGTACCGGTCGCGCATTGCTGCAGTTGCGTTGGCGCATTTGTCCCCTGCGCCGGGATTTGCCATAAGGCGGCGTGAGCCAAATTCCCGCACCGATGGCATTTGCCATTCCCAGCCGCATCAAGATCCTTAACGTGCTCGAAACGCTGGCTATCGGCACCGCCGGCGGCGCGCTGTTTCTTTTGCTCAACCTTCCCGGCGGATTGATCTCGGGCGCCATGATCGCGGTCGGCATCGCCGCGATCGCGGGACGGCCGCTCACCATGCCGCCGATCCTGACCCAGACGGTGCTGGTGCTGCTCGGGATTTCCCTGGGCTCACTGGTGTCGCGGCAGCTCCTGCAGCACATGGGCGCCTATCCGCTGACCATCGCACTGCTGGCGCTGGCGACGTTCTGCTCCACCTTCGGCAGCAGCATCTATCTGCAGCGCGTCCACGGCTGGGACCAGACCTCGGCGTTTCTGGCGGGAAGCCCCGGCGCGCTGTCGCAGATCACCATGCTCGCGATCGAGAAAGGCGCCGACGTGCCGGCAATCGCGGTGGTGCAGACCATGCGGGTGATCATTCTCACCGCGGCACTGCCGCTGCTGCTGGCGCTGACCGGGATAGCCTCGCCGTCGTCACCGGCGGGCGCTGTGGCCATCGCCTCGCCGCTCGAACTGGCTGAGCTGATCGCCGCGTCGGTGGCGGTGGCGCTCCTGCTGCGACTGATAAAATTCCCGGCGAGTTGGATGTTCGGAGCGATGATCGGGTCAAGCGTTCTGCACGGTACCGGACTGATCGAGGGCGGTCTGCCGCCATGGGTGCGAGGGGTGGCTCTGGTCGGCATCGGCGCCCTGATCGGCAGCCGGTTCGCGCGGATGAATGCCAAGACCCTGCTCAGCCATGTCAATGCGGCGCTGGGATCCTTCGCCATCGCCATCGCCATTTCCGCTGTTTTCGTCGCGGTGATTGCGCTGACCACCCATGTGCGGTTCGCCGACGTCATTGTCGCGTTCGCGCCGGGTGCGATGGACGCCATGCTGGCGCTGGCGCTGACGCTGCACATCGACCCGATCTTCGTCGGCGCGCATCATTTGTCACGCTTCGTGTTCGTCACCATCACGACACCCGGCATCGTCCATCTGTTCGGACGCCCGCAGGAAGATGTCGACGATTAGGTTTCCGCCGGCCACCGGTGCGACGGCTAAATTTTTCTTTATGTCACGCTTGTAAACGGATGCGTGAACCAGGCTCGCATTTCTGTGCCGCGTGCACATCTCCGCGCCATCGGGGATTCAGACACAGCAAGAAAGACAGAGCCATGATGAAGAATCTCGCCTTAACCGCATCGATAATCATGCTGGTTGCGAACTCGGGACAGGCATTTGCACGCGCGACCGGATCGAATGCCCGGTACTGGCCGGAAGCGGCCAGTTCCTCAGACCAGCAGGCGGTGCGCGCTTACAACGCTTTCGCGCCGGCGATGGCGGCGCCGGCGGTCGAGCCCAATACGCACCGCTATGAAGGCGGACCGAAATCGAACGACTGACGTTTGATTTTGTCGATATGGGCTCTCGCTGGCCGCGAGAGCCCATATCACCTGCGGACGGATCGCCCGATGCCCCACGCCGCGATCGCGGCCATCAAGAGCGAGATCAGCACGTTGTAGCCGGCCAGCGACAGGCCGAGAAAGCGCCACTGCACCTCGTCGCAGCGGATCACCTTCACGGTGTCGAGACGCTCCAGCAGATTGCCGGCGCTGCCGAGATTTCCAATCTCGCCGGTGCAATCGGTCGGCCCCTGCCAGAACTTCCATTCGACGCCGGCGTGATAGGCGCCGAGCCCGGCATTGCCGAGCGCAGCGGCGGCGAGAACGACGAGGCCGAGAACCAGCACAGGGCGCGAAGCACCCCTGGCCGCGGCGAGCGCCACCAGCGCGCCAAGCGGCATCGCCAGATAATAGGCGTAGCGCTGCTCGAGACAGAGCGGACAGGGGCGGATATCCAGCACCAGCTCAAAGAACCACGCGCCCGCCAGCGTCGCCGCCGCGATGACGGCGATAGCCAGCGCCGCCGTCATCGCGGGATTGGCGTTCGC
>Ga0137418_10005205_pt1 | contig 11909 bp, 10 predicted proteins | sample CZODoug3_1_2_16f_FD_122242 | JGI IMG/M metagenome (GOLD analysis project Ga0137418, IMG submission 122242) | Vadose zone soil fungal communities from Angelo Coast Range Reserve, California, USA - CZODoug3_1_2_16fungal (Hybrid Assembly) | ecosystem: Environmental > Terrestrial > Soil > Vadose... | reverse complement strand
GGGGGAGCAGCAGCGCATCGCATTTGCGCGCGCGCTGGTGCAGAAGCCCGACTGGCTCTTTCTCGACGAGGCGACCTCAGCGGTGGACGAAGTCGGAGAGGCGCGCCTCTACACGCTGCTGCGAGACCGGCTGCCGAACACCACGCTCCTGAGCGTCGGCCACCGCAGCTCCCTGCGCTCCTTCCACACTCGCCAGCTGGTCCTCACCCCCAACGACCTCGAGCCCGCTACGTTGGCTGAGGTCGCCCAGAACGGTTGATCCAGCTCCAAGGAGGCTCATGATGCCGAAGATCAAGCACATCGCGCTCTCTACCCAGGACGTGGAAGGGACGGCTCGGTTTTACATCGAGGTCTTCGGCATGAAGAAGATGGGCACGATCGACGACCCGGGCACGATCGGGTGCTTCCTGAGCGATGGCGACATCAACCTGGCCATCCTGAATTTTAAGAACGATCAGGCGGCTGGCGTCGAGCGCGGCCGTGGTTTCAGCGGCATCCACCACATCGGCTTCGAGGTCGAGAGTCTCGAGGCGATCTTCGACAAGCTCGCCGCCGCCGGCGCCGAGCGGCGCCACGACGTCGAAGAGGCTCTCGGAGTGGGCCACGACCATCGCCCCAACGTCGAGGTGAAGTTTCGGGGCCCGGACGGCATCATGCTGGACGTCTCCGAGACGGGCTGGGTCGGCACGTCGCCGGGCTAAGAGAGGAGACAACCATGGCGGAACCGCTTAGGGCATTAAATCTGAAACGCTGGATCGATGATCACCGTAACCTGTTGAGACCTCCGGTGGGGGCCGAGATCATTTGGAAAGACTCCCAATTCATGATCATGATCATCGGTGGCCCAAATGCTCGCCGAGACTTCCACATTGACCCTCGAGACGAGTTTTTCTACCAGCTGGAAGGCGACATGGTGCTGGAGTACATCGACGGTAAAGGCAAGAGGCAACGCGAGACCATCCGAGAGGGCGAAGTCCTCCTGCTTCCGGCCCATACTCCCCACTCTCCTCAGCGGCCGGCGAACACTGTGGGGTTGGTGGTCGAGCCTGTCCGGGGTCGCGATGAGCCGGAAGGCTATGCATGGTATTGCGAGCAGTGCGACGCCAAGCTCTATGAGTTGTCCCGCGGAGAAGGGGATGTACTGGCGGATCTGCGAAAGGTCGCGGAGGAGTTCAACGCGAGTGAACCTCTCCGAACCTGTAAAGTCTGTGGCTACGTGCAGCCCGTCCCCGCGGGTTCCCGCCTGTAGGCGGTTAAGCTAAGCGTCTCGCCCACGGTCAACATGGCTGAGCCATGTTGAGGATGAAGACGGGAAGATGACGAGCAGGCAGTACTCGGCGCCGCGCTACTACGAGATCGCGTTCGACATGAACCGGAAGCAGGAGGTGGACTTCCTCGCCCACTGCTTCCGCCGCTTTGCTCGGCGCCCTGTCAAGACCGTGCTCGACATCGCCTGCGGCACGGGCCCGCACCTCATCCGGCTGGCCGACCGCGGCTACCGGATGTCGGGGCTCGATCTTTCCCCCGAGTGCATCGAGTTCGTGGGGCAGCGCCTCGCGGCGAAGGGGCACGAGGGGGAGCTGGTCGTCGGCGACATGACCGACTTCCGCCTGGAGCGGCCGGTGGACGCGGCGATCTGCATGCAGGATTCCCAGGGCCACCTCCTGACGAACGCGCAGCTCGTCGCCCACCTGCGGGCGACGGCGCGAGTGGTCCGAAGGGGCGGGCTCTACCTCTTCGACCGCTACATGGCGTCGTCGTGGACGGACCCCGCCCGCGCGTGGTCGTGGTCGAAGCGGCGTGGGAACCTGATCGTGCGCGCCTCCTTCTCGGCGCTCAACGACGTGAATCCTGTGAGCCAGGTCTTCCGCGAGCGGATGACGCTCGAGGCCGTCGAGAACGGCTCACGCCGGCTCTACCGGCAGACCCATCTCTCGCGGATGGTCTTTCCGCAAGAGCTCCGAGCGCTGGTCGAGCTTGCGGGGGGCTTCGAGTTCGTCCAGTGGTTCTTCGGCTTCAAGCCCCACCAAGTCCTCGAGCGCACCAGGCGCCCGATCATCATGGTCGTCGTCCTGCGCAAGAAGTAACGGCCCGCGCCATGCCGCGTCCGGCGAGCCCACGGGCCGTGCTGAGGCTCAAGCGGGGCCACGACCGGGCGCGAGCCCATCCCTGGATCTTCAAGGGCGACGTCGCCGATGTGAGCGACGTCGAGCCCGGCACGGCCGTCACCGTCGTGGACGCCGCCGGCCGGTTCGTCGCCCGCGGTCATTACAATCCGCGCCCGGCCCTCTGCTGCCGGATCCTCACCTGGGCCGACGAGGCTCTCGATTCCCTCTTCTTCGAGCGCCGGGTCACCGAGGCCGTTGCCCTTCGGGCGTCCGCGGCAGGCGCCCCGCCGGCCCTCGGCCGGCTCGTCTGGAGCGAGGCTGACGGACTTCCCGGGCTCGTCGTGGACCGCTACGGTCCCGCCCTCGTCGTCCAGTGCCTGACTCTCGGCATGGCTCGGGCCCGTCGCGAGATCGAAGGTGCCCTCGCGCGGGCGCTCGGCGACCTGCCGGTCTTCCGTAAGGACGAGGGCGCGGCCGCGCGTCTCGAGGGGTTCGAGCCGACCCACGGCTGGGCGGGTCCCGCGGGCCCTCAGACGGTGGAGGTCGAGGAAGAGAGGGTCCGGTTCGTCCTGACGCTCGGCCGCGGCCACAAAACCGGGCTCTATCTCGACCAGCGGGAGAACCGCGGGCGGCTCTCAGCCCTCGCTCGCGGCCGCGACGTTCTCGACTGCTTCGCATACACAGGCGGCTTCGCCTGCCACGCCCTCGTCGGCGGGGCCCGTCGCGCCATCCTGATCGAGTCGGGCCCGGAGGCGCTCGCCGGCGCGCGGGAGAACCTCGCGCTGAACGGCGTCGCCGACAGGGCCGAGATCGTCGCCGCCAACGTCTTCGACGAGCTCCGGCGCCTGGAGCGCGCCCACGCGCGCTTCGGCGCGATCGTGCTCGACCCCCCGCCGTTTGCGCGGAGCCGGACGCAGCTCGAGGCAGCCGTGCGCGGCTACCATGAGCTCAATCTTCGAGCGATGCGGCTGCTCGATCGCGGGGGCAGCCTCTTCACCTTCTCGTGCTCTCACCACGTGTCGGAGGCGCGCTTCGAGGAGGTCTGCCGCGACGCCGCGGCCGACGCGGGCGTGCGCTTGCGCGTCAGGGCGCCGCTCGGTCAGGCGAGCGACCACCCCGTGGTCCTCACCATCCCCGAGACGCGCTATCTCAAGGGACTACTCCTCGAAGCCGTGTGAAGTGCCGCGGGGGGGAGCGGCTCCTCACACCGTGGTCGACGAGCGGCTCACCCCCGCTCCGCAGCCCGTCACCACCGGCGAGTCTCGCCGTGCTTCAGAATCCAGACGCGTGAAGCGTCGAGCCCGAGCCTACGCGTCTCGGCGAGGAGCCGCTTCGGCGGCTCCTCGATCGGCTCCTCGGCGAGGTCGAAGGTCCCCCAGTGGATCGGGATGAAGTGGCGGCCGCGGACGTCGGCCAGCACCTGCAGCGCCTCTTCGGGTGAGGTGTGGCTGGCTTTCATGATCGCCGCCGGCACATAGGCGCCGATCGGGACGGCGGCGAGATCGAAGGGGCCGAGCCGCGCCCCGATGGCCCTGAGTCCCTCGTAGTAGCCCGTGTCTCCCGCGAAATAGAGGCGCTTCGACCGGCCGGCGACCGTCCAGCCGCTCCAGAGGCGTCGGTTGCGGTCGAACAAGGTGCGTCCGGAGAAGTGCTGCGCGGGCACGCACGTGAAGGTGAGGCCGCGCACGATCCGGCCGTCCCACCAGTCGAGCTCCTCGACGTCGGTGACGCCGCGCTCCGCAAGCCACGCCTTGAGGCCGAGCGGCACGAGGAAGTGCGGCCGGTGGGTCTCGGCGAGCCGCCGGACCGTCGCCTCGTCGAGGTGGTCGTAGTGGTCGTGTGAGATGACGACGACGTGGATCGGCGGCAGGTCCTCGAAGCTGAGCCCGGGCGGCGTCAGGCGCTTCGGTCCGGCGAAGCCGAACGGACTCGCCCGCTGTGACCAGTGCGGGTCCGTGAGGACGTTCACCCCCTCGAGCTGGACCAGCAGGGTCGAGTGGCCGACCCAGGTCACGCTGTCGGAGCCCGGGTTGCCGCGGATCGTCGCGAGGTCGCTCGCGACGACCGGGAGGCTGGCGGTCCGCGGGCTGAAGGTGGTCGACCAGATGCGGGCGACGAAGAACGTGAAGCGCGTCCAGGCGCCGGCCGGCGAAAACGTCGGGCTTGCGTTGGCGAAGCCACGCTCCCGGTGGTGCGGGGGCGCGCCGGGCACGGCCCCTCCGACTCCAGCGCATGAGCTCGAGAGCAGGGCGAACATCACGAGTGCGCAGCCGGCGAGCGCCCTTCTCGGGCCGCCGGCGGTACGAGCCGACCTCGCGGACATCGCTACGATGTCACGCTCTTCGCTCGGCCGACGGCAGCTCGAGGAGGAACGCGGCGCCGCCCTCGGGCCGGTTCTCCGCGTGGAGGCTACCACCGAGCTCGGTCACGATCCCGTACGACACGGAGAGTCCGAGCCCGCTGCCCTCGCCCGGTGGCTTGGTCGTGAAGAAAGGATCGAAGATCCGCGGCATGATCGCCGGGGGGATGCCGGAACCGGTGTCGCGTATCTCGAGGCGGACGACGGCCCCGTCGGGCCAGGTCCTGACGGTCAGCACCCGCGGACCCGGATGCTTCGCCATCGCGTAGTGTGCGTTCTGGACCAAGTTCAAGAGCACCTGCTGGAGTTGGTTCTCGTCGCCCAGCACGTACGGGCTCGGCCCGAACTCGGTCACCACGCGGATGTCGTCCTGCTTGAGCTGGTAGGCCTTGAGGTCGAGCACGCGGCGCGCTTGGTCGGGGAGCGAGCACGGCCGCCGCTCGGGCTTGTACTGGCGCGCGAAGAGGAGCAGGTTCTGGACGATCCGCGCCGCGCGCGACGCCTCCTCGGCGACGATCGTGAGACGCTCGTTCACGTGCGCCGTCACCTCCGGGTTCGTGAGCAGGAGGTGCGCCTGGCCGAGGATCGTCGTCAGCGGGTTGTTGATCTCGTGCGCGACGCCGGAAGCGAGCTCGCCGACCGCCGAGAGCTTCTCGGCGTGGATGAGCTGCGCCTGCGCGCGCTTCAGCTCCTCGAGCTGGCGCACCGTCTCCTGGTAGAGCCGCGCGTTGTCGAGCGCCAGACCGATCTGGTAGGCCGTCGCCTGGACGAGCGCGAGCTCACGGGCGTCGAAGCGGTCGGGAATCTGCCGGCCGAGTGAGAGGGTGCCGAGGATCCGGCCGCGACAGCGGATCGGGACGCAGACGAAGCCGCGGATCTGGTCGCGGCGAACCGCGGCCTTCGCCCCCGGGAAGAGGTGCGGATCCTTCACGACGTTCAGCGACTGCAGGGACCGCCCCGTTTTTGCGACCCGTCCGATCAGCCCCTTGCCGACCGGCAGGAGCCGGTTGACCTCGCGCAGGCTCGAGGACATGCCGCGCTCGCCCTCGAGCTGCAGCGTCTTGCCGTCGGGCGAGAGGAGGTGGAGGCTCGCGATCTCGTGGCCCGTGACGTGCGTGAGGGCCTCGAGCGCGGTCCGGAGCACGTCGCGGACATCGAGCGTACGGCTGACCGTCTCGGCGACGGTATGGAGGATCTCGAGGTGCGAGCCGGCGTCGGAGCCGCCGCTCGACCGCCGCCGACCGTCAGCCTGCGGCCGTGAGCGCGTGGCGCGCCGCTTCAAGCGCAGCCTCGATCAGCGACCGGTCGGCGCCGGGTAGGTCCGACAGGTCGTCAGCACCTCACGCACCTCATCGCACCCTATTCTACTGCCTAGGCGGGGACCCGGGCGACGAGGTCGTAGACGAGCTTGAGCGCGCCGTCGAGCTTATCGGGCTCGGCGCCGCCCCCCTGGGCGAGGTCGGGCCGGCCGCCGCCGCGGCCGCCGACGGCCTGCGCGACCTCTTGGATGATCCGGCCCGCCGGGAACCGCTTGGTGAGGTCCTTCGTGACCGCCGCGATCAGGCTCACCTTGCCGTCCATGACGCTGCCGATGCAGACGACGCCCGAGCCCAGGCGGTCGCGAAGCGTGTCGGCAACGGACCGGAGACCCTCGGCGTCGAGCCCGTCCACGCGTGCGGCGATGACGGCGACGCCGTTGACCTGGCGCGCGGCCGCCACCAGCTCCTCCGCGCGCGAACGGGCGAGCCTGGCCTCGAGCGCCTCGAGCTGCCTCTCGAGCGCCTTCTGCTCCTCGAGGAGCTTCTGGAGGCGGCGCGGCACCTCGAGCGGGGCGATCTTGAGGATCTCCGCAGCCTCGCGGAGCGCCGCCTCCTTCCGCGCGACGGCCTCGAGCGCGGCCGTGCCCGCCACGGCCTCGATGCGCCGGACGCCGGCGGCGACGGCGCCCTCCATCTGGACTTTCAGGAGCCCGATCTCGCCCGTCTGATCGAGGTGGGTGCCGCCGCAGAGCTCGGTCGAGAAATCGCCGATCTTGATGACGCGCACGCGGTCGCCGTACTTCTCCCCGAAGAGCGCCAGCGCGCCCATCCGCAGCGCCTCGTCGAGGCTCATCTCGAGGCGCGTGACGGGCGCGTTCGCCTGGACCTGCTCGTTCACCAGCTCCTCGACCTGCCCGATCTCGCGGTCCTTCACCTGGCCCCCGTGGGCGAAGTCGAAGCGCAGGTGGTCGGGCGCGACGAGCGAGCCGGCCTGGGTCACATGGGTTCCGAGCACCTTGCGGAGCGCCGCATGGAGCAGATGTGTCCCCGTGTGATGCTGGCGGAGCCCCTGGCGCCGCGGCGTCTCGATGCTCACCGCGACATCCTCGTTCTCATGGAAGCCACCCTGGACGACGCGGACCCGGTGGACGATGAGCTTCGGGCCCCGGTAGTAGGTGTCGAGGATCCGCCCGCGGCCGGCGCGGCCGGCGAGGGTTCCGGTGTCGCCCACCTGGCCGCCCGACTCGGCGTAGGCCGGCGTGCGGTCGAGGATCATCTCGACCTCGGCGCCCTCGCCGACCTCGCGCACGCGCCGGACGCCACCCGCCGACGGGTCCACGATCGCGAGGATGCGCGCCGGGGCGGTGAGCGTGTCGTAGCCGACGAACTCGATCGCCGGCAGCTCGGCGCCGAGCCGCTGGTAGATCGCCGCCGCCTCGGCCTCTTCGCCCACGAACGTCGCGCCCGCCCGCGCCCGTTCACGCTGCGCCCGCATCTCGGCCTCATACGCGGCCTGGGTCTCGTCGGTAACGACCCACCCCTTGTCCCTGAAGATCTCCTCGGCCAGGTCGCTCGGGAATCCGTGCGTGTCATAGAGCTTGAAGAGGAAGCTCCCGTCGAGGACGGGAGGGCGCGTGACGCCCCGAGTCGCCTTGCGCCGCTGCGCCTCGTCGTACTCCTCGATCAGCCGCATGCCCGTGTCGAGCGTCTCGGCGAAGCGCTCTTCCTCGTCACGGACGGCGCCCTCGATGCGCCGGCGCTCGGTGTCGAGCTCCGGATACGCGTCCCGCATGAGCTCGGCGACCCCGTCCACCACCCGCCAGAGGAACGGCTCGGTGAGGCCGAGCATGCGGCCGTGGCGCATGGCGCGGCGCATGATGCGCCGGAGGACGTAGCCGCGCCACTCGTTTGACGGCGTGACGCCGTCGGCGATGAGGAAGGCCGTCGCGCGTGCGTGGTCGGCGATCACCTGCATGGAGACGTCGTCAGCCTCGCGGGCCCGGTAGGGCTTCCCGCTGAGGCCGGCGATGCGCTCGATCAGGGGCGCGAACAGGTCCGTGTCGTAGTCCGACATCTTGCCCTGCATCACCGCCGCGATGCGCTCGAGCCCCATGCCGGTGTCGATGGACGGCCGCGGCAGCGGCGTCATGGCGCCGCTCGCGTCGCGGTTGAATTGCATGAAGACCAGGTTCCAGATCTCGAGCCAGCGATCGCACTCACACGCGGGCCCGAGGCACGGGCGCCCGGCGGCCGTCTCCGCGCAGGCGATGTGGTCGCCCTGGTGGAAGTGGATCTCTGAGCACGGTCCGCACGGTCCCGTGTCGCCCATCGCCCAGAAGTTGTCCTTCTCACCCAGGCGCAGGACCCGGTCGTCCGTGAGGCCGGCGACCTTCTTCCAGAGCCCGAACGCGTCGTCGTCGTCGGTGAAGACGGTCGCCTTGAGCCGGTGCCTCTCGAGGCCGAGGTCCCGCGTGAGGAACTCCCAGGCGAACGCGATCGCGTCGGCCTTGAAGTAGTCGCCGAACGAGAAGTTCCCGAGCATCTCGAAGAACGTGTGGTGGCGCGCCGTGCGCCCGACGTTTTCGAGGTCGTTGTGCTTGCCGCCGGCGCGCACGCACTTCTGGCAGGTCGTGGCGCGCGCGTAGTTGCGTCGCTCCTCACCGAGGAAGACGGACTTGAACTGCACCATGCCCGCGTTCGTGAAGAGGAGCGTCGGATCGTCGCCGGGCACGAGCGACGACGAGCGCACGCGCGCGTGACCGCGCGTCTCGAAGTACTTGAGGAACCTCTCGCGGAGCTCGCCCCCGGTCATGGAGCGCTCATTGTACCATCGCGCGTCGCCCCCTCTGGCGACGCGCAGCCGCCGATCATGCTCTCATTTTGCTGTGGGGGGCTTATCGCCTCCGGTAAGGTCGAAGCTAAGACCGCGCCTCCACCACCAGGCTCTGGAGCGCGCGGCCGATCGGGCCGCGCACGTCGTGCAGGCGCGTGTCGGCGAGGCCGACGCCGTGCGCCTCGTAGATCGACAGACAGTCCATCCCGACCCACTCGCCTTCCAGCGGGCGGTGCACGCTCACCGTGAGGTCGGCGTTGATCGCGGTGAAGCGCTTGTGCTCGATGGCCGCGCTCACGCCGCTGCCGGAGTCGGCGGCGACGAGCACGCGCTCGAGCGGCGAGGTCGGCGTGCCGGCCACGAGCGGCACCCGCTGCCGCATCCAGGCGGCCACGCGGCCGCTGCCCCAGTCGCCACGCGCGAGCCGCGTCTCCATCGCCTCGTGATAGCTGACGGGCTCGTTGAAGAAGGGAAACTGGAACGGGCGCCCGTACTCGGGCGGAGCCAGGGCCGGGTCGTTGGCCGGCGAGGCGATCGCGACCGCGCCCGGGCGCACGAGCGCGGCGAGGGCCTGGGCCATCACGCGCTCGCCGTGGAGCAGGCGCGCGACGAGACGCTGTACCTTGCTGCCCGCGCGCAGGGTCTCGACGCGTACGGCGAGCCGGTCGATCGGCACGGGCAGCAGGAAGTCCACGGTGATCCGCGCGATCTCGAAGCCGGGGGCCTGCGCCTCGATCGCGCGCGCCAGCAGCGCGGCGGGCGGCCCGCCGTGCTGGTGCGTGGCGCTCCACGGGCCGCGCGTGTGCACGGTGGCAACGAACGCGTCGCCGTCGGGGACGTAGAAAGCATCGGGCACGTCCCGAATATTACGCTGCTTCGGACCCCTCGCCGGCCTCGAGTCGCGCCGGATGGTGCCGCAGCCACGCAGCGAGGGGTCGTACCGCGCGAGCCCGAGATCGACGGCGGTGCGCGGTGGGATCGCCAGGACCCGATCCCGCCGCGCGTCCCCGTCACTCCCGAGCAGTCCGCGAAGCGCTACTCGCCGTCGTCGGCGTCGGCGCTCTCGCGGATCACGCGCGCGACGACGCCCGGGGCGAAGCCACGTCGCAGGAGCTGGTCGCGGAGACGCGCGGCGGCCCGCTCGGGACTCGCGCGGCGGAGCGCCGGGAGCCGGCGTCGCGCGAGCGCGCGAGCCTGCGCGAGCTGGTCCTCGCCCTCGAGGGTCGCGAGCGCCGCGTCCGCCAGCGCCGCGGCGACGCCGCGGGCGCGGAGCTCGGCGCGGAGGCGGGCGGCGCCGTAGCCGCGTGCGGCGCGCGTCGCCACCCAGTGGCGAGCAAACGCCGCGTCGTCCACGTAGCCGCGGCCGGCGAGGTCGGCCACGACCTCGGCCGCGACGTCCTTCGGGGCGCCGCGCCGCACGAGGCGCGCGCCGAGCTCTCGCGCGGTGAAGGCGCGGCGGGAGAGGAGGTCGGCCGCCGCGAGGCGCGCGGCCGCGGTGTCGAGGATCTTCCTGGGCGCGCCTATCGCTTGAAGAACGAGCTGGTGCCCGGCGCCGCGACGGGCTTTTCGTCCTTCTTCTGCTCGAAGGACGCCTCGCCTGCGGAGAAGATGCCGCGCACCTTGAGGTCGAAGTCGTCCGCGTTCGTCGCCGCCTCGCGCGCGGTCTCGTACGAGATCATGCCGTCGCGGTAGAGCCGGAGCAGGCACTGGTCGAACGTCTGCATCCCGTACTGCGACTGCCCCTGCGCGATGAACGCCGGGATCTCCGGCGTCCGTTTCGCGTCGCGGATGCAGTCCCTGATGACGGCCGTCCCGACGAGCACCTCGACGGCCGGGATGCGCCCCTCACCGCCGATCTTCGGGATGAGCCGCTGCGAGACGATGCTCACGATGACCGCCGCGAGCTGGTCGCGGATCTGCTGCTCCTGGTGGGGCGGGAAGGTGCCGATGATGCGGTTGACCGTCTCCGTGGCGTTCAGCGTGTGCAGGGTCGAGAAGACGAGGTGGCCGGTCTCCGCCGCGTGGAGCGCGACGGACATGGTCTCGGGGTCGCGCATCTCGCCCACGAGGATGACGTCCGGGTCCTCGCGGAGGGCGGCGCGGAGCGCCGTGGCGAAGCCCGACGTATCGTGGCCGATCTCGCGCTGGCTGATCACGCAGTTGATGTCCTCGTGCGTGAACTCGATCGGGTCCTCGATCGTGACGATGTGGTCGTTCCGTGAGCGGTTGATGAAGTCGATCATCGCCGCGAGCGTCGTCGACTTGCCGGAGCCGGTGATGCCGGTGACGAGGACCAGGCCGCGGCGCTCCATGGAGATCTGCTCGAGGATGACCGGCAGCCCCAGCTCCTCGAACTTCGGCTTCCTCGAGGGAATCGAGCGGAGAACGGCGCGGATCACGCCGAGGGCCAGGAACATGTTCACACGGAAGCGCCCGTAGTGCGGCACCGAGTACGCGCTGTCCACTTCCTTGCCCTCACGGAGCTGGGTGTAGAAGCGCTCGTTCAGGCACTTGCGTGCGATCGCGTCCATCTCGTCGGCCGTCACCACGCCGAGGTCGGCCTGCGGCACGAGCCGGCCGTGGAGCCGCAGGATGGGCGGGGCGCCCGGCTTCAGGTGCACGTCCGACGCGCCGCGCTCGACGCCGGAGGCCAGGAGCTTGTCGAGGTCGATCGCCATGAGCGACTCCTACCTGAGCGGCGCCACCGGGCGGAGCCCGAGGGCCTCTCTGATCTTTGCCTCGAGGTCGGCGAACACCGCCGAGTTCTCCTGCAGCCACTTCTTCGCGTTCTCCCGCCCCTGTCCGATCCGCTCGTTCTTGTAGGTGTACCAGGTGCCCGACTTCTCGATGATCCCCTGCTCGACTCCGGCGTCGAGGACGCAGCCCGACTTCGAGATCCCCTCGCCGTAGATGACGTCGAACTCGGCGTCGCGGAACGGCGGGGCCAGCTTGTTCTTCACGACCTTCACCTTCGTCCGCACGCCGAGCGATTCCGTGCCCTGCTTGATGGCGTCCTGACGCCGGATGTCCATGCGGATCGACGCGTAGAACTTGAGCGCGCGCCCGCCCGTCGTGGTTTCGGGCGATCCAAACATCACGCCTATCTTCTCGCGGATCTGATTGATGAAGATGACGATGGCGCCGGAGCGCGAGATGGCTGCGGTGAGCTTGCGGAGCGCCTGCGACATGAGCCGCGCCTGGAGGCCGGGGAGCGAGTCGCCCATGTCGCCGTCGAGCTCGGCGCGCGGCACGAGCGCCGCGACGGAATCGATGACGATGACGTCCACCGCGTTCGAGCGGACGAGCGTCTCGGCGATCTCGAGCGCCTGCTCGCCGGTGTCGGGCTGCGA
>Ga0137418_10005204_pt1 | contig 11911 bp, 10 predicted proteins | sample CZODoug3_1_2_16f_FD_122242 | JGI IMG/M metagenome (GOLD analysis project Ga0137418, IMG submission 122242) | Vadose zone soil fungal communities from Angelo Coast Range Reserve, California, USA - CZODoug3_1_2_16fungal (Hybrid Assembly) | ecosystem: Environmental > Terrestrial > Soil > Vadose... | reverse complement strand
GAAATGTATTCGACGCCCTCCGCACCCGGCGTGTCGGTCACGGTGGCAACCACTTTGTTCGTACGCAGGTCAATCACATACGTCTGTCCCGCCGCGAGATGGGCGGAAATCAAATAGTGATCGTCCGCATCGATAGTGAGGTAGTCGAATCGCTTTCCGCCCGGACCCGGCAGGTCGAACGTGGTGATCCGTTTGAGCGTTTGGCCCCAGGCGTTTGCCGAAAACAGGCTGCCCCATAAGAGAAATGCACAAGCAGCCGATCGCAGAGAAAACAGCTTCGTTTGCATCACTTCCTCCCAATGTAGTTACGACCCGTGGTGAAGCACGACACCCGCAGCGCCGGCCGCAAGGATGAGAAGCGGTTCCGGCATTTTCTTGAATCCCAGCAGAACGGCGAAAGAAATCACCGCCATCAGAACCGTTGGCGCATCCACCAGAGCCCGCCTGCTAAGAATGACCGCTGCGCCGGCAATGGCGCCCACGGCCGCTGCCGTTACGCCCTGCACAAAGGCCTTCACTTGGTGGTTCTGAGCGAACCGCCGGTAGTACGGCGCGGCGAAAATCACGAGTAAATATGGCGGAAGAAATACCGCCAAAGCCGCGGCGCACGCGCCGAGTGGACCGGCGACCAAATAGCCGATGAATCCCGACGTGATCACAATCGGTCCCGGCGTAATCATGGCCACGGCCACCGCGTCCAGAAACTGGCGTTCCGTCAGCCAATGAAATTGACCGACTACGCCTCCGTAAAGGAATGGCACGATCGCCAGACCGCTGCCAAAGACAAACGCACCGGCCTTGAGAAAGAACAGAAACACCGAGACGATGGTCCCGAACGAAGCGGCTCCGAGTAGACCGGTTACAAGACCGGGGCCTACGATTCCCGCTTGGACGGGGCGCGCTTTCAGCTTGGGCGGAGCCTTCACGAACATCGCAACGAATCCGGACAAGAGGAACAGCCACACCACCTCCGACTGTGTCCAGACCGTCGTGATCGCCAACACGCCGAACAAAACCCATAAAAGGTAGTCCGTGCCCAGGGTCTTCCGAATCAGCTTCCAAGCGCTTCGCACGATGATGGCGCTCACGGCTGCCCCGATGCCGTAGAACAGTCCCTGGATCCACGCCAACTGTCCGAAGTGCACGTAGAGCGAAGCTAATCCAAGGACCATCAGAAATGAAGGAAGGATGAAAGCGGCGCCCGTGAGCGTGGCGCCCAAAGTGCCGCTGTGCACCCATCCGAGATACTTCGCGAGCTGCGCCGCCAGTGGCCCAGGGCAGAGTTGGGAAAAGGCCAAGCCTTCGAAATAGTCATCTTTCGAAACCCACTTCCTGGCTTCCACCAAGTCCCGCTGCATGTAGCCGACGAGAGCGATCGGTCCGCCAAAGCCAAGCGCTCCCAGCCGGAGAAAATAGAGCACCAACTCGCGCAGCGTGGGCTGCGTTCCGGTGCTCTCTCTCGATTCTGGGTTCGCCGTCATCACGTTGGCCGAAGCAAGCAGCTCTAGTGCGCACCGCCATGCGTGGGAGCGACCTTGCCCAGCTCGTCAAGAGCGGCCCTAAATCCACCAGCGAGTTTTTCGGCCGGTCCTCTGCCCCAGTAGTGAAGGAAAATGACAACCGGACGGTCTCCTGTCATGTGGTGATGAATGGCAACAACATCCAGACCGTTCTTGCGAAGTGCTTTCAGAACCGGCGTCACTTCGTCTTCCAGCATCGCGACGTCACCGGCAATCGCCGCGTCTTCTTGCGTGCCAACGAATGCGGCCCAGGTATTCAGTCCCATACGGGCGTTTATCACGGCTCCGTGTTCCTTCATTCCCAGGTCGTCGCGTCCCACAGTAATTTTGTAAACGGCGCCGGTCTGCTCGCCTTCGTGGCCGGCAATCTTGGCGAGCTTGGCGGTATCGAGCGCTGTGCCGCCGCTGCTCGCGGGAGCGGCCGTTTCCGGTTTTACGTGTCCAATCAGATCCAGACCCGGTTTCACTCGCCGTGCAAGGTCCGCCGCCTTTCCCATGCCGTGGACGTGCATGTAAAAGACGTGCGGGTCGTCCCAGAAGAAATGATTGTGGAGAGCCGTCGCATCGATTCCGTTGTCGAGCAGCGCGGAGAGGACAGGATTGACTTCTTCCTGAAGCAATACCAAGTCACCCATCATCACGTCAGACCCGTCCGTTGCTTTGGTCAACGCGATCCATCCTCCGAATCCGAATGGCGTCGGCGTAGAAAAGCCCTGAATGGTCATCTTCAGATCGTTTCGCGGGATGTTCACTTTCAAAACGCCAGCTTTGAAATCGCCCTTCCGATCGAGTGACTTCAAAACCTCTTGATAGTCAGCTGGTACTTCTTGCGCGAAAGCAGACACGCCGGAAAATGTCAGACAGACTGCAACGAATAAGAACCACATGTTTTTTTCCATGAAGCGAAACATCAGACCTACCTCCTGTTTTTTTTGACAGCTGGATCTTTGCAACCGAGCAGCGTGCGCTCAAGTCGATGCCTGACGCACGTACTCATACAGTGCGTCGTAGACCGGGAACTCCCGCGCCAGACGCTCCTCGTCGCTGATCCCGGAAAGCGCAAATCCTTGAGCGATAGCGCGTAATCCTAGACTTTCCGGGGAGACGTGTTCCTGACCCTTCACGTCAGCCCCTCGAACGATCAACGCGAGACGCTGAAGGGCTGGCTCTGCTAGTTTGTAATCCTCGAGAATCGCCTCGAATGTACAGCGGTCTCCCCGGTGATTCAGCTTCACTTCGGGAAACCGGTTTGCGTCGAAGGGAGTCGCTCCTTCTTTGCGAGCCGTTTCGATAAGCTCGTCTTCAGGTACGAAGAGAAACTCGGCCTGTGGATCGATGAAGCGGCGAATGAGCCAGGGGCAAGCAACCCGGTCCACTTTGACATTGCTTCGTGTGATCCACTTCATGTTTCGACCCTCCCTTAAGTAGCGGCCTGCTAGTCCAACTTTTCAGACACGGTCTTCCACTCCTCGCCCTTTGCGAGGGAAACCTCGGCAACCGGGTGACCATCCTTGAGCGCTGGAAAGATGCTTACTGCGCGGAACCCCGGGTTGCCTTTTACCGCGCTGGCGAGAGCTTCGCGAAGCGATCGCTTCGCCTTTGACATCGCTTCGCTTTGCGCCTTTGCCGGGGTGAAATCTTCACCACTTGTGATCGGTTCCGTCTTACTGGCCTTTCCCGTCGTGTGGTCGACAACCACCTCCGAAAACGAATCGCCTTTGGCCGTATAGACCGACAACTGCAACTTTCCGTCTTCGATTTCAAATTTCGCAGAAATCGGTTTGCCCGCGTGCACGCTGGTGGACAGGCCTTGCTCAAGAGACACTTTCGCCCCGGCCACCGCCTTCGCGAGTTCGGCGTGGTCTTTGTCTTGCGACCGCAGCCCCGGAGCAAAAACCAACCAAACTATCAGTACCCCTGCGACCTTTGCTGCTTTTCTCATGGCATCCTCCTCAGGATTGTTCTATGTGAATTCGACCTGCGCGTTTACTTGGCTGTCACACGCAAATCGTCGAAGTACGTGACCGAGTCCGCTTTTGTCCACAGTCCCACCTTGCCGGCATCTTTGAACGTGTCGTCTGTCGCCTCGATCTTTTTTGCGCCGTCGTAGTAACAAATGATCTTGTTGCCCACCGCTTCCACGCGCAGCTCATGCCATTCGCCGGAAGTCACCTTGAAATTCGCGCCGGCGAACTGGCGGCGACTTCCGTTGATGACGTGATACAGCCGATAGTTGTCCTCCAAAGCGTTGGCTCGCACGATGTAGTAGTTGTTCGCGTCTTTCAATCGGAATACCAGCCCTCCCGCGCGATCCACTTCGCCAGAAACCGCTTTGAACCTCACGTTGAGTTCCAGGTCTTTGAAGCTGCCTTCATCTGCAATGAGAAGCGGAAAGCGATAGTCGGTCGTATCCGCGGAAGTTTGCGCGACTACATTGGGTTTCGAAGGCGCGCTGGGATCGGCCATCACGACCCATTTGCTTTCCGCGCCTTTCCCGGTGCGCGCGCTGTGAAACTTCGCGGGCGGGTTCCCCACGGCGTCGCCGTCGAAGTTGTATGTGAAGGAGGCACCGGCCGACTGCTCAGGCGCGGGCGTCTCCGGTGGAGATGCATAGGAGGAGAATCTTCCCTCCCTGGATTCAAGGATCACCCAGATCAATACCGACAGTGCGGCAACTACTACCAAAATCCCCAGTATCCTTTTCATTGCGAGCCTCCTTTTGTCTGACTTGTAGAGGAATATTTCGCGAGTGGCAGAGAAATTCGAAACGTGCTGCCGCGGCCTTCTTCGCTTTTTAGAGTTATGCCGCCGCCGTGCGCTTCGATGGCCCAGCGAGTGATGGACAGTCCAAGGCCGGTGCCACCCCACTCCCGTGTTCGTGCTTTGTCAACCCGGTAAAAGCGGTCGAAAACATACGGCTGATGTTCGCTGGGAACTCCAGGTCCCTGGTCGACCACGTCCAAGGACACCTGCTTGTCACCCTCGCTTTGTACCCGGACGAGAATCCGACTTTCCGCGGGCGAATACTTAATCGCGTTATCCAGCAGATTGACGATGGCTTGTCGCAGAATCAGCCGATCAACGGAAACCAGGAGCTCTGCGTTACCCTCGATGTCAATCCGTTGCCGTTTCTCTTCTGCTAAAACCTCGACGAGCGAACTCGCTTCCCTTGCGACGTGTACGAGAGAAGTGTCTTCACGCTGAAGCTGGATGTGGCCGGCATCGGCACGGGAAAGCGCAAGCAAGCTCTCCGAGAGCCGTGTCAGGCGATCTACTTCTTCCAGCATGCTTCCGATGACGTCGCGATACTCCGCCGGACTCCTCTGGTCCTGGAGCGCAACCTCACCAACACTCCGAATCGCAGTCAGTGGAGTACGCAATTCGTGGGAGGCGTCACCCGTAAAACGACGCAGTTGATCGAATGCTGTTTGCAACCGCCCGAGCATGTCGTTGAAGACGGTCCCGAGCTTCCCTAACTCGTCTTCAGGAGTCTCGATGGACAATCGATCACCCAGCCGTTCGGCGGATATTGTTTTGGCCTGGGTGGCCATGGAATCGATGGGTGCGAGGGCTTTGCGGGCTAGGGCGTAGCCCCCGAAACCTGCAAGGAACAGAGCAATCGGAAAACCGAGCAGCAAAACCTGTCCAAATTCTCCCAACTCGCGCCACAATCGTTCCTCGTTGTATGCAACCCTCAGAACCACTCGTTGGTCTTCTACGTGATAGACGCTGCTCGCCAGCCTGACTGGGGCGCCATTCGGAAGCCGCGTGGTGGACGGACTTGGATCGCGCAAGCCTTCGTCCGGCCTGGGAGGACCGCCTAAGGTCCGGTCTTGTAACTCCGCGCTTCGATAAAGGAGCGACCCCTGCGGTGACCATACCTCTATGAGACGGCCTATTCTTGGCTCAGCCGCGCCGGGGTGGCTGGAATGAAGAGACACACCTCCGTTTGGCTCCTTCGTGAGCATTCCTTCAACAGTTTCGACATCCTGAAGCAGGTTCTGATCGAAGTCCTCGCGCAAGCTCAAAAACAAGAATAAGGAAGCAACTCCCGCGTACAAGGCCAAAAGGCTCGCCAGTACGAGCACGTACCAGAGCGTCAATCGGGAACGGACGTTACGCGGCCTGAATCTCATTCTTCCTCTCGCAGCACGAATCCGACACCGCGAACTGTGTGAATCAATTTGCGCTCGAAAGGCTCATCCACCTTGCGGCGAAGGCGGTTAATGTGAACGTCCATTACATTGTCGAGCGGGGTTGCGCGAGCGGTTTCCTTCCAGACATCGCGCGCCAGCATCTCCCGAGAGACGACCTGCTCCTTGTGTCGAAGCAGATATTCGAGAAGCTCGAACTCTCGGGCCGTTAACTCCAGATTCTGCCCACTCCTCCTAGCCTTGCGAGTCACCACGTCCATTTCTAAATCAGCGAGTCTTAAGTTGGGCGATTGTTCAACCCGCCCGCGTCGAAGGCGGGCCCGGACGCGCGCCAAGAGCTCCGGGAACGCGAAGGGTTTAACGAGGTAATCATCAGCGCCGCTATCGAGTCCTCGCACGCGCTCCTCGATTGCATCGCGAGCGGTGAGGATGAGAACTGGGGTTTGCAATCCACGTTTTCTCAGGGTGGCCAGCACCTGGAGCCCGTCGCGGCCTGGAAGCATGAGATCCAAAATGACGAGGTCGAATTCCTCGGCATTCACTAGGAAGAACCCTTCTTCTCCGGTGGGTGCGACAACGACCTCGTATTTCTCACGCTCCAATCCCTCTCGCAGCGCACGAGCCACCTTCGCTTCGTCTTCCACTACGAGGATCCGCAATTGGCTCTTTCCTTCATGCATCTTGGTCAGGTCTTCTATCTTTAATCTTCTACGGTATAAATCCACACTTCTGCGCCACGGCCCGCACGCGCTGGAACCGCAAGGTAGAAGCGGTCCGCGCTCTTCCTTCCTTTGCCAAAATATCCGGCTGTCCGGGCGCCCAATGCCGAGGGTATCTTGGATAGAAGCTCGTAGTGGTCCGCATCCTTCTGTTGAAAGACGTTGATGAATCCCTCTCCGCCTGCCACATAAATGCGTCTGCGACCGGCATCGTAGTAAAGGTCGTCCGTGTCATGGACGCACGGAAGCGCGACGATCATGTGACCCGAGTTCGTGTCGAACACTGCCAGGCGCGCCGGCGCACGCGTGCCAACAAATAAGCGGTGATCGGCCTCATCCAAGGCCATCGGAAAGTTCATCTGAAGAGTTACTGGCCATCGCGAGATCGCATGTGTGCTGCGATTGATTACCGCGATTTGTTTCAAGTCCGGCAGGTTCGCGTAAATGTTCGGTCCCGACGTTTCCAGTTGGAACGATTCCGGATGGGCTCCCAGCTTGTATTCCTCGTCGAGGCGCTCGTTCGTCGTCGCCTCGACGATCCCAATCGCTCCAGTCTCGTCCTCGCCGTAACCAACGTAGACACGCTTATTCGCCGCATCGTAGCGCACGTTATCGACATCGCTGTGGAAGTCGATCTCTTTGATGAGGTCAAAGGAAGTCCCGTCGTAGATGTACAGTTTTCCCTTGCTGCTCCCAGCGAAGAGTTTGTTGGCGTCGGTCGAAAACACTACTCCTTGAGGATTCGGAATTCCGGTTATCGTATGGACGACGGTTCTCGCGCTGATATCGATGACCTCAACTGTATTGTTTCCCAGAGCAGACACAAACAATCGGTTGCCAGCAGAGCCAAAATGGTCGAAGCGGCCCTTCACGCCCTCCATTGAAATCGCCTCGGTCAAAACGAGCGGGCGTGCGGCCTGAGCCGGCGCACTCTTTTGAGCAACCACTTGGGTCGAGAGCACATACAATCCAGCCAATGCAATCACACTGACGGTTAGCAACCTCTTCATATTTCCTCCCGAGAGGATTCGGTTACCTACTTCTTTCTTCCCCGAAAATCTAACAATGCCAGGAGAGTCTTAGGGCTCTGGTTCAAACACGAGAATCGCGGCCTGTTCGTTGCCGTGCCCGGGCGCGGCCACGTAGTAACGGTTCAGTTCCGGCGACCAAAAGGAAGTACCGGCACCGGACCTCGTGAGAATTTTCCCAATCGTTTCGTAGTGATCCGCATCGTTTTGCTGATACGCGAAAACATATCCGATGCCCTGATCGCGGCCCCCGGAAACGTACACTCGTTTGTGACCAGCATCGAAATACACGCCATCCATCCCCTCAACAGTTGGGAGATTTGCGATCTCCTTCCCGGTTTGAGAATCCATGGCAATCATTTGCGGAGGCGTACGTGTCCCGATAAACAAGCGGTGCGTTTTTTCGTCAAAGGCTCCGTCACCATTCCGCTGACTGCTCACCGGCCACGTGGACACCACCTCGCGCTTGTTCGTATCCACAACTTGAACTTTGCTTGCGGCGGAAACGAAGACGAACAAGGTTTTACCGGATTGATCCAGCAGGAGCTCCGCAGGGTGGGCCTCCACTTTGATATCACCAATATGCCTATCTGTTTTGGCGTCGATCACCCCCACTTGGCCGTAGTCTTTACCCGCATCCTTACCGCCGTATCCAACGTAGAGAAGTTCCGCGTGAGGATCGTACGCAACACGGTTGGGGCCCAGGTCCAGCTTGATCGCATCGAGCAGGTCGAGAGTGTCCCCGCGGAAAACGCGGAGCATCCCGTCATCTCCACTCGCCACGAACACCTTATTGAGGGAACGCACATACGCGACACCCTGTGTTTTCTTAAAACCAGGAATGCTTCTCGACCACTTGCCAGCCCGCAAATCCACCACTTCCAGCGAGCCATTCTCGAGGCCCGCCACAAAGAGCCGCTTATCTTTGACATCCACATCCATGTGGTCGATGCGTCCATTTACGTTCGGCATTGGAATCGTCTGTATCAGTCGCAGAGGCTTTTTTTCCTGTGCGTGCAGGTTTGCGCGGGCGGCCAGCGAAATCGCGAGCGCTGCCAGGCAAATTAGAACAATCCTCGTCATCGCTGTCGCCCCTCAAAGAGTCGCTGCCTGCATCTTAGGTGCGTAGACAGCGCGCGCCTACTGAAGTTTTCCTGAAGAAATTGTCAGAATAGAAGAAGAGCGAACACTTGCCGAAATTGCGGGATGTACTGCTAGAATCTTAGCCATGCGAAGGACTTCGGTGCATATCGTGGTCGCAATTGTCCTGTTCACATGCCTAATGTGCCCGCTGGTCGAGCTGTTCGACAACTGGGATCATACGATTCAAACCGGGAACGATTCCGAGTACACTCTCGTTGTTCTTGCATTGTGCGTGGGAGTAGCGTATTCGTTTGCGCGCCTAATCTTCAAATCCGCGCTGCTTGATTTTGTTGCAAAAAGTGTATTCGCTCCCTGCGTCCAGAAGTCTTTCTTTTCCACGCCATGCAGTTTCACTTTACTGCTTTTTGATGCGACGAGCCCCCCTTCCCTCCCACTTCGTATCTAGAAATCTGCGATAGCTGCCCCAAAGACGCGCTCAGGTGTAGGTCCGTCTGTTGACGGCACCGCGAGGGGCCGTCCTTGCAGTTCAACCAAGGCATTTGTTCAAGTTCTTCCACCAATTATTGAACTGGGTGACTCAAGATGATTCTGGTTTGCCGTTCGTTTTCCGTGCGTCATGTTGTTATCGGGATTGCCGTATTGTTCGCCTTGTTGTTTTGCGCAGCTCGCGCCGCCGCTCAAGCGTCGCGAGTTGGAGCAACTTTTGAGGGCATTGTGAGCGACACCAGCGGCGCTGTCATTCTCAACTCGAAGGTTACGCTGCACAACCCTTTAACCAATCGATCTCGGACTGTAACAACCAATGAGCAGGGTTTCTTTCGAGCGGAGCAGCTTGCTGCCGGCACCTATGAAGTGCGAGTGGAACAAACAGGCTTTGCAACTTATCGGCAAGCAGGCGTTGGAGCGAGTCTCGGACAAACCGTTCATCTCGACATCGTGCTCGCTCCGGCGTCGGCGTCTGAACAAGTGACCGTCCGCGCCCAGCCCTCGTCACTTGATCCCTCACAGTCGTCAGTCGTTTCATCTGTAGATCAAGAAAGGATAGAAGAACTGCCTGTGCGGAGCCGCAATTACCTGGATTTCGTTCTACTTGCACCAGGCGTTTCGAGTTCACCGATAATCTCTGGCGCAAGCGGTTCGACGCCACTTACCGGCAGTGGCTTCACTTTCGGTGGGCTGAGATCGCGGAGCAACAATCTCTCTATCGATGGCCTGGACAACAACGACGAGTATACAGGTTCGAGTCGTACCGAGCTTTCGCCGGAAATCGTGCAGGAATTTCAAGTGGTCAACAATGGCCTTTCCGCAGAGTCGGGCGGAGCCTCGGGAGGTTCGATCAATGTTATCACTCGCTCCGGGACAAACACGATTCACGGCGACGCGTTCCTATTTGCGCAGGACGGCGCATTCAATGCGCGGGACCCGTTCGAAACGGAGTCCGGCAAACCATCGTTTCGACGGTTCCGCACTGGCTTCGCTCTGGGCGGACCTGTCATCAAGGACAAAACGTTTTACTATTCCGCCGTCGAACAAGAACACAACCGAGGGCAAATCGGCTCGGATATTGACCCTTCTGTGGAATCAACCATAAATGCCTTCCTCGCGACGGGAGCAGTTCCACGGCTAGCAACGCGCCAGATCACGACAGCTTTCTCTCCGATTGCGCGCGCGGAAACGGAAGCCGCGGGCAAGCTCGATCACCAGCTCACGAAAAATACTGCTCTGATGCTGCGCTACACCTTCACAAACAACAAGGAATCAGGCGATGCGTTCAACACCAACGGCCTCATAGACGCAAGTGCGCGCGGCAGCAGCTTCACGAGCGACAACGCTCTTTCGGGATCGCTCACCACTGTCTTAGGCTCGGAAGCCGTTAGCGATTTGCGGTTTCAGGCCGCCACGCGCCATGCGACCCTGCGGACGAATGAGCCTTTCGGCCCGGAGATTGACATCGCTGGACTGGTCACATTCGGGCGGCCCTATGCGGGAAACAGCGAACGTCGAGAAAACCATTATCAAGCCAGCGATACATACTCTCGCACGCGAGGAAAACATCTTTGGAAGGTCGGCGGAACGGTGAATCGCGTCAGGCTGCGAGCTGAAGTACCGGATGGATTCGAGGGCGTATATCTCTTTGGTTCTCTCAGAGATTTCCTCGCAGGAAATCCTAATCAGTTTCGGCAGGCGTTCGGAGATCCGAACGTGGATTTTCCGGTGACAAGTTTTGGCGGATTCGTGCAGGATCATTGGTCCCTCACCCGCCAACTAACAGTTGACCTAGGCGTGCGTTACGATTTTGAGCGCCTGCCTGCCGTGTTCAATCAGGACACGAATAATGTCAGCCCGCGAATTGGTCTCGCTTGGAGTCCGTCTCCTAAATGGGTTTTTCGCGCAGGCTATGGAATTTTCTTCGACCGCTATGTTCTGGCCAATTTGACGCGAGCCATCGAGAAAGACGGTTCACAGGCATTCGAGCAAGTAGTGGATGGAAACGCAGCCGCCAGTCTTTTCGCGGCAGCGCAGGGTGGGCCACTTGGTGCGCCCGCCTCCGGGATTGCGCCATCCATCTATGTTCCCGACCAGAAGATGGCAACTCCTTACAGCCAGCAAGCTAGTGCTGGTGCGGAATACTTGCTCGCAAAGAATCTAACGCTGCGCGCTGACTATTTGTTTGTTCATGGAGTTAAGCTGCCTCGAACAACTAACGTCAATTTGTTGCCTCCGGTCGTCCTCACTCTTGCGAACGCAGCTAGCCTTGGTATCCCAAATCCAACCCCACAGCAGATCGGACGAGAAGTCTTTTCACCTGGGCGGCTCAACACTCAGTTCGGCGACGTCTATCAGCTCCAGAATTCCTCGAGTTCGAACTATAACGGCGTTTCATTCACGCTCAACCGGCGGATGAGCGATGAGCTGGCGTTTTCGGCGAGCTACACATTTTCGAAAACATTCGATGATGCTTCAGACTTTGACGAGCAGCCCCAAAATCCTTTCGATCTTCGCGCGGAGAATGCAGTGTCCCGCCAGCATCAGCAGCAACGCTTCGTTTTCAACGCGCTCTGGGAGTTGCCTATCGGTGACGAAGAGGAGAAGGGCGGGAAGTCAGAAGAAAACACCGGATGGCTAAAGCAAGCGTTCAGTCATATTGAAGTGGCACCGATTCTGACACTGGAGAGTGGCCGGCCCGTGAACCCGTTGACGGGCCTTGACTCGAATCAGAGTCACGCCTTCCCTCTCTCGGCCAGACCGCTCGGCCTCGGCAGAAATTCTGTGCGCACACCTGCACTGGCCACGATGGACTTCCGCATGCTGAAGTATTTCCCGTTCGGCGGTGTGAAACGCCTCGACGTGGTAGCGGAATTCTTCAACCTGTTCAACAGTGCGAA
>Ga0137418_10005203_pt1 | contig 11912 bp, 10 predicted proteins | sample CZODoug3_1_2_16f_FD_122242 | JGI IMG/M metagenome (GOLD analysis project Ga0137418, IMG submission 122242) | Vadose zone soil fungal communities from Angelo Coast Range Reserve, California, USA - CZODoug3_1_2_16fungal (Hybrid Assembly) | ecosystem: Environmental > Terrestrial > Soil > Vadose... | reverse complement strand
TTCCGAATGGCACGAAGGCGTATGCCGAATTCGGGAGATTTCTCACGCGGGAAGAGATTGTTTAGTGGATGCGGAAGGGATTGACTGGTGGGAACTGTTTGCACCCACGTGTTTCCAGGGAATCTACGAGTTCCTCCTACTCTTGAAGATCGCAGGCGAGATCCAGTCGCCGGCTGAGGTCCGCGTCACTCGCCCGCACGGCTTGGCGGATACGCTTGGCAAACTGCTGGGTGTCAAGGTAGTCCCGTTCGTCAAGCAAACACCGCCTGTTTCCGCCTGGGTCAGCCGTTACACCAAAGCCCTCCGAACGTTAACGAATGCGCAAGTTGCCGGGATTGCGTTCGACAAGTGGGACATGGACTATCGATTCCGGCGTCTTCTCCGCGGGCGGAGGCGAAGTTCGAGTTTGGAGCAGAGAGTTTTGCTGCCTTCGGCCTACAGAAACGTCTCACGGGTGTTGGCCGCATACGCCAGCCTGCTTCCTGACCGACGCTTCCTGCTGGTGACGACCCGCGCTGACGGTGCGATTCGAGACCTTCCTCGCAATGTGGATTCCGTGCCGCTGGCAGCCTACGCCCCCCTGCCGCGAAACAAAGCCTCCGAGCGCGAGATTGCTGCAATGACCGAACAATGGCCCGCACTGCAGAAGAGACTTCAGGAATCGAAGGACCCGGTTATTTCTTATGCCGCGGGTCTGTTTCCAGATTTTGTGCGGACCCTGCGAGTAGGGGTGAGAATCCGTGATGCCTGGCGAGAAGTGTTGGATAGAGAGCGGATCAGTTCCGTTCTGGGCGGCGATGAAAATAATCCATACACCCGCTTACCGGTTTTGCTTGCGCGGAGCAGAGGAGTGCGAACCGTCAACTGCAGCCACGGCGCGTTGGATGTCAACTTATTGCTTCGCGGAGTCTGTTCCGATACGTATCTGGCGAAGGGCGAAATGGAGAAGGATTACATGATCCGGCAATGTGGAGTGCCGGAAGAGCGGATCGCGGTCGGCGCGCCGCCGGTGGAGCATTCTCTCGCCAGGGAAAAATCACGCGCACCTGGTGATCAAATTGTATTTTTTTCGGAGCCTTACGAACTCTATTCGGGTCGCACTGAAACACTGTATCGGGAAGTGCTGCCTGCTCTTTGTGCGATTGCGCGCCAGTACGAGCGGAAGGTGGTCCTAAAGTTGCACCCCTTCGAGAGTGTGAGCGCTCGTTCCCGGATGGTCGACCGGATTTTGACCGGGGATGACCGACAGTTGGTGGAAATCTCCACCGCGGCCATTTCGGAGCAGCTTCTGCGTCGCATCTGGTTTGCCTTGACTGTGGAATCGAGCGTTGCCGTGGAATGTGGTCTTGCAGGGATCCCTTGTTTTCTGTGCGGCTGGTTTGATCTCGGCATGCACTGCTACGGCCGGCAGTATGAGAAGTTTGGCGCCGCGCGAGTCTTAAAGAGCCCGAGTGCAATACCGCATATCCCGGAGATGCTGGATCCGCAGCGCCCGGGTGCGGATTTTCCGAATCGCTTCTACCAGCCGATAACGCAAATGGAGCTTGACGGAATTTTGCAATCCGCGCGAGTTGCACAAGCGAAGGATACCCAGCCGGAACGTTAGACCGGCTTCTCGGACACATGTTAGACTCGGAAAATTCGTGGCGAGCACAGCCCAAAGAGTTCTTCTGACCGGTGGGGCGGGATTTATCGGTTCGCATCTGGCGGAAGCCCTCCTTCGCAGCGGTTCCCAGCTAGCGATTGTTGACGAGCTCAATGATTTTTACTCGCTGCAGCGCAAGGAGGAAAACCTGGCTGAGGTGCGGCTTTCCGGCGCCTTCGAGTTTGTCCAACAGGACATTTGCAACAAGCCGGGATTGCATGCCATCTTCGAGCGTTTCCGGCCAGACGTTGTTGTTCATCTCGCGGCTCGCGCCGGAGTTCGGCCTTCTCTCGACGATCCGGCACTTTATGAGCGCGTGAATATTGCGGGCACTTTGAATCTGCTCGACCTAAGTCGGGAGTTTAACGTGCCCAAATTCATCTTCGGCTCCTCCAGTTCGGTCTATGGAATTGCCGAGCGCGTTCCGTTCGCCGAGTCCAACACTGAATTGCGTCCCATTTCGCCTTATGCCGCGACGAAACTTTCCGGGGAAATGTTGTGTTTCACCTATGCGTATCTGTATGGGCTGACCGCAGTTTGCTTGCGTTTTTTCACGGTGTATGGCCCGCGGCAGCGGCCGGACCTGGCGATCCACAAATTTACTGGACTGCTTGAAACCGAGCGCCCGTTGCCGATCTTCGGGGATGGTTTGTCGGGAAGAGATTACACCTACGTGGAGGATATCGTTGCCGGGGTTCTGGCATCGATCGAGTACGTGCCCGCTTTGGGGCCGGGAAACAGCCGATTCGAGATATTCAATCTGGGGAATTCGCATCCTGTCCGGTTGGGAGAACTGGTCGAATTGCTGGAGAAAGCCACCGGACGCAGAGCCGTCCGTCAGCAACTTCCTGAACAGCCGGGCGATGTCCCAATCACCTGGGCGGATATTTCCAAGGCCAGGCGGCTGCTTGGGTACGATCCCCAGACACCGATTGGAAAAGGGCTGGAGCAGTTTGTGTCCTGGTACCGAAGAGCGCGGATCACCACCTGAAGGCGGTTTGAACCCCTTTGAACCCCAATGATGAATTCTGCCATAGAAAAGAACTCGACCGGTAAGCCGCGAACCCGGGTCATCAGAATTCTCTTTAACGTCTGTGCCGATGCGGAGAACTACAATGCGCAGAGCCTGAACGCAAGGGAGATCGCGCTCCGGCTCGATGCCGCGCACTTTGAGTCCACTTTGTTCTTCGAGAATTCCCCAGACGCCCGGCTCATGCGCACGGGCATCAGAACAGTGAAATTGCCCAGACGCTGCAAGACGATCCGCATCCTTCGAGAAATGATGGGGCGCTACGATTTCATCGTATACATCGACTTAAGCCCGGCTTCGTACATTTATCTCCATCTGCCGCGGTTGCTGCGCCGAGGCACGAAGAGTGTGCTGTGCATGGAAGGACCCAGGGGGAATCTCGACGGAGTCTCGGCCGCGGTGCGAAAGTACGCGGATTATGCGATTCGACACGCAGATCTGAGGACTGCCGTCAGCGCGTTTGTTGCGCAGGATGCCAGCGATTTGTACGGCATAAAGCCCGCCATGATTATGCCTGTGGGAGTCGATACGCGAGTCTTCTCTCCGCCGGTCGTCCGAAACCGTCAGGTCGCGACAATCTTATTCGTTGGCCATTTGATCGAGCGAAAAGGTGCACATCTCGTTTACGAGGCAGCGAAGCGGTTGCCCCAAGCCCGATTTCGTCTGATTGGAAATGCTCGCGACGGGTTCGGACGGGAGTTATTGAGCGAGCATGAGAAGGCAAAGCTATCGAATGTCAGCATCGAGAAGCCGCTTCCTCAAGCTCAACTCGCTGAAGCCATGCGAGACAGTGACATTTTCATTCTGCCGTCACGCATCGAAGGAATGCCCAAAGTTACGCTGGAAGCGGCCGCGACGGGATTGCCGTGCATTGTTTTCAGCGACTATAAGACTCCCTCCGTCGCCGACGGTGTGACCGGATTCCAAGTGGAGACGTTTGAACAGATGCTGGATCGTTTGCAGTTGCTGATTCAGGATGCGGATTTGAGGCGCAGAATGAGCGCGGCGGCAACAAGATATGCCAAACAATTTGATTGGGACCACGTAGCGGCTCAGTGGGAGGCCACTTTCGCTGAAGTTCTCTGCCAACCGCAGGCCAGCGGTTTGAGATAATCTTTAACAACGATTCGCCAGCAAAACGCAAACGGACATATTTTGAACATCCCCGATACAACCATCGAGTCCTCGCAATCGTCGCCAGCAATCAATCATGAAGCGCGGTTTCGCAGCGAGATGGGACAGATCTCGCGGCATTCGGCAGTCTTCTTCGCGGGCACTCTGTTTACCGCGGTCGCGGGATACCTCTTCAAAATTTACCTGGCGCGGGTATTGGGCGCGGATGCGCTCGGAATGTACGCGCTTGGAATGACGATCGTCGGGTTCTTCGGGCTCTTCAATGGATTAGGTCTGCCGCAGGCTGCGGTACGCTTTGTGGCCGCATATTCGGCGACAGAACAATGGCAGCGTCTGCATGGATTTCTTCGCAGGGCGTTGGGGTTGTTGGGAATTGGCAATGTTGTGCTGGCCGCGGCGATGATGCTAGTCGGGCCGTGGCTGGCGCGGAGCCTGTATCATGCGCCGGCTCTCGTACCCTATCTGCGCCTGTTTGCGGTCATTCTGATTCTCGGCGCGTTCACAGCCTTCCTGGGACAAGTTCTGGCTGGATACAAAGACGTCGCGCTCCGCACGGTCATTACGAACTTCATTGGAAGTCCGCTGAATATTGTCTTCGGGGTTGTACTGCTCAGTTTAGGCTTCGGGCTTCGCGGATATTTGCTCGCCCAGGTTGCAGGTGCAGCCATTGTTTTGATGTTGCTGCTGGCGGCGGCATGGTGGCTGACGCCGAGACCGGCAAGGCAGGCTCCGGACACAGCCGTGCCTATGGAGCGCGAAGTGTTCTGGTTTTCCGCCGCTGTATTCGGCGTGAGTTTTCTGGAGTTTGTGCTCGCTCAAGCGGACAAAATTCTGCTGGGAGCTTTTCTCGATGTTCGGCAGGTAGGAATATATGCCGTGGCGGTGACGCTGGTTGCGTTCGTGCCGGTGGCGCTGCAGTCGGTCAACCAGATATTCTCTCCGACGATCGCCGATTTGCATGCGCGCGGAGATCGCGTGCTGCTGGGCCGGCTTTTTCAGACCTTGACGAAATGGATCTTGGGATTGACCCTGCCGCTGGCGTTCGTCATGATCGTTTTCTCAAAGCCCCTGATGCGCCTGTTTGGTGCGGCATTTGAGGCAGGCTGGGTGGTGCTGAGTCTGGGTACGCTGGGGCAATTGGTAAACGCCGGAGTGGGCTCGGTCGGCTATCTATTGCTTATGTCAGGGAACCAGGCCCGCCTGATTCGCGTGCAGGTGGTCATGGCAGTGTTCATGATCGCGGCCACGTTTGGATTGGTGCGGCCGTTTGGAATTGCCGGAGTGGCGCTGGCAGCGGCGTTAACCACCGCCTTAAGCAATTTCCTATATCTGCGGCAGGTCCGGACGGCCTTGGGCCTATCGCCTTACAATCGGACGTATCTTCGCTTACTCGGGCCTTGCGCCATGAGCCTCGCAGTTACGGCGGGGTTGCGGCTGATGGCCCGGTCATTGGATTTGCATCCGGAGTGGTTGTGGATTGGAATTGCATTGGTGATGTCCTACGCATCTTTTTGCGGATTAGCTCTGCTGGCTGGATTGGACAATGACGACAAGATGATCGTGGCCGCGATTCGCAGCCGCGTTCTCGGCGCAATGGGGAGGACGCCGTCTCTCTCCCAATGACCGCAAGAAGACAAATCAGTTTGCCGGAGGAACTCTGCGCGTCTGCGGAGCGCGAGTTCGGCGCCCGTTTCGGGGGCTTGGACTCGTTCCTGGAGTTTGTGCTTCAGGAACTTGTGCGTAACGATGCTGAAATGCTCGATAAAGCTGAGCAGGCAGTGCTCGAAAAACGTCTGCGAGATTTGGGATACCTCTAACGTCTTCCCATGCCATTGCCATCTGCCTTGGAACAGGTTCAACGGGAGAGTCGGGCGCGCTTGCACCCGTCTCTGAGGAATCCGAACTGGCTGATCCTGCGCCGCCGCCGCCAGATTTTTGAAGCCGGACTGGATCGACTGCTGGGGAGCGCTCTCTGTGTGCTCGATATCGGAGGGCGTTTGCAGCCTTATCGTCCGCTGCTGGGGACCCGCATAAATAGTTACGTTGCGGTCGATTTGCACATGACGCCGCTCGTAAATGTTGGTGCTGCAGCGGAGGCGCTACCTTTTCGGGACGCGCAATTCGATTTCGTGATCTGCACTCAGGTATTTGAGTACCTGCCCGATCCCGGACTGGCGACTGCGGAAATAAAACGCGTCCTTCGCAAGGGAGGTATTCTTTTTTTGAGTGCTCCATCGGTTTTCTTGCGGGATAACGATAAGGAGTACTGGCGTTTTTTGCCGGAGAGCTTGCGACACCTGCTGCGAGAGTTCGAAACTGTAGAGGTCATACCCGAGGGCAACAGCCTCACTGGATTTTTCAGGACCTGCAATGTTTGTCTGATGGCGTTTTTCAGGCCCAGGATTCTGGTTCCTCTATGGCAGTGGACGTTCGTTCCTTTCCTGAACGTGGCCGGCTACGTGTTGGAAAAACTTGCGGGACAAAACGACGATTTCACGGCGAATTACAGTGTGTGGGCCCGCAAATGACATTTCGGCGCAAAGGCGAACTGAAATGATCACGCGATTGCGCAACGCGCTCTGGCCTGCGAAGAAATCGCCGGCGTATCCTGCTCTGCACTTCAATCGCCCGCTGGTTTTGTTCCAGAGCGACGATTGGGGCCGCGCTGGAGTGCGGGACCGTGAGGGATGGGAAGAGCTCCTTGCAGCGGGATTGAATCTGGGCGAGCAACCGTATGATTTCTACAGCCTTGAAACGGCCGAGGATCTGCACGCGCTAGGAGAAGTCCTGAGAAAGCATCAGGACTCGACTGGGCGTAGGCCATCGATGGTCATGAATTTCATCATGGCCAATGTGGATTTTGATCGCTGTTTCGAGCCTGGTCATAAAGAGATTCCGCTGCGACCGCTGACCCAAGGATTGCCGGGGACGTGGCGTCGTCCTCAGTTGTTGGAGGCGTATCGGCAGGGCATTCGCGAGCGCCTGTTCTATCCCGCTCTGCATGGGCTGACTCATTTTTGCGAGCGGGCGATGGCGCGAGAATTGGACGCCGGTGGGGAGCGGTCTCAACTCGTCAACAAATTGTGGCGTGCACAGACTCCATACATTCACTGGCGAATGCCGTGGATCGGGTATGAGTACTGGGACCCGGAGATGCGGCCCGTACGCCGATTCTTGCCAGTGGACGACCAGCGGGCTGCGATCCAGCGCGCGGCGAGAATTTTCCGGGAGTTGTTTGCTACAGGTCCCTTCAGTGCCTGTGCGCCGGGCTATCGTGCAAATGCGGATTCGAAAACGGCCTGGTTCGAAACTGGAGTCCGCGTGGTCCAGAATGGCGTGCAGAACAGCCCCGGCGAGCGAACGGGCCCATATCTGGATGGAAACGAAATGCTTTCCACTTTTCGTACGGTCGAAATGGAGCCCGCAACAGAGAGGTGCGATTTGGAAAGACTGATGGCGCAGGTGGAGCAGTGTTTCGTGGCCGGGCTGCCGGCGGTGATCTCGATTCATTCGATTAATTTTCACTCGACCATTCAAGACTTCCGCACGCCGACGTTAAAGCTCATGGATGAATTCCTTAGCGCGATTGAAAAGAAGTGGCCGGACTTGCTCTACGTCCATGACGCGGAACTATTCTCAATTGCAATCGAAGGTGCCTATGCGGGAGAAAACGGGAGAGTGAAGGTAAGCGCGACTACGGGAGCGAACAGATAACGTGATTCAGGCCAAGCGATCGCTGGTGCTGGTCACAGTGGACTGCCTGCGCGCGGATCACTGCGGATTTTACGGATACTCGCGTCACACCACTCCTTTCCTGGACACGCTGGCGTCCGAATCTTTCGTCGTGCCGGCGGCCATCGTTGCTGGTGCGCCTACCTATTATTCGTTTCCGGCGATTCTTGCCTCGCGCATGCCGCTGGCGCTGGGCCGGGATGTAATCGGGCTCGCCCCCGGCGAGGGCACGCTCGCAACTGTATTGCATGAATCTGGTTATGCCACGGGCGCGTTCTCCGCGGGCAATCCCTACATTTCGCCGCGCTTCGGTTACGACCAGGGATTCGAGGTCTTCCGCGATTTTCTTGACTTCGAGGCGCACTCAGTCCAAAACACTGCCGGTGCGGAAACACCGTCCGGCGATTCCGCTCGCGGGCAGCTGAATCGATCGATAAAAGGTCTTGCGGGAGCGCTCGGACTCAGCGCGTTCTACAACGAACTGTACTTTCAGTACTGCATGAAGATTGCTCCTGTGGCCGAGAGCGTCGACGCTCTGAGAAAATTTCCCTCTGCGGACATTTTGGTGAATCAGGCGCAGTCCTGGCTGGCATCGGTTGGGCAGCATCCATTTTTTCTTTGGCTTCATCTGATGGATCCGCATGCGCCCTACTACCCACCGAATGATGCGTATCGCGAACTGGCAGGAAGAGACATCGAGCCGGGCCGCGCTCGCTACCTGAACGAATACTGGAATCGTTCGGATCTGACGCCTTCTGCCTTGAGCGGAAAACGGAATGAGGTCGTCCAGTTGTACGACGGGGGTATTCGGTGGGTGGACCGCCAGATCGCCCGCCTGGTGGATAGTCTCAGGCAATCGCATCTGTGGGAGGATTGTGTATTCGCGTTGACTGCAGATCACGGTGAGGAGTTTCTCGAACACGGCGGGCGCTATCACTCGCCGGTGCGGCTGAGTGAGGAAATTGTTCGTGTGCCACTCCTGGTCCGTGTGCCAGGAGAGCGAGGGGCGAAAGTTCCAGCTACTCCGATGAGCCATCTGCACCTGGCGCCTACTCTGCTAGAGATCATGGGCGTGCAGGCTCCGTCCGCGTTCCAGGGGCGGAGTCTGTGGACAAATTTGCGGCGAGGGATTGCCTGGGACAATCCTGCGATCGCCAACCCCGCGAGCGTCGGTCCCGCGAGCGTCGGTCCTGCAAGCGTCGGTCCTGCAATCATTGAGTGCGCCTACGGTTGCACGAATCCTTTCCGGGCAGAAAGCCGGAGCGCATCGAGGCTCCTGGCGGTTCGCGATGCCCGCTTCAAGTTGGTCATGCGGATTGAGCCCGGAGCGATTGAGGAAATGTACGACCTGGAAGCGGACCCAGCGGAGATGCGTCCCGGCACCGAAGGGCCTGCACTCGGAACCCGAAAGCGACTGTTGCAAGCCGCCCATGAACACGTGGAGAAAACGGTTTCAGCCCGAGATCCCGTGATGCGCCTACGGGCCCGGTTGCGAGATCTTCGGTGCGAGATGTTCGGCTAGAATGGAAGTCTGACGATTCCGGATATACCTGTGCCGTTCGTTGCAAGCTTTTGCCCAACCGCATGATTAAGGTCTTCACGCCCTCTTTCGCTGACCCAAGCAATACCGATGCCCAGAACCTGGCGGTGAAGGAAGGCGTGGAGCGCTTGGATCCGTTGCGTTTTCGGGTGGAAGCGAGTCTCGTGAATGGCATGAAGCAAGATTGGCGTTCATTCAGGAATTCATACTAGTGGCGGGCATGACACACCGGATCGCGATCCTGACCGAGATCATTGCTCCGTATCGCATCCCGGTCTTCAATGCGCTTGCGAAACACGAGGCAATCGATCTGAACGTAATCTTTCTTTCGGAAACGGACCCCACGTTAAGGCAATGGCGCGTGTACAAGGACGAAATTTGTTTCTCTTACGAAGTTCTGTCCTCTTGGCGGTTTCGCGCTGGCCGTACGCACGTTCTGCTGAATGCCGGGCTTTCGGCATCTCTGAAGAGGTTTTCCCCAGAGGCGCTCATTTGCGGTGGATACAACTACATTGCCTCATGGCAAGCGCTGATGTGGGCACGACGCCGCGGGGTCCGCTTTGGCTTGTGGTCGGAGAGCAACGCGCAAGACGCACGCGCGCTCCGCAAGCCTGTAGAGTCCTTGAAGACCCGTTTTCTGAAGCGCTGCGATGGGTTTGTGGTACCGGGCAAATCGGCGTTCGAATACCTGCGTTCGCTGGGAGCTCCGGCAGAGAGAATCTTTGTCGCGCCCAACGCGGTCGATAACATCTTCTTTGCGGCGCAGGCGGAGAAAGTAAAGCGCAATCCGGCCGCATTTCGAGAAAAGTTCGGGCTTCCGCGACGATTCATCCTGTTTGTGGGAAGGTTGGTGCCAGAAAAAGGCGTCTTTGATCTCCTCCAGGCCTATGCCAAACTAGAGAGGGGCCTACGATCTGAAGTCGGCTTGGTGTTCGCAGGCGATGGTGTCTCCGGAGGGGAACTGGCGCAACGGGCGAAGCGGATCAGCCCGGGGACGGTTTGTTTTCCGGGATTCGCGCAGCGGGAAGATCTGGCTGGTCTATATGCGCTCGCTGAAACCCTGGTTCTGCCGACGCACAGTGACCCATGGGGTTTGGTGGTGAATGAAGCGATGGCGTGCGGACTTCCGATCGTCGTGAGCAGTATGGCGGGGTGTTCGGCTGACCTGGTCGAAGACGGGTGGAACGGTTACGTCGTGCCTCCCCGGGATGCAGAGAAACTCAGCGTGGCGATCAATTCTCTGGTGCGGCAACCGGAGCTTAAGCAGCAGATGAGCACACATAGCTCGGAACGAATTCGAAACTACTCACCGGGAGCATGCGCCGATGGTTTGGCCGCGGCCGCGCTCTCCACTGATACGGGGGCGCGATGAATTCCGTGAAACCACTGCAGTGGGCTGCCATCGTGCTGGGTTTGGGCCTGGTACTGTACTTGATTTATTCCCACTTACAGTACTTCCGCGACGTTTCTCTCCTGGGCGGGATCTTGCTGCTGGAGATAATCATCGCCAGCCTCTGGAACTATGGTCAGCGTTTTTTTGTTCTGCTGATGATCACCTTTGTTTGGGCGGGCATGCATGTTCCCCTGCAAGGCTCCTGGACAGGTGGACGCTGGGTGGTGCTGTCCGCTGGTGCAGTCGTTGGTTACATTGTTTGGACGAAGAATCCTCGCAGGCCTTTCGGATCATTACATCTGATCGCTTTCTTTTGCGTCTGCGCCGCGCTTGTCTCCGCCACCGTTTCTCCCTTTGTGCAGATGGCGTCCCTCAAGGCCTTGAGCTTGTTCCTTCTGTTTCTATATTGCGCTACAGGAGCTCGCCTGGCCGTTCTCGGCCGGGAGGACCGTTTTTTCCGTGGGTTGCTCTGGGGAAGTGAAATAGCGGTCTATGCCACAGCCATCTGCTATGTCGGTCTGGGTCAAAGTATTTGGGGTAATCCTAACTCCTTGGGTGCGGCGATGAGCATCGGATTGTTCCCCGTCCTTTTGTGGGGATGGCTCAACAGCGATAGGCCTGCGGTGAGGCTCCGCAGACTGGCCGCCCTGCTTCTTTGCACGTACCTTGTTCAATTCAGCATGGCGCGTGCTGCGATGGTTGCGGTAGTGCTCGTCACACTTGTTTTCTGTCTTTGTCTACACCAATACAAGTTGCTGATGAAGGTAGCAGCACTGGTTCTGTTCATGGTTGCGGTCACTGGGATGTTAGATCCGGGAGCTTTAAATAAGTCGCTGGGGGACCTGAAGGATGCAGTGCTCTATAAGGGACACAAGGAAGAAGGCGTGCTGGGTTCGCGGCGGACACCTTGGGAAAAGTCGATCGCCTCGATCAAAGAGCATCCATTGTTCGGAACGGGATATGGCACCAGCCCAACGGGCGAGAATCCCGGATTGGGTTCCGGAAGGTTTGCTTCAACTGCCGAAACGGAACGTGAGCACGGCAGCAGCTACATAACAATTGCAGAGTGGGTGGGCCTCTTGGGTGTGGTGCCCTTCGTTGCGCTACTGGTGGTAACGGTGTCGAACGTATGGAGAGTCTGCGCGTGGATGAGGCGAACCGGCAACCCGTGCCACTACTCAATTCCCCTCGCAATGGTGGTGTTGTCCGGCCTAGTCCACGGCTTCTTCGAGGATTCGCTTTTTGCAGTGGGTTCCTATGTCAGCGTGTATTTTTGGGTATCCGTATTTCTACTGGCGGATCTTATTCCTGTCGCCGTTGTGGTCCCAGTGACCGGCGTTGTTTCCCGGGCTCCCCGTCCGTCGCCAGCCAGTTTTGGAGCCGTCGTGCCCAACCGATGATCAGATTGTTTATCAATGGCCTTGCCGCGAGTGCGGGC
>Ga0137418_10005202_pt1 | contig 11913 bp, 6 predicted proteins | sample CZODoug3_1_2_16f_FD_122242 | JGI IMG/M metagenome (GOLD analysis project Ga0137418, IMG submission 122242) | Vadose zone soil fungal communities from Angelo Coast Range Reserve, California, USA - CZODoug3_1_2_16fungal (Hybrid Assembly) | ecosystem: Environmental > Terrestrial > Soil > Vadose... | reverse complement strand
TGCCGAAGCAGAAAAGGAGAGTCGCCACCAAGTCGGATTTTCTATGTTTTCATCCTATCAGATCCCATACATAAAGGAAAAATTCCGCGCATCGCACCAATCAGGAAGCTTCCATACTCGGGCAATTTTGCCTATAATCGGGTGATATATCATCATGCTATGAGCTATGTAAACTTAAGGCACCTCCCCACATTTTGACATGGAAAATATACATCCCGCCATCTGCAGGGTGTCACCTGCTCTAACTAATGATGTATGTACATATGTATGTATGTATAAGCGGATGGCGTTGATAATTTGTCATTTAAAAATGACCCTGAGCCTTGAGGGCAGAAACATGCTTAGAGCGCGGTCGGATCGATTTTTTCTTGATTTTGCTAATCGTGATTAGCCCCCGCGATTAGCAAAATCATGATTTTGCTCGATTTTGCAAAACGTGCGTTCGTTTCAACTTGTCTCAACATAGACAAAATCGTGATTAGTCTACTCCGATTTTGTAAAATTTATTACGCCTTGATTTTGTATGATTTTGTAAAACGTGCGGTCTTTTCAACCACCCCCTAGAAAATTCAATAATAATATTGCCAAGAGGCTTCCCCTATTCTCCTATCCCTTTCGTCCTTTTACACTTTTAACTATAACTTAACTAGCTGTATAACTGGACGAGGTTCTGCTAGTGAAGGGATAGCCTAGATGGACCCGTAATGGCGTGACTTTTCGTGATTTTCCGTCGCATCCAGTATTTTCCCCAAGTATTGTCCATGGGCAGTCTTACGAACCGGTCGCTGGAGTTGCGAAGGGAGCCCGCTGCTCACTGCATGTATACTACTATGATATTACCGTAGACAGCTTTCATTTCTAGTAGTTCATCATATGCTAGTGACAGCAAGGATTGAATGGAATAGAATATTCTCGAGTATATCCTCATCACAGGAATCATCTGAGTTGGTTTCCGGCCAGTCCGTAGTAGTGAGTTGGTTGGGAATAGTGGCATTTATTACAGAATCGATGGAAAATCAATTCTCAAGGCGTCATATTTGGAGTCTGGACCTCCGGCGTTATTATTTTATTATTCTGGTTATATTCTATAATAAAGCCAAGGAATACATATTATATTATTATTACTCATCTATCTAATAATGAAATATGAAATAATACACGTATACTGGGTACTGTGATGGGCGCAAAAGCCTCATCATCAGCCGTCGGAAGGTGGGATCCGTGGCGAGATAGCGTCGATTTTACAAAACGGAGTCTACACAGCTCAGAAAACGAGCTGTAGACAAAATCAAAGCACGGCCGTATTTTGTATGGAAAAAAGCTCTCAAAATTCACAAAATAAATTTGATGTCTACTCGAAATATCTTGCAAAACGTGCGGTCGGTTCCGGCATGATTTGACCTCGATTTGTCTAAAAATATTTTGCAAAATCAATCAAAATATCAGGCATCCATTTTTGCAAAACGTGCGGTCGGTTCCGGCTCGGGTAGACCTCGATTAGCGTAATCGGTTTTGATAATCGGCCAAAATAATCGATCCGACCGCGCTCTTAGTAAATCATTGGTATGCAGAATATGAAAATTACACTAGAAGTCCCCAGGTTGTATTCCTCTTGTATTCTGTACTGACCAGGTCTAATCCAATTTCTACCACTTTATTATTTTAAGTGACTAGAAATTAATGGTAAATTTTAGAAATCATAACCTGGTGAGCACGGACCATAATCCCGTTATTACAAGTACTGTCATCACCACTAAAGTTAATAGCATTTAATGATCTTTAATACTATTAATTAGTAAAATCTGGTATTTACTGGTTAGGCTGTAGAGTATAGATAGAACAATAAGTTAATATAATCGCAACAACAACAACAACAACAACACAACATAAGATGAATTGAATATGAATATTCGGCGCCAAGAGAATAGCGAATATTTATAGGCAGGTATCTGGGCTTCTGAAACAGTTAGGTACGGGGCCATGGTTGAATGCAAAGGTTCACATTCGAATGGAAAGCCACCACCACGTTTGGTCCATAATTTTTGAAATGTCACATTAGAAGGATACCTACATAGGTATCCTATAATAATCTTAATAAGCAAAGTCACCTATTTAATTTATTGTGTCATCAGTTTGCTTTACTCGCGTGGCCAAGTCAATTTAAGGATACCTAGTAATATTATATTAATAGGAGGTATGTACTAGTTATATCAGGCTACGTACATTGGCAGTACAAGAAATCAATAACACCTAACAACACCAACAAAAGATCAATACATTTTGCATGCTCAAAGTCAAGAGGGAATAGCAAATATTCAATTGTCTGGGAATTTAAATCGTCCATAAGGGGCAGGAATCCGTCAATTAGTTATAGTAGACTGTGGCTGAATCGAATGAAGACTTCTCACTCGAATATTGAGCCATCATTACATTTTACCCATCATATTTACAATGATACATTTAAAGGATATCTCAAGAAAGATATCTACGTGATTTACATGCTAAAATATGAATGTGTTACGTAATAGCAATGCTGAAAGGTAATCTAGCTATGTAACCGAAGACAAGAATGATCTAACACCGTCATACAACACCATTATCATGTGTAAATACTTTCACTCACGGGAAGCCTAAGAAACGAGGAAGGGCGATCCGTGGGTGGATATAGCAAGAGTGATAAGCTACATTCTCTTCCAAAAAGTTATAACACTGTGGACAAAGCATACCTCTCTACAATCGGGCCCCAGTCTGTCGGCTATACAACAATTTGAGATGCAAATAGTCACGTCACAGGCCGTTTAGAGAGATGTAGTTGCAATTGCTATAAGGTTGACAGTATGTTAGAGGTCGATGTCGGTCAATCATCGATCAATCGATCAGGCCCGTTGGTCGATTGACAAAGCTGTTGATCGATCGATGGCTATCCCTGCGTACTAGTAGGGAGGCTACTAGAATGTCGATGTAGCACTAGTCGCTGCTTGTGAATTGCCAAGTTTCCGGTAAGGATGTTCACAGCAGCTTTCAATTTATTTTCCTCCTGTATCGCCTGAGGCGGTTGTGGAAATTGTCTTCGGTTTGAGTGGAGTCTCCCGCTCGCCATGCCACTGGAAAGCTTTCACGATAGCCATGAGTTCCTTGTTAGTCACTCAGCAATGCTTCGGTTCTTTCGAAAAAAAGGTTTTGGCGGTCAGTACTTGTCCCTTGGGAATACTTGTTATTGGCCGAAGATCAAATATTGTGTCTGGACTGCAAATTTGGAGCCTTCGCTCCGGGGACGAGCTTCGCTTGAGAGACGCCGAACGTTCAGTTAACCATCGGAGGAGAATGTAAATATGTTATACTTGTAGAAAACCATTACGAAGACTAACATGCTTGCACACGGATTTATATCTTCTCGAGACTCTCGGGAATCAGTAGCCAGAGAAATCCGACAGTCCCCTAGTCATACCAAGTGAGGAACTTAAGGAGTGTCTCCGAGGGATTGCAAAGGATATAAGTCTGCTCCCCAGACTGTCCACCATTCTAGCGTGAGCAAGGCAAATCTCGAATTGCTAAGAGAGCTCTTTGCCATGTACAAACAAATCTCTAGGCATCAACGACGAAATCAGAAAAAGACTTGCTTCTACGATGCTACTACGTCGTAGAGAAATTTTTTTTTTTATCGGAGATCCTACTAGCGACATTGGCCATGAAATGAAGGACTATTGTGTTGGATGCAGCAGGAAGGCTTTCCAAACGCTTCCAATTGTTCTAGAAAAGTTAGCATTAGTGGCTCTGTGGAATTCCGGTCTAAGGCCAATTGCAGTGAAGGTTGCGAAACTGTATTACGAAGAGTATTTGCCTCTCGCTCGAGCAAGATGTCCCTTAACATTTAACGATCCATCCATAGTCTAGGTCTCTGCCTATCAGAGTTTTAAATCCAGGAGGCTTCAGGCGGAGGAGACAACAATCCGATAGTTTTTCTTCTACTTCGCCACTGTTAGAGCTCCCATGGGCAGGGTCTATGAATCCTAGGGCCTAAAGCGCTGGACGGTACCAACTTGGCCAAAAGGTTAAAAAAGACCACGATAGTCGATTGCTAACGCAATCGACCACTCCCATGCGACCTAGATAGTGCCTCCCCTTTCTGCAGGACCCTGACAGCCACCCACTTCAACGCCAACTTGCTGGTTAAATAAGGGATGGTATGGTGTATGATGATGGAGATAGTAAAATGAATATTCTTGATTGACTGTTCTCTATTTTTACAGGAAATCTGCCTTTTATAGGAAAATCCTAAGCTAACGAAAGTATCTTCCACTGATTTCCAGAATCTGGATTTATCAGCTTCAGGTCTTGATTTCCCAGCAGAATAGTGACTGCTACGACGCTGTGGCAAAGAACTTAAATGAAAGTCATAGACATAAAATCTAACAACTTGCCGACTCGATCCTCTCAATATCATGGTCACAGATGAGGGCGCAGTCCGAGCCGACTTTAGGGTGCATTCTGGGAGCCCTTAACTAGGGGTTCACTTGTATAGCATGTCTGTGCCGCCCAACCCCAACTTTCGTCAGTCAAATCACTGCTATATAGCCCTTGGCATTCACAGCTGCGTCTACTGCTAGAACTTGACTCTCTTCAATAAACAGCTCAAGTAGTTACAGTGTCTCGGGAACCAAGGAACACGTATTTGACTTCCTCAACATGATAGCTTATGATTGACTACAATTGCCCGCAGTACGACTACATCCCCCTATTGCAAATGCTTCGGAAGTCGTTGTCCACATCACTGCTAGCCCCACCGTTCTTCATGATTCCCCGCGAGAGACCTAACGTTAAAGCCATAGTTATCCGCATGTCATACAAACCAAATTCGCTTGGGAAATTGCAAAAAAAGAATCTAAAACATTATGGGGACTGGCATGGCGTATGGCCGGTGTGAAATCCCCCGGCCCCTCGATGGAAAGAAGAAGAGACACCCTGCAGGCAGATCTGGGTTGTCTTTGTTGTGTATTTCCCGGCGCCTGTGAGGTAGCTTTTCTTCTAGAAAACCAGGGAGGTCTTGAGAAGCTGGTTCATCACGAAAGCCTGCGACAAAAAACTTGCTATCCTAACCAGGAAACCCGAGCAAAGCAATGTCACAACGACCATGTATGCGACTGTACATGTAAGACATCCGAATCCAGGATCCTATACCAGCAAGCTGGAATCTGGATAGACTGAATTGGGTACAGCCAGGGAGTAGTGTGAGACCTGGAGGCCAGCTAATAAATATAAAGAAAACCGTGCTCTGCAACAATTGCAAGCGATGGGCAGCTGGCAGATGGACTACTAAATTCTAACGGCACTGTTACACCTGGAAAGCCTGCTAACTGCAGGTATAATACAAAGAAGAAAGCTCGATTCTTCAGCAATTTCAAACAGGTAAGATTGGCCTGGCACCATTGTTCCTTTACAGAGCCAAAATGCGAGTATATACATAGCAGCGCGATGCATAATGGAGATTCATTATTGTTTGTGACACAGTTTTCCTAATTAGGAAGTAGGGCTGTACGCACGGAATCTTAGGCTGTACATGCGGAATCATGGGCTGTGCCCGCAGTAATATCTACTTCCGTATTACTGCGGGTACAGCCCATGGTTCCGCATGTACAGCCCAAGATTCCGTGCGTACAGCCCTAGATTCCGTGCGTACAGCCCTACTTTCTGATTGGGAATAGTGTCCCAAACATCGACGTAGGAAGGTACTTAAAAAACTGGAACGCGCGGTCAAGCCGCGCATACTGGATTTGTAAAGCTACTAGTCGAGCATTCAAAACAAAATTCCGGAGTCATATGAAAGTAAAACAAGTGTGTAACTACTCTGCTGGGCGTGCAAGTCATTGATCATGAAGGATAAGTACTGTTTGTGCGGTTTCTCCTTTACGTAGATCTTGCAAGGACAGGGCTTGTAATATGATAGGCCTTGGCGACTACGATCCTGTGATAGCCGGACATATACGGAGCAGCATATTCTATGAGATAAGATATCTTTCCGCTCAGTATTCTTTCCGTAGTGTAGGGTAACTGCATCGCAAGTCAAGCTCCGAACCTTGCAGTCGCGGGCAGAGTCACAGACTCGAGCACCTGGTGTTGGCTGATAGACATGTGTTCCACACGGTATATGACGTAGAGACGAGTTCAAAAAGAACGCATTGCGGTGGAAGAGTACACAGGAGCGAATTGGTGAAAACCACGGAGGGCAATCACGACGTGTAAGCCGCCAAATACGTACCGCTGTGGAATCGCAGTCGAGGTCTTCCATGACGTTGAACTGCAGATTGATTGAGTGCAACAGTTTGGAGCTGACCATGCCGATCTCCTCGATAATCAACATTGTGTTGTTGGCCCTGAGAGACTTCACACGAATTGAAGGCCTCTTCTGCGACGACCCTGTACTGCAACATACAAGCCGGTATGTATGTTGGGGCGAGAACCGCTGAGGAGGAATTTGGCCATCTGGGATTTGAATACCTTGAGGCGGTAAGTAACCCTTTGGATGATATTGTTGCAGGCAGACTAATTTTGGAGAGTGGAACAGGCTATACCTCAACAAACTGATGGGTACAGCTGTGGACCGATGGTGATTAGAAATGCAAGGCTTCGCATGAATGGGCTTTCCGTTGGTGATTGGGGCGATAAATTGGATGCGGAGCGTCTGAGACTGGAAATAGTAGACGCTTTTAGATCCTGTGTGTTAGATGGTGCCATACGGAAACGTGTGAGAAAATGATTAGAAGTACATACACGACTACCTATGTGTAGATATTGTAGTTTGATCACTAGTATTATCCTGTTTCTGCTAGATAGATTCTTGATACCGCGCAACAAGCCAGCGCTCAAATATTGGAGGAGTCAAATGTTATCTATATGCTCTCGAGGGTGGAAGGAATTATCAGGAACTTGCTAATTAGCTATAAAGAACCAATTAGCAACTTTTTGTCAAGCCAGTTCTCATTAATTAATTACTTGATGAGAAATAGTTATCATCAACTGGTTCTGAGTTCTCATTAGTTTGATGAGAACTAGTTATGTGATCCTCACTACAACCAGTGGGCGCCGTTGATATGGACTAGAGGTGGCAGTTTTCTGGGAACTGAATAGCGAGCCCCTGAGAATCGATTAGCAAGTTTTTGAGAACTGACCAGTAAATTGTTGACAATTGCTTAGCTAGTGCTTTTAATCTTTGCAGTTTTGATTAGTCAAAATTAATTACTCTCATGGAGGAAAAGTCGACAGTTTGATTTTGCGGATCTGTATGGCGCCTCAGCCATTCTCCCTCAGACGTACTTATCTTATAGATGTATGTATCAAGCTTATTAAATAGGAGGGGTGATAATGTTCCAGGCCTCAGGCAGAAGGGAATAGAATCCTATCATAGGCTGGGGCTTTTAGATAGTGTGATGATGCTAAGACAAAAGGGAATAAAATCCTAGGATTCCATCGATGCCAAGGCTGGGGATTTCAGTTGGCTATTTTTAGACACAACTACTAAACTAGCGCAGGGAAGGCGGTGAGGCATAGCGGAAGACTAATCCAAGCCCGTAACCAAAATTTTTTCTTTCTTTCCTCTTCATATAGCCCTAGGCATCGACATCTACATCTACAGCCAAAGCTTGACTCTCTTCGATACAGCCCAAGTACTACGTCTCACTGATCAAGAATCGTGGAACACGTATTTGTCACGACCCAACCTCTAGGGAGCATTCTAGAGGCTAAACTGCTGCAAAGAATAGGATTCTAATATGACAGTCCCAGAGCTGCTCTCACTTATATAGTAGGTTGCCAGCGCCGTCACAACTTCCTACTCCCCTTCTGCATGTGTCTACGCTGATAACTTATGATCGACTGCAATTGCCCAACAGTACGGCTACATGCCTCCATTGCAAATTCTTCGATACTTCACATCCCTGCCGGCCCTACTATTCTTCACGATTCCCCGTGAGAGGCCTGAATGTTAAAGCAGCAATATCCGCATGTTAATCGAACCAAATCGCTCGGCCGAGGAATTGCAAGGATAAGAAACTAAAGGATTCAAGGGTATTTATCGCGTTATCAAATCACTTCTAGGCGCTGACGTATTACCACGACCTTTTTTCCTCTAGTCCAACATTGGGGCTCAGGGTGAGATATTGGTAATTATGGACTGATTAATGGGAAATGTGACAGATAGTCGATCTGAGGAACTGTAGATATCCTTTCTCCTGTCCTCGCCTCCTTTTCTCTCTTTCTTCTTTTTCCTAGTGAATAGTGCCCAAATTGATTATTTACTATGGTAGACGATTTGGAGCATCAGTCGCGGTGAAACTTTAATGTAATCTTGGTGTGTTGCGTTCTGCACTGTTGACGATAGTGTTCTTCGCACATTACAGGCAACGCACGGATACAAAGGGAGTTTTTTGTTGGATGAATAGAGAGAGGAACCTGATTATAAATTCCCTCGATCGCTCTAAGGAGAAATCCGTGATACACTCTAAGGAGAAAGCAGCGATGAAAGGCAGGAGGGAAAAATTTTTGATGATTACTTCCTTCAAGTTATTCTAGCAGTTCTCCCTAACCAGGTATATTTCCTTTTAATAGTTACCAAAAGCCTTCCAGTGGCTCCCAGTAGTTACCAAAAGCTTCTAGTGGCTATTGGAAATAATCTGTCTTCGGTAGCTCCTGGGAGACTTTTAGTAGCTTCTGATGGCTGGGAGGATATCGACCTGGATCCCTAGTTATGAAGGACTGCTCGGTCCAATTAGTTCAAAAATACCATCTGTTTCCTCATTGGCTTGGTGTCCCTTCTGTTGCGATGACTTTGGTAGCCCATTTCCGCACAGAATTCTACCTTCATAGCTCCCTGGTATCCTAGCCTCCGTGTGAACTTGTCAAGTTGTGAACCTTGAAGCAGCCGACGTTTCAGTTCTTACTGCCTACGACGCCTACGCTACCACTAATCTATACCAGGACTCGTCAGCGAAGGCCATGGAAGGTCGAAGAGCAAGTGTCGATGGTCCGAGGCAGTGAAGCCACCCTCACTGTTGCCGATGTAGTAGGGTCTCACGGCCCTCAAATCCCTGGGATGACTTCAATGCACTACCTATTCTGCTATAGCTGCAGGCTCTCATTGTTTCTGCCTGTATAAAGGCTAACATAAGCATAAGTACCTGGTTAAGTATACCAAAGTTTTGTCGCAGGCTCTCGTGATGAGCTAACTGCTCAACACCCGGCTTTCTTCAAATTCTCAGACGTTGTGAACGTTAGGCCAACAGGAAATACACAACTAATAAAAGTTATTATTTGTGGCGTATGATAGCCTTACCAAGGCTATTGTACATAACTTAATACAAAGCTGGCCCAATTTACTATTGCTACTCACTAAAATGTCAGCTGTTCCAGCTTCGCAAGCTAGGGAGCTGGGAGAATGCTACGACTTAGGGTGGAAACGGGCCGACGGAATCATGGCAGAGCGTCTTTGAAAATTTGAGCCATATTAGGCCCATTAGATGATCGTGACAGTATCGTTAGCAAAGCTAGCATCCAGAGCAACCCCTGAAGCTTTTTGTTCCGATAGGGGGCAATTGCATGTCTTGTTGTGTAGATATTGGCAAGAAACAAAAGTTTCAAGCGCGCAAAAAGCAAAGGCCGGCCAAAAAAAAAAAATATCACAGTGTGTAGAGCCATAATTTGTCGGTCCCAGGCCCGTCAGAGTACTCCTTTGAGTTTGCTGCATACCTAGGTACGCTGGTAGAGCTGGTTGGTATGGAAACCTGGGCATTATGCCACATGTTTCAGCGTCGGATTTCTGTTTCTAGTGCAACATTGGATCATAAACTTGCCATCTCCATATCCATGGGTTGTTAACGTGTTTGAGAGCTGCAGATGGCGGCAGGGAGATAGCTGCAGCAGAGAGCTGTAGAGTTGTGCGCAATGTGCGGTCTTTCCGCTTTGTGAAGTACAGTCACTCCTTACAGCAAGTAGCAAAATCCCTTAATAATGAATAATGCGCCTTGCCCTTTGCGGTCTTCGGAAACTGTGCAGCTTCGTTCTGAAACATTACTTGGGAGCCTTTCAGGCCCTTCCTGCCATAATTGAATGCAAAGGTTCTCACTCGAATAGAAAGCTACCACGACGTTTGGACCATAATTTTTGAAATGCCACATATAGAAGGATATCCTATAATAATCTTAATAAACGAAGTCACCTATTTAATTTATTGTGTGGGATATTATCACGGGTTCATTTTTCATCAGTTTGCTTTACTCGCGCGGCCAATTTAAGGATTTAAATATATCCATACCGGCAGATGGTGGGTTAAGGATACGGTAGGGCTACGATGCATCTACCGTGTTTGATAAAATACGGTGCCAATAGTTATTACGCGGTCGGCTTGGTTGTAAGGATAGAGACGTAGACCTTAGTGCTACGTCTTTACAATTTGAGACGAATCCGGCGGATATCTACGTCTCTAGAGAAATCTACGTCTACAATAGAAATCTACGTCTATAACAGAAATCTACGTCTATAACAGAAATCTACGTCTACGACTATGACGCCAATGCGGATTAATCTGTTTTGGATGTAATACGCATAATTACGGATAGAATTGTATTTTTTTAATGCATTCAATTTCAATTGTACTATCGTATTAAAAAATACAATACATTACTAATTATTGCTCCAAGCGCTAGCAACTTAAATCCCTATACTATTGCTTCATTGAAATTGAATGGTACTTGCGGAGAGAAGAGGGTTTTAAGAAAGCCTGTGTAATGCATCTAATCTAGTTGGTGTAGGTAGGTATAAGGAATAAGTATGTACTGTGAAAGACGTGGGGGTTGGGAAGACTGTGTAGGAAAAGCCTGTCATAGTTAGCAATCATGATGCAGGATCTGGATGGAATGACCAGCGAAAACCTACCTAGGTGCTGTCTTTGAGGAAGAGAGGACGGAAGAGAGGACGAAATCACCACAACAAGCATAGACTTGAAGCAGAGCAGTGAGAAAGCCTGTCATTAAGTCAGTATTTATCTAAGCAAGTATCGGGAGTAAGACCCTACACTTTGGTAATTGGTACAAGCAAAGGGAGCAATGATGCAGGGAAAACCTCAGCTGTCGTTCATGTTACTAACAGTTAGCGATGCAGGATGGATTTGCAAGTGAACTTACCAGTGCAGCATCATGTTCATCGCAATATATTAGTGTAGGAAGACAGTAGCTGTGAAGACCTACCATCACAATGGAAACTTGAAGCAGAGCAGTGAGAAAGCCTGTTGACAAGTCAGCATTTATCCGGGTAGGCGCGCATCGCATCGGGAGTAACTTTGGCAACTGACGCAAGCAAAGGGAGCAATGATACGAGGAAAACCTCAGCTGTCATTCATGCTAGCAATGCAGGATGGATTTACGAGTGAACTTACCACTGCAGCGTCATGTTCATCGCGATATATTTCCTGAAACGGGTCTAAAGTGATATTATTTCTTCGATAGACGGAAGAGGATTCTTACTAGGAAAATAGCACAGAGGCAAGGAAACGGTGCGGAAGATCTTTTAATCTTTGAAAGACACGATGCAGTGATGAAAACAAGCAATGGGATGAAATAAAGAAAGGAAGAAGCCCTGCTGGGAAAATGAGAGTGTGGGGGTCCTGCTGTTGTTGTTGTTGTTGCGGGCCCAGCTCGAGAAAAAGCTTCTCAGATCACGGACGCACGGACCAATTAGAAGATCGTAATATCATATTGAACAGCAAGCTGATCCTAGCATCTAACGAATACTGAAATAAAATCAAACCCCATCACAGGAATCTACAAACAATAGGCTTTCGAAATTTACTAGAATTGACTCAGGATCTTGTTGTTGTGTTGAAAGATCATGAATTTCTTTCTCATATATCTATGTATACATTTATGA
>Ga0137418_10005200_pt1 | contig 11915 bp, 7 predicted proteins | sample CZODoug3_1_2_16f_FD_122242 | JGI IMG/M metagenome (GOLD analysis project Ga0137418, IMG submission 122242) | Vadose zone soil fungal communities from Angelo Coast Range Reserve, California, USA - CZODoug3_1_2_16fungal (Hybrid Assembly) | ecosystem: Environmental > Terrestrial > Soil > Vadose... | reverse complement strand
CCTAGGTCCGTAGCTCAATTGGTAGAGCACCGGTCTCCAAAACCGGGGGTTGCAGGTTCGATTCCTGCCGGGCCTGTCACAAAAAAAGCCGCGCGAAGTGCGCGGTTTTTTGCGTTTTTGGGACCTCCGCGAAGCTACCGCATCGCCCACGTAATCCCGGCCGTGCTCGAGGAAGCGACCCAGGATGCTCACGACGCGGATTCGCTCGGACAGTCCCGGCACCCTGGGTCGCAACGCGCACGCCGAGGAGATGGAACGGCTGCGTCGAGGGTAGGAGTGGACCTCAGATGGGCTAGACTCAGGTCTCCGATTCGAGCTCGGCGAGAATTTCATCGAGCATCGGCATCGCGTCCGCCGGATTCGTCGAGAGCGACACCCGCCATCCACCCGCGCCGGCCAGCCGCCGCAGCGCTTCGTCCAGCGAGGCGCCGAAGCGCACGCGGCTCAAGCCCATTCCGTCCTTGAGGAATGCCTGCACCTCCGCCGTGGAGGCCGACGCCTTGGAGGCCACGGTGCCGCTCCGGTCGAGGAGGCAGACCCCCGCTCGGGTCGCGACCGGGGCCGCCGCCGTCGCCGCGGGCCACTCGCCGGGGCACTGCACCACCAATTTCTCGTCCCCGTTCGCGAGGAATGTGGGCGACCGACCGGCGAGCTCCGGGAAGTGACTTACGGCCGTCGTGAGCAACCGCAGCCGGCCGGGCAGGCCCCACACCCGGAACGTTGGGTCGAGCTGGACGTAGACGGCGTCGTCCGACAGCACTCGCAGGCCGTGGCGATGGGCTTGATAGGCGAGCGTACTCTTCCCGGTGCCCGGTGGGCCGGCGAGGAGCAGCGCCACCCCGCCGCGCGCGATCGCCGCGGCATGCACCGGGTGGCGGTCACATGCCGTCACCAGGGTGAGCGTCAGGCCTTCGACCATGCTGTACTGCACCTGCGCGCGGTCGGCGAGGAGGGCGGGCGTGATGTAGGCGATGGCTTCCTGCCGGCTGGCATCCGCAATCCCGACGCTCCCGGGAGTGTGCACGATGACACGGTCGGCGTCCGGCATACGGCACGTCACCAGGGCGTGCGACCCAGCTGCACCAGCTCCACGCTCGTCTCCGTCGTGGACGATCAGCCGAACGCGTACGCCATGCGGTGCGATCAGATGGGGATTCGCGCACAGCCCGCGCCAGACTCCAAAGGCCTCTTCAACCACGGCCAGCGCCGTCGCACTGTTCGATTCGTAGCGGACGGGGATGCCAAGCACGGGCAGCTCCGTCACGTGGCGCAGCGCGACGCCGTGATAGAGCACGTCGGGGGACGGGTCGAACGACATCGCATCGGTCATCGAGACACGATCTTACCGGCGGCACCTGGCGGCCGCTAGTTTCGGGCATGCAGCCTCAGAACGACATTCCGGCGCGGCTCGCGCGCTACGCCGTCACCAGAGACGCCCGGGACATCTGGCCCGATGTGAGCGCGTCCGCCTTCGGAGCGGCGCAACGCGAGATGGTGCGCGTCACGGCCGCAGTGCTGGCGGACGCGTCGAGTCCCGTGCGCTTGAAGCCGTCCCCTGAAATGAATACGCGCGCGCTCGGCGTCGCGGCCTCGGCGGCGGGGATGGGGCCGCTGCTGGGGTTCTGGTGCGCGACCGGGCGCATCGACGCGCCGCAGTCCGTGGTCGACCTGCTCGCCACGCATCTGGACCACGGGCGCCGGCGCGCCGCCCGGCTGCGACGCGAGCTCGAGCGGATTCTCGTCCCCTTCGCCGAGCGCGGCATCGAGGTGCTCGTCCTGAAGGGAACTGACACCGCTTACCGCTACTTCCCAGACCCCGGGACCCGCCCCTCGTCAGACCTCGACCTGCTCGTCGCGCCGCACGACGTCGCGGCGGCTCGCAGCGTGCTCGTGAACCTGGGATTCGCCGAAGAGGCCGGACATGGCGACCGTTATCGGAGCACGTGGTCGCTCCCTTCGGTCGATGGCGTTCGCTCCCTGGAGCTCGCGCACGCCGACAACCCATGGTCCGTGGATCTCCACGTGTCGCTCGACCGCGAGATGTTCCCGGACCGGCCGATGACGTTCGGCACTCCCACGCCAGAGCCTCGGGACGGGGAGGTCTGGCACGAGTTCTCCCGGCCCGTGCGCGTTCTGCGAGAACCCCTCCTCCTCGCCTATCTGGCGGCGCACACATCCAGCCACTTCTACGCGATTACGCTGGTCCGGCTGGTCGAGCTCGTGCTCGTCGCGCGATGTGACTTCCGGAAGGACAACTGGCCGGCTTTTGAGGACCTCGTGCGCCGTACTGGGACGGGCCGATTCGTGTTCCCCGCGCTGTACTTTGCCGAGCGGTTGGCACCGGGCACGATGGATGTGCGCGTGCTAGAAGAAGTGGCGGCCGCGGCCCCGCGGTGGCTCCGCAGGAAGGTCCGCGCCACGACGCCGGCGTCGGCGCAGCGGCTGTACCCCTACCCGTTCGGCGAGCGGTTCCTTTGGGCGACATCGCTCAAGGAAGTGCTGGTCGAGCTGGCGTGGCCACATGTCGGCGACCGGCGAGCATCGCCGCGAGGCTTCCTCGCCCTTCAGTGGGAGCGCATCCGCAAACGCTTCCGGCGGTTTGTTCGGAGCAGGACCCCGTGATCACGTCAGCGGCGCGGCGGCGTGCGCGCGCCCGCGATGAGCCCGATCCCCCCGACGAATCCGATCGCACCGGCCACGAGGAATAGCGAGTCGAACGCCCCCCCAGCACTCGCGAGCAGGTAGCCGCCCAGGCTCGCGCCGATCATGCCGCTTACGTCCGCCGCCACCTGCCGCCAGCTCGACACGAGCCCTTGGTGCTCGCGCGGGGTCTGGCCGAGCAGCCATTGGTCGATCAGCGGGTTCGTTACCGGGGCGATCAACCCCTGGAAAAAGTAGAGCCCCACTGCCAGCTCTACGGTCCCAGCCGCCGACAGTCCCAACATGGCCGGCGCGAAGAAGAGCAGCGCCGCGTTGAGCACCCAGACTACGCCGAGGCGACGCGCGACCTCCCCGCTCGCCAACACGGCGAGCGCCCAGGCGCCGTTGACAACGGCGAACACGACTCCGATGCGCGCGATGGGAAGCCCGTGCTCGCGGGAGAAGAAGATGTTGAAGAACGGTGCGGCCAGCGCCGGGCCCAGCATCCAAACGGTCACCAGGCCGACGAGCGGGAGCATCCGGCGCATCAATTCTGGGGACGCAGGGGCGGGGGCCGGCGCCACGGCCGAGCCATGGGCCGTGCGGTCGACCGGTGCGCGCAGTGCCCGGAACAGCACCACGCTCGCGACACTCCCGACGGCGCCGAGGATGAGGGCCCCGCGCATCGCGGGCAGGTGCGCGAGGCCCCAGCGATGTTCGAGCCACACGGGCGTGAGGCCCGCGATCGCCGTCCCCACTCCACCCCAGGCGACGAGCAGCCCGACGTTCCAGGCGAAAGCGCGCGCGCGCGTGCTGGGATCCGTGAGTCCCATCAAGATCGGCGGCGTGGCCACGCGCCAGATGCCGCTGCCCGTCCCGGCGACTGCCGCTGCGGCGTACACCATGAGGGGGGTCGTGGCTAGCGCGCCGAGGGCGAGCCCGGCGCCGAGAACTACGGCGGCGATCATCACGGCGATTCTCGGTCCCGCGCGATCCGTCAACACTCCTGCCGGCAGCAGGATGACCAGGCCGCCGGCGGTCAGCGCCGCGGCGGCATGGCCCATGACTTCGGTGGGGAGTTGCAGAGCTTCGAGGTAGAAGTTGTAGAGAAACGCATGGAAGATGAGGCCGGTGCCGAACAGCAGGTTGCCGGCAATCACCGCCGCGACCGAGCTCCATTTCCCGGGTGACCGACGCTCAGTCGGGATCATTGGCGGTGTTCCTGCACGTGATGCACCTTTTCTCGATCCTCCAACCGCTTGTGAGTGTCACGATGCCCTTCGTCGTTCGTTTGAAAACCGCGCTCTGCGTGCTCGTGCTGGTTGCGGCTCCGATTTCGACTGGCGCGCAAGTCGTCCCCCCCCACCCGCCGGATACCACGCGGAGCGGGGGCGACACGCTGCGCGGCTACAACCTCGCGCCTCTCATCGTGACGGCAAGTCGCAGGCCTGCCACGCCGCAGGAGCTGGGGTTCGCTGTGTCGGTCCTCCAGCGCCGGGACCTCATGGCTGAACCGACGCCGTCGGCGGCGCGGGTGCTCACCTTTCTGCCGGGGGTGTCGATCAACGAAGCCTCCGGGCCCGGCGGTCCGACGTGGCTTCACCTCCGCGGCGGCGACGAGCCGTTCACGCAGATCATGTTCGACGGGGTCCCGATCAACATCAGCGGCGGCTACAGCGACATCAACGGGCTGTTGCTGACGAACGTGGAGCGCGTCGAGATTGCCCGCGGCCCGCTGAGCGCGTTGTGGGGTTCCGCCGCCGTAGCCGGCGCCGTGCAATTCATCACCCGCGAGGGGCAGGTGGGCATGCCTCGAATCGAAGCCCTGGCAGAAGGAGGGGGAGGGGGGGGAGGTGGGACGAACCGCCAGGGCGCGCAGGCCCACTCGGAGCTCACGCTGTCCGGGGGCACCGAGCGCTTGCGCTACTCGAGTGGCGTTGGCCTCGCGTATGATCGCGGCATCTATGCGGTCCCCAGCGACCTTCTCACGACCGACGCCTCGTTGCGCGTGGACGCTCGGCCGGCCGCTCGCTGGACGGTGACGGCGACCGCGCGCTACATGGCGACGCAAACGCACCTGCCGGTCCGGGATCCCGGTGCCACGCGGGTGCCGCTCGACCCGAATCAGCGCGACCGCCAGTACCGCTGGCTGGGATCGGTCTCGACCGGCTGGGATGCGACTCCCACCTGGCATCACCGTCTCACGGTCAGCGCGCTGTGGGACGACTTCATCTACGAGGACGCCCACGACCGCGCGCTCGACTCGGCGTCCTATCCGTTCTTCGTCTCCAACTTCAATCTCAGCTTCCGCAGCGCCCAGCTCCGGCCCACGGTGGAATACGCGGGCAGCAACGAGCTGTCGCTCGGCCGTGCGGCCTCTCCGGTGGCCGTGTCCTACGGGGCCGCGTGGCAGACGGAATCCGAGGGGACCGACCTAGCGGGCGATTTCGGCCCCTCGCGCACGGAGCTCGACCGCAGCAACGCGGCGCTGTTCACCGAGCTGCAGGGGCGGCTGGGCCCACGGGTCTCAGCCCTCATCGGCGCTCGCCTGGAGAAGTACCACGGGCTGCCCGCCGAGCTGATACCCCGCGCCAGCGTGCTGGTCGACGTTGTTCCCGACCGGTTGGCGCTGCGTGCGGCGGCGGGGCGGGCTTTCAAGGCCCCGAACCTGGACCAACAGTTCCTCGACAATCCGGCCACGATTCCGAACCCCGACCTCCGGCCGGAGAGCAGCGTGAGCTGGGAGATCGGAGCGAGGGTCACCGCCCCGCAACACTCTTGGTCGCTCGGCGTCGGGTACTTTCACCAACGCTACAACGACCTGATTCGGACTGTCGCAGCCGACACGGGGTCGAAGCAGACGAACAAGAACCTCGGCCGCACGCAGGCGGCCGGCGTCGAGCTGGAGCTGGAGCGCCAATGGTCCCCGCGCTGGCGCACTGGGGCAAACGTCACCTGGTTGAAAACTCAAGTGCTCGACAACGCGGGACTCGACACGGCGGCCTATCCCGTCGGGGGCGCGCTCCCCGAAACGCCGAGCCCCACCGGGAATGTCTACGTGGCTGCGGACGTCTCCCCGTCGCTCATGGCATTCACCCGGGTCACCTTCATCGGCCGGCGCACCGTGCTCAGCGAGCGCTTCTCGGGCCAGCGGGTCACGACCGATCCGTACGCCTTGCTCGAGCTGGTGGCGCAATGGCAGGTCACCGGGACGCTGCACGTCTACACGCGGCTCGGCAATCTCCTGAACACAAAGTACCAGACGGCGTTCGACCGACCCGGGACCTCGCGCACCGGCGTGCTGGGCGTGCGAATCGCGCCGTAGGCTTTTTCAATTCGCCGGGCCATGTACCTCGGAGTAGCTTCAACCGACCTGCCATAACGTCGGTTGCCGGAGGGGCCAGCCCAGGCCCCTCCGCTCCTCTCCACTCTTCCGAACGCCGTGCCGCAATTTCGCCCGTTCGTGCCGCAAAAACGCCCTACACCGTAGCTCCGGGGTGTGGTATGTTGCCTCCGCCCCATGCCGGTCGAACGAGCCGAAGTCGTCGTGCCGCTGGCACACGAACGCGAAGTGTTGCGGCAGGCCGGGATCGCTCTCGCCGGCCGCATTGTGACGCTGTGGGAAATCTCCCCGACCACAACCGCCGTTCCGGTCCTCAGTGGCATTCCGAATCCGCAAGCCAGCGACGTGGAGCTCGATCTCGAGTCCACATTGCGTCGCTGGGGAGCGCCGATCGTGCAGAAAACCCGCTGGGTGGGGTGTCGACTCCTGGAGGGCGGGCTATGGATCGTCGCTCCGGTTCGCTCCCGCCCCGCAGCCCCACCTCCATCCGGCCTGGAACGCCGCAGTCGCGAGCGGCTGGTACTCGAGCTCGCCGGCCTGTCCCTCGGAGCTATTGCGGCCGCCGAGGACGGGGCGCGTCGCCGGCTCAACCCCGCTGAGGCACTCTGGGAGCTCGCCCGCCAGCCCAGCGTCATCGCGCATGAGGTGGGTAATCCGCTGGCGGTAGCCCTGGGCAACCTCGATCTCGGCATCGATGCGATTCGGAGCGCCCCCCCGGGTGACCTCGACGCGGCGTTTCGGAGCGCTCTGCTCGAGGATCTCGCCCACGTTTCCGAGGGCATTGAGCAGGCCGCCGAGTATCTGCGCTCCATCCAGGATCGTCCCTTCGGTGCTGCGGGGCGCATGGCACGCTTCGACGTCGCCCCCGTGATCCGATCCTGCGTCACCCTCGAACGCCCGCTCGCACGCAAACACGGAGTCGCGTTGCGGTGGCAGACCTCAGTTGACTCGTTGTACCTCTACGGTGACTCGGGGGCGCTGTATCAAGTGCTGACGAATCTGATTCGCAACGCTGTGGACGCCTCGCAGGGCGAGACGAGCGCGGTGGCGATCTCGCTCGACCGTGCAGGCGACAGTCTGATTCTCGCAATCCGTGACAATGGACAGGGAATCGCCCCCGAGCATCTCCCCCGAATTTTCGATCGCGGGTTCACGACCAAACCGCCAGGGAAGGGATCTGGCATCGGGCTCGCCGTCGTGAAGGAAATCACGGACGCGATGTTTGGCGGGACGATAGACGTCGAATCGCGTGTGGGAACCGGAACGACGTTCACGCTGGCGCTGCCGATCCCGCCCCAGCGCGACACGGTGAGACCCGTTCGTGCCTAGCTTTCCGGGCGGTCGTACCCCCCGTCCGGACGGAGCAGCCAGGATGTCGGAGCGGTCAGCTCCCGGGTCAGGATATCGTCCAACGTTCGACGCGCGGCCACGTCGAATACCGGGGCCACCACCTCCACGCGGCGGCGCAGGTTCCGCGGCCGCCAATCTGCCGACCCGATGTAGTACTCCTCCGCATCACCCCCATTGGCAAAGTGGTAGATCCGGGCGTGCTCGAGAAAACGACCGAGGATGCTCACGACGCGAATGCGCTCGGAGAGCCCCGGCACGCCCGGGCGCAGCGTGCAGATCCCGCGCACCACGAGATCGACCTCGACTCCCGCCTGCGATGCCCGGTAGAGTGCCTGGATCACCGTCGAGTCGGAAAGCGCATTGAGCTTGGCGCGGATGCGCGCAGGACCCCCCCGGCCGGCGCGCGCATGCTCAGTCTCCCGATCGATCAGGGCCAACACACGCTCGAGCAGCGTTGTTGGCGCGACGAGCAGGTGCCGCAGCTGCACCTGCGGCGCATGACTCGATCCGGTCAGCTCGTTGAACAGCGCGTGCACATCGGCTGTGATGCGGGGATCGGCGGTGAAGAGACCGACGTCGGTGTAGGCGAGGGCGGTATCGGGATTGTAATTACCGCTGCCGACGTGGGCGTAGCGATGGACTCGCCCGTCGGCGGATCGGCGCACGATCAGGGCGAGCTTGGCGTGCGTCTTCAGGCTCACGAGTCCGGTGACGACGTGAATGCCGTCTCGCTCCAGGCTTCGGGCCCAGCTGATGTTGCGCGCCTCGTCGAATCGCGCTTTGAGCTCGACGACGACCGATACATCCTTGCCCGCGAGGGCTGCCCGCCGCAGCGCGTCCGCGATGGCCGACGGTCCCCCCGGCCGATACAGCGTCAGCTTGATCGCCTGAACGCTCGGGTCTTCCGCCGCGTCGTTGATGAACCGCTCAAAGCTGTCCGGGAACGAGTCGTGAGGGTGACGGACGAGCACGTCGCGCTCGTCGAGCTGCTCGGCGACGCTGCGCTGCGAATCGAATGGCTGTGCCGGGACGAACGCGGGATAATCGGGAAGCGAGGGTGAGGCGGCGAGTTCGCCCAGGCCACCGAGATCGACCGCTCCGTCCGAGACATAGACGTCGGCGGCGTTCAGCGTGCTTTCGCGCTCGCTTTCTTCGATGCGGAGCTCGCGTTGCAGCAAGTCCTGCAGGGCCTGCGGCGTGCCGGATTCGAATTCGATGCGCAGAACCGGGCGAGACTGGCGCCGGACCAGCTCCTCTTCGATCGCCTGCAGGAAGTTGGCCGTCGTCGCCTCGTCCAGCTGCAGGTCGCCGCTGCGCGTTAACCGAAAGGCGTGGGCGGCCGCGATGACGCGCCCCGGATACAGCAGCTCGAGGTTGGCCCGGATCAGGTCCTCCGTCGCGATTCGCCTGCCATCCGGCGAGACGGCAATGAACCGCGACAGCTCAGGCGACATCTCCACGATCGCGTAATGCAGGGGTCCCCCCGGCCGATCGCGCAGCGCGATCAACAGCGCGAGGCGACGGTCGCCCACCAGCGGGAACGGATGACCGGGCGCGCGGGTCAGCGCCTTGGGACTGACAAAGGGGAGGATCTCATCGGCACAGCGAGCGCGGAGCTGGGAGCGCTCGTCGTCCGTCAGGTCTTCCCAGCGGACGATGGACAGGCCGGGCGCCAGCGCACGAAACATTCGATACTGCCGCGCCAGCAGCGGACGCAGCCGCACCGCAAACGCATCGAGTGTTTCTTGCGGCTTCAAGCCGCCGCCGTCCGCCGCCGCAACGTTGCGACCCACCGCGACGAGTTGCTTCAGCGCGCCGATCTGCGTCATGACGAACTGATCGAGATTCGTGGAAAAGATGCTGAGAAATCGCAGACGGGCCGCGAGCGGCGTACGGGAGTCCTCAGCGAGCTCGAGGACGCGCGTGTTGAACTCGAGCCACGACAGCTCCGCGTTGAGATACTGCTCGGGCGCCAGCCGTGCTGGATCCTTCGCCTGGTCCGGCAGTGTCGCAATGCGGAGCTCGCTCAATGTGACGCGACTCGCGCGATCGACGGTGTCCGGCGCGGGCGCGTCGCCCGCCTCCGTCACGTCACCGAACGGCGCGCCGGACCACTCAGGAACCAGCGGCGAGCGGGCCGCGACCGTCAGGGCGGCGAGCGTTCCGGGATCCCGCAGCATGGGGGAGCCGACGCGCGCGACGAGATCGGCGGGCGCGAACCACTGCAGTGTCTCGCCATTGCTCGAGTGGCGGTGCAGCCGGCGTGCGGTCCAGACCTCGAGCGGAACGCGATCGCCCGAGCGCGGGACGATACCGAGGAGTCGCAGCTGTCCCTCTCCACTGCCCATCAGCTGGCGGAGCGCCGCGCGGCACGCCTCTTCGCCGCTCCCACGGTAAACCGGCAGGCGCAGTTCGGCGCCGGAGCGACATAGTCCCACACGTCCATGCTCGACGGCGACGAGCGCCACTTCCCGTTCGCCGCGCAGCTCGCGGCCGATCCCTTCGGCTTCGACCGCATCGAGCGCCACGGTGGCTCGCTGCACGAGATCGTTGCCGGCGCGCCGCAGCGGCAACGCGGCTTCGAGCGCGCGCGCGACGCGGCCGGCCGAGGTCTGTCCCCAGCGCCGCGGACGTACGCTCAGCTCCGAGAGCGTCGCGACGACCTCACCCCGGCGCACCACGATCGCATCCGCGACGATGTCGCACAGGGGAACCCCCACCACTGCAAGCCTGAGCGTTCGCCAGGTGCGGTCCACGTCGCGCTCGATCCACGCAACGAGACGCGACGGATCGATCAGCGCGCGGAGGCGGACCGCCGGCGGCGAGGTGCCATCGAGTGCGGCGCCGGCATCCACTTCCCGCACCCGCGCCTCGATACGCGTTCCCTCAGGCTGCCAGATCATCAACCAGCGATCGCCATCCGCGGTGAAGCGCAATCGACAGCGGCCGCCGCGCGTGCGCAGGTCACCATCGCTCGTGTCGAAGTACACGTCGCGGAAATGTGTCGAGCGCAGCGGTGAGGCGGGGCGGGGTAGGTCGACCAGAGTGCGCCGGAGCGTCGCCGCATCCGGAGCGTCCCACCGAAGGATCATGAGTCCCGCGGTTCGAAACGCACGCCTGTGACCTGCAGCGCAGCATCGTCCCGAACTGCGGCGACGAGCGCGTCGGGATGGCTGCGCCGGCGAAGCTGCACGGTAAAGGTCAGCCCCGTGGGCGCCGACTGGACCAGCTTCCACTTGTGGGCGTGCCGCTCGAGAATGCCGCCGAGCATCGATTCGACCGCGGCGCTGCCGTTCGTTTGCACGACCAGCCTGCCGCGGACCCGGTCGGTCAGCGGGGCCGTGCCCACGTCGAAGCGCCACAGGACGAGGACGACCGCCACGTAGATGACCGATACGACGAAGCCCACGGCAAACGACTGCACACCCGCGGCCAGGCCCACCGCGATCGCCAGAAAGATGTAGACGGCGTCCTTGGTATCGCGCAGCGTGTTGCGGAACCGCACCGCGGCGACGATGCCGGCAAGACTGAACGCCAGCGCCACGCTGTCGCGCACGATGAGGACCACACCGGAGATCACCACCGGCAGGACGATCACGGTTTGTACCAGGGACGGGTCGTAGTTCGCCTTGGGCTTGGTCCGCATGTACATCCAGGCCACAGGCGACATGAGCGCGAGCGCGCTCAGCATCGCGACGGCGGCGCCGCCCGGCGCCCGCTCGCCGAACAGCGCGCCCCATTGGGGAATCGAGCGCGCCACGAGCCACGCCACGGCGGCGAGCGCGGCGTAATACGCCGTCAACCGGATCACGAGTCCGAACGCCCGGCGCTCGATCATCGGGGCATCGTCCGGCAGGATCGCACGAACTCGCGATTCACGGCCCCCGGATTGTCGAGGACCTTGTAGAAGTCGTCGAAGTAGTCGAGCACGTTGCGCACGTCGCGCTCGGGGAGATCAGGCACGGCGCGCACCGCGGCATAGATGGAGTCTTTCGCGGCGCGAAACCGGGCGAGGACGCCGGCCAGGACGCTGTCCGGCTGGCAAAACCCGCGATACACGCGCTGGCGCACCGATTGGATCTTGAGCTGCTCCGGTGGTGTCGCGTATGGCGCGTTCACCGCTCCGGAAAAATCGTAGTCGTACGGCACGGCGAGCAGCAGGCGGGGCTCCGCGACCTTCTGGAAGATCGCGATGTTGTGCCGTTTCCAGACCGACCAGTCGGTATTACCGATCAAATACTGAAAGACGGCGACCAGCGTCATGTACGATGGGTCTGTCATCGGATCGTAGACGTTGTCGCTGCGCGCCGGAACGGCGCCGATGCGCTGTGCCAGGGCCGTGTCGGACTCGATCAGGAATCCATAGCGCGTCACGGTGTCATGGCGCGCCGAATCCACGTACGTCATGTGCGCGAGCCGCACCCGGAAGCTGCTATCGGTCAGCGCGTTGAAGACGCGATACAGCGCGTACTCGCGGAGCAGGTTGCGCTCGTAGGAGCGGTCGCCCTGGCAGTGGGTGGCCAGCTTCAGCCTGTCCTCCCCCGCGAAGGGCGTGTTCTCGAGCTTCTTGGCGGGGAGATCG
>Ga0137418_10005196_pt1 | contig 11922 bp, 11 predicted proteins | sample CZODoug3_1_2_16f_FD_122242 | JGI IMG/M metagenome (GOLD analysis project Ga0137418, IMG submission 122242) | Vadose zone soil fungal communities from Angelo Coast Range Reserve, California, USA - CZODoug3_1_2_16fungal (Hybrid Assembly) | ecosystem: Environmental > Terrestrial > Soil > Vadose... | reverse complement strand
AGCGCGCTCGCCGTAGCGTCGGCATTGGCTTTCGCGGCGTCATATTGCTGCTTGGAAATTTCGCCCTTGTCGAGCAGGGGTTTGTAGCGCGCCAAATCCGCCTGCGCCAGCTCGGCATTGGCTTTGCTCTTCTCGATATTGGCCTGGGCCCAAGCAAGATCAGAGGTGCGCGCCTGGTCGTAAGTGACTTGTGCGCTTTCCAGAGCAGCTACCGCCCCTGCTAACTGCGCATCCGCGCTGGAGGTTCCGCTGGCAACGTTCTCGCGCGTGCGCGGGACGTCCACTCCCGCCGAAGCCGCATCGCTCTCGGCCAGTGCTACGGCTGCTTTGGCTTGATCCAAACTCGCTTGATAATCGCGTGGATCAATCCTCACCAATATTTGCCCGGCTTTCACCGGCTGATTGTCGGTAACCAATACCTCTGCAACGCGGCCGTAAATTTTTGAAGCAATCGGCGTGATGTGCCCATCGACCTGGGCGTCATCCGTCGTTTCGCGATTGTGGTAATAGAGGAGCAGCCCAACCACCGCGGCGAGCAGAACCAACCCGCCCACTACGAGCAGCCGGCGCACTTTGGGATTTTTCAGTCCCTTCGGCGGCTCCTCCAGGAAAATCTCCTCCTGCGGCGCCCGCTTAACCTTCGCCGCGTTTTCTAATCCGACCTCGATCTCAACACTCATGTGTCCTCGTGTTACTTCGAGTAAACCTTTTCCATTTGCCCCACGGAACGGGCCAGATCGGCGCGGGCTTGGTTGAATCGATAGAGCGCGGCAATCTGATTGTCATTGGCGCGCGCGAGGGAGTCTTGCGCTTGAATAACTTCAATGTTGTTGGCGACGCCAGCGTTGAAGCGATCCCGCGCCTGGTCCACTTCTTCCTTGGAAAGCTGCACGCCAAGATTGGCGACGCGAACCTGGTTGCGCGCGGAATCGAGATTAATCAGCGCGGTCTTTACGTCGAGTGCGATCTGATTGCGTAAATCGGATTGCTGCTGCTGCAGTTTCTGAATGTCCAGATCCGCTCGCACGTTTTCCGCTCGTATCCGGCCGCCGGTGAAAAGAGGCACGCTCATGGTGCCAGAATACGTATACGTCGGGATCACCGACGAGGGCTCCGTACCAAGCTGCGCCCAGTTTCCGCTGAAATGCACCGAAGGCAAGCGCGAGGCGAACGCCGCTTTTTTCTGGCTTTCCGCTGCGTGCATTTGCTCCTGCAACGACTTCCATTCCGGCCGCGCCGACAAACCCTCTTCGATGCTGGCTTCGACATCAGGCTGGGGCGTGTCGAAGAAACTCAGCGAATCGGCCAGTTCCAGTTGCTGGCGCGGATCAAGATTCAAAAGCCGGCTCAGCCCAAACAGGGTCGTATCGCGCGAGGCCTGGGCCTCCAGCAAACGCTGATTTTCATTCTGCAACTCGACATTGGCGCGTAGCGTATCGATTCCCGTGCCTACGCCTTCCTTTTGCAGGTCCGCGGCCTGGTTGTACAGCGCCTGCGCCAGATCCACGCGCGATTGCGAAGCCTGCACATCCGCGACCGAGCGCAACGTCCCGATATATTGCGAAACCACCAACAGAATCACCTGCTCGCGAGTGGAAAGGCTGTCCGCTCTGCTGGCGTTCGCCGAGTGGCGCGACGCCTGATAGCGCCGGAACAACGTGAGGTCGAAAACCGGCCCATCGAACGAAGGGCCCGCGGAGAAGATGGAATAGGGCCCAATGTGCTTTGGGAATGCCGGGAATATCTTCTCACCGCCAAATTGCGCCAGGATATTCACGCGCTGCCACTCCTCGGTCACCCCGAGCTGGGCTTGCGGTAGAAGCTGGGACAATGCAATCTTCTGATCTTGTTCACTTTGCGCAGCAGTCAGGACCGCGACTCGTGTGGTGGTATTTTGTTTAAGCGCCAGCGTCACGGCCTGGTCGAGCGTCAAGCGCATCACTCCGGTGGGAACTTCAGTAGGCAGCCCGTTTTGCCGCTGTGCAGACGCCCCCTGGCCCCGCGCTGGTGTCAGTACCGGCGCAACCAACAGACTGAAAAAGGCTATATAGAAAATAATGTGCGACTTCTTGGCTGGCTTCTTGGCGTCGCTATGTTCACTCTTGGCCCCGGCAGCTTCGGTAATTTCTTTAACGGTTGCCTGATTCAGGCAGCCCTGCGCGACCAAGCGGCCGCCCTGGTGATGAATCTCCTTCAGGAGCGTCTTGCCGGCGGCATCGATGAAACTAACGCCGCAGAGGTCGACGTTGAACTTTTCGGTTGGGGAAGCTCCGCGCAATTCGCGCCAGCATTGTTCTAGTGTAGAGACCGATTCCCCGGCCAGGCGCCCTTCTATCGTGAGAAGCACCTTGCCGCTCTTTTTGTGCGTTGTCACTCGTAGCATGTGTTTTCTTAGATTCGACAGCGTTTGATGCACTTCGTTAGCCAACGGATGCGAATATTTGTTAATCATGTAACTCCCTTAATTACAGCGGTTTATCGATGAAATTGGCCCAAAGATGGAGTCTTGTATGTGACCATATAATGTCACATCTACTGCGAATGGGCATTAGCTAGTGCCCATATACGGTCCATCAATGACTTCTAGTCAGAAGGTTAGAGGTGGACGGTACGACAAAAGTCGGCAAATCGAATCAAAAACAGGCTCTAAAGCGTCGGCAACGGGCCAAACGGGAGTCTTCGCACGGCCAACGAGGTCGCGGTCCCTTACGACAATCGATGGAGAAAAACCCGCCCGACTAACGGCGGACGGCGATGGCTTGCAGCTCAAAATGGCCGCCACGCAGCAGCGAGGCCACTCCGATGAACTCGCGAGCAGGCAAGTCCTTGGTGGTGAAGTAAGTTCGATAGATGCCGTTGAATTTGTCGAAAAGCGACAGGTCGGTGCACGCGATTTGCACATAGACCAGATCGTCCATGGTCATGCCAGCCTGCTCGAGCACGGCCTTGATCTGGTCCAGCATGATCTTGATTTCGTCGGTGATCTCGGCCGGCGCCTTGCCGGACTTATCCAAACCGATGCGCCCCGCGAGGTACAGCGTATTGCCAGCCAGGATGCCGTCACTGAAGGGCAGTTGCGGATTGGCGTCGGGAAGATGGATAGCGCGGCGGCTGGACGGCGCGGGCGCTTGGGAGAATGCACCTCCAACGGTCAGCAATCCGGCCGCGGCAAGCGCCAGGAATGCAAAAACTGCCCTCCGATTCAACATGGACCTAGCTTTGCTTTGCATGGTGTCCCTCCATCATTTTGCAGTGCTATCTCGCGATTCCATCGAAATAAGGGCGCGAGTGTATTCCGTACCTCGACAGGATGCAAGGGAGTTGCGCGGGCGGAGTTGCGGCCCCTGCGGAAGATTAAGGGGATACGGCGTTTGCGGGTGCCGAAGACTTCTCCTGCGTCTCTTTCGCCGCAGGAGTATGCGAAACCTCGTCCACAATTTTCTCGGTCCTGGATTTGCTCACCGCGCAATTGCGGTCGTAGATGCGGCACTGCGCGAGGGTGAACTTGCACCCGCAAGTGCAGCCCTCCGCGTTGAACTTGTGCAGGGCGGCCTGCTTCTGCTGCGGGGTAAGCTTGGAAAAATCGACGCCGGGAAGCTCGCTGGCCCGATCCGCGTGCGCCAGGAAGATCTGACCGGTATCTTCAAACGTTTCCACGCGCGCACCAATGGGCAATCCGAGCAGGGCGCGGATTTCTGTTTCATAGAGGGCCGGGTCGCGCAATCCTTCGTGCTTCTGGACTATACGGCCTTGGGTATCCAGCACAAACGAAGTGGGCAGCGCGGCCACGCCGCCATATTGCACGCGCACTTCAGGCGTGGTCATAGCGACGGGATAGTTGATGCGCGTTCTCGCGACAACCTGTTTGACGAAGGCCACGTCATCGTCATCCACGGTTAGCCCGATGATCTGGAGTTGATCTTTGTATTTCTGCTGCAACTCAATCAAATCCGGAATTTCCGCGCGGCATGGCCCGCACCACGTGGCCCAGAAATTCAGCAGAACCACTTTGCCATGCGCGCTGGCCAAAGTCAGAGGCTTGCCGTCGATGCTGTCCAGCTTGAATTCCGGCGCGGCTTCCGGGTTGCGCACAAAGCGGATGACTCTGTCTGCCTCCTGTGCGGAGACAGCAAAAGCCATGAGCGCGGAAAGAAGAAGCGTGCCGCTAGCGAGGAAAAGGGCACGCCAACCTTGCCATCGCCGCAGTTGGAAAGTCGTCTTCATGCGCACTATCTAGAAGAACACAACGCGCAGCGGCTTGCCAAGCGACAGGCGGCCGCGCTGTTCCCCGGCGATGTTCCCTGGTGATGTGCGCTGCCGATGTGCGTTGCCGTGACAAATAAACAAGGTGCATTGCGTCTCAGCTCTATCTCTTTTTTTGGCTCATTTTTTTGGGCTTGCCTGCGCATAGGCAGGATGGCGCGCAGGCGCCCGATGCGGCAGTTCACGTTGCAGTTTGCGCAGCCATTTTAACTCGGTGCGAAATTGCTGAATTATCAGGGTGACCATCCACACGGCTTCATGATGCGCATGGCCGACCTCCTTCAAAATGGCGCGCAACGTCTCCTTTTCCCGGACCAACTCGTGCTCCACAAACTTCCGCCGGCGCTCAAGCTGTTCCCGGAAAACACCGGGGCGCGCGAGCCAGGAAAGTGCAATCCAGGTGGGGAATACCGGATGATCCCGTTGATTGGTCCAGTCTTCGCGCTCCAGCGCATCGGCCGTGGCTGCGCGACCCGCGTACGTGGTTTCAAACACGGTGCGCTCCGGGCCGGCGGCCGGTTCGCTGCTCTGCATTTTGCGGATGAAGCCGGCCGCGGCAAGCTTCTCCAACGAATAGTAAACCTGCGGGCGAGAGATCGCCGCCCAATCGCGAATGCAGCGCCGCTCCAACTCCAGGTTGGCTTCGTAGCCGTGCATGGCGCGCTCCGCCAGCAAGCTGAGAAGCACGAGATCGGGAGTGGTCAAGCTTGATTTCTTGCTGCGGCGCATAGCTGACTATTTGTACCGCGCCGGCGTCCTCTTTTCCAAGCGCTTGCGCTGGCGGCTCCAATACCACCACTGGCACTGCTCGGCCGGCAGCCGCGGGTCGCGAGCCTGCGCCACGGCGGCGCGAAAAACGTCGAGACAACAGATGTCCTCGTGCTGCGGCGCGACGCGGCAAAGTGATTCGTACAGTCGTTGCGGATTTCGCCTCGCGAGTTGTGCCACGGTGCGCACTCCCAGGATCTCGAAATCACGGAGGATTGCCGGGCCAACAGAGATCAAGTCACAGAGGGCTCGTGGGTCAGAAGCCATAAAAAACCTCCTTGACAACGACACGTTGAGAAATTACACTTGTCTAGTCTAATTTAGACTACCTCACGAATGCAAGGAGAAATCACGTGTCGCAATCAATTTATCGGCTGGATAAGTTCGTTGTTCCCACTGCTGCCCGGGATGAGTTTCTCGACAGAGTGCGACGCACTCACACATTCCTCAAGGAGCAACCAGGTTTCCTGCAGGGTTTCGTCCTGGAGCAATTCTCCGGTCCCGGTGAATTCAACATCGTCACCACGGTGGAATGGGCGAGTCAGGAAACTTTCGAGAATGCGAGTGCCGTGGTCACGGCACGCTACCGCGAAATGAATTTCAATCCCCAGGAGACCCTCGCCCGCCTCGGCATAAAGGCCGATCTCGCAAACTACAAGCGGCTCGAACCATAACGCCTACACAGGCCAGGCCCAGTATTTGAAGGTTGAGAGGAGACACAAATGCTGGAAAAAATGCTCCTGGGCGCAACTTACTTTGCTTTCAGTACGGTGTTGATCGCATGTATGAGTTTGCAGCAGTTACATCACGCGGAGGAAAAGAAAGCCATGAACGTGAAACGCATTACCCCCGTTTTGTTCGTTAAGGAAATCGAGCCGGTTTTGCCGTTTTGGGTGGACAAACTCGGCTTTACCAAGACGATTGAGGTTCCCCACGGAAACAAAATCGGATTCGTAGCCCTGCAAAAGGGGAGCACCGAGGTGATGTACCAGAGCTACGCGAGCGTAGCGGACGACATGCCGCTGATTGCCGAGACTCGCAAGGGACCAACCTTCCTATACATCGAGGTCGACAACCTGGACGCGGTTCTCAGCGCGCTGAAAGATTCCAAGATCGTTCAGCCGGAACGAACCGCGTTTTACGGTATGCGCGAGGTCGGGTTCCAGGAGCCGGGCGGACACTATGTCACGTTCGCCCAACCGGTAGCCGCCGCGCAACACTAAGAATTCGCCAACTCGCCACTCCGCACGACGCGGAGGGGCGCGGGCGAGAAGCCGGGCGAAATCCTTGTAGGCCTATTCTTCGTGATCAAGCGGCTTGCCGTCAGGGCCGACCTGGACCTCTGATTTCTTCCCGCCCTTTGTTACTTGAGCTTCGTAAGCGACCAGCTTATCTTTCTTTGTAATGGTCTCAACCTTGACGAGTTTACCTTCGCCCGCTTTTGATTGAAGGCCGGCTTTCACGTCCGCGGGCAGCGCGTCCATTGCGACCTCTTCTTCCACTTCGACGATCGCGCCGTTGGCATCGATCAGCAGGTCTTTGCTGTGCCCGTTGACGACCATCTCTGCTTCGTAAAAGGTCTGCCCTTTCTCGTTTTCCTTCGAAAAGCCCTTCACCGTAGCGCCTGCACTCTGCGCCGCGACCGTCTTTTCCACTGCCGGAGGAAGATCGGACCGCTTGATCTTCTTCTCCTGCGCAACCGCTGACGTTGCTGACAAAACGGCGACCGCACTGATGAGCCCTGCTCTGCGAATGTTCATCGGCCAGCTCCTTTGTGAAAACGTCGACCTTCACTTCAGAAGAATCGAGTCTACGCCGCCCGGCATAAACGCCAGCTAAACTAGGATCAAGCAGTACTCCGGCACAAAACTCCCCGATCGACGCACTGCTCAAGGTCTTTCCCAAATTGCAGGTTTGAACACACAGGCTCCACTTCAGTACTGGCGTTCTATAGGTCGGCGCCTTCCGGGCCGATAACCTTCGCAACGGTGTGAGGCGGGTGAGGGCGTTACCCTCCTCTAAGTAATTGACAATACATGTGTTATTGCTCCATTGCCCTGCTCAAGATTCAGCAGGCAATGGTCCGGGGGACAAACTTGAAACCGAATAAATTCTGGCAAGGCGTTGCGGCGGCGAGCATCTTGGCGCTGATTACTTGCATTGCGCCTGCCCAGGCAGAGGAACGCGACGGCGAACTGACACTCCTGCGCGGAGCGGCAGCGGACGGCGATAGCGCCGCGCAGTTCACCCTGGCAAATCACTACTATCGCGGCCTGGGCGTACAACAGGATTTTGAAAAGGCGTTAGCGCTTTATGCGCAGGCTGCGGATCAAGGTCTCGCCGCCGCCGAGAACCGTTTGGGGATTATGTATGAGCGTGGACTGGGAGTGCCCCAATCTTATGGTCGGGCCATGACCTTTTATCGCAAAGCCGCGGTGCAAGGAAATGCGCTGGCGCAATACAACCTCGGAATGTTATACGAGACCGGCAAGGGCGGGCGGCTCGACTATGCTCAGGCGCTGCAATGGTTCCAAAAAGCCGCGGAGCAAGGCGAACCGGATGCCGAAGAAGAGGTCGGCTATTTCTTTCAGCGTGGATTCTTAGGCGCTCGGGATTATGAAAAGGCCCGCGAGTGGTACAAGCGCGCCGCCGAACACGGCTGCGCAAACGCGCAAAATCAGCTTGGATACATGGCGCAACTGGGCTTAGGAATGGAACAGAATTTTGTCGAGGCGCTGGACTGGTATTACAAGGCGGCAGCACAAGGTAACCCCAACGCGCAGGAAAATATTGGTTACTTATATCAACACGGTCTGGGCGTCGAGACTGACTACGCAGAAGCAGAGACGTGGTATTACAAGGCGGCCGGGCAAGGAAATTCCAATGCGGAAAATCAGCTTGGATATATGAATCAGTACGGACTGGGAATTCCGCCGGATTTTGCCCAGGCGCTGGCTTGGTATCACACCGCGGCGAATCAGGGAAATCACACGGCGATAGAAAATTTGAAGGCCCTTTCCGAACGGCTGCAGGGGGTAGATGCAGAACTTTGGCAAGCAGCAAGCGCGACAGCTCAGCAGGCCGCCGAAGCTCAGTCAGCTCGACGAACACGGATCGCGAATCTCCAGCGCCAGATTGGTGAGTTGGAGTTGGATGCGCGCATGGAAGAGAGTCTGGCAGAGAGTGGGGCTACGGCGAATATTTCCGCGATGGGCGCCCCCAAGCTGCGCAAAGAAGCAGACATGTACCGCTCAGAAGCGGCGCGTTTGCGGACAGAATTGGCTGGCCTGGATCTGCTTGCCGCCTCGAGTTCCCCGGCGCAATAAGCCTCTTTACTCGAATTGCTTGCGGAAGGCGGCCAATTGCTGCTTCAATTCCGCAACGTCGTTGCGTAGCTGCGCTACTTCGGACTGCAACTGATAAAATTTGTCGGCGTTGTCTCGGCCTTTAGCTACCGAGGCGTCCGGAACAATAGATGGGCCCCCGGGCTCCACTTCTCCCGATAACAGATGGGTATAGCGCGATTCCTTTGTGCCTGGCTGCCTGGCCAGAACCTTTACAAGCGGAGGCTCGCGGCTCATCAAACGCTGCAGCGCGGATTGTACTTCGATCAAATCATCAAAGTGATGCATGCGCTCCGCGCGACTGCGTAACTCCCCTGGGGTTTGCGCACCGCGCAGCAATAGCTCACAGAAGATTGCAGCTTCGCGGCGATCAAAATTGAAGGCTTCCTGCAAGCGGTGCTCGTATTTCGTGACGCGACTATCGGCAGCGCTAACCGAGCGTGCCAATAAATTATCATGCAACGCGTTCAGGCCACCCCGAACCGCGCTTTCATCCAGGTTCATCACCGGATCGCGATTCGATTTCTGGTTGCAAGCGTTGACCAATGCGTTCAGCGACAACGGATAGTAATCCGGCGTGGTGATTTCCTTTTCCAGCAACGCGCCGAGTACCCTGACTTCCACTTCAGTTAGTACGATGTTCACGGATTAAAATCATACCGGAAGCAACGGGGAGACCCAAAGTCGCAGGCAAAGGTCGAGATCATCTGTCGAACGACTCGGGAGGGATTACCGCTGAAGTCTCTCAGCGGGCCTCGCCGAAAGAGCTTCTCGCAAAACGGTTAACACGTCGGAAACCCGAAAGGGCTTCTGCAATTGATGAAACAGCTCGGCGGTGCCGTTGTCTTCCACAAGGTCTCCGGTCATGAATACGACCTCCGGCTTCACGCCGCGATGCGAAGCCGCAACAATTTGCATCGCCGTTTCGCGCCCGCTCTGCGCAGAACCGCCGCCGGACAGGTTCACATCGCACAGCGCCAGATCATAAGCGCGATTGCGAACCAACTCCAAAGCTTCCTGAGAAGTCGCCGCGCAATCGACACGCATGCCATGAGCAGAAAGACCTTCCTCCAGAAGCATGCGAATGCTTTCCTCATCGTCCAAAACCAGAATGGAGCGGCCCTTCAGAATATCTCCCACCGGAACCACCTGCTCTTTGGAAAATCCACCTTTGTCCAAGTGAGCGTCCAAGAGTTCAGGCGGAGCAACCGGCAAGTACACGGTGAATGCCGACCCGCCAGCCGGCAAAGTTTCGACATCGATGGACCCGCCATGCTCTCGCACGATCGACATACAAATACTCAACCCAAGCCCGGTCCCACCACCGGGGCGCTTAGTGGTGTAAAAAGGATCGAAAAGCTTAGGCAGCGCTTCCTGCGCGACACCAACGCCATCGTCCTGCACGGTAACCGAAATGTGGCCGCCGATTCGGCCGATCCGAATCTGAATGCGCCCCGTCTCGCGAACTTCGCGAATGGCATGCTCGGCGTTACTGATTAGATTCAAGAAAACTTGAATCAATTGGTTCGCATCGCCGATAACCGCCGGCAAATCGGGTTGCGGCTGAAAATCCACATGAACATTGTTGCGGCGCAGCGAATGATCCTGAAGCTGGAGCGTGCGCTCGATCAGCGTATTGACGTCCAGCGCCTTTTTCTGCGGGGCAGCCGGCCGCGAGAACTCCAGCAAATTCTGGACGATGCGGGCGGCGCGACGGGCTTGGCGATGGGTAAGTTCGAGCTGCCGTTTGGTATTTTCCTGCACACCTTCGCCATCACGCAAAAGCTCAGTAACCCCGAGAATCGCGGTCAGAGGATTGTTCAGCTCGTGTGCGACTCCGGCAAGCATTTGCCCCATGGCGGCCAGTTTTTCGGCTTGAATAAGCTGTTCTTCCAGACGCTTTAGTTCAGTAACATCACGCCCCGAAATCACCACGCCTTCGATTTTGCCGGCCTCCGTAAATAGCGGGCTGAAATGGCAGCGCAGCCGCCGCCATTCTCCCTGCTTGTTGCGCACTCGCACTTCCAGGGAAGCAAAGGTCTGTCGGCCACCCACCATTTCCCCGAAAAGAGCTAGCAGAGCGGGGCGATCCTCCAAATGCGTCCGGCCACCAAACTCAAAATTCTGCGTTTCTTCCTGCTCGTAGCCAAGAATGTCTTTCACGCGGGGGCTGACAAAGGTGTAGTGGCCGCCGCTATCCACCACAAAGATCAGATCCGGGAAACTGTCGATCAGGCGCCGCGCGAATTCCTGTTGTTGGTACAGGCGGCGCTCCATCTCTCGGCGCTCGGTGATGTCCATCAACGCTCCGTGATAGCGAACGACACGCCCGCTCGTGTCGCGCACGGCGCCGGCAGTATTGAGACAGACCAGCGGCCGTCCATCCTTGCGCGTGAGCGTGATCTCGCGCCCCTGGACCATCGGCTGAGTATCCACCTCTTGGCGCAGCGCGCGACGTTGCTCGTCATCCGGAAGCAAATCAGCGAAGCTCCGCGACAGCAATTCTTCCTTGGAGTCATACCCAAGCATGCGGGCCAGCGCCGGATTGACGTCAACGAGCCGATCGTCCGGGGTGACAATGTAAATTCCTTCCTGCAACGATTCAAATAGTTCGGTGAAGCGCGCTTCGCTCTTCCGCAACGCGGTGATATCGCGCGCGAGGATCGTGATGCCATGAACCTCATCGCCGCGAAGCATGGCGTGCGCCACGCAGTCGAAATAGTAAGTCGCATTACGAGCCTTCAGACGCGCTGGAATGATGCCCGTCCAGACCCGGCGCTCGAGAAAACGCGGCATCGCGCGTTTTGCAATCTCGCCCCCTTCCCCCATTCCTTCTTCAACGAATTCACTCAAATTGCGGCCGATGATTTGGGGAAAGGTAGCGCCCACGAGATCGGCGAAGCTGCGATTGGCGGCGCGAATCTGTCCGTCGAGCGAGATGGCGAGTAAGATGTCGTCGAACGAATCGATCAGATCGCGGTATCCCTGCTGGGAGCGGGAGATGACTTCAAAAAGCTGGTCGAGTTGTTGCTCGTTAGGTGGAACGGCATCGCGATGTTCGATACCACGAACCAAGCCGCGAAGCTCGGAAATCTCCTGTGTGCGCTTCCACGCGTACAGCCCGAAGAGTACGACAAGGATGACCAAGCCGATCGGCAAGGCCTCAAAGCGATGGGCGAGGGATCGGATCGTGTCCCATGAAATTACAGCGAAAACTATCGAGAGAACGAGCAACAAGAAAAAAGTGAGCCGCCAAAGATCACTTTGCCGACGCTCGAATTGCTCCAAACGATCGGAAACAGGCGTGCGATCGCCCGTGCCCGACGATGAGCGCTTGCGCTGGTCCGAGCCTGTTTTCTGGAGTTGGCTCATGAATGGCCCACCGATATCCGACGACTATAAACTAGCTAACATTGTACGAACGGTTCTCACCACCACCAATACAAGCAATCCGGTGGCGTTCCTTACGGGTACCTATGAATAGGCCGCAAAACAAAACCGGCGCCCCCAAGACTTCTCGGGGACGCCGGGATTCGTTTTGACGGCG
>Ga0137418_10005193_pt1 | contig 11924 bp, 12 predicted proteins | sample CZODoug3_1_2_16f_FD_122242 | JGI IMG/M metagenome (GOLD analysis project Ga0137418, IMG submission 122242) | Vadose zone soil fungal communities from Angelo Coast Range Reserve, California, USA - CZODoug3_1_2_16fungal (Hybrid Assembly) | ecosystem: Environmental > Terrestrial > Soil > Vadose... | reverse complement strand
CTTCGGACCTTAAGCAAATGAAGCCAGTCGCCGCGATGAGCGTACCAGTACTGAAGGGTCTCACGGTCGCGCACCGCAACCATCGAATACTGCGATGCTGAGTTATCCCAGATTTCGTCGATCCACTCTCCGAAGTGTGTTTCACGCTCGACAGCATATCCGCGTGCGCTCGATCGGTTCCAACTCTTTGCGGTATGCAGAACGGTTACGCACAGTTGGCCCAGCCCGCTGAAGGCCACAATGTTCGCCGCGATGTGCGGAAGTGGTCGCCTGTGCAACTCTTGCAAGTTCAACAAGAACGATCGAGCGTTTCGAATTCGGACGAACGAGGATACCTCTGCGATGTGCGCACCTAGAATTCGGAACAGCTTCGGCAAGGGCTGATTTAACCCTCCCATACCAAGACCGAAGAGCAATGGCACGCGTCGCATCGCGTCCTTCAATAACAACAAGCCGACCGACGCGTACTTTTGCTCGATGATACCTTCTGATAGGGGAAGCTGCAGAAATGCCAACTCTCGAATCTGTCCGAGGATCGCGGCGTTTTGGCGGATTAGCGTATATCCCCCGCGGGCGGCATTGCCCTCCAAAACCAAGTAGTTCTCGTGTACGACTCGGTTTCGGATGCCTGTAAGTGCACGGCTTCCCTGAGGTTCCGTAGTGAGCTGATGACCGACACCGCGGCGCCGAAGACGCTCGTTCAGGGCCTGGACCAAAGGAACATGCTCCGCAATGTAGGGCTCGATTCTCATAAACATCTGGGTCAGTCGTATTGAACTGCAACTTCACCGGACAGCCTCACCTGTTTACGAGCGGGTCCAGCACGTTCGGAGCACCAAATTTCTCGGCACAGTTGGTATTCAGCAGGAAATGCCGCCATCGACCATTATGGTTTGCCCTGTAATACAGCCCGCTTGATCGCTCAGAAGAAATCGGACGAGAGAGGCTACATCTGAGACCTCCGCCAAACGTCCAAGAGGAGTCCGTCGGACGATCTGCTCCAGTTGTCCCGGGCGCAAAGAAGACGACATATCAGTGGCCATATACCCTGGGGCGACCGAATTGACCGTGATTCCCCGCCGCCCGACTTCTCGGGCCAGGGCGCGGGTCAACCCATCCATTCCCGCCTTTGACGCGGAATAGGCTGCGAGTCCGGTATACCCCCGTGACCCGATGATCGAGCTGATATTAACGATTCGGCCCCCGTGCTTGGACCTAAGCATGTACCGCAGGACAGTCCGCGACATCTCCAATGCGCCGATTAAATTGATGTGTATGATTCGTGCTGAATCGATATTGGGGAACGTGGCCAACACACCTTCTCCGGTGATACCGGCATTGTTAACCAGCGCGTATGGCAACTCGCTTTCGGCGTCCACTACGCTTTCCATGAAGCGCTCTGCAGCGCCGCTCTCTCCCAGGATGCATTGCATCCATCGGAAGCGTGATCCGTACCGCGGGTCGTTTGACATCCGCTCTACAAAAGGAGTCGACTGGCGGCTGCAGGTAGAAACCCGATAACCTGCTTCGAGAAGATCCTGGACTAACCCGGCTCCCAAACCTCGGCTTCCGCCCGTAATAATGACGTGTCTCACAGACCACCTTCAGTTTGCTTCTTACCGGAGGGCGCAAGTGTAATTTCCGGCACCGTTCGAATGACCCTCGGAACTTGAAAAGACGCCAGTTTAGCCCTGCACTGCGAGATAATTGTTCGCCGGATCCCATCAGCGGCCATTTCGGGCGCGATGACGACTTCCGCGACTAGAACCTTGCCGCTAATCGGACTCGCTACGCCCGAGACGCGGCAGTCGACAACGCCTTGGACAGCACGAATCACGGTCTCCACGTCGTCTGGCCAGACTTTGGAGCCGCCGACGTTGATGATTTGATCGGAACGGCCTGTAAAATATGTGCGATCGCTCTCGACCCTAATACGATCACCCGTACAGAGCCAAGTGCCGGCATCGCCGATTGCTTGATGCGTCGATACATACCCGAGCATACGTCTCGGTGTTCGTACCCACAGCAAACCCTCGCGAATATCCAACTCGACATCATCAAAAGGTGCCCGCAGCCAGTCTGATGGGAAGCCCGCTCGCCCATCGCTGACCGCGAAAACGGCTCCCGCTTCCGTACTGGCATAAATGTGAGTGATGCGTGCCTCCGGAAACCTGACTCGCAGGCGATCCAAGGTAGTTTGATCGACAACCTCTCCCCCGATTGTGATCTGCCTCAGTCCGGGCAGACTAGTACCGCCAAGCGCCAATAGGACGCCTCGCCAGAAGGTGGGAGTTCCGCTGATGTGAGTCACTCCAACGTTCCCGGCACAACGGACCAGCGTCTTGATCGAATGATCCTCGGGGCACGCGAGCGTGTCACCCGATAAGACGGCCGTCAACACCACTTGCAGTCCGGCAAACGAACTAGCTGGATAAGTGAGCAACCATCGGGACGGCTCACGCCGCTCCGAGTGAGTCCGTATTCGACCGGTCAAAGCTTTGAGGCTGTGGCGCGCGATCTTTGGGAGCCCGGTCGTACCCGAGGTCATCAGGCACACTTGAAATCCGTGGAAGTGACTCGTTGGTGGTCCAGCAACTCGCCGGCAATTCAATCCGCTCCCCAGCACCAAGTCGATCCCTTGTTCGCGGATCACGGCTTCAAGGTGGTCCGAAGGCAGGTAGGAATGAGCGATGTATAGAGGTCGCTGCGCGCGTTCGCATATCAGCAAGGCGGTCACAACGTCCGCCGGCTGTGAGGAGTGTACCAGGCAATTCGAAGCGCTTCTGAAATCGGCGTGTTGAAGAATCTGGTCGGCGCGCGCGTCAAGGTCCGCACAACTTATCGGACCGCAGTCCGTTATCAAAACGGTCCGTTGTGGATCTGAGCGGATCGCTGAACTCAGAAGCATTTCAAGCCTTGTCGAAGAGCTCGGCAAGGTCGCCTATCGTGCGGAATTCAACGAAGCCATCACGGAAGGGGTCACGGCCTGCTGCGTGTTCCAGTTCTATCACGATTGCTGCGAGATCCAGTGAGTCCAAAGGCAGGTCGCCTCCCAGCAGGACTGTTTCCGGGCCGAGTTCTCTCTCTCGTTCTCCCTTATCTGCGATGGCAATTCGTACCTTCTCGCAGATCAAATGAACCGACGTTGGCTCGATCATTTCCGCTATAAATTCTACCAGATCGTCGGTTGTGCCACTGGCTCAAGTGGTGGGTCTCCGCCGTTCCATCCATCATTGCTAAAGCGGAGTCGCGATCCAGATGCCATTTGCACGCCCGCTCATGATGTACCGCGAAGCAGCTTTTCCCAGAGCCAACGTGTTTCGAGCACGTTTCTCTGGGTCTCACTTAGGGCAGTGGAAGTGCGCGATCGCATCAGAAAATCCAACAGCGTCGATGCCGGAATGAACCAACCCTTCTTTCGAGCCAGCCGTTCCATCGCACGACGGAATTCGGGATTAAGCTGACCGGCGTGTACAAAACCATGTCCGAAATGAGTGTACAGGATGCAAGCACCCCGGTCCCTTTCGAGGCGATCCTGATTGGCATCATTCAAAGCTCTTAGGAAAGTCGGGGCGCGGTGGCCGTCTGAGGCTGCGAACCAATAGCGTACCCATGGGGTAAGTGGATCAGAGTAGGGCATCCACGGACACACTCGAAGCGTGTTGATATCAGAGTAGACAAAATTTCGACAGTATCGGATGCGATCCCGGCAGAGATCGCCCCAGAACCTCGGATGTCCTTCAACATGGCCGCAGAATTTGTGATTGTTCCGGCCCAGTGTCAACAGGTTGTAAAGCCTGCGACGCCAACCTGTGAGCCGAGATGTTCCCCAATAGATCGCCTCCTCATTGTAATGATTTGCCATGGACGAGGGAGCGGCACCAAAATAAGAATCAAACAGCTCCAGTGCCTCAATGGTTTCTTCGCGCCAGGCGGAATGTGGTGCAGCATTGTGAAACGCGATCTCAAAACCGATTTCTTGTAAGTGTTGGAGAAAACTCAGATAATCTGGATTGGAGCAGGTCTCCCCACCCGAATTGGGCGCACGCCGAACTGCCAAGGGCCAGACTGCAATCGTTGTGCGGAACCCAACATCTGCGAGAAAGGAATAAACCAAACGCGTTGTACTCAGGGACTGCCCGTCGGGATCGTCGAAAATCGTAAACGCGAAGTCACAGCCATCCGGCCACAGACCGCCACTACCGCTGCTGGTCACCGCTGCTCTCATGTTCCCGACAATATAGACCTAGCCCGGAGACGCGGGTTCCCCTGGATTGCGTCTCGGATTTGGACACACATCATCCTACAACTTGGTGCTGCAGCAAGCGCGATAAAACCTTTCCCTGCAACTCGAACATCATGCGGCGCTACGGATGGCTAAGTACTTCATACTGTTCACTGGCGCGATATTTCCAACACAGATGAATTCTGTACGGGAAGGTTTGTTCGAGCTAGGAAAAAGGATCGCCTCTACACCTCACGATCGCGCCCATTCAGGTTCGGAGTGGATAGATGGATTAAGAATAGATTGGCGACGGGGTCGATGAGTGTTTTGGGGATGTTAGAACAGGAATCCCAGTGGCTGAAGATTGCTGCCTGGAATCGCCTGGCGACTTTCGCAGAGCCGAAGGGATGTGCCACAAACTCTTACCTTCAGCTTAGTTGGCTCGAGACGCCAGCCGGTTCCGCCAGCGCCTGCCAATGCCGTGGATAAGGGCGACGTCGACCCAAGCGGATGAGGGCGGCGACACTTTGGGAGTGTCCGCAATCTCCCGAACCTTGATTGTCGTCAGTAGCGGCCGGATCCTCTGAACGTAGCTCCCTTGAACAAATCGCACATGATGAAGAACAGCAGCAGATCAGATCAAATGAAGCCGAGGGTCAGATTCAAGGCGAGAAAGTCAAACTGGATGCTTTACACAGCCTCCTCGACCAACTCGATCAGGCGCTCAAAAATGTCGGCCATCGGACCACCAGCACAATGTCCCCTGGACGATGAGAGGAGTGTACAACCGTCCCAGATCCACTCCAGCTAGAATGGCTGGCAAACATTTCCCCATGGCACTCTTTGACCGGGTGTGAGTGCGCGACCGTGTGATCACTGGGGGGTTATATGTCCGATCTCGGACTTCCGAGGGTTGTCATCTATCTGGATGAGGACGACTGTGCCCAGTTTGCTCTATTGTGTTCGTGCATCCTGCTCGACTGGCCCTCCCCCTCCCCCAAATTGGGATACGTATTGGCCAAAGTAAAATTCAACTTTGATTGGCAGTGGGTCGCTGAGCTTCTTCTGGTTTCCGTCTCCCTCCTGGGAATCGCCTACTTCATCTTCGCCCGGCCCTGATGGGCGTGACCACCAGCTCTTGATCGGCGAGAGACTATAGCGATGTCTTGCTCGCAGGGGTCTGCAGGCGCGGACAAGAGTGTCCGCGCTACAACTCCCACTCTATTTCCACACGATCCTGTGGACCGAAATTCAACCTCGAGAATCTTTGCGGGTGACGCACCTTCTTAACTGTGGGTAGCCCGAGCGCGAGCAACTCGAGTTTCCATACGTAGATGGGGTACAACAGTTTCGTGCTCAGGAAGCGCTCCATCTTTCCCAGAATTCCGCCGCGTAACTTCAGGCTGGTGGTGATGGTCATTTGCGATTGTCCGGATGCCGGTCCTGGATCGACGATGAACGATGTCACCGCGTCGTTGGTCTCAAGATCGGTTTCCGCCAGGACGCGTCCGAGCTCAGGCTCGGTGACGGGCGTGCGAAAGCGTTGTGTTCTTCCCAACAGGCGCATGGTGAAGCGAATGACGGTGCCAGGTCCCACTCCGCCCTGCTCGACAACCATGCTGGTGAACTGGGGCGGGAGAATGCTCGGATGTCCCTCCGGCAGTCGGCGAGGATCGAGTACCCACGCTCGCGCGACGCCGCGATGGTAGTAGAGGTTAAGATCACATGTTGATTGGTTATCATGGTTTGCTTCGATTGGATTCACGAATCGCCGGTTCCGGCGTTACGAATCCTGGAGGGTGAAGAAGAAATGCGCGCTGCTGTGACGGCCTGGTACCGAGTGGCGCTATCCAACAGTGATGTGGTGGCTCGCAGGCACATGGAATTGCAGACGGCCTTCGAAACCTTATTCCTGGCCAACCAGTGGCCGAAGCAAGCTGCCATGTTTGCCAATGTTGACAGCCTGGCGCATCACTTTTATTTCTCTCCGGGCGCGGTCGAGATTGCGAGCGACTTGATTGCTCGCTATTCTGGCGCCGAGTGTGCCAAACCCGAGGTGTCGGATTTGGTGCTGCTGGTCGGTAACCCTGGATGGAGAGAGGCGATTTTCTCCGTGGACAGCGAGACTCAGGACAATGGTGAAAGCGCGTAAATCGGACGTCGGCGAAGTGCATTTGCGACGGGTGCGGCGGATTTGTGCGGCGATGCCGGAGTGCAGCGAAAAACTGTCGCATGGTGAGCCGACATTTTTTGTGCGCAAGAAAGTCTTCGCCATGTTTGCCAACAATCACCACGACGACCGGCACATCGCGGTGTGGATTCCCGCAGCTCCAGGTGTGCAGGGCGCGCTGATCAAGGCCGCGCCTGAGGCGTTTTTCCGGCCGCCTTATGTAGGGGTGCGCGGATGGGTGGGGATCGAGCTCGACGCCATCAGCGACGAAGAACTGGCGTCCCATATTCGCGAGGCGTGGCAGATCGTGGCGCCGAAACGGATGAAGATTAGTCGGGACGCAAAGCTGCCACGAAATTAGAGGTTTCTTGCAGGGACCGAGCGATAGTCCCGGCACGCACGACAAGCGATGTTCATGAACCGGCGCAGGGGGCGCGCCGCGCGACGTTTACCACCAAGCCGCCGTATCGGGCTTGCTCAACAGCACGTTCAATTCCTCTTTGATCTCCAGCAGGCGCTGGGCGCGGCCTTGGGCTGCAGACTGGTCGACCTGGGTGTGTTTCTTTTTCTCGAAGAAGCTGGCGTTCAGGCTGCGCAAATCGGTGATTTCGCGACGAAGATTGGCGAGACGTTCTGAAGTGAGTGGCATCCCCTCCAGCATACCCCGGATTCGGGAGCGGCGTACGACTATTTGGCGCGGAAGCGGCTAGTGGCGCCTCTTGTCAGCGTCCTGGCAGGCGAGGCAGTGGCGCGTCGAGGGAAACGCCACCAGACGTTTGGAGCCGATTGCTTCGCCGCAAGTCATACATTCTCCGAAGGTGCCGCCAGCGATGCGGGCTAAGGCGGCATCCATGGCCATCAGCATTCCCTGGACCTGTGTGCTTTGGAGGGAGAATTCGGGATCGAGTGTGGGGATCGAGTCAGCCAGGTCGGAATCGCTGGGGTCGGGGTCTTCGAGTAGCTCGCCGCGGGCTTCATCCCGTGTGTGAACAAGCTTGCGGGTTAACTCCAGCCGGCGCGCGAGCAGGAGCTTCTTGAACTGCGCGGCCACTTTCTCAGTCATGTGGGTTCGAATGCTTGGCCCCTCCAGAGGCTGCTGCTTCCAGCATCGCCCTAGACTTAGACTAGAATGGTGTCCCCAAAATGTTTGAATATCTCCGCCAGGAGCGCAGAGCTGCAAACGCTTGAAACACAAGGTCGCTCCACTCCGCTTCGCTCCGGATGACAAACTTTGTGGCGCGAATTCTTGGATACGACCCTAGACTAAGACTAGCAGGTGAGGGGCAAAAAATGGAAACACGGCTCGCCCCTTACTACCCCTTACTGGCTGGTTTTGCTGGCCGGCTTGTCGAACAGCTTGGGGTCGACTTGCGGGTTCATGTGAATTTCCGTGAACGTGACTGTACCCGCCTCTTTTCCGTCCTGCTTGTTCACATGCTTGGCCGGCAGCGTAACGCCGTCGAAGCTTTTCCAATCAGAGAGGTCCGTCTCTCCCTGGAAGGGTCCGGAGCGTCCCATCGCGGAATAGGACTCACGCAGGATGCGACCAGTCTTGGGATCGACGTACCAGCGCATCGGGGTGCCGTCGGCATTGATGTCGACGATGGTCGCGTCGATGTCACCAATCTTCTGTGAGCCGTTGGCGGTGAAGGTGAACTTGGGGTCGTCAGCATGCTGCGCGACGAAGGTCAGGTCGCGCTTGATCTGCTCGAGGCTTTCTTTCTTCTGCGAGGCGGGTATGTCGCGGACTTGTCCCTGGGTGGCCATGAAGGCGGAAGTGGGCGTGAAGACTACGCTCATCGGACCCATGGGAGAATCCATTGCGACGTGCATGCGATCGGGGAAGACGATCGTCACCTCGACCGGGGGCGAGGGTTCGTCCTGAGATTGCTGCTCGATTTTCGCGCGCATGGCATGCACCGATTTCAACTTCGCCGCACCGCCCATGGACTCGGCAACTTTCGCCACGAGCGATTTGCCTTCCGGATTCGAGGCAGCCGCCGCGCTGGGAGCGACGGCGGGCGCTGCTTCCGCGTTGCTCGCACCCGGAGGCGGCGGGATGGTGACGTCCACGTTTGTTACTGGACCGAGCGCGGATAGTGGCTTGTCGAAATCCTTGGGATTGCCAACGACCAGCACGGCCAGTTGGTCCTTGTGCAGATATTTTCCGGCCACCCGATTGACATCTTCCTTGGTGGCCTTCTCGATGCCGGCGCGGTACTTTTCGAGGAAGTCGAGCGGGTATCCGTAGAACTCGTACGCCATGCGCTCGTGCAGGACTTTGTCAGGCGTGTCGAAGTTGAAGATGAAGGAGTTCAAGATTGCGTCTTTTGCGCGCTTGATTTCGGCGTCAGTAATGGGATTTTTCTGCAGGTTGTCGACGTCCTCGTACAGCGCCTGGATCGCCTCGGCGGTGCGCTCACTCTTGGTACCCATCACGAAGCGGACCACACCGGGATGATCGAAGGCTGTTCCGATACCGCCTCCCACGGAGTAGGCTAGCCCGCGCTTGGTGCGAATGTCCTGGACCAGGCGCGAGGAGAAGCCTCCACCCAAGACTTCGTTGAACACTTCAATGGCGAAGTAATCAGGATTGTTGCGCTCCGTACCGAGGGTAACCATGCGGATATTGGATTGATTCACGTCGTCCTTGGTGACGAGGTAATAACCGGGCTTGGCGAGCTGGAACTGGATGTCTTCTTTCTGAGGAGCCAGACCCTTCGGCCAGGAGCCGAACGCGGCTCTCAGCTTGGCTTCCATAGCGCCCGAGTCGAAATCGCCGCTCACGCCCAAGATCATGTTGTTGGGGTGAACGTAGGTTTTGTGCCAGTTCAGCAAATCGTCACGCTTGACTGCCTCGACAGTGCCGTATTCCGGCTGGCGCGCGTACGGATTATTGGCGCCATAGGCAAGCTTGAGGCTTTCGCGTCCAGCGATGCCCGCGGGATTGTCATTGCGGCGGGCGATGACTTCCTCCAGGGACTTCTGGGCCAGATCGAGCTTGTCGTCGCGGAACTCGGGATTCTGGAGCAAGTCGACCACGAGTTTGAAGACGTCGTCGAAGTCGGCTTTCAGGCATGTCCAGCCGAGTGAGGTGGAGTCGACGGTGCCATCGGTTTCGACTTTGGCGGCTCGTGCCTCGAGGTAATCGTCCATTTGATCGCCGGTTTGCGACGTGGTGCCGCCCGTGCGCCAGACTTCGCCGTAGAGATCCACCAGACCGACTTTGCTCGCGGGTTCACTGCGCGAGCCCCCGCGGATGCGGATGGAGCCATCGATCATTGGAAGTTCGTGATCTTCCTGCAGGAAGATCACCATGCCGTTGGGCAGTTCGACGCGCTTAGGTTCGGCGGGGTGGAACGCGGGCAGGGAAGGGATCGGGATTTTCTGCCAGTCGGTCGCTTGCGCGGTCGCAGGAGTGAGCTTGCCGAAGGTTGCGATCAACAGCAGGCAGAAAGCGAGAAGTGCGCGGTTCTTGCGAATCGCATTGAGGATGCAGGTTTTCATTGCGCACCTCCCTGTGCGGAGGCGGCAGTCGGCTTGACGTTCTCGCTGATGCCCACGGTGCGATTAGTCTCCACGAAAGTCTTGTTGGCCACGCGGCGGATGTCGGCCTTGGTCACTTTGTCGATACGGTCGACGTTGCGAAACAGTTCGCGCCAGTCGCCGAAGCGCGCCTGAAAGAGGGCAAACTGATGGGCAAGGCCCTCGTTGTCGGCCAATCCGCGGATCAGGTTGGCCTTGGCGCGGGTTTTGATCATCTTCAATTCGTCCTCGGTGATGTCTTCTTTCTTCACGCGCTCGATCTCGGCGTGGATCGCGTCGCCTAGTTCCTGTGGTGTGTGGCCCGGCACCGGCACGGCATAGAAGGAAAACAAGTGGGGATACTTGCTGCCGGGAAGACCGGAGAATCCAGCGGCGAAGGCGGAGATCTTCTTGTCACGCACAAGCGCACGGTAGAGGCGCGAGGTGCGGCCGTTCGACATGAGGTCGGAGATGGCGTCATAGACGGCGTCGTCGGGGTCGTGCAAATCCGGACGATGGTAGCCCTCGATGTAGAAGGGCTGGGCGGCCTGGCGCAGGATCACGCGGCGCTCGGCGTTTTGCGGCGGCTCGTCCGTTGTCCGCGTGTCGGGGGTGGCCTTCGTGGGCAGGCGGCCGAAATACTTCGCGACCAGCGGAATCGTCTCGGATGCCTTCACATCTCCCGCCACGGCGATGACCATGTTCGAAGGGATGTAGTACTGATCGAAAAATTGCTGCGCATCGGTCGCAGAAAAGGAGTTGAGGTCCGACATCCAACCAACCGTTGGACGGTGGTAGGGATGCGCCTGGAAGGATGCCGTGATGAACTGTTCAATGAGCCGGCCGATGGGACTGCTGTCGGTCCGCATGCGGCGTTCTTCCTGCACGACATCGCGCTCCTTGTAGAACTCGCGCATCACCGGATGCAGAAAGCGTTCCGATTCCAGATAAGCCCAGAGCTCCAGACGATTGGAAGGGAACGAGTAGAAGTAGTTGGTTTCGTCGTCGCTGGTGTTGGCGTTCATGCCTTCGCCACCTTCGCGCTCCACGATCTCGCCGAATTCGTTGGGCTTGACGTACTTGTCGGCTTCCGCGATCGCGTCCTTCCAGGCTTTCTCGAGTTCTTTCAGCTTGTTCTCGTCGCGGCCGATGGTTTTGTCGCGCTCGGCGATGTAGGCCGCATAGGCCGTCTCGACTTTGGCGAGAGCAGCTTTTTCGGCGGGATAGTTCTTGGTACCGATCTTGTCCGTGCCCTTGAAGGCCATGTGTTCGAACATGTGGGCGAGCCCGGTCTTACCCATCGGGTCCTGCACCGAGCCGGCGTCGACGTGGGTAAAGAAAGAGAAGACCGGCGCTTCGGGACGTTCCAGCACGATTACCGTCAAGCCGTTGGGAAGTTTCTTGACGGTGGTGCGTTTTTCAAAAGAAGCGACGTCCTGAGCGGAGGCGACGATCGTGAGTAGGAAAAAGAGGGCGGACAGGCGAACTGCCGGGTGCTTCATCGGACCTCCACTGCGTGTGAGCATGGCATGAGAGACGGTATCCCTGGATTGGACGCGCCAGAAACCGGGAAGAAATCGAGAGTACGTGGGGGGCGGGGGGAGTGTCAAACGGGTTGGCTGGTGGTCGTTGGCTGATGGTCGTTGGCGAGAACGCTGCAGAATTGGTCGAGGTGTCGGACTTTCCCAGACACAATCGGTGGCAGCGGCGTCTAATCTAAGGCAGGCGTATGCGATGGAGAATAATCCTGCCTGCTATCGGCTTGTCCCTATTCGCATTGATCGAGGGTGTAAAAGGAACTGTGTGAACGACCATCGAAAGAGGAGAATGGGAACCGATGGCGATCGACAAGACTCGTTCCATCACTATCCCCCTTCCTGTCGTTACCTGAGATGGTCATCCACCTAGATTCTGAGCCGCTTAATCGGTCGCCATGCAAGCAGGCCGGCCGGGACTGGGGCGCATTCCCGCCAGAGTCTATCCAGTGTTACGACGGGATTCCCG
>Ga0137418_10005192_pt1 | contig 11924 bp, 11 predicted proteins | sample CZODoug3_1_2_16f_FD_122242 | JGI IMG/M metagenome (GOLD analysis project Ga0137418, IMG submission 122242) | Vadose zone soil fungal communities from Angelo Coast Range Reserve, California, USA - CZODoug3_1_2_16fungal (Hybrid Assembly) | ecosystem: Environmental > Terrestrial > Soil > Vadose... | reverse complement strand
AGATCCGGTTGGTACGTTCCAGGAGTTGAATCAAGGTCAACATCGCGCGCGGATCGGCATCGCTTTTCAGAGCGGCCTTGCGCACTGTCGGCTCCGCCCGGCCGATTTCACCGAGCTTCATCATGAGGTGGCCGGCGCTGGCCGAGACATCGGACGCCGCCGCCAGCGCTTCCCACCCCTCGAGCGCCGCCAGCGCTTCATCGGTGCGCAGGGTTTCGTAACAGCAAAAAGCGTAGCGGTAGCGCACCTCGGCATCGTCCGGAGCGAGCTTCAGGGCCTTCTGCAGCAGCGACCGCGCAGCCTCGTAATCGTCCCGCCCAATGTGCGCCAGTGCCACGTTGTAGTAGAAGTCCGCGGTATCCGCCCCGAGCGCAGCCGCCCGCGCAAAGGCGAATAGCGCCTCATCGATCCGATCGTCGCAGCGCAGTGCGGTGCCGACATTCATCCAGTGCAGGGGTTGTGAGGGCTGCAGATTGGCGAGCACGCGATAAACCTGTTCGGACTCGCGGTGCTTTGCCTGCACATGCAGCGAGTATGCCAAGGCTGTCAGTGCGTCGAGATCGTGAGGATCGGCGGCGAGTGCCTGCCGCGCAGCCTCTTCCGCCTGTGCCGGCTCGTTCCGGCTCAGATGCTCGATCGAGCGAGCGAGGAGGCCGTTGGCGGGGTCCGGCCGCGTCAACATGAGGGCTTGCACTCCAAAAGAAAGGGCCGCGCGATCATCGCGCGGCCCCAATTTTAGCAAACCCGCCTATCAGAACTTTTGCGAGAATCCGGCAAACCACTGTCGTCCGAGTGTGTCATAGGTCGACACATCAGTGTTCGCGTTGGCCACATTGTTCTGGTAGAAAATCGGCGGCTGCTTATCCGACAAGTTATGCACACCGACTTGCACGTGCGTCTTGGTCGGGAACGTCCAGCCCAAGGTGATATCCGTGTACAGCACCGATCCGATCGGATAAGGCTGACACGGCGCACCGGTTGCGTCAACGCCACTCTTGCAGGGATCGGTGATTGTGAGCCCACCGATGTAGCGCTCGGTGATCAACGCATCGGCTCCCAGCCAGTTCCAACCCAGGAGGAGGAGACCGCGATTCTTGGCGTAGTTGCCGAATTGCTTGTTGAAGGTCCCGGCGATTTCCTGGGTCGCCGAGCCGGGCGCCGGGTTGTTGGTGTAGTTATTGGTATGCGTCCAATCCATTTCGAAGGTGAATCCCCCCACCGGTGTATTCTTCAGGGAATACTTCACGCTGAGATCGACACCGCTCGTTTCCAGCGATCCTAAGTTGAAGGAAGGATTGACGAACGCGAGGATCTGCCCCGCGTTGGTGCCCGTGTTCGAGCCAAAGCGCGTCACGAGGCTGCAGAACGTGGGAGAACCGGTCGCGACGCACTGCTGGATGGAATAGTTCGAATCGAGCGTCGTGATCAAGCCGTCGATGTGATAATCCCAGTAGTCCACTTCCAGTGACAAGCCCTGCACGTAGCTCGGCTCGTACACGAATCCCCCGGTTTTCACCTTGCCCGTCTCTGGTTTGAGGTTCGGATTGGACTCGTTCAACCCGGTGATCTGGCCGTTCGGCTCCTTGAAGGTGCCGTCGCGCGGCACGCCCGCGCAGGCCAGGGCCAGATTCGGATTGGAGTTGACCTTGGCTTGGGTTAGGCCGTTGCACGGATCGTTGAAGGTGACCGAGGTGTTGAGCGGCGCGGCGGCGATGTCGTTGATGGTTGGTACGCGCAGCACCTGCGAGAACGTACCGCGCAGCAACAGATCGCGAATCGGACGGTATTCGACCTTGAAGTCCGCCTTGGTCGACTTGCCGAACAAGGAATAGTCGTTGTGCCGAACACCGGCATCGACATTCAAGGAATTGACCAGGGGCAGGTCCTTCAGGATCGGCACCAGGAGCTCGAGATATTCCTGCTTGCTGTTGTAGGTACCGATCGCATTGCCGGTGCAGACTTCCTGCGACAACCCGCAGCTCAAGTACAAAGGCGGCAAGGCTTGCACGATTTGATCGGCGACCGAATTGCCGCGACGATCGTTGTATTCGAAGCCGACCGCGGCCTGGATATCGCCCGCCGGCAACGTCCACACCTTGCCGTTGAAGTCCAAGTCCACCGCCTTGTACGTGTAGACGTAATCGGTGTTGTAGTTGGCCGAGACGCCTGATAACTGGGCGGGGGTATTGGCGAACTGGTTGAACAAGTTGATCGGAGTACAACCGCTGATGATGTTCGTAGGGGTGCCGCAGGTCGGCACGCCGTTATCGAGGAACGACGGTCCGACCGCGGCATTAAGCTTGCTGCCGAAGTAATAGCCGCTGACGTTGGCGTGCTCCTGCAGGCGGCTGTAAGTGACGTTCGCATCCCACTTCCAGCCCGTGTCGAAGATATCGCCTTTCACGCCGCCGTTGAAGTCGGAGCCGTCCTCGGTCGAGTCGCTCTGGCGTGAACCGAACAAGAACGTGCGCAGCGTGAAATCCGGATTTGCCCCCGAGTTGCCGCCGAAGTCGGTGCCGAAAGGGTTATAGATGCTGTCCTTCGAAATCACGATGTTGTCGGCCACCGAGTCGAATGGCAGAGGTGCCAGGTGAAAGCCGGAATGCGAGTGCGTGAACGTGGCCGTTGCGTAGGCTTCGACCGCGTCGTTGATCTTGTAGTTGCCTTTCCCGAAGAATGAGGTCCTCTCGACCGGCGTGGTGAGCAAGTTCAACGGCTGATAGTTGAAATTATCGGCCGGAGAGTTATAGCAGCGATAATCGGTCAAGGCGCTGCCGCTCGCACCCGCGATACGGGTCAGGCTCCCGCAAACGCCCTTACTGTTCGTCAAATTCAAGGGATTGGCGAAGATTCGGCCGGTCGGGACTCGGGATGAACCGCCGCGGGTCACGCCGGTGCTGGCGCCGTACAGATACAAGGCGTACTTCGAAAAATCGCGGTTGCCCGCGGATACCGCTTCCTGCTTGTAGTAATTGCCGCCGATCATGACGCTGCCTTTCTCGCCGGTCGAGCCGAACAGCACGCCGAACTGGCCATGCTTTCCGTCGGCATGCGTGGTTGAGCCGTATTCGCCGGTGATCTCCAGGCCCTCGGTGTCCTTGCGGGTGATGAAATTCACCACGCCGCCGATGGCATCTGAGCCGTAGATCGCGCCGGCGCCTTCTTTCAGCACCTCGACGTGATCGATCATGTTGAACGGAATCTGGTTCACGTCCGTGGCATCCGCCGTCGTGCCGACGAAACCGACGCGGTGTCCGTCGACCAGAATCAGTGTGCGCTTGGCATCCAATCCACGCAGTTCGATGGTCGACTCGGCGAAGCCGCCGCCATTGTTGATGTTCGGATTGGAAGCAGAGCCGGAGATGCTGGGAATGCGCTGAAGCAGGTCGCCAACCTGGGTGATGCCCGACTCTTGGATGGTCTTCTGGTCGATCACCAGGACGGGGTTCGCCGTTTCCGCGTCTACTCGGCGGATGCGCGAACCGGTGACGACTATTTCCGTCAATGCGGGACCCTGTGACGTGGTGTCGGCTGGACCAGCGGCATCCGCGGCCAGCACCAGAGGCGCAGATCCCAGGGTACCGGCGGCGCCAAGCGCCAGATGCACGGCTTGCCTGAGAGTCAGATTGCTCGACATAGTTGTTGCTCCCTTGATGTTTGCACAGCATCCGCAACCGGATGCCGGTGACCGCAACGCGCGAGCGAAGCGGTCGCACTGTGTTGGATAAAGATTTTCACCCCAATTCGATTAAACGTTGCGCCCTTGCTACACGCTCAATTCATATGTAGCGAACAATATCATCCTTTGCATGAAATACCAGAGGGTCGGTGGATTTTGTGTTGCTTGGAACCTACCAGCGGACACGCTACAGGGGTCGCGCGGCGGGTCACTTTCGCGCTATCGCGGAGGTGACGAAGAGCGTAGAAGCCCCGAGACGGGGCTAGGCACATTTTTTTCCGCGATGCAATATGAGGCTTTCCCGCAACAAAGGGCTTTCGAAGCAAAAAAGCACCCCGGCGAGCAATTTGCGGCTATTCCCTATTTGTTGCTCCCTAACAATGTATGTGAGTTCTGGAAGTCGCGACCGGCAGGCTGAATGGGCGGTCGGCGCCGCATGTGCCCTTTGCTGCTTTGTGGTACATGGGTTTCATTTGCGCAAACGGATTTACCATGAAAAATCAGCCTGTACCGCGGCGGCTCACCTATGCAGCCGGCGGCATTCGCACGGCACTTCGGACTGAGGCCAGTTTTCGCACTCAAGTGCTGCTCGCCGGGATGGCGGCCGCCCTATTGGCCGTGTTGCGTCCGCCGGCGGTATGGATCGCCCTCTGCGTCGTCTCGGCTGCGGGGGTGCTTGCGGCGGAACTCATGAATACGGCGCTGGAACACCTGGCCGATCGCCTGCACCCCGAACAGCACCCCGCCATCCGGGCGGCCAAGGACTGCGCCGCCGCCGCGGTCCTGCTGGCCTCCATTTCCGCCTTGCTCATCGGCCTTTTGACGCTGGCCGTGGGCCTCCACCTGTTGGACAACGCATAAGCTTAGATAATTGAGTAATAATCCCCACGTTGGCCGGGTCTTTCTTTTAGGAGCAGCAATACCGCTGCGTTCAATAACAACTGAGGTATCAATCATGCAGATGAATAAATTGTCGAGTGCGGCGATGGCTGCTGCCGCCGCGATGTTGTTCTCATCCGGACTGGCGAGCGTCTCGGTGGCGGCGGACGCCGCGAAGATGCACTGTTCGGGTGTCAATTCCTGCAAGGGAACATCCGAGTGCAAGTCAGCGAAGAACAGCTGCAAGGGCATGAACAGCTGTAAGGGCACGGGCTGGGTGTCGATGTCGAAGGCCGACTGCGACGCCGCCAAAGCGAAGGCCAAAGACTCGAAGTAAGTTGTACTAGCTCGAGATTGGGGGTCGGGCGTGACGAGCGCCCGGCCCCGGCGCCGGACGCTCGCAACGCGCGGCGGCGGCCCCGCAGTCCCGTGCACGTGAACCGCCAATGATGAAACTCGCCGGCTTTGGTCTTGGCCTTCGAACCCCGCACTACGAGGCTGTGCTCAACGAGCCTCATGCGATCGATTGGCTCGAAATCATTACCGAAAACTATCTGGTGCCCGGCGGCAAGCCCCTGGACTACTTGGAGCGGATCCGCGAACGCTTCCCCATGGTCATGCATGGCGTGTCGCTCTCGATCGGCAGCACCGATCCCATCGACACCGACTATCTCGCGGGCGTTCGCGCGCTCGCGGCGCGCATCGAACCGCACTGGATATCGGATCACTTATGTTGGACCGGAATCGACGGACGCAACTTGCACGATCTCCTGCCGCTTCCCTACACCGAAGAAGCGCTGGCCTTGGTCGTCGCGCGAGTCGGCCAAATCCAGGACGCCCTCGGGAGGCAGATCCTGCTGGAAAACGTCTCCAGTTATCTCGCGTTCCACGAATCCGACATGAGCGAGTGGGAGTTCCTGCGCGAAGTGGCGGCGCGGGCGGACTGCGCCATCCTGCTCGACATCAATAACATCTACGTCAGCAGCGTCAATCACGGCTTCGACGCGCTGACCTACCTCCAGGCCATCCCCACGGGCCGGGTTCGTCAATTTCATCTGGCCGGCCACAGCGATCTCGGCGGACATCTCATCGATACTCATGACCATCCGATCGTCGAGCCGGTCTGGAATCTCTACCGCGCGGCCGTCGCGCAATTCGGCGCGGTGCCGACCATGATCGAGCGCGACGACAACATACCGGCGCTGAGCGAGCTGGTGGCGGAACTGCAAATCGCCCGCGAGCTCTGCCGCGGCTGCGATCAGCGGGCGGCGTGATGCCGCGGCAGCTTGATGTAGACGCGAACCCCGCGACGCGCCTGCGGCAATTGCAGCGGGATCTGCAGAATCATTTGCTGGGCGAACCCAGCCCGATTGCCGATGCCATTGCGGACGCGCCGCCCCTGTCGGTAGCGGACCGGCTGGGCATTTACCGCAATGCCTATCGGGTGCGGTTGATCGAGGCGCTCGACGACACCTACCCGATTCTGCATGCAGTGCTCGGCGACGAGGTCTTTGCGGCACTGGGCGAGGAATTCGTGGCGGCGCATCCGTCCGTGCATCGCTCGATTCGCTGGTACGGACGCCAGCTCGCGGAATTCCTGCGACTGCGCCCGCCCTATGCCGAACAGCCCATTTTGGCGGAACTCGCATTGCTCGAATGGACGCTGGCGGAGGTCTTCGACGCAGCGGACGCCGAACCCAAGCCGCGCTCGGCATTGTCCGCCGTCGACGCCTCGGCATGGAGCGAGCTTACGTTCGAGCTCCATCCATCGCTGCGCCGTCTGCACCTTCATTGGAACACGGCCGCCGTATGGCAGGCGATGAGCCGCGAGGAGACGCCGCCCGACCCGCTGTGCGCGGAGCATCCGGTATCCTGGCTGCTATGGCGGCAAGATCTGCAGAATTACTTTCGCTCCATGCCGGCCGATGAGGCGGCGGCGCTCGATTTGGCGCTGAGCGGCGCCAATTTCGCCGAGATTTGCGCAGCCCTCGCCGAGTGGCTGCCCGACGATGAGATCCCGCTGCGCGCCGCGAGCCTGCTCGGCACGTGGGCGGACAGCGGGATCATCGTCGGCATCGCCTAGCCCCCACGCCCCTCAGAGGAGCGCCCCCTCCTCGCCCAGCATTTCCTTGCGCAGCAGGGGAATCGGCGGACCTCCGTAGGACAGGAACTGGTCGTGGAAGTCGTGCCACAGGGCCGTTTCGTCGGCGGGTGCCGCCGTGGACGCCTTCCCCGACTGCTTGGCGATCCAGTCGGTCCGCAGTTTCCTGATCATGAGTTTGCCCAGCGTGTAATTCAGATACGCCGGATCATAGGTGCCTCGCGCAGCCTGCTGGCGCGCGTTGCCCGGGTCTTGGAATGCCTGCTCCCTGAACATCTTTTCGGACTGCGCCACGGTCATGCCATGGGTGTGCAATCCGATGGAGGACAGCAGGCGTACGTCGCGCAGCAAGGCATCGGTGAGTTGACCGATGTGCTTCTCCGGATCGCCCTTTCCCAGGCCCTTCTCATACATCATTTCTTCGCAGTAATGCGCCCAGCCCTCCGCGAACGCGTACCCGACCCAGAGGGCTTCGAGCTTGGACGAATTGGAGTTCGAATGCAGGAACTGCAAGAAATGTCCCGGCCACACCTCGTGCACCGACGTGAACAGCAGTGTCGCCTCGCTCGGAATGTACGCGGCTTGTTCGGCCTTGCTCCACTTGGGATCGGGCGGCGCGATGTTGTAGACGGACGCGACGCCGTGATCATAGGGGCCGGGCACCTGGATGAACGCGGCATTGGAGCGATTGTAGATCGGCGCTTCGGCGACCAGGGCGTCATCGTTGCTCGGTATCGAGGCCACGTTGTTCTTGACGACGAAGTCCTTGAGCATCGCCAGCTGCGCGCGTGCGGCCTCGACGACCCCTTCCTTCGGCTTGTGAGCGGCCACCTTCGCGAGACATTGGGCCAATGGCACCTTCGGCGCATACGTGCCGCACTCGGTCTTGAGCTTAGCCGTATTGCGCTCCAGGTCAGCGCGGCCCGCCGCCTCGATCTGATCGACCGGCAAGCCGACGCCCTCGGTCTGCGCGACCATCTGCGCGTACAAGTCCGGGCCCAAGGCATACTTATCGTTTGCTTTCCTGAGACTGTCCTCCAGCGTTCGCTTGAGGACGTCCATCGCCTGCGCCGCTGCGGTATCCGCTTCGGCGAGCTGTTTTTGCAGCTCGGGGTCGTTCACCGACGCGAAGACCGGCGTCACGTTCTTCGAGTAGAAATCAGCCAAACCGCCGAACCGCGCGATGCCCAGCTCCACGTAGGTTTTGGGCAGGGGTGATTGCAGGTTGTCTCTGATGTCGTTGGCCATCTTGGGGATTCCGCGCGCGTACTTGATGTATGCCTTCATGCGCACATCCAGCGGCGCATAATTGCGGTTCAAGTACATGTCCGGATCGATCTTCTCCATATACCAAGCGGGGTTGCTGAATGGGAACTTCGCCTTTTCCACCCAGAACAAATCCTTGTCGACCACGGCGAGCAGGTAGTCGCGGTCGAAGCGCTCGCGCGGCTCCAGGGTCTTCGGATCCACTGCGGCGACTTGTTTGCGCAAATCGTGCAAGCGGGCGATTTCACGTCTGATTCCATGATTGCTCAGGTCGGGCAACTGGCCGTCGTATTCGTGGCGGCCGGCTTGTGCGGCGAAGGCGGGCCGGGCATCGAGATAACTTTGGATGAAGCTTGCCGTGAGCTTGTTCCAGTCTTGACTGGCAAGCGAGGGTCCCTTGGGCGCGACGGACGCCGGGGGCGACTGATTGCACCCTGATAAACCGAGAAACAAGACTCCCGACAATGCCGCCCCAACCTTCAGCGACTTCCACATGGCAACTCCCCCTTCATTGGTATTCAAGACATCCTATTGAGACTCGATATGCAAACCTCGGCCCCGCGGGCCTAAAATGAATAAGGGCCGCCGCGCTCCAACGCGCGCCGATAGGCGGCGCGCGCGTGAATGCGGTCGAGAAAGGCGGTCAGGCGCGGCCGGCTGGCATTCAAACCCGCGCGCGACACGGCGGCCTCCAAGGGAAAACTCATTTGCACATCCGCCGCGCTGAACTCTTCCCCGGCGAACCAGGTGTGCGCGCCGAGCGCCGCCACCATGTAATCCAAGTGCCGTTTGAGCTGCGGCCCGATGAAGGAATTCTGCACCGTAGCGGCGATGCGCCTGGCAACGGCGCTGATGGGCCAGGGCGCAGGACTCTTCGCCACCCGATCGAACACCAATTTGAGCAGGAGCGGCGGCATCGCCGATCCTTCCGCATAGTGCAGCCAGTAGGTGTATTGCAGGCGCCCGGCGCTGCCCGCAGGAGGGATCAATCGTCCGCCGCCGTAGCGATCGATCAGGTACTCGATGATGGCCCCCGATTCGGCCACCGTAATCGTGTCGTCGACGATGACCGGGGATTTCCCTAACGGATGCACGGCCAGGAGCGCCGGGGGAGCCAACATCGTCTTCGCATCCCGCTGGTAGCGCTTCACCTCATACTCAACCGCGAGTTCCTCGAGCAACCACAATACCCGCTGCGACCGCGAGTTGTTGAGGTGGTGCACCGTGATCATGCCGGCATTGTATGGCATTCCTCCGCCGCGAACACCGCAGGAGAACCCTTAGCAGATCAGCCGTTCTCGCCTGGCGGAAACCATTCGGCTTTGACTGAACGAAATTCCGGCAGCGCTTCGCAGCGCTCGGCGATCACCGCAAGCCCGGGATACGCAACTGAGGCGCGGTTGATCGCCAGCGCGTCGGCCAAGAATGTATACACACAAGTCACCGTGATGTCCGCCTGGGTCATGCGATTGCCGATCAGCCATTCACCGGTCCGGGCCTGAGACAGGCGATTGAGTTCGGCGAGCGCCGCGTGCATCTGCGTGTGGCACCGGTCCACCCAAGGCCGATAGCGCTTCTCGGGCGGGCGAAATACGGTTTCATAGACTTGGGTGACGCCCTTCTCCGCCGCCCCCGTGGCCACCGCCAAGATGCGCAGCGCCTCGCGCCGATCCTTGCCCGAACGCGGCAAGAGCGCGCGTTGCGGGCCCGCGGACTCATGCAGCAGATCCAAAATCGCAGTGGATTCGTACAACGCCTCGCCGTCGGGCTGCACCAGCGTCGGCACACGGCCCAAGGGGTTGAATTGCCGGATCAACTCGAAGTCCTTGCCGACGGACCAATTGCGGTGCTCGAACTTGAGTCCGAGCTGATTCATGCTCACGGCGACGCGACGCACGAAGGGCGAATCAAACATACCGATGAGAATCAATCGACGATGCCCCCTAAAAAATCGTCAATGGCCACCCTTGACCAATAACCCCGCCGACGCGAGAGCCAATGCCAACTCCTCCTCGATACGAGAGGCCTCCGAGCGCTTGATATACTGCAAATGCAGCGTCGGCCCGGTCAGCACTTCGATGCCTCTCTTCAGTACGCTGCCCGCCGCGCGAATGCCCGCTTTGTGCTGATCGAAGCGCTGCGCCGGACTGTACTTGCTCATTCCCACGTACACGCCATATCTCCCATCACGTTCCTGATAGTCGAGGAGCACCAAGTAGATGTTCGATCGTCCCTTGGCGGAGGAGCTACACGTGAGCGCGATCTCGTACACCATGGGCAGCCATTCGATGTAGCGCATCGGCAGCCACTCGGGAACCGACACCGCCGCCCGCGCCCACAGTCGCTCCAGCGCTCGCTCAATGTTAATGGACATTTCGCCGCGCATCCAGAGTTCGTGTATGCAATGCGCACCCGTCACGCCATCCGCGCCCGCCACCGCGCGCTCGAAGCGGGCCGAAATGGCGGCTCGAGTCAGGCCTTGAAGCGGGCGACTACCGGGCGGCGTTTTGGCGTCGATGATTTGCAAAACCCAATCCGCAGGCAACCAAGATTGCGGTGGCAACTGTGAGGTGCGTTCGGAAATATAGCAGCGAACTACTCGGGGGGTCCACGCTGGCCGCGATGCTTTTGAGAACCGGTCGCAAACTGCGGCCGATCAGGCATCGAGAGCTAGCGGAGTAGCTACGACCATTGTGGCGCCGTGCTCGGTGAAAGTGTGTGGCACATATTCGATATGTCGATCGCAGCTGTTGTTCAAGGTCGCAAATTGCGACCTTGAAGGGCTGCTCTTCTGGGCATTGAGCTGGACATGGCCGGCTGAGGCATGGAACCTACCGGCGTAGCTAGGACTTGTCGTGAATATCGGCCGTGAAGCCGATGCCTCGACGCTTCGGTGGCAGCGGGTTCATGCGTTGTCGGATGGCCGAGATCATGGCGGCGATGGCATCGTCGTGAGTGGCGAGTGTAGGGCTGATAGCGCCGGCCGCCGCGGCCCACGGGCTTTGAGGTCGCAATTTGCGACCTCAAACCGGTAGCCTCTTCGGCGGTGAGTTGGAACATAAAATCTTCCGGAAAGCGCTTGGCATTGCGTTTGACCTGCTCGTTGAGACGCTTGGTGGTGACGCCATAGAGGGTGGCGAGTTCTGCATCGGGGATAACGCGCTGGCCGCGCAGGGTGAGGATGGCGCGGGTGATCTCTTCAGTCGGGACGAGGGCCTTGGGGCTTGCCACAGCGGCGTCAGCGGTCGGCCTGCGGTAGGACGATTTGGACCCGCGCCTTACGGTGTGCGGTGTGCATCGCCGGACTTCCATCGGATCTCTCCCCTGCACGGATCCAATAATTGCTGGATGCTGGTTACCAGCCCCATGGTTCGAACCAACGCGAATGCACGGATTTGAGCGCAAGGAAATGCTTCGTGCACTCTGCTGGCCGCGGCCAGCAGAGTCCTTCCCTTGGTGACCACGTCGTCGATGAGTACAATCCTTTCCGGCGGCGGCATCTCCGGGCGCTCGATTAAGAAGGACTCGTAGTGCAGATGCACGCTTGGTCGTTCACCAGGCGCCGCCGTGGCTGACTTGCGCACGGCACTTACGCGGCGCAAACCCGACCATGCGCTGCCTCCCAGCCCTTCATTGACCAGCGCCGCCGCCAGATGTTTGGCCACCCACGACACTCCTGCCCCGGACGGCGCACTACCCGGCACCGGAACCAGGACGTCCGTGGTGCCGAAGAAGCCTGCCAGTAGCGGTGAGTCTGTAGCTTGTTGGTGGACCCGCAGGGCATATTTGAGCATGAAACCTGCGTCCCCGGCCTTCAACAACGCGCGCAGAAGGCGTGACCGCTCGCACACCGCTCCCGTTCCGGTGGGCGAGTACACGTAGCAAGACGCGTACGTGACTGCCCGGATCACCAGCCATCCCCGAACCGGAATGAGATTTCACCGCGTGAGGTCGTCATTCCGAACGCGACCTTTCGTGACGACAGGCGCAGATTCAGCG
>Ga0137418_10005191_pt1 | contig 11925 bp, 13 predicted proteins | sample CZODoug3_1_2_16f_FD_122242 | JGI IMG/M metagenome (GOLD analysis project Ga0137418, IMG submission 122242) | Vadose zone soil fungal communities from Angelo Coast Range Reserve, California, USA - CZODoug3_1_2_16fungal (Hybrid Assembly) | ecosystem: Environmental > Terrestrial > Soil > Vadose... | reverse complement strand
CGGAACACGGTGACGGTCCGATGCTCAAGATCGACGAGCCATGACTCGATGACACCGTGGCGCCCGTACATCGGGATCTTCACGTCGCGATCCCATTCGAGGCTCGAGTCGGCCACCTCGACCAGCAGCAACACCTCGGAAGGGCGCGGCAGCGACCCGCAATAGGTGTCGGCGCGGGGCCGCAGCAGTACGAGGTCCGGCTGCGGCTCGCTGTAGGGCGGGATCTGGATCGGGTTTTGCGTCGAGACCAGGTACCGATCGCCGGCGAGGGCGCCGAACCGGGACTCCAGTCGAATCACGATCCCCGAGTGCAGGCTTCCAACCGAGGCCATCCGGAACAGTTCGCCGTCGACCAGTTCGACCCGATCATCCTCATGAAAGATGCCGGCGTCCCCCATTCGGTGGTAGTCGGCGACGCTCAGGCGGTGGCGCGGCGCGCGGGCACGCGCCTGTTCGGCATTCACGAAGGCGGCGATGCTCATTTCGGGGCAGGTCACTTCCGGTACGAAACGATGTTACCGCGCCGTGGTTCCAGGTCGTCTACCGGTGCGGTGAGCAGCGAGCGCCCTCACCCCCGCCCCTCTCCCACTCGCGTGGGAGAGGGGAGAAGACTGTGGCCCCCTCTTCCCGAATGGCCGCCGCAGCTTCGTAGAAGGCGCAATTGCGCGGGCTTCTACAGGAGCTGGTAGTGATGTGGGTCCGGAGCCGGCCAACAAGTTTCCTTTCGGGCGGCAGCAGGCTCATCAGCACTCGAGTAGGATTCAATCCTACAAAACTCCTGCCCGGATCCCGCATGCGATCGACCCAACAGTTCAGCATTACTCTGCCCAACGAGCTGGCGGACCTGGTCAGGGCCAAGGTTGCCGCGGGCGAGTACGCCACCGAGAGTGAGGTGTTTCGCGACGGGCTTCGCGCCCTGATCGCGAGAGACCGCGCCGTCGAAAACTGGCTTCGCCGAGATGTAGCGGGTGCGTTCGACGCGCTGAAGGCCGATCCGTCGCGGGCAGTCAGTATCGATAAGGTACGTGCCAAGCTTGCGTCCAAATACAAGAAGGCCGCCGCCAAGGCGTGAACGCGTACGTCGTCGATTTTTCGCCTGAGGCCCTGGAACAGCTAAAGGAGATCTTCGACTACATCGTCGCCAACGCGCTCCGCGGATCTATACGTGGCGCGCACCCTCCAATCTGGCGAGATTCTTGTCGAAAGTGCCAAGGGGTAAATGGCCGGCCTTGCGCGCGATCTCCAGGACCAGGCAATCCGAGAAGCCTAGCGATGGACGCGTGCGAAAAATCTGCAGAGCAGAAGCGACGACGTCGGCGTCCTGCAGAGTCAATTTCTCATGGTTGAGCAACAGATCGATAGCCCTCGCAATCTGTACCGATGTCCGCTCATAGACCGCGTCAAGCACCCAGACCGTTTCGGCCAGTGCAAGGAGGGAAACCCAGGCCCCACCTTCGACGAAACCCTCGGCCGCGATGACCTGCGCGTCGTCGTCTCGCACCAGCAACCGCACCAGCACGTTGGTGTCAACCGCGCGCATGTTTTTCGCGCATGTGCTTGCGAATTCCTTCCTTCACACTGGTTGGGGTCTTCGGCTTCCGGTCACCGAACAAGGCTTCGTGTATGTCCGTCGAGGTATGCCGCCCAGCCCGGCGAACAACGACCTGATCGTTACTCTCATCCCATTCCAGGATGGAACCGGGGCCGACCCCGAGCTTCTTGCGCACTTCGGCGGGGACGGAAATCTGCCCTTGGGCCGTAATTTTCGATTGGGCGATTGGCATGCGAGTACATTACCATGGTAATGTACTTCGGTCAAACGGCGCGCCTACCGCTGATAGTAGAGGCCCGCCGCCGTCTCAAAACGCCGGCTTGTCCTTCGCGGCCTGGTAGCTCGCCACCGCCTCGACGAGCAGCTCGCGCGCGCGGTCCGGGCCCTTCCAGCCGACGATCTTGACCCACTTGCCGCTTTCCAGGTCCTTGTAATGCTCGAAGAAGTGCCGGATCTGCGCCAGGCGCTCGGGCGCGATGTCGTCGGGCGAGCGCCAGTGCTTGTACCAGGGCAGGATCTTGTCGACCGGCACCGCCAGCAACTTCTGGTCGCCTCCGGCCTCGTCCTGCATGTCGAGCACGCCCAGCGGGCGGCAGCGCACCACCACCCCGGGCTGCAGCGCGAACGGCGTGATCACCAGCACGTCGATCGGGTCGCCGTCGTCGGAGAGCGTGTGCGGCACGTACCCGTAATTGCAGGGGTAATGCATCGCGGTGCCGATGAAGCGGTCCACGAAGAGCGCGCCGGAGTCCTTGTCGACCTCGTACTTGATCGGATCCGCGTTCATCGGGATCTCGATCACGACGTTGAAATCGTCGGGCACGGCCCGTCCGGAGTTGACTCGATCCAAGCCCATCGGCTGGAACCTCGCGGCGCTCGATAGCGTGAAGCCCGGGATTGTACGGTCCGCTCACACGTCGCTTCCCGCGCCTGCGCAGGACGTGTCAACGCTCACGGCAGCATATGTCACGGTTTGCGGCGCGCCGCCCGGACCTCATCCTGCGCCACCTTCAGCGCCTGCTCCTGGGAGAGCCTGCTGCGCGCCCGCGCACGGCGTACGGTTGCCTTTGCCGTTCGAGCTGCGACGTGCCCGCTCTTGGGGCGGCGCGGTCTCTTCCGCGCCGCCCCTATCGGCGCGACCGCGATGCGCATGCCCATCGCTCTGAGAAGCCCGGTCAGGCTCTTCAACTCCGGATTTCCTTGAGGCGATAGCGTGCGATAAAGCGTCTTGGAGTGCAAGTTTGCTCGCCGGGCAAGCTCCGGGACCCCGCCAAACGCCTCGGCCACGCGGCGCATGGCGAGCATCAGCTCCTTGGGGTCACCGTCTTCGAGTACACCGTTCAGGTAGTCGGCGGCGAAATCCGGGTCCTCGCGAAACATCTCAGCGACCACCGCGTCATGGTCGCTCCAAGATGCTCCTGCTTTCCTTGCCGTAGCCTTCATGATCGCGACCGATACTCCTTCCAATAGCCCGCTGCGCGATCGACATCTTGCCGCTGCGTGCGCTTCGATCCCCCGCTAAGGAGGAGTATTACCGCCTTGCCTTCCATCGCGTAGTAGACGCGATATCCGGGTCCTACATCGATTTTGAACTCCCACACGCCGTCCCGGACAAAGCGGTGTTCGCCGAAACTGCCTTCCGCGACTCGATCAATGCGGCGAAGTACAGCAACTCGTGCCTGCCTGTCCGAAAGACGCATCAGCCAGTCCCGGAACGGGAGGCGACCATTTGCGAGACGATAATGCCGAATCGTGAACATGGTAGCTTTTAAGCGACCATTGATCAAGACTCAATATCGTCCTATACCGAGAACGTGCTGCTTGTACCGCAAGTGGTAGCAATGAGGGGGTCCGGGGCCGCCGGCGAGGGAAGCCTCACAAAAGACGTGCGGTCCCGCTACCAGGTCGCTTCGCGGCGGATCGTGCGCGGCGGGCGCGGCGTGGCCTCTTCTGGCAGAAGTGCCACCGATACGTTTGACGTATCGCGTATTTCCTGGCAGAATGCACGGCGATGATCGTCAGCTACCGGGACAAGCGGTCACGCGAATTCGGGCACGGAAAGCGGGTCCCGGCTTTCGACGGCATCCGGCACAAAGCAGAGTTAAAGCTCGATCAATTGGAAGCAGCGACCGAGTTGTCCGACCTGAATCTTCCGGGCAATCGCCTGGAGGCGCTCAAAGGTGACCGGAAGGGTCAGTACAGCATCCGGGTCAATGACCAGTGGCGCATATGCTTCGAGTGGCCGCACGGGTCGCCCGGGCCCATGAACGTCGAGATTGTCGATTATCACTAGGAGTTTGTTATGGGGCGCAGCGCGATTCACCCGGGGGAACATCTTGCCGAACAGCTCGAGGAGCTCGGTATCAGCGCGGCCGAGCTTGGCCGGCGGCTGGGTGTGCCGCCGAACCGCATCACCGCGATCCTGAACGGAGAGCGCAGCATCACGGGCGACACGGCCCTGCGGCTTGGCCACTTCTTCGGTAACCGGCCCCAGTTCTGGTTGAACCTGCAAGCGCTCTACGACCTGCGGACGGCGGAAAAGAAGCTCGGCAAGTCCCTCAAGTCCTTGCCGACCTTGAACCCAGCCAGGCAGCCAGCGCCATCTCCAGGCCCGTAGCCGGCGCTGCCCTGTCCTGCGTCGTCGGCACCGATCGGCTCGGAAGCGCTAAGGCTCGCCCCCTGGCGCACCGCCTACCAGGTCGCTTCGCGGCGGATCGTGCGCGGCGGACGGGGCGTCGCCTCTTCCGGCGGCCGCTGCGCAAGGCCCAGCGCCGCGCGCCGGAAGTGGCGTGCGGCGCCCTCCCCGTCGCCCATCGCCTCGGCCAGTTCCGCGAGCGCGAGGGAAGTCTGCGCATCCTCGCCCAGCCGCTGCGACTCTTCCAGGTACGCGCGCGCCTTGCCCCAGAGCTTTTCGCGCAGGCAGATGCGCGCCAGGCACCGCAGCAGCGGCTGGCTGCGCGGATGCGCCTTCAGCCACGACTCGGCCCGCTCGATCTGCGCGCGCGAGCCGGTCACCTCGCACAGGGCGTATTCGTCCAGCAGCCGCTCGTCCCACTGGCGCTCCAGCACCGCCTCCAGCGCGAGCGCGGCCGCCTGGCCGCGCCCCGCTTCATTCAACCGGCGCGCCGCATCCAGCGCGATGTCGGGCACCAGGCGGTCGGGCGAGTCCACCGCTTCCCAGGTGCGCTCGAGCAGCACCGGGTCGTCGGCCGCGTCGGCCAGCAGGCCCCGCACCGCGATCCGGCGCACCCGGGCCGCCGCCTCCGCGTGCAGCGCGCGGCGCTTTTCCAGCACGCGCACGGTGCGCATCACGTCGCGCCAGTGCTTGGCCTGTACGTGGGCGCTCAGCGCGATCCGCATCGCGTGCAGATGGCGCGCGCCGGAAGACTGCAGCGCCTCGATGGCCCGCAGCGCGCGCCCCGGCTCGCGCTGCTCGGCCCACAGCTCGGCGCTCACGACCCGGCGCGCGGTGGCCAGGTCCGGATCCGATTCGGCCTGCTCCAGCCAGCGGTCGCGCCGGTCGAATTCCTGCATCCGGTGGGCGGCGCGCGCCCCGATCAGCGCCGCCATGCCGGCCACGGGCGGCGCGGCCTGGGCGTCCTGCGCGGAGCGCTCGGCGCGCACGAAGCGGCCCTCCAGCAGCGCGCGCAGCGCCTCGTACAGCGCCCGGTGGGCGCCCAGCTCCGTGCGCCGCTCGCGATAGATGCGCACGCGCTCGGGAAACGCGGCCAGCCGCTGCAGCACGCGCCCGAGCCAGAAGGTCAGCCACAGCACGATCAGCACAATCAGGAGGAATAAGCCCACCGACAGGTCCACCCGGGTGGGCGGCACCAGGAACACGACCGTGCCGACGCTCTCTTTCAGCAGCATCGCGGACAGCACCGCCAGCAGCGCCAGCAGCACCAGGCCGATCAGCGATTTCATGGCGTCGTCGGCCGCGCCGCCCGCAGCGCGCCCAGGCTGTCGTCCAGCGTCGGCATCGGCGCGTCGATCGCGGCCGTGGTCAGCGCCTTGAGCTGCGTCACCGCCGCGCCCACCAGCGGATCGCTGGTGTCGAAATAGCGATTGATGATCGCCATGCTGTCGCCCAGATCGGCCCGTACCAGCACCTGGTTGCGCATCAGGATCGCCTGCCGGGCCATCATCAGCCGCATGCGCAGGTGCTCGCGCACCAGCGGATGCTGCTCGGGCGTCAGCAGCAGCGAATCGGGCGCCTCGGCGGTGCGGATCCGCACCAGCTCGCGCAGCGTGTCGCCCAGCTCGCGCTCGATCCAGCCGAAGCGAGCCGGCGGTGCCGCTTCGCTGCGCGGCTTGGGCGCAGGCGCGGCGGCCAGGCGCCGGGTCGGATCGGCCAGAAAGTGCCACGAGTCCACGCCCTGCACCAGCCGGTCCAGCCGGATCGCGCTGCCGGTCACGTCCACCACCGGCACCTTGCGCAACCGCTCGATGTCGCGGCCGAGCGCCTCGCGCAGCGCGAAAAACTGCGACCGCGGCACGCGCGCCAGTCGTGCGTCGGCGCTCGCCAGGGCCGCGATCGCCGCGTTCGGATCGCGCACGACCTGCAGCTGGCTGCCGGCCAGCGTCAACAATTCGTCCACCTCCGTGAGCACATGCTCCTCGCGCAGCCGGCGCAGCTCGGAATCGGCTGCGGTGTCGCGCCCCGCCAGCAAAGTCAGTTGCTGCTCGAGCTGCTCGGTGCGCCGCACGGTCGAATCCATCCGCTCCTGCAGCGACTGCCGCTCGGCCACGTCGCTCGCGTGCAGCGCGCTGACCTCGTCGCTGCGCTGTTGCACGGCGCGCAGCTCGCGCTGCAGCGCGGCCAGGCGCAACGCGACCACGGCGCCGGCGACCGCCAGCGCGGCCAGGGCCAGCGCCCAGATCCACACGCTCGAGCCGCTGCGTATCCGGGGGGGCGTTACCTCCGGCTCCTGCAGCGGCGCGGGCAACTGCTGCGCAACGTCGCTCACTGGGCCCTCGCTTGCGCCATCCGCGCAACGGCCTCACCGCGGGCTGCGCCGCAGATCGCCTCCAGCACGTCCGCGGCCGACGGCTCGCACTCGTGCACCTCGACGTAACCGGCCGCCCGCAATGCCTGCGCGATGCGCCCGTGCGAGCACAGCGCCAGCCTCACCGCGGGCTGCGCCGCAGATCGCCTCCAGCACGTGCGCGGCCGACGGCTCGCACTCGTGCACCTCGACGTAACCGGCCGCCCGCAATGCCTGCGCGATGCGCACGTGCGAGCACAGCGCCAGCCCTTGGCGCAGCCAGGCCCTCGCATCGGGCGCCTCCGCAAGCTGCCGGTCCAGCGCCGCCACCGCCTCGGAACTGGTGACGACGGACACGGCGCGATCGCCGGCCCCGCGGCTCGCGCCGAGCGCGGCGCGCTGCTCAGGACTCGGCAGGTGGACCACGCGCCGGTAGACGCCGGCGTACTCGACCTGGCAGCCGGCCTCCCGCAGCCGGTCACCGAGCCAGTCCCGGCCCGATTCGGCCCGCACGATCAGCGCGCGGCGCGGCAGGGGCCCGTCGCGCCGCAACGTGTCCCACAGGGCTTCGGATCCGGCCTTCTGGGGATCGGTACCAGGACCGATGCCGCGCGCTGCGGCCGCACCCGGCAACAGCCTGTGGGCCAACTGCAGCGTGCTGGCCCCGACCGCGGCGATCCGGGTTGCGGCCGGCCATGGTCCGCAAAGATCCAGCGCCGACAGGCCCCGTACTGCGGCAGGGCTGACGAACACCGCCAGCTCGAACTCCGCCAGCCGCTGCAACAGCGCCTGCAGAGGTTCAAGCTCCGCGGGCGCCAGCAGATCGAAGGCTGGCCACCACAACGCGCGCTGGCCCCGATCGCGCAACGCGGTGCTAAGGCGCTGGCCAGGCTCGCCCGGGCGGGTGACCAGGGCGAGCGTGCCGCGCTTCGGTGTCCCCGGCTTGGTCAATCCGCCTCCGCGCTGCTGGCTCCGGCGGACGAGTCCGCCTCCGCGCTGCCGGCTTCGGCGGACGAGCCTGCCTCCAGAGCCGCTGCCAGCAGTTGCTCGACGCCCTGCGCCTTCATCTGGTCGACCACCGCGCGCCCCAGCGCCTCGGCCTGATCGAAGGACCCGGTCGCCTGCGCGGTGACGGCTTGCGCCCGGGCCACGTTGCCGGCCCATGCGCGCAGGCGCAGCTCGCCGCCTTGGACCTCGGCGTATGCGGCCAGCGGCACCTGGCAGCTGCCGCCCAGCGCACGCGACACCATCCGCTCGGCCCGCGTGGCGGCGCGCGTGGGCGCGTGTTCCAGGTGCGCGATCAGCGCGCGCACCGCGTTGTCCCCGGCCCGGATCTCGATCGCCAGCGCACCCTGCGCGGGCGCCGGCAGAAACTGCGCGGTCGGCAGGATGGCGCGGATCCGGTCGGCCAGGCCCAGCCGCTTGAGCCCGGCCGCGGCCATGATCAACGCGTCGAATTCGCCGCGGTCCTGCTTGGCCAGCCGTGTACCCACGTTGCCGCGCACCACGCCCACCCGTAGCGCCGGATGATGGATGCGCAGCGCCAGCTCGCGGCGCAGGCTCGAGGTGCCCACGCGCCCGCCCGCCGGCAGCTCCTGCAGGCTGCCGAAGCGGCTGCACACCAGGCAGTCGCGCGGATCCTCGCGCTCGAGCACCGCGCCGATCTCGAACTGCGGCTCCAGTTGCATCGGCACATCCTTGAACGAGTGCACCGCCAGGTCCGCGCGCCCGTCCATCAGCGCCACCTCCAGCTCCTTGATGAACAGGCCTTTGCCTCCGATCTTGGCGAGCGAACGGTCCAGCACCTGGTCGCCCCGCGTGGAAATGCGCAACAGCTCGACCGCCAGTTGCGGATGTGCGTCGCGCAGCAGCGTTTGCACATGCTCGGCCTGCCACAGGGCAAGCGGGCTGGCGCGGGTTGCGATGGTCAGGCGCTGCATGGCCGGGCGAGTCTAACTCCTTCAATCCGACGGCCCCGAGCCAGGGGCTGTTGGAGAGCCGGCGTTGCAACAGCCCTCTCAGACGCCGGTGGCCGACTTGACGGTGGGCCACTGGCGACGACTGATCGGAAGGCGCTCCGCAATGGCCTTCAGCACCACCTCCCAGTGGCCCTCGCCCGCGTCCCCCTCGCCGTCCGAGCGCGCCTTCACGCGCTGGAAGCCCTGGATGGCGGCGCGCGCGACCAGCGCGTTGCGGTGGATGCGAACGAAGCGCTCGCCGAACTCCTGCTCCAGCGCCGTGAGGGACTCCTCGGTCAGGTGCTCCTTGTGGTGGGTGCGGATCGTCACGTACTTCAATTCGGCCCGCAGGTAGACGATCTCCTCGATCGGCACCAGCACCATGCGGCCGCGTTCCGACACGGTCAGGTGGCTGCGGCAGGAGCCCAGCGCGCGGGCCAGCTCCTCGATCCGTGGCTCGTTGCGCTTGAGCCGGTGCGCGCGCTTCAGGGCATCGAGCAGCCGCTCGGTGCGCACCGGCTTGAGCAGATAGTCCAGCGCCTGCACCTCGAACGCGGGCAGCGCGTGTTCGTCGAACGCCGTGACGAAGATGATGGCCGGCGGCGTTTCGCGCGTGACCAGGTGGCGCGCGACCTCGATGCCACCCATGTCCGGCATCATGATGTCCAGCAGCACCGCATCCGGATGCAGCTGGTCGACCGCCTCCAGGGCCGCCATCCCGCCGTCCACCGTGCCGACCAGCTTTACCTCGAGCTGGCGGGCGCATTCGGCCAGTTGCTGGGTCAGGCGGGAACGGGCGAGCGGCTCGTCATCGACGATCAGAACGTTCAGCATGTTCAGGCCGCCTTGTGTTCCACCGGGATCGTCATCGTCAGTTCGAACCGCCCGCGCCGCACGCGCGTCTCCAGCCGCGCCTCCAGATCGTAAATCAAGGCCAGGCGGCCGCGGATGTTGTTCAGTCCGATCTGATTGCCTTCGCGCTGCACCGGTTCGCGCGCGAGCGGGTTGCTGACCCCGATCTCCAGCACGAAACCGCGCTGGCGCACCTTCACGTCGATCTGGCATACGCCGGCCACGCGCTCGGCGCCGTAGCGCACCGCGTTCTCGATGATCGGCTGCAGCAGCAACTGCGGCACGCGCGTGCGCGGATGAATCGCCGCGACCTGCCAGTTCACCTGCAATCGCTCGCCCAGCCGGGTCTGTTCGATTTCGACGTACCGGCGGCATAGATCCAGCTCGTGTTCCAGGGACACCAGTTGGCGCACGTCCCCCATCACGGCGCGAAACAGCTCGGCAAGATTCTCCAGCATGCGTTCGGCGCGCGCCGGATCCGACTGGACGACGGCCAGCACCGCGTTCAGGCTATTGAACAGGAAGTGCGGGCGGATGCGCGACTGCAGCGCCTGCAGCTTGGCCTCCGACACCGCGGGCGAGAAGGCGCGCGAGCGCAGCTCCAGGTAATGCTGCGCCGCCACGCCGCCGCCCAGCGCCACCGCCGCGCCCATCCACACGGCGCCGTTGCCCGGCTGACCTGGCCCCAGCAACAGTCGCAGCACGGGCAGAGCAACCAGCGGCGCAACCGCCCAGGCCAGTGCACGCTGCATTGCACTCGGGACAGCGCGCGACAGCCGCGGCAGCAGGCGGCGCAGCGCGCACCAGGCGAGCAGCGTCAGCAAGGTCACAGGCTCCAGGATCGCGGCCGTCGAAAGAAACGCCGCACTGAACTGCCCCGACTCGGAGGTGGCGGCCAGCGTGCCGATCAGCGCCGCGACGTTGGCGCCGACACTCACGCGCAGCAGCGTGCCCAGGTTGCAGCCGTCTGGAATCACCCAGGGCGGCAACTCGGTCTGCGCTCGGGCGCGCGCCGCTTCGGCCGCGCTGGGCGGCGCGGCCCCTTTCAGGGCAGTCAGGTCCCGCATCACCTGCAAAATTCCGGCGTCGATCCAGACCCTGCCGTCGTTACACTTCAAGCTCACAGTCTTGCATAGCCCGCGCCGAAATGACAGACAGGAAAACGGGCCAGTCAGGGAAACTGCGCGAGAGCCTGCGCGACGAATCGCCTCTGCACGCGAAGGAGCGCGCGTGGTCCGGGCGTTTCGCCGAGCCGGTCGCGCAGTTCGTGCTGAACTACACGGCCAGCGTCGGGTTCGACCAGCGGCTGGCGCACGCCGACATCCAGGCCTCGCTCGCGCACGCCTCGATGCTGGCGGCCGCGGGCGTGCTCAGCGCCGAGGAACTGGCACGCATCGAACAGGGCCTCGCGCAGGTGCTGACCGAGATCGAGGCCGGCACGTTTCAGTGGCAGGTGGCGCTGGAGGACGTCCATATGAACGTGGAGGCGCGCCTGACCGAGCTCGCAGGCGACGCCGGCAAGCGGCTGCACACGGCGCGTTCGCGCAACGACCAGGTGGCCACCGATCTGCGCCTCTATCTGCGGGGCGAGGTCGACCGGCTGCTGGAGGAGATCGATGCGGTGCAGCGCTCGCTGGTCGAGGTGGCGGCCGCGCACACCGGCACCGTGATGCCGGGCTACACGCACCTGCAGGTGGCCCAGCCGGTGACGTTCGGACACCATCTGCTCGCGTACGTGGAAATGCTGGAGCGCGATCGCGAACGCCTCGTTGATGCGCGAGGCCGCATGAACCGCTTGCCGCTGGGCTCGGCGGCGCTGGCCGGCACCACCTTTCCGATCGACCGGGAGCGGGTGGCGCGCGATCTGAAGTTCGAGGCGGTGTGCCAGAACTCGATCGATGCGGTGTCGGACCGGGACTTCGCGATCGAGCTGTGCGCAGCCGGCGCGCTGCTGATGGCGCACCTGTCGCGCCTGGCCGAGGAACTGGTGCTGTGGCTCAGTCCCGGCTTCGGCTTCATTCAGCTGCCGGACCGTTTCACGACCGGCTCCTCGATCATGCCGCAGAAGCGCAATCCCGATGTGGCAGAGCTCGCGCGCGGCAAGACGGGCCGCGTGATCGGCCACCTGGTTGCGCTGCTGACGCTGATCAAGGGACAGCCGCTCGCGTACAACAAGGACAACCAGGAAGACAAGGAGCCGGTGTTCGACACGATCGACACGCTGCACGCGACGCTGCGCGCTTTTGCCGAGATGGTGCCGGGCATAAGGGTCGACCACGAGGCGATGCGCCGGGCCGCGCTGCTGGGGCACTCGACCGCGACCGACCTGGCCGACTACCTGGTGCGAGGGGGCGTTGCATTTCGCGACGCGCACGAGACTGTGGCGCGCGCGGTGCGCCGCGCCGACGAGCTGGGTTGCGCGCTGGCCGATCTGCCGCTGCACGAGCTGCAGGCGCTGGCTCCTCAGATCGGCGAAGGCGTGTTCAAGGTGTTGACGCTGGACGGATCGGTGGCAGCGCGCGATCACGTGGGCGGCACCGCGCCCGCGCAGGTCGCCGCACAGGTCAGGCGGTGGCAG